>Ga0308420_1000047_pt1 | contig 42799 bp, 38 predicted proteins | sample HotsprSampleMS55_FD_203802 | JGI IMG/M metagenome (GOLD analysis project Ga0308420, IMG submission 203802) | Hot spring phototrophic mat microbial communities from Mushroom Spring, Yellowstone National Park, Wyoming, United States - 20090730_MS55 ... | reverse complement strand
ACACACTTAGCCCTCCGTAGTGGCTCTGAAGATCAGCGCCGGTTCCGTCTCCGGTGGTACCATTCCTTGAACGATCCGTTCCCATGTGAGCAAGCTGGCATAAGCAGCTGCCAGTTGGTCGAGCTCACGGTCGTCTAAACGGATACCCAACGCGGCGAGGCGGGCCACGACAATCTGCCTATGCTCCATACGATGCCTTCCTTCACAGCTGCAGCTGTTCCCGCATCCGCTCCCACCAGGCGCGCAACGCCGGCGCTGTGTCGAAGAGTGGCTCCGTGCTGATGGTCGTCACCCACTTGCAGGTACCGAACAAACAGAGGTCTGCATACGTGCACAAGCCAAAGAAGTAGTCCTGTCCGGCGATGGTGGCATTGAGCTGTGCGAGCACCGCGCGCAGCTGGGGACGAAACTCCGCCCGTTTGGCCGCCGCCTGTTCTAGGGTCATCCCGAGACGTTCCTCGCGTGAGGTGCGAAAATACTCACGGTCGACCGGATCGACATGCGCGAAGATGTCGGCAACAACCAGGGGGAATAGCGCCTGGTGAACCGTATTGTCCACGTAGAGGTTGAAAAACCGGCACGCTTCTTTAATCCCAATACCCGGGAAGACGCTCGGTTGGGGGTGGGTCTTTTCGCAGTATTCGGCAATCGCCCAAGAATCCGCGACCACCGTGCCGTTCTCCTTGATGACCGGTACCCGGCCTTGGCCAGAGAAGGCGAGCTTGTCTTTCTCGGTGAAGCGCACCGGGACCGTGGTGTAGGGGATGTTTTTGTACGTCAAGAGTGCTTTTGTCCGCCAGCAAAAGGGGCTGAAGCGGAGATCGTTGGCACCGACAAGATCATAGAGTTCGACCATGAAGGACCTCCTTCTTTAAAGCCCTGGCACAAGCACGGGAATAGCAAGGTCCCCCGTGAGCCGGGAAAAACAGCTCTCTTGCACGGACACCGTGCTGTTAGCACGGCCCAGGGACACCTCACTACCCGCCCCTATTTTATCCACACTTCCACGGGGCGGTAGCGGCGGAATGCTGTTAACTCTGGCGTACCACTCTCATCGTGTTGGGTCAACACGAAAGAACGCCGGAGCGGATCTTCGCGCCGCAAAACTTGCTCCTCTGCACCTGACAAAGGGCACGGTGGGCCGTGCCCTGCTGTCACGCAGCCGGTTCGTGGTGCGCCAACGCCCAGCCTGCTCAGGCGGCCACGCCGAAGCGGAGGAGCTTCCCGGGAAACGTCCCGGTGGGCTGGCCGTCCTCGAAGGTGATCTGACCGTTGACCATGATCCAGCGATACCCTTCCGCTTTCTGCACCCGCCGCCAGTTGTGGGGCGGCACATCGTACAGAATCTCCGCCGGCTTAATCGCCAGTCTCTCCAAATCGTAGACCAGGATATCTGCCGCCATCCCCTCTTTCAGACAGCCGCGGTCTTTAAATCCCGCCACCCAGGCCGGCAGGTAGCTCAGATGATAATGAGCTTGCTCCACCGTCAGCATCCCGGTGTCTCGCACCATCCAGGTCAACAGATCTGTGACGTACGCCCCCAGGGTTTGGAACTTGGTGTGTGCACCGCCATCGGAGAAACCGGCGACCGTACGGTGACTCAACAGCTCCTTGCAGTATACCGGATTCTGGTTGCGTACCGGGGTCAGCCACTCGGTCTTCCAATTGTCCGCCGCGGAGACGTCGATTAGCACGTCAATGACATGCTTGTGTTCCATCGCCGCGATGTCGCGCACGGTACGATCTTGGTACTGCTTGCGCAATTCCGCGTTCTCCACTTTGCGGCATACAAAGTCGGCGATATCCCCCAGCGCTTTCGGTTGTTTGGTGCGGTCATACTCGTCCCGCATCGCTTGACGGAGCGTGGGGTTGAGCAATTTCGCCTTTCGTTCTTCCGCAGTCCCGAGTGTCGCCTCGCGCCAGGCATCGACGTTGTCAAAGAGGTTCCACTTCTCTTCCAGAGAGAAACGAAAGTCGAGCCGCATCGTCAGCCCGTGCGCCACTAAGGGCACACCGCGTTTATTGTATTCGTCCACCACGCTCAGCATCGTGCGGAACACTTGGGGGCGCTCATCGGTAACGAGCACCGCGTTGAACAAAGTCGGTCGGCCGCTCAGCTCGGCTAATTGCCCGGCGAAACTTATATCCCGCCGCGGGCCTTCCACGCCTTCGTCAAGGGCGCCCGACACCTGGGCAAATTGGATCGTGCCCCGGTCGTAGGCGTTGAGGGCCTTGGCCATATTGAGGTAAAACTCGTCCGACATCAGGTCCGAAACCATGAGCGTGCCGTCGTAGTCCCGCTGCACCGATGCCCCGTAGCCGGTCAGGCGCTGCGCTCCCCACCCACCGGCGCCCGAGGCCATCGCTTCGTGGAAGACGCGGATGATTTCTGCCATCTCTTTGTCGTTGGGCTGACGGCTTTTCGCCTCGTTCCAGCCACCCATCACGTAACTGACCAGGGGGGTGATGGGCACGAGTTGGATCATGTTGACCGCCTTCGGCATACGATCGAGGTGATCCATCCACTGCGGAAAGGTTTCCCAGGTGAAGGGCATTGTCGCCTTCATGGCCTCAAAAGGAATCGCTTCGTTGCGCTCCATCGCCCACATGGAGCGGTCTGCGTCTTTGGGACGGACCGGCGCGAAGCCGAACCCGCAGTTGCCGTTGGTGACAGACGTCACACCATGCCAGCTGCCGATGGTACAGTGCGGATCCCAGTGAACCGGCGCGTCGTAGTGCGCGTGCAGGTCCACCGCCCCCGGAGCAACGATGAGCCCCGAGGCGTCGAGCACCTGCCGGGCGTCACTGCTGTTCAGGTGACCGATTTGGGCGATCTTGCCATCCTTAATCCCGACGTCGGCGCGGTACGGCGGCACCAACGTCCCGTCGACAACTATTCCCCCTTTAATGATCGTGTCAAACTGTGGCATAGACCCTCCTGATATCTCCACGGCAGTGGAGAAACGGAAGAGGAAAACCGCGGACGAGTGCGCGGCTCTCCTCGACTCCTTCCTTCTCGGCTATGTACGTCTTACACGTCGATCCCGTACACGCGCGCAGCGGTGTCGTGCAGGATGTTACGCCGGACCTCCTCTGGGAGCGTGTTAAAGGTTTTGTTGATAAACTCCTGCGACCGTGGCCAGGTGGCGGCGGTATGGGGGTAGTCCGAGGACCACATCGCGTTGTCCGCACCGTAGAGGTCTAAGGTCTTGAGAAACACGGGCTCGTTGATGAACGTGGCATACACCTGTCGCTTGATGTACTCGCTCGGCTTCAGGCTCAGCTTCGTATTCGTCAAAGCGCCAAACCGGCTGTGAATCATATCCATGCGCCACAGGAAATAGGGCATCCAGGCGACGTCATTCTCAGCCGAGATGATCGTTAGTTTGGGGAATCGCTCAAGCACCCCGCCCAATGCGAATACCGCCAGCGAACGCTCGATTTCATGGTGCAGGGTAGCCGCTTGCAGCGCCAGATTCCCGCTGAAGAAGTCGACACCAGTGCCTTTGCGCCCGGTCAGGATGTGCAGGGAGAGGGGGAAGTTCATGTCCTGCGCCGCCGCCCAGAAGGGGTCGTAGTCCGGGTGGCTGTAGGGCTTATCCCCAGGCGCCTCTGCCCAAATCATCGCCCCGCGCATCCCCTTTTTGGCGATGCGTTGCAGCTCTTGCACCCCGGCGTTGATGTCCTCTAGCGTGATCAGCCCGAGCGGGAGTAGTCGTTTGGGGTTGTAGCTGCAGTACTCGACCGCCCAATCGTTGTAGGCACGGAAACAGGCAGCTCGCAGTTCAGCGTCATCGAGCATGTACAACGGCATGCCCATCGAGGTGTAGATGACCTCGGCGACAACGCCGTCCCGGTCTTGGTCCTGGATGCGCGCGGCTGGGTCCCACACGCTGGCCGGGGCGGCCTCCATGCCCTTTTTGTTGTGCTCGGGCAGCACTTCTGACGGCACTCCAGCACCGAAGAACGCAGCCACTGGGAAGGGGGTGATGTTTTCGCAGACAAAGAACTCCCCGTCTTTGCCGTGGAGCCCGCGCACGGTATGTGGTGCCCGGTCGCGGAACCGTTTATCGATCCGCTCGGCCCACATACTAGGTGGTTCAACAAAGTGGGAATCTGCCGAAATGATCCCATATGCTGCCATAACTGGCCCTCCTTTATGGGTATAATTCCGTTATGCTAACGCTTGAATAACCTCGTCGGCCCGACACGCCGTTGTCAGAAACGACAGCATCCCTCCGATGCGGAGTGCCTCTCCTGTCGTCCCGATACAGCGGTCTTCAGGAATGGTAATGGTGTAGCTGCTGGCTCGGGTTTCACCCCTGCGTGGATTGCCGCGCTCCATATCCCGTCCTGTAGCTGTTTCATGCTCTCGAAGATGCGACATTGCAGGGCAGGTCAGCATAATCCGGGCGATAGGCGTGCCGCACATGAAGAATCGGCAGCTGCGCAGCGCTCCCAGCGTCCATGCACCCATTGGGTCGCTCCCCGCAAGTTTTTCTCTTTGCTCGTCTCGGGCTTGGCACCACCGGTCAGGCTACCCCTGACTTTTCCCCGCTCGTGTTCACCAAGATTGCGGTCTTCCCCTGCGATAGTGCGACCACGTCCATAACAGTCCCTCCTTTTTCGGTAAGCGTGCAGGCGCAAACGAGGGCGGTACCGGACGCACAGTACTGTACGGCAAGAAGACCGCGGTTGTCAAACGGAGAAACCACTAGAGTATCGACCACCCCAATACAGCTCATGGGAATCGACCTTAGTTGATTTGACTTCGGCTGTCGGCCTGGGTAGAAAACGACGGAAAAGCGTTGCGCAAGAAAGGGAGGGAGAATGAACCGCTACCACATGCTCCTCGGCGCCGCAGCAACAGAACCACAGGCCGCTCCAGGGTGGCAGATCTCCCGCCTGCTGCCGGCGAGCGGACTCTTTGGCGCCAACGGCATGCAATTCGGTCCTGACGGACGCTTGTACGTCACGCAGGCGTTTGGCAGCCAAATCACGGCGATCGATATTAACAGCGGGGAGCTGGAGATTATCTCGCCACTTGGCGGACCCATCGTCGCGCCCGACGACGTCGCGTTCGACTCACACGGCACGATGTACGTGACCGAGGTGATGAGTGCCCGCGTCTGCGCTCGGACGCCCTCGGGCACGGTGCGCATCATAGCGGACAACCTGCCTGGCGCAAACGGTATTACCGTCCACCAGGATCGGGTGTTCATCGACGAATTCCGCCGCGGTGGCCGCATCTTCGAACTCTACCCCTATAACGGTCGTGCTCCCCGCCTCATCGCCGACGACCTGCGCGGCCCTAACGCCCTCGCGGTCGGACCGGACGGGAAACTATACTTTCCCCTTGTGCCGCTGGGCGAGGTTTGGCGAGTGGATGTCGAAACCGGCGTGCGGGAGAAAGTGGTGGAGGGGTTGAAATCGCCTCCGGCGGTGAAATTCAACCGTCGTGGGGAGCTGATCGTGCCACAAGCTAGCACGGGTGAGGTGGTACGTATTGACGTGCAGAGTGGCGCAAAAACCCTCATCGCACGGGTGCGTCCAGGTATCGACAACCTCGTTTTCAGCCCGGACAACCGCCTCTTTCTTTCCCACTTCGTTGATGGAGGGGTCACCGAAGTTGCCACCGACGGAAGCAATGCCGAACGTGTTCTGATCCCCGGTGGCCTCGTCGGCCCCTGGGGGGTCGCCTGCGGGGAAGCCGGCCAGCTCTATATTGCCGACGGACTCAGCCTGGCAGTCCTTTCCCCCCAAGGGCAACTCACCCGGCTTGGCGGGCTGCTCGACAGTACCTTCCCGGGATTCGTCCGCGGCATGACGGTCGGGGCACCGGGAGAAGTATGGCTCACCACGATCACGGGGGATGTGGTGCAGTATTTTCCCGACGGGCGGCCCTTCAAGGTGATCACGCGGAAACTGCAACAACCATACGGGCTGGTGTGGGACGTTGAGGGTACTATCCTCTGTGCAGAGGCTGGAACGGGGCGGTTGCTGCGTGTGGCGGTGGACGGACAGATCGAGACTATCGCCACTGGCCTGTCGTCTCCCTGTGATGTGGTCATCGCCGCGGACCAAACCTGCTTCGTGACCGAGCCGGAGCACGGCCGGGTTGTCAGGATCGGACGGGATGGAGCCGTCTCGCGGGTGCTTGAAGGTCTTGCCAAGCCGAAAGGCATTGCCCTGCGACAAAACACCCTCCTAGTCCTCGACCACGGCAGCAAAGAGCTCCACGCCCTCAATCTGACGACGCACCAGCAGCAGACCCTGGCTTTCCAGCTCCCCCTCGGCGACCCGCCGGGCCGCTCGCGCGGCCCCATGGAATTCGCCGGTGGCCTTGCCGTAGGCCCGGACGGAACGATTTATATTCCTGGCGACGCAGAAGGGAGCGTGTTGGTGCTGCGGGGTACATAAGGAAAAGCACAAGACAAAAATGGAGAGCAAGGATGCCTTCCACTTCTCTCACTCACCATACCACAGTCGTGAACGATGTCCGCTTACATTATGTGACTGCCGGTCACGGCGATCCGGTCGTGCTGCTGCACGGCTGGCCGCAGACATGGTATCAGTGGCGCAAAATTATCCCAGCTTTAGCCGAGCGCTACGCAGTGATCGCCCCGGACATGCGCGGGCTGGGCGATTCTGCAAAGCCGGCCACCGGCTACGATAAACGGACCGTTGCCGACGACATCTATCAGCTGGTGCGGAAGCTAGGGTTCCAACGCATCTTTCTCGTCGGGCATGATTGGGGCGGTCCGGTCGCATACGCATACGCTTGTGCCCATCCTGATGATGTGAGGCGGTTAGTGATCCTCGATGTGCCCATCCCTGGCGCCGGACTCGAAGAACTTCCCCAAATGTCTCGCCGGGGCGGTCTCTGGCACCTCTCGTTTCACAACGTGCGTGACCTCCCGGAAGCACTCGTCGCCGGGCGAGAACGCATCTATTTGACCTGGTTCTACCGTACCGCCTACAACCCCACGGCCATCACCGAAGAGGACATCGACGAGTACGTGCGCTGCTACTCTGCCCCCGGTGCCATGCGCGCCGGGTTTGAATATTACCGGGCGTTGTGGACAGACGTCGAGCACAATAAAGAACACGCCAAAACCAAGCTGAAAATGCCAGTGTTGGCACTGGGCGGGAAATACAGCTTCGGCAAACGCACGCTCACTTCAATGCAGGCACTGGCCGAGGATGTGCGTGGCGGGGAGGTCGACCAGTGCGGTCACTGGATCTCCGAGGAACAACCAGAGTACCTCATCACCCAGCTGCTTGCCTTCTTTGGCGAGGAGTCAACGGTAGACACCACGCCGCACGACTAGAACTCAAATTTGCCGCGCGGTCCGATATACCACGCAGCGAACCAGCTGGTGATGCTGACGACGAGGGAGCCCCCCAACTGAACAGTGTGGCACCACTAGCAGCATCAGGACGTTGCTCACGAACAGGCAGATCCCCTGTGGGAGAATGGTGATCGGCAGCGTCACAAGGTCTCGCTGCCGATAAAGGAGAGACCTGGGACGAGCGCCGACGCGATCCACAAGCCGAAGGCGTGGATGAGGGTACGGCGGATGAACCCAAGCATACGTGGGATCCTTGACACTGCCTTGCTGCACGCCGCAAAAATGGCCGATGACTCCGAGGCCCTCTTTACTTTACTTCTAGCCACTGATTGAAGCGCGGCGGGCGTTTTTCCTGAAACGCCTTGATCCCCTCGCGGGCGTCCGGGTGGTGGTCCGTCACGGCGGCCTTCGCCGCGATCTCGTCGAGGGCCTGTGCGAAGGTCAGTTCGGCCGCGTTATAAATGGAACGCTTGAGCATGCGCATTGCCACTTGCGGTCCGTTTGCCAATTCGCGCGCGAGGTCCATGGCGTGGGTCATCAACTGCTCCGGTGGTACGACCTCGTGGACTAGCCCCAGAGCGAGGGCGTCGGCCGCCGAGACGATGCGCTTGCGCATCAGGAAGTCTATCGTTTTCGCCACCCCCAGCAACTGCACTAACAGAAACTGGCCCCCTTCATCAGGCAAGAGACCGAAGCGGAGCGTGGCGCTGCCGAGTCGCGCTTCGGTAGAGGCGATGCGGAAATCACAGGCGAGGGCGAGCGAAAAGCCACTCTGAATCGCCACCCCGTTGATAGCCGCGACCGTGAGTTTGTCCAAGTTGCGCACGGCCATATTGAGCGGTTGCGAGAGGGCCCGTAACCCGTTATAGGTTCCGGTCTGGTTGTGATGCCCAGGGGGGATGGGGGGAACAAGCGCCTGCCCGTCCTCGACTGGCCGACCGGAAATATCATCTCCCGCAGAAAACGCCCGTCCGGAGCCGGTGAAGACAACGACGCGGACGGCATCATCCATTTGTGCCTGGAGCAGGGTTTCCACTAAATCTCGCTTCATATGGTGGGTCATGCCGTTGAGCCGCTCGGGCTGGTTAAACATGATCAGGGCGATCCCCGGGTCATGCAGGCTCACGGCAAAGCCGCGGAAGTTGCCTGTCTGCATGGTGTTCCCTCTACGTATGGTTACGACCGCCATGATGGCGTATTACCGCACGCCGGTCAACTCACAACCCGCGCAAAGATGGGTCCTCTTGGTCAGCGCTGCGCTTGCGGTGTGTACGCAGAAGCAGGAAATACGTTATAGAGTATCCATGCCTTCTGATTTTGGTCGTGGCTTCAAGTTCGGCATGGGCTGCGTGCTTGGTGCGGCCTTTATCTTAACCTTATTCCTGCTCGGCCTGTCAATGTGCGCAGGAGAATTGCAACGTCGTTTGCTGGAGGAGTTTCACGAACAGCTGCGGGACATCGTGCCCTTCCCTCCTCGACGAGATCGAACCGATACTTTGCACCAGCACGGGCCGGTGGGTTTGCCTGTTTCCGCCAATTCATGTAGTGAGTACCCCTGCAAGGTGGAGTGACAACGGCGATGAGGAGAGTCTCTCTCTGGGTCCTGGTCCTGATGGAGTGGAGTGAACGTGATGCAGTACTTTTGTGGAGTTGATACCGGCGGCACCTTCACTGATTGTGTCGTTATGGACGAGCGTGGACAGCTTACCATCGCCAAGAGCCCATCGACACCGCAGGATTTTGCCGAAGGATTTTTCAACGCCCTTGCAGCAGCGGCAGAAAAACTTGGACTGACTCTGAGCCAACTCATGCAGCAGACCCGTCTTTTACTGCATGGCACCACGGTTGGCACCAACGCCATCGTGCAGTTGCGTGGGGCAAAGACTGGTCTCATCACCACCCGTGGGCACGGGGATGCCCTCATTATCATGCGGTCAGTCGGACGCTCGGCTGGGCTGCCGATCGAAAAGCTGTTACACGTCTCACGCCATCAGAAACCCGAACCCATTATTCCCCGCACCCTCATTCGGGAAGTCAGCGAACGCATTGATTGGCGCGGCGAGGTGTTCTTGCCGTTGAATACCGACGAGGCGCAGGCGGCGATCCGGTATCTGCTGGACCAGCAGGTCGAGGCCATCGCCATCGCTTTCCTCTGGGGGTTCGTGAACCCCGCGCACGAGCTGACCGTCAAGCGCATGGTCCAGGAGGTGTCCCCCTCAACGTTTGTGACGTGCGCCCACGAACTGATCGCCAAACCGGGGGAGTATGAACGCATCGCTGCTACTGCCATCAATTGTTTCATCGGCCCGGGCTCCTCGGGGTACATCCGCCGGGTGCAGGCGCGCGCTACACAACTAGGCTACAAACAACCCCTGCTCATCATGCAAGCCGCAGGCGGGGTCGCCACGGCCAGCGAGGCGGCGCAGAAACCGTTGTTTACCATCGGTTCGGGTCCCGTCGGAGGTATCATCGGGGCAAAATTCCTCGCCGATCTGCTCGGGCACGCCAACGTGATTGCAACGGACGTGGGTGGGACTAGCTTTGACGTGGGGATCATTAGCGACGGCCGGCCGCTCACCGCGTCGGAGACCGTGATCCACCAGTACACCTTCTTCATGCCGCGGCTTGACATCCAATCGATCGGCAGCGGCGGCGGGAGCGTCATCTGGGTCGACGAGCTGAGCGGCACGATGAAAGTCGGTCCCCACTCCGCCGGCGCTGATCCCGGACCGGCGTGCTACAACCGCGGCGGGGAGGAGCCGACCATCACCGACGCCAATCTGATCCTCGGGTACCTGAACCCCCGGAATTTTCTCGGTGGGCAGTTCATACTCGATACGGATAGCTCCGTACGCGCCATGCGGCGCGTCGCCGACCGGCTAGGGATGGACGTAGTCGAGGCGGCCAGTGGCGCGGTGCAGATCGTCGAGTTTCACATGGCGGACTTAATGCGACAGATGACCGTGCAGCGTGGGCTCGATCCTCGAGACTTCGTTGTCTACGCCTACGGGGGCGGCGGTCCGGTGCACGCAGTCGCCTACGCCCGCGAATTGGGGTGTCATACAGTGGTTGTGCCCCTCGGTTCAGTGGCATCCACGTGGTCTGCTCTGGGTATTCAATCGGCCGATCTGTTGCACGTCTATGAGAAGGCGGAACTGTTAATCGCACCGTTCGACCACCAGCGGCTCAATGCCATCTTTGCCGAACTCGAAGCCAAAGGTAGAGCCCAGCTACGGGAAGATGGTATCGCCGAGGATGCCATGCACTTTTACCGCTCGGTCGACATGAAATTCCGCCTGCAGATCCACCGAGTCGAGGTGCCCGTCCCCGGAGGGTTGCTCACTGCGCGAGAGACCGAGCAACTCACGCAAACGTTCGCCGACAAGTACGAATTACTGTACGGTAAAGGGTCGGCATTCAAAGAGGCAGGGATGGAAATCGGGGTCCTACGGGTGGTGGCCACGGGTGTCATTCCCAGGCCAATGCTCCCCCGTCAGGCGCAGCGTGGAGGGGAGATAGTGGCCGGTCAGCGTGATGTCTACTGGCGCGAGGCGAGGCGATTCGTGGCGACCCCGGTGTACAATGGAACCAAACTGCCCGTCGGTTTCCACATCGCTGGCCCGGCCATTATTGAGCTCCCAGAGACGACCATCGTCCTGCATGCGGAAAGCGTGGGGCAGGTAGACGAGTACGGGAATTTCGTGATCAGTATCACATAACGGGCTGCGGCTGGGGATGAGAGGGAAGCGCCCTGAGGCCTCTCACTAGTCTTGCAGGCCCTGACAGGAGAAGACAATGTCACACGTAGCGGTGCAATGGGATGGACGTATCTATCCTTACATTCCCGGCAAAACGTTGCGCATTGCTCCCGGCCTGACACTCCACACGCGGGCGGCCGAGGCGATCGACCCCGTGACGTACGAGGTCGTACGTCATGCCCTGTGGAACATCAACGTCGAACATGGCAACACGATCATGAAGATTTCCGGTTCGCCGAGCTGCGCCTATGGGCACGACTTTAACCCCTGTTTGCTCGACGAACGCGGCGACTTTGTGTTCTTTGGTCCGTTTCTCCAATATCTATCCTCAGCTACTGGGTCGGCTGTGAAATGGACGTTGGAGTACCGGTCGGATAACCCTGGTATTGAGGACGGAGACATCTTTCTCACTAACGACCCGTGGATCGGCGCGACTCATCAATCCGACGTGGCGCTGATTGCCCCTGTGTTCTACGAAGGAGAATTGTTTTGTTGGGTCGGCAACACCTTGCACCAGTGGGATATGGGGGGCACTGCGCCTGGCGGTTTCAATCCCGCAGCGCCAGATGTGTTCTGGGAGTCGGGTTGTATCCCCCCGATCAAGATTGTCGAGCGTGGGCGACTGCGCAAAGATTTGGAAGAAGAGTATACCCGCCGCTCGCGCATGCCCCAGCTGGTAGCGCTCGACCTACGTGCGGAAATCGCGGGGTGCAATGTGGCACGCGAACGTCTGCTCACCTTGATCGCCCGGTACGGGGCCGAGACGGTCAAAGGCGTCATGCGCAAACTGCAGGACGATTCGGAGAGAGCCTTTCTCCAGCGCTTGGCGACAATTCCCGACGGCACATGGCGTGAAGCGAGCTGGATCGAGTTAAAAGGGCCAGGGGATCGCCGCTTGTATCGCAACGCGCTCACGCTTACTAAACGTGGTGACAGGCTCATTTTCTCCAACGAAGGCAGCGACCCGCAAGCGGGCACCCTGAACTGCACCTTGGTCGCTTGGAAAGGCGCTATCGCTGCCATGATCTGCTCGCAGATGCTCTTCGACCAGATGTTCTGTGTCGAGGGGGCATATCGGCATCTGGAATTTGCAGTGGTGCCGGGCACCCTCTCATGCGCTACCTTTCCAGCTGCCGTCTCCGCAGCTCCCCCCGGGGTGCTTCTGCAGACCATCGCCCTGTCTGGTCTGGTCATCTCGAAAATGCTGGCGTGCTCGTCCGATGAACAGCTACGTCGTGAGGTGCAGAGCTGCATGGGTGCGGCAATGTATCCGGTCTGTGCTTTTAGTGGGATCGATCAGCGGGGGGCTCCTTATGCGTCCTTTCTGCTCGACCCGGTTGGCGCTGCCCTCGCTGGTCTCTCTTGGAAAGACGGGGTCGATACTGGTGGTTGGCCGTGGGATTTGCAAAGTACAATGCCCAACGTGGAGGATAACGAGTGGTTCTATCCGATTCTCTACCTGTGGCGCAAAGAGCTAGTCAATTCTGGCGGGGCTGGGAAATATCGTGGCGGGAATGCTGGTGAGCTGGCCTTTATTCCGCACGGCACCGATCGCATCTCGCTGTTCACTGCCTCGGGTCATTGTGCGGTGCCAGGACCGGGGCTGCATGGGGGGTATCCCCCAGCCACCACGCGGTTTACCATGCGACGCGGGGCGAACATCGCTCAACTCATCCGGGCCACACGCCGCATGCCGTCGGATATCAGCGAACTTCCTGGCAAGACCGAGTATGTCGCACCCAAAGCCTTCGAGGTGCTGCAGGAGCCAGATGATGTCTTCCTGCTGTCGTGGGCAGGGGCCGGAGGATACGGGGATCCGCTCGAACGTGACCCGGCCCGTGTGGTGCTCGATGTGCAGCGTGGCAATATCACCCCAGAGTGGGCACGTCAGGCGTACGGCGTGGTGCTTGATCATGAGTTGCGCGTGGATACCGCGGCGACCGAGAAGCTGCGAGCAGCGTTGCGGCAGGCGCGTCTTGCCGGTGTGCCGCCGTGCGAGCGCAAGTGCATCGACCCTACCCGGGCACAGCGGGTTGCCGAAGGGTTACTCCTGGCGGACGGGACAATCGCGTGCGCCAAGTGTACTCGGGTGATTTGCCCGGCCAGCGAAAACTACAAGCTGTACTGTGCTGTGATCGAGCAGCCGGTGACTGCGGCGAACCCGTACATCCTCGACCCGCAAATCTATGTGGACGACGAGGTAGTGTGGCGGAGTTATACCTGTCCCAGTTGTGGGTTGCTCCTGCAAAGCGACATTACCCGACCGACCGATCCGCCGCTATGGGATATCCAGCTGACTGGGTAGAGCGGCCGGCTGGTTGGAGAGGCCTATGCCAGTACTCTGTCTCCGATGCAGCATGGACGCGCAGCAGGATTCCTCTGATATTCATGTCGCCGTGATTGCTTCCGACTAGATCCCCTGGGCCCTGTTCGCAGTGGCTGGCTTCACCTACCCTGGGCGGTGTAGCTCCGAGAATTGGGTCGGCCCTGAGGGAACTCCAGGGCCATTGACCGACGATCCGGCGGGCGTTGACCCCAGCAGGCCGACGTCCCCCTCTTTACTGATGGAAGTGCGGCAACACTTCTGCTCCGAACAACCGGATACAATCCAGCACCCGCTCCCGTTCCGGTCCGGCCGGGAGGCGGAACCGCATGATGACATAATCGACGTCATAGTCTCGGCCGTACATAGCCAGCTGGTCGATACAGTCTTGGGGGGAGCCAGCCACCGTGTGACGGAAACAATTGGCCACGGTAAAATCGGCCTCTGTGCGAAAGTCCGGATGGTGCGTAAGAATGCCATGGCGGAAGTAAAAGAGGAGTTCTTGGACGTAGATAGGGCCAAAGAGGCGCTCGGCGTCGGCCCGCGTAGGTGCGACCCAGCCGTCCCGCATAAGGACCACTAGGGAGCGACGGCCGGCTTTTGCTGCGGCCTCGCGATACAGTGCGACCTGACTGCGCCACGTCTCGCGCTGCAACGGAAATGGGTCGCTGCACCAGGCGTCGCCGCTGCGCCCAGCGCGCTGAATGGTGTACGGAAACATCCCTCCAAGCCATAATTCGGGATACGGTTGCTGCAACGGTTTCGGGGTCAGGCGCACGTTATCATAGCGAAAGACGCGACCGTGGAACGAAAAGCTCTCTTGCGTCCACGCCAGCTTCATGACTTCCAACCCTTCCTCGAACCGTCGCCGCCGGTCCCGCATAGGGATGGAGAAGGCGTTGTTGTAATCCGGATGATAACCCGAAGCGAGGCCGCAAATGAGTCGGCCCTTGGACATCAGGTCGAGCATGGCCATCTGCTCGGCAATATGCACCGGGTCGTAGAGCGGCAGGATGAGGATGTACGTCCCCAGACGAATGCGCGTCGTGCGCGTGGCCAGACCGGCAAGGAGCAGCAAAGGGGAGGGGAACAGACACTCCGTGCGCACGTGGCGCTCGGGAACGACGAGCGAGTCGAACCCTGCTTGCTCTGCCGCGTCTGCCTCTTGCCAGAGGTGCTCGATAAAAGCTGTCACTTGCGTGCTGGTTGGGGCGGGCATGTGATACGGCCCGCCATGGGTATCGAGGAGATAACCGATTTTCATAGAGCCTTGAGGGATGTTTTGCTTTCAGCCCTGCGCGTAGTGCAAGTATATGGGGTCAGGCAGCACCATCCCGCACGGGAGAGATATCTTCTCAGATGCCTCCTCTACAGCGAGGTAATACTTCTTTGCCAAACAACTCGATACACTTTAGGGTCTCCTGATGACTCGGACCAGTGGGATGGCGCAATACCAGGATCATGTACTGACATCCAATCTCTCGTTCGTAGCGTTTGAGGTCGGCAACGACTTCATCGGGGGTTCCGCAAATCAACCGGTTGGGGGCGACCCGGGCAAATGTCCATTCTGCATCCGTTGCGATCTCTGTCACCCACGGCTCCCATTGCGCGTTGAAGCGGCCGGACGAGAAAAAGCCCAAGTGGAGATAAAACAGGTGATAGGCCTGGATGTGGGGCCACCACACACGCTCGACTTCCGCGCGACTCTCTGCCACCCAGGCGTCACGGAGGAGTGCGATCTCCGCACGCGGGTTGCCAGCTTGTGCCGCGGCGGCGCGGTAAATCTGGCTCCAGGCTTTCATGACGTCGAAGTTGTGTAGCGGGTCGGAGATCCAGCCATCGCCAATACGGCCGGCGCGCTTGAGGGCGATGGCTGACATGGCCCCAACCCAGATGGGGGGACGCGGCTGCCGCACCGGGCGCGGAGTGATGGTGACCTGATCGAAATGAAAGTGACGACCGTGGTAAGAGAAGGGCCGACCTGTCCACGCCTGTTTGAGGATCTCAACTGCCTCAGTGAACCGTGAAGCCGCCGCTGCGAGCGGAATCTCAAACGCGTCGAACTCCTTTTGGACGAGCCCCAACCCAGCACCGAGGATAAAGCGGCCCTTAGCAATGTTATCAATCACCGCGACCTGCTCGGCCACCTGTAAAGGATGGTAGAGCGGCAGCTGGAGAATTCCCGTGCCAATCTCGGCCCGTTTCGTGCGTGCAGCTAGCGCAGCGGCAAAGGTGAGCGGAGCCGGGAGATATCCGTCCGGCATCTGGTGATGCTCAGGGACGAAAAATGCTTCAAACCCTACCTGCTCGGCCAGCTCTGCTTGCTCGAATACCTCGTCGTACAGTCGAGGCACATGGTCGCCGTTCGGCGGATCCTGGAGTAAGAACAGCAGCGCAAATTTCATCAGCGTTCCTGCACCCCTATGCGTCTTCGTTCCTCCCTGTTGTTGCTCTTTCCTCTAGGTACCGTCGTACAACATACACCCCATCCGGGGTGAACGGCGCGGTTACTGCTCGGCGCAACACCTCCTCCGGGGTCATAAGAGTGACACTCTCAACTTCTTCTGTCTGTAAGACCAGTGGCCCCTCGTAGACACAGGAGAACGTGCCTCCCCACACACGGGTATGGGCATCTGCAAAGTAAAAATCAAACAGCCACGTGAGCGGGGTATCGCGGATGCCCAGCTCTTCTTCCAGTTCCCGCACCGCTCCTTGTTCGTAGTTCTCTCCTGCCAGCACGACACCGCCGGCAACCGGGTCATAGTACCCAGGAAACACGTCCTTCGTCATCGTGCGTTTCTGTACGTACAGTTCACCGCGGGGGTTGAACACCAAAATATAGGTGCTGCGGTGAGGCAGATTGTGAGCTCGTACCTGCCACCGTGGGGCGACCGCGACGATATTGTTGTGCGCATCAACGACAGTCACGATTTCGTCAGCGGCCCCCATAACGATACCACCGGACAGCACGATACCGGGGGGCGGTGGCTGTGTCAACCGAACTCGGTGAGCGGGAGGGATTGCCGAACAGGGGAAGGGCTGGATAGAAAGAACAACATGGCATCAAACGCTCTGGCCATTTTTGCCAAAGCCCCGGCTGTCGGCGAGGTCAAAACCCGCCTCTGTCCGCCGCTCTCGCCGACCGAGGCTGCGGAACTGGCGTGTTGTTTTCTCGTCGATACCGTCGAACGGGCGTGCACTCTTGTCGATGTACAGGTGTCTCTAGCGATCACGCCGGCAGAGAGTGAGCCCGCCTTCCGCGTCCTGCTGCCTTTCCCCGTCCAGTACATCCCGCAGCGGGGGAAGTCTTTGGGGGAGCGAGAGGTCAATGTGTTTGTTGACCTGTTGAGCCAGGGGTTCTCTAGCGTCGTGCTCATCGGTAGTGATATCCCCACCCTCCCTCTTGTCCATCTCCGCACCGCCTTCACGCAGCTGCAAGATCCGCGGTTCGATGCAGTCCTCGGACCGAGCCAGGATGGAGGGTACTATTTAGTGGGCATGCGTGCAGTCCACCGGGAGCTGTTTGAAAACATCACGTGGAGTACCCCACAGGTCCTCGCCCAAACCTTGGCACAAGCGCGCCGCCATCACCTACACGTGTCACTGGTCCCGTCCTGGTACGATGTAGATACGGTAGAGGACCTCCAGCGGCTGGCCGCTGATCTGCGTCAAAACAGGGGAGGGGAAGACGCGCCGAGAACGCGGGCATACTTGACCCGTTTGGGCTGGTGTCCAGCGAATGGGGAGGAAGCCCTATCATAAACGCATGCCTACAAGCTTTCACTGCTGGACCCGAAGCTCTAGGCTATCCGCGAGCTCTCGTTTGAGCCGGGCAAACACTCCTACGCCTTCCCTCACCACCGCGGCACCAATCTGGATTGCCTTGACGCCGCTACGCAGCACTGTCAACGCGTCGGTGCCACACGATACCCCGCCGACGCCAATCACCTCGAGACGACCCCCAGAGGCCTGCAGGATTGCCTGGGCTTGTGTCGGTCCGCCGTCGACCGACGTGTTATGGGCGACCACAGCCGGGACTCCGGTGTCAAGGAGTGCGGCAGCCACGTCCGGCAGCGGGAATGGCACAAGTGGAGGAAGTTTAACTGCTATGGGAGCAGAAACTGCGGGACGGATGGCTGACATGATAGCGCTGAGGCGCTGCGTCGAGGCAAAAGGCGACAGGTGGGTGTGTACATGGGGGTCGTTGAAGTTGATTTCGATGAGGTCAGCCCCAGCCATCGCCAGGGCTTGGGCAACGAGCACGAAATCTTCAGCCGTGAAGCCGGCCACGCTGGCGATAATGGGTTTACCGGCGCGGCGTAACTCGGGGAGCAGGTCTACATAGTATCTCACCCCAGGATTCTCCAGGCCACAACGCGCGCCGGGGTCAAGAAAGAGGGACGGGGTGATGGATTTGGTGACGATCGCCCCGCTCTCGGAGTATGCCAGGGCCAGCAGTTCCTCCCGACTGGTGGAGAGCGCGCCAGCGGCGTTCATGAGGCAGAAAGGGAGAGAGACCCCCGCAATGGTCGGTGCAGTGCTCAGCATGGCTGTGACCTCCTTTACCAGGCGGCATTGCGGTACAGTGCGACGCTCTTTTGTATCACTGGGGAGATTTACAGAAAAGCGGTTAGGTATGGGGCTGGCTTCTACGGATTCCTCACGAGGTGCTGTCCATGTTTTCCTTGCCCCGGCGAGCTCAAAGGAGTAAAAAAGCAGCATGCGCTGCGCAAGCTATGGGTTTGAAAATCCTGAGAGGCTTGATGCGCACCCTGACTCTTTCCTTGCAAGGAGGATCGTGTCATGACAGATTACAGCCGCTACGAGTGCGTGAAGGTAGAGAAGACCGACAAGCTCGCTCTTGTCACGCTCAACCGTCCCGAGGCCCTCAATGCCGTCAACCCCCAGATGCATCACGAGCTCGAGCGTATTTGGCTCGATCTCGCAGAAGATACCGAGGTTAACGCGATCCTGCTCACTGGCGCAGGCAAGGCGTTCTGCGCGGGAGGCGATGTGAAAGGGATGGCATCACGGGCAGAAGGAGACAGCGAACCGCGCCGCTTTCGCCTCAACCCGGCAGGTGGAAAAAGGCTCATTCAAAACCTCCTCGAGGTGGAGCAACCCATCATCGGCGCGATCAACGGAGACGCTGTCGGCTTAGGGGCAACCATTGCGCTCTTTTGTGACGTGATCGTCGCCTCAGAGCAGGCACGCTTTGGGGACCCCCATGTGCGCGTCGGGCTTGTGGCCGGTGACGGCGGTGCGGTGATCTGGCCTCTTCTGATCGGCCCGGCACGGGCGAAAGAGTTCCTTATGCGTGGGCATCTCATCACCGGGGCCGAGGCTGCCAAGATAGGGCTGGTCAACTATGCCGTGCCGCCCGCACAGGTGCTGCCCAAAGCCCGGGAGATCGCGCAGGAGCTCGCCGAGGGGCCAATCTGGGCGATTCGGTGGAGCAAGCTTGCGGTGAACAAATGGCTCAAAGATCAGGTGAACCTCATCCTCGATGCCTCGCTCGCCTACGAGATGCTCACGTTCACCACCGAGGATCACAAAGAGGCCGCGCGTGCCTTTGTCGAGAAGCGCAAGCCGAAATTCCAGGGACGCTGAGGCTCCCGCCGTGCTCGCGACTTCAGGGGGGGGGCGGTACGCCCGCCTGCGGGTGCCGTCCCTTCTCTACCCGGCGTCTACGCAAGCCTCAATATAGGCGAGAGCTTCATAGGGGTCGGCAACGACCGTGTACAAATCGCGACACCGCTCGTGCATGAACGCCTCAGCAAAGCCACGCTCAAACTGGAGCAGCAACCCGGCAAAGTAGTCGTTGGTGTTGATAAGCACGACGGGCTTGTGGTGCAAGCCAAGCTGTTTGAACGAAATCATTTCTAGAATCTCTTCCAGCGTACCGAACCCGCCGGGCAGCGCGATGTAGGCGTCGCCAAACTCATCGAGCCCACGTTTGCGTAAACGCATGTCGTTCACCGAGTGCATCTCGTGTCCGACCGTCGCGTAGCCCCGGTCGATGAACTCGGTCAGGATAACCCCTCTGACTCTCCCCTGATGAGCTAGGGCAGCAGTGGCAAGCGCCCCCATGAGGCCGGTATTGCCGCCGCCGTACACGAGGGTATGACCCCGTACGGCGATCAAGCGCCCGAGCTCTGTCGCTACGTCCAAATAGTGCTGCGGGACACGTCGGCTCGAGGCACAGTAAACGGTCAAAGATAAGGAACGCCGGGGAGTGGGAGCAAGCGTCATAGCCACCACAACACTCGTCAGCTGCCACTGCTTCGCGAGAAGCGGTAAGCAGCTGACCACGCAGATGCAACGTGGTCCCCTGGTTCTTTGCCAGGGATGCGTTACAGATTTTTGACCACCTCCTCTACGGCGCTCCATTCCACGATGGGGGTGAGACGGCGCTTGGTAATGAGACCGTTAGCTAGCGCGGTCGAAAAGGGGACGAAGGTTTTGGCATGGTCTTGGATATCGAGCACGAGGATAACTTTCGCTTCCTCATTTGAAGCCCACGGGCCGGCTTTTAGCGTCACGCCCGGTGGAAACCCAGTATCCCCTTTGAGGACGCCTTGAAACATCGCGTGGACGCGTTTGGCACTCTCAGGAGAAGTCACATTTAACCAGATCTCATCCAGATACAGTGGCATAGCATCCCTCCTTACTTCTGTGAGACGCTTTCCCCTTTATCCACGATAGCAAGAAAGCACAAAAGCCCCTTCCCTGACAACCGGGTGCACTGTTCTCTCAGTACAGGACCTCCTGCACCAGTTCGCGCGTGTTCTCCCCGAACTGACCGCGCAGAAATCCCAAGGGTAGGAAAGCCGCAATCTCCATCGCCGAGGGTCCGACACGCTAAAGGACGGCTCGACGCCCGGGAAAGAGTTTTCTCGTGACCGCGGTGCAGGAATCTTCAGAGCAACGCCCGTAAACAGCCGCCACTGACGACCCCGCGTGGTCATGCTGCCCTTGCCGCATCCGCAGCGGCCAGTAACTCTGCAAGGGTGGTTAACTTCTCCCGTGGCTTGCCCAGCTTTTTCCCGGCGTCCACTTCGACGCGGTCGATGTTTTTCCAGCCGGCAAACGTAACGTACTTGACCCCCCGCTGCGCGAGGAGAGTAAAGAGGTCATCCGGCCCGGTCGAAAGGGCCACAGGGAGCGATCCCTGTCGTGCATCTTCTAACATCGCCTGCACGGTAGCTGCAGCATCCGGTTTGTTCGTGCCAATCACCCCTGACGGTCCGCGCTTGATCCAGCCCGCAACATACACTCGCGGCACCTGCTGACCCGTGGCAGGATCGATCACCCGGCCCTCGCGATTTGGCACAACACCGTTACGCTCATCAAACGGGATGCCCGGTAGAGGCACTCCCTTATACCCGATCGAGCGGAAGATCATCTGGATGGAGATCTCCTCATACACCCCTATCCCCTGCGCCTTAAAATTCCCCTGTGCGTCTTTCACGAGACGGTTTCTCTCCAGCCGGACCCCCTCCACCCGCTCCTTGCCTAGGATCGCCACCGGTGAGACGAAAAAGCGGGCGCGGATTTTGCGCGGTTGAGTGCCTTCGCCTTTGGCGATCTGGGCTGCCAGGATCTCGACATTGCGCAGATGAGTTTGGTCTTTCTCCCGGGCTAAGAACTCGCGGTTGACCTCGTCGAGTTCCAGTTCTTCTGGCCGAACGACCAGGTCCACTCCGCGCAACTCGGTGAGTTCGCGAATTTCCGGATTGGTAAACGCCGCCTGCGCTGGTCCTCGCCGTCCTAGCAGATAGACGTCCTTAATTCTGCTACGACGAAGCGCCGTAAGCGCATACTCCGTGATATCTGTCTTCGCCAACTCGTCCACCGAACGGACGAGGACCCGGGTGACATCCACCGCCACGTTGCCATTCCCGACCACGGCGACGCTTTCCACACGGCTGAAATCGAACTGCAAATCGCGGTAGTCGGGATGACCATTGTACCACCACACAAAGATGGTTGCCGGGTAACTCCCAGGGAGATCTTCGCCAGGGATGTCCAGCCTGCGGTCAGATTCCGCTCCGGTCGTAAAAAGAATCTGATGGTAGTAAGCAAGCATCTCGTCGAGCGAGATATCCTTCCCAAAGGTGACATTGCCGAAAAAGCGGAAGCCCGGCCGGCCGGCAGTCTTTTCATACTGTTTGACCACCGATTTGATTTTCTGATGATCCGGTGCTACCCCCCCACGCACTAGGCCGTAGGGAGTGGGCAGGCGGTCGAAGAGATCGACCAGGACCTTCATCCCCTCCTGTTTCAGCAACTCCTCGACTGCGTAGAACCCGGCGGGACCAGAACCGACCACAGCCACACGTAGCGGATGCGATGGACTCCCAAGCAGTGCACTCACACTCTTCCTCTCCTCCTCAGGGTATTCCCTCGCTACTAGCCACTCCCTGGAGGCTTGTCAAAGGGATCTCCCTCACTGTTCCCAGGGGGCAGACGGTCTACTCCTCTTTTGTCTCTGCCCTGGAGGGAAGCGGATGCCTCTTTAGCGCGCTGCTTTCTGCGCGACCGTCACGGCAGGCGCAAACGCCTCGACCTGAATAGGACGGACCGGCACGACGTACAGGATTGTTGCACATACTACGCCGACGCCAGCCGAGACGAAGAACGGGAGCATCCAGTTTCCCGTACCAGCGAGCATGTACCCTGCGGTGAGGGGGCCGAGGAATCCGGCGAAAGTCCCCATGGTATTAATCAGGCCGAAGATCGCTCCGGCGAGATGAGGGCTGAACTCGACGGCAACGGTCGCGAACCCCGAGAGTGCGACCGTGAACAGCCCGTAGAAGAGGATCAGGAACAGCACACACACAGTGACTGACGGGACGGTGGCCGCCGCGAGGAGGAATGGGAGGGCCAGGGTCATAGCGATGGCGCCCAACCGCGCGCGGGCGAATTGCGGGCTCCAGCCGCGGCGCAACAGCCAGTCCGCCAGGGTACCACCGCCGACGAGGCCGCAGAACGCCGCGCCGTGCACGAAGATCCCAACCGTGCCCATGATGCTCAGCGGCAGCCCGCGTGCTTCGACCAGGTAGGTCGGGAACCAGAACAGGAAAAGCCAGCCGATGTACGCGAAACACATGTAGGCGAGCGCAATGACGAGCAGCGGCAGCGTCGTGAAGACGAGGCGGAGCGGTAGCACGGTGGTCGGCTTGGGAGCGATGTTCGCTTCGATGTACTCCCGCTCCACCTCTGTAATCCGCGGGTGTGCGCGCGGTGTGTCGGTCGCATACCAGAGCCACACTGCAGCCCAGAGAAACCCCATGACGGCGTTGACGTAGAACACCATCTGCCAGGAACTCTGCAGAATAATCCAGGTCGTCAGCGGATAAGCGATCATCTGCCCGATGGTGATACCGGAGATGCTCAAGGTATGCGCTCTGCTAAACTCCTGGCGTGGAATCCAGCGGGAGTTCATGGAGGCGGTCGCCGGAAAGGTCATCGACTCGAACGCACCCACGAAGAAGCGAAAGACAAGGAGCAGGGCGAAGGACCACTGGCCGAGCGGAGTCAGCAGGGTAAAGAGAGAAAAGCCCAAAAAGGCCACGGTCAGCACATGCCGTCCGCTCCAGCGGTCGGCAATCACGCCCCCAGGCAGTTGCAGCAAGGCATAGCCGATGAGAAAAATGGAGAAGACCCAGCCGAATTGATCCTTTGGCCAGCCCGTTTCCTGCATCATGACCGGCGCTGCCACCGAAATATTGACTCGATCGATATAGTTGATCACCGAGCCACAGAAGAGCAATCCAATCATGCGATATCGTACCTGCCGGGCCATGGTCCCCTCCTTTGTCACAGCACCGGCTTGGACTCTACTACGGGTCTATGAAGGCGCACAAGGTACACGGGTGCAGGATTGCGTAGTCACTCGTCGCCAGAAGCGTCCACCCGTCTCCTCTCGGACATCCAGCTCATTAATGCCGTAGGCCAACGGCCTCGGGTAGTGACACAGCGCCACGCTCACCTATCGTGAGCTTTTTGCTCGCATCAATCGCTACCCACAGCATCCCTCCGCCACCAGCCAGTAGTGCTGCAGCATACAAGGCCACTTCCCAGCCGTAATAAGCCGCTAGCAAAGGGGTCAGTGTGGGGGCGACCATACCACCGATGTTGGCACACATCCCCACCACACCGTAAACCGCGCCAGTATGCTCTCCGGCAATATCCATAACAGTACTCCAGAGCGAGCCGATGACCGAGTAAGCTAACCCATCCCCCAACGAGAGGAGTATCACCGCCAGGTAAGGATCAGGGGCTCGGGCTCCGAGATACATGCAGAGCGCGCTGCCGAAGAAACCCGCCATAGCAGCCGTACGCCTACCGCTCCGCGGACCATAGCGGTGGGTGAGTGCATCGGAAACGAGACCGCCGAGCGGGGAGAGCAGTGTCACCGCCACAAACGGCCCAGCGGCAAAGAGTCCGCCCGTGACGATACTAAATCCGCGGACATTGACTAGGTAGAGGTAGAACCATGACTGGTAGATGTAGGCCACGTAGCCGAGACAGAACATCCCCACACTCATGAGCAGGATATTACGCTCTGCCAGAATGACCCGCCAAGGAGGATGGCGTGGGGAACGGCTCTCCTGCCCGGTCGGCCGCGTACCACTGTAGATTCTTTCGAGCTCCTGCTGGCTAACACGGGGGTGATCTTCTGGTCGATCCCGTACCGCTTTGTACCAGCATACAGCAAGCAGCACCCCAAGCGCAGCGAGGGCGTAAAAGGTCAGACGCCACCCGTAGCGGACCATACCCCAGGCTACCAGCGGTGGTGCGAGCGCATAGCCGAGCCCTGCACCGCTCCAAACGAACCCTGAAGCCAGTCCGCGTTCTCCAGCTGCCATCCAATTGGCCACCATCTTACTCGTGGTAGGATAAGCGGCTCCCTCCCCCACACCGACAAGAAAGCGGATCAGGAAAAAGGCCCAAAAGGGAGGCAAGAATTGCTCCACGATGGGCAGCTCTCCAGCGAGTGCTGTGAGTCCGGTGAAAACGGACCACCACAAAATCGCTAAGGCGAGAACCCGTCTTGGGCCGAGAAGATCCGCTAACCAACCTCCAGGTATGTGAAAGAACCCATATCCGACAGTAAAGGCAGTATACAGCACGCCCATCTGCACAGAGGTGAGTCCGTACTCTGGCATAATCTGCTTCGCCGCAACCGAGAAGTTCAGCGCATCGATGCTGCGCACGAGGCTGACGAAAGTGAGTAGCCCCAGAATCTGCCAGCGAACCGCAAGCCGCGCTGCCATCATCTATCCCCCCTTAGTGATCAGCTGTGTGTCGTGACATTTCCTCTTGATCTGCTCGGGTTCAGTCCGCTCAGCGGTCTCGTGCAGGCAGAGACGCGCCCGACTTCCCCTTCTACATCTTCCGGGGTTGCCGCGGGAACCGTCTCTGGACGCGCTACGGCACGGTATACGAGGCCTGTATCCCGAGCGGCAGCCCCACTGCCCAATACAGGAGAAGAAAAACGGTCCACGCCCCGAGGAAGGTGAACGCAAACGGGACCATCAAGGACACGATGGTCCCGATCCCCGTATGCGTGACATACCGCTGGCCGTAGACGACCACCAGGGGAAGATAGGGCATGAGCGGAGTAACGATGTTCGTCGTGGAGTCGCCGATGCGATATGCGGCCTGGGTGAACTCCGGCGAGAAGCCGAGTTGCATCAACATCGGCACGAAAATAGGTGCCAGCAGGGCCCACTTCGCCGAAGCGGAGCCGATCAACAGGTTGATGATGGCGGTTAGAAGGATGATACCGACGATCGTCGCCGCACCAGGAAGCGCCAAGGCCTTTAACAGGTTTGCCCCCTTCAACGCGAACAGGACCCCAAGGTTTGATTGGCCGAACGCGGCGATGAACAACGAGGCAAAGAACGCGAGGACAATGTAATACCCCATCGTGCTCATCGCCGCACTCATCCCCTTAACGATGTCACGATGGCTGCGCACCGTGCCCGCAACGTACCCGTATACCACCCCGGGGATGAGAAACAGGAGGAAAATCAGGGGCACGATGCCCTGCATGAGCGGTGCTGTCGCGGCAGTGAGCTCTCCCTGCGGCGAGCGCAGTGGAGAATCGGCCGCACTGGAGGCCGCACCGAGCAGAAGGATACTACCAGTCAGAGCCGCCAAAGCAGCGAGCAAGCCACGCCGCTCAGCTCCTCCCAACCGCTCCCTATGAGGCAACCCCGCTTGGTCTCCGTCGATCTGCACGTTTTGTAAGCGCGGCTCGATGACGCGATCGGTCACAACCCACCCCACCCCGACGATAAGCAGACACGAGGCTGCAGTGAAAAACCAGTTGCAGAGGGGATTCACCACCCGGGTGGGGTCAAGGAGCTGAGCGGCAGACTGACTAAACCCCTGCAGGATCACATCAAGCGCGGAAGGGAGGAAATTGGCACTAAAGCCACCCGACACCCCGGCGAACGCCGCGGCAATACCGGCGAGTGGGTGACGCCCCGCTGCGTAAAAGATAATCCCCCCTAACGGGATCACGAGCACATAACCAGCGTCAACCGCCGTATGGCTGAGAATCGCTACCATCAGGAGGATGGGAGTGAGCAGTGGCGCGGGGGTAAAGCTCAGGAGTCCTCGCAGCGCCGCGCCGATAAACCCTGTGTGTTCAGCCACACCCACGCCAAGCAATGCGACCAAGACGATACCCAGGGGAGGGAACGTCACAAAGGTGTGCACCATGCCTGCCAGAAATGCTGCGAGGGCCTTCCCCGTCAAAAGGTTATGAATTTCAATCGGCCGGTTGGTGCGCGGGTCGATCTCGGGAAATTGGACAGGAGCAAGGAGGGCGGAGATGATCCACACACACACGAGCAGCAGAAAAAACAGGACTGCTGGATCGGGGAGCGCATTCCCCACCCGCTCGATCGTGTTCAGGACACGAGCTGACCACCGCAGGGAAGGGGTATCCACAGTCTTCACAAACCGTTTTTAGCAGGCGAGTGTCCCAGCAGCAAATCCCGAGCAACGGTAATGACACGTTGAAGGGCGGACGGTGGGTCACCAGGGAGATCGCGCTCCGCGCAAAAATAGCAGAGGGAGGGACTGCACACGCCACCCTTCCTCCTTTTCCCTTCGTCCGTCGAGGACAAAGGTTTGCCCTACACCACTGTAACCTTACCCTTTGCCCGACGTTGACCGGCGTTTTGCCAAATCCTGCGCGAGACGCTGCAGTCCTGTGGCCAATCGTGCCGGCAACCCCCCACGCGCAGCCTCTTTCTGCAAGACCGCAATCAGACGCAAAAATGGGGTGACGCCAGTAGTTTTGGTTGTCCCTGTTTCTACATACCAGGCATACGTTTTGCCCACTCGGGCTTTTTTCTCCAAAGCTGCTTGTGTGAGGCCGAGCCGTTCCCGTGCTTGCCGCAGGAGCTGTCTCTGGGCCTCGGTCACAGCGATCTGTTCTTCCTTACCATGCTTTTTCATCTGTACCTCTCCTCCATTTCTCTTCACCGTCTCACACGAGAGTAACCGTTTTTAGAGCATGTTTCCAGATGAGACCCAAAAGGGGATCGGCTCTGCTCACTAAAGGTGTCACTCTCCCCAGCCTGGACCTTATCAATATGGGCAGCGCTGCTAAGGAAGAAACAAGCTGCGAAAGCGAGCACGCAGGCGGAGAGCGTCTGGCCCCCTGCGCTCTTGTTCGCTCACTTGACGAAATGGCTTATATAGGATTGACGACCGGAGAGGATATAGGTCAAAATCTCAATCGCGTCTCAGTAAGGAGGGAACCATGACCATCTCGGCGGATGACTTTGTCAAAGAGTTGCGCACCTATATGCAGGAACAGGAAAAAGTGCCGCTCTACGGGAGGAGCTTTTTTGATGGCGTAATGGCCGGCACCATGAGTCGCGAGGCGTTAAAGAAGTGGGCGATCCAACATCACTACCGTACCGGTCAGCATGTCCGCGCTCTTGGTGGGGTTTTTCTCAATACTGGCCTGAGTTCGTTGGACCAAAAGCTGCGCCGCCACGTCGTGGCGAACCTGATCGACGAAGAAACGGCCATGGGTCGTGGGGATGATGCCCACTGGGCGCTGTCTCGTCGCCTAGCCGAGGCGCTGGGCGCAACGGCAGATGAGCTGGCGCACCCCAAGGTCGCTCGGGCAGCGATCGACTATGTCGACTGGATCTTAGCACTGAGCCGCCGGGAGTACGGTCTCGTGACCCTCGCCGCTATGTCCATCGGTGGGGAAAGTCGCCGGGAGAATTCCCTGCAGCGGCTAGTGCAGGCGTTATCGGACAAATATCACTTGAGCAGACATGCGCTGGAGTTCTTTTACGCGCATATGGGGGAGGCCGAAGCCCACGGGGAGCCGGTGTACGAAATGGTCCGCGAGTACGCCATCACGCCGGAGCGGCAGGGAAAGATCAGGACAGCATTGCAGACTTGGTGTGAGAAGTTCCGTACCGCCCAGGAAGGTATCTTTCGCGTCGCCATGGGAGTGGAAGAGGGAGTGGAAGCTCCTCTGTCACAAGTCTAAACCCTATCGCGGGAAGCTAGTACTAGACTTGGCAAACGTCTTGTGGAGAGTAATGTGTGGATGATTCATCCGGAGCGTATTGCACATGTTGTTATTCAAGTGCGGGACCTCGCACGCGCCGCCAGTTTTCCACGGAGATCCTCGGTATGCAGATCATGAAGGATATTCCCCACCTACGCGTCTGCTTTCTCTCCTTCAACGTTGCGAAAAGCATCTACTGCCGCAGCAGGGCAGCCGGTCAGGAGTACGCAGGCGGGGCGCAAGGTGTGCATTCTGTCACTACCCTATAGGGCTGCGACGACAAAAAGGAGGACGACGATGCCTATGCGTTTTTCCATCCTCACTTTGGGAGATAATTACGAAAGCCTACGGTCCCACGAACAATTCTACCACGAAGTACTCGACGAGGCCGAGTACGCCGAGGAGCTTGGCTACGAAGGATTTTGGGTGGGAGAACACCATTTCCAGGCCAGCCAGCGGGTCTTCCCCTCCCCGCAGATGTTGCTTGCCGCTATCTCCCAGCGTACCAAAAACTTACGGCTAGGCACGGGGGTGAACGTGCTCCCGATCAATGATCCCGTTCGGCTGGCCGAAGACATCGCCGAGCTTGATCTAATCAGTCACGGGCGTGTCTGTTTTGGCGCCGGGCGCGGGTATCAACCCCACGAGTACGCTGGGTTTAACATTCCTATCGAATCGGCCAAAGCCCGCTTCTGGGAGTGTCTGGAAATTATCCGCCGCGCCTGGACTGAGGAGTGCTTTTCCTACCAGGGACACTTTTACCAGTATCAGGATATCGCCCTGTTGCCGCGGCCGGTCCAGAAACCGCATCCGCCGATCTGGGTTGCAGCTGCCTCGCCAGGATCGGCCGAAGAGATCGCCCACAGAGGGTATGCCTTCTGTGCAGCTCCGTTCGCCTCTAGCCCCTCTCCCGAAGAAACCGGGGCGCAACTCGCCCGCTATCGGCAGACGTTCACGGCGGCGGGACACGGCCCCCCGCCGGACGATCTACCGCACGTGTTCTGGACCCACGTCGCCGATACCACCGCCCAGGCCCTGCACGAAGCGGAGGCGGGCATGAAACGAAAGCGGTCAAATTACCGACAGGTGTGGGTCAGTCCGGACGTGAAAGGCTATGAGGCCTTTGCCAAAGTCGGGCAATTTCTCGCCACCGCCACTATCGAACAACTTGACGCGTTAGCGATCTTTGGCGACCCGCCACGGTGCCTGGAGAAGATCAAGAAGTACCACGCTGCCGGGGTGACGCATCTGCTAGTGATGTTCGACTGGGGTGGCATGCCGAAGAAAACCATCTTCCATTCCATGGAATTGTTCGCCAAACACGTTATGCCATATTTCCGAGAGACCCTGCGCGGAGAGAGCGGTCGGCCTGCATCGGGCGAGACCGCCAGTGCCCAGGTGGGCATATGAGGGATAAAGTGTAGCGTTCTTTTCCTCCGCAAAGAGCCCTGGTGAAAAGATGCATATGCATGCAAGCGCCCTAGCTGGTCTCAAGATCATCGAATGCAGCGAACGTGTCGCCGGCCCTTTCTGCACCAAGGTCATGGCCGACCTTGGGGCGGAGGTGATCAAAATCGAAAAGCCTGGCAGCGGCGACGTGACCCGCAGCCGCGGCCCGTTTCCCCACGACGAACCACACCCCGAACGGAGCGGATCTTTCCTCTACCTCAACACCAACAAACTTGGAGTGACATTGGACCTGACGAAACCCGGCGGGACTGATCTGTTCCGGGAGTTGGCCAAAGATGCTGACATCGTGGTGGAGACATATCCTCCCGGGTTTCTCGACCGCCTTGGCGTGGGGTACCGGCAGCTCCATGCCCTGTTCCCCCGCCTGATCGTGACCTCGATCACACCGTTCGGCCAGACCGGCCCGTACAAAGGGTATAAAGCCTACAACCTGAATTGTATCCACATGGGTGTGGTCGGATATGAGACCCCCTTTAACTTCGTGACCGACCCGGAAAATCAGCCGCCGTTGCAGATGGGCGGACAGCAAGCCGACCTGCTGGCCGGCTGGACGGCGGCAGCTGCGACCATGACGGCGGTATTGCACCGAGAACTGACCGGTACGGGCCAACACGTCGACATTGCAGAAATTGAAGCCGTGGCCCATATGGTGCGTCCGAACTTCGCCCTCTATTCGCACGAGCCGCCGGACGGCCCGAACCGCCGCCGCTTTCTCCGCCGTACCAAGTGGGGCTTGACGTATGTGTTCCCCTGCCGCAACGGCTACATTGCCTTGCTCGCGCTTACCGATCAACATTGGGAAAGTCTCAAGCAACTGATGGGGTACCCGGAGTGGGCGGAGAGCGAGCTGTTCGCCACCCTGCTCGGACGGTTTCAGAACATCGACGCTTTGGAGGCTGGGGTCGCCGCCTGGGTCAGTGAACAAGATCGCGATGAGCTTGCGCGCAAGGGGCAAGAGCTGCACATTCCTGTATTCCCGGTGCGCGATGTGCGCGAAGTCGCTACCGCCGAGCAATACCGCGAGCGCGGCTTTTTCGTCACGGTCGACCATCCCGAGACCGGACCACTGACGTATCCCGGAGCGCCATTCAAGCTCTCGGCTACTCCCTGGCAGATTCGCACTCCCGCCCCTCGGCTCGGAGAACATAACCAATATATCTACGGTGAAAGACTCGGCCTGAGCGCCGAGCGGATCGCACGGTTGCGAAGCGAAGGAGTGATTTGAATGCCTGCTGCCGAACAGATAGCGAGGAAGTTCCTAACAGGAGAGGAGGAGTCCATGGCACCGCTTCCCCTCGAAGGTGTTCGTGTCGCCGATTTTGGGTGGATTCTAGCTGCACCCCAGTGCACTGCCTGGTTAGGTGTGATGGGCGCGGAGGTCATTCGCATCGAGTCTCGCCAGCGCCTGGACCCGATTCGCTTTCTCGGGCAAAACCCCCGCGACCTAAAGGGACCCGACGGCTCCCCCCTCTTTAACGGGCTGAACTACAGCAAGAAAGGCGTTACCCTCAATCTCGCTCACCCCCAAGGAGCCGCGCTGGCTAAGGAAATTGTACGGCGCAGCGATATCGTCGTGGAAAACTTTACTGCCGGCACGATGAAACGCTGGGGCCTCAGCTACGAAGAACTCTGTCAGGTGAAACCCGATCTCATTATGATCTCTGGCTCGCCCCTCGGGCAGTACGGGCCGGACAGTCACAGTGTGGGGTGGGGGCCGATCACGCAGGCCTCAGCCGGTATCTGTCATCTCACCGGCTACCCCGACGGCCCACCGGTCAGTTTAGGCGGCACCTGGCCGGACTACATGGTCGGCGTCGTGATGGCTTATGCCGTGCTCGCTGCTTTGTACTACCGCCGTCGGACCGGGAAAGGGCAGTACATCGACCTGGCAATGGCCGAGGTCGTCACCGCTATGCTCCCTGAAGCGGTGATGGACTACATGATGAACCAGCGAGACCGGGGGCGGAGGGGCAATCAGGATGACGCTATGGTCCCTCACAACGTGTACCGCTGCCGAGGAGAGGACACGTGGGTGGCCATCGCCGTGGAGAGCGAAGAGGAATGGCAGAACTTCTGTCAAACGATCGGCCACCCCGAATGGGTCGAGGACGAACGTTTCCGCGATCGCCGCAGCCGCAAGGCGCACGAACAGGAGTTAGATCGACTGATCACCGCCTGGACCCGCGAGCGCGACCGGCTCGAGATCATGCACCTCTTGCAGGCCGTCGGCGTGGCGGCGACGCCTGTGTACGATACGGAAAGTTTGATCGCTGATCCGCAATTCCAGCAGCGGCAGTTTCTCGTGACCCCCGGCCATCCGGTGACCGGCAATCTCCCGGTCGCTGGCATCCCTGGGCAATACAGCGCTATCGACGCACTCCGCTACACCCCGGCTCCGTGTCTCGGGCAAGACAACGAAGAAGTATTTGGCAACCTGCTCGGCCTGTCGCGGGAGGAGATCGCCCGGCTGCAAGAGGAGAAGGTGATTGACTAATGCTCCCGCAACGGCGTTTGGTAGTCGCCGTGGAAACCAAACCGGACCGCACGGCACTAGCGAAGAAATTCGACGCGGATGTGGTGGTCGATCCCACGCGCTCACACCGCCCATCGCTTCCCCTTTGTAGAGGTCGAGCGTGCGTTTCATCTGAGGGACACGAAGGAAGAGAACAGCAAGCTGCCGATTACGTTTAGAGTCTAGCAGAAATTCACAGCCCCAGATAAACCTCACAGAGATGGTAGCAGCATGGCCGGCTGGGTCGCGACAAGGCAATCAAAGTTCTCCGAGCTCAGCGGATCGCGATTGATGCAGGCGGCACGATGCTGCTATGGGAGATACGAGTCAAGAGACGAAAAAGGCAAAAGGAGCATAGGAGCCCGGCCAGTGGCCCCCCTATCACCACCCTCTTTGCCGCTCTCAAGGCTCAACTGTTAGTAAGACAGGTATGGGGGTCTTCCCCGCTGGTCTGATGTCTCTGGGAGAGGAGCTGCGAGCGATCGTCTACCTACTCTACCCCCTGCCGCTTGAGCTCCAATAGCCTGGTGTACATTGAGGGGACATGCCTCCTGAGGAGGGCAACCGATGAAGTTTGGCATCGATCGCCTGCTGGAGGAGCCCGCGCTGAGACGTCCCTTGGCAGGCCGCCGTATCGCGCTTCTGGCTCACCCCGCGTCGGTGACACGAGATCTGGTGCACACACTCGATGCGTTGGCCGCGTTAGACGATATCGAGCTCGTGGCAGCGTTCGGCCCCCAACACGGCCTGCGGGGGGACAAGCAGGATAATATGGTCCCATCCCCCGACTTCCGCGACCCGGTGCACGGCATCCCAGTCTTTAGTCTCTACGGTGCGGTGCGCCGTCCCACGGCGGCCATGTTGGACTATTTCGACGTGCTCCTGGTCGATCTGCAAGACCTCGGCTGTCGCATCTACACGTTTGGTACGACCCTGCGCTATGTGCTCGAGGCAGCAGCGGAGCGAGGCAAGGCGGTCTGGGTGCTTGATCGGCCCAATCCGGTAGGGCGTCGGGTGGAAGGGCTGCGGCTACGCCCAGGCTGGGAAAGTTTCGTCGGCGCGGGGCCGCTGCCAATGCGGCATGGTCTAACCTTGGGAGAGCTAGGGAGATGGTTCGTGCAGACGCTGCGCCTGGATGTCGAGTACCACGTCGTGACGCTGGAAGGCTGGGAGCCGACGCGAGCTCCTGGATTCGGCTGGCCACTCGGCGAGCGCCCGTGGGTGAATCCGAGTCCTAACGCCCCCAACCTGTGGATGGCCCGCTGCTACGCTGGCACTGTCCTGCTGGAAGGTACGACCTTGTCCGAGGGCCGCGGCACGACTCGTCCGCTAGAAGTGTTCGGCGCGCCGGACCTCGAGCCGCGTGCCCTGCTGGAGACGATGCGGGCGCTTGCGCCGCACTGGCTACAGGGCTGCCGGCTGCGTGAGTGTTGGTTCGAGCCCACCTTCCACAAGCATGCAGGTACTCTATGTGCGGGCGTACAGATCCACGTCGAGGACGGGGCTTACGATCACAACACGTTTCGGCCGTGGCGCCTGATAGCACTTCTGTTTAAGGCTTTACGGCTGCAACGGCCAGACTACGAGCTGTGGCGGGACTTTGCGTATGAATACGAGTATGAACGGCTGGCCATTGATGTGATCAACGGGAGCGAACTACTACGCCGGTGGGTCGATGACCCGAGCGCTGTGCCGGCCGACCTTGACGCTCTGGCGGCGCCTGACGAAGCCTCATGGCTCGAGGAGCGCGAGGCGGTATTGCTCTACCACTGAACTGTACGGCGTTAGGCACGCACCGTACCCCTGGGAGCAAAGGACTAAGGTGGTGCACTTCTCTAGCGCTCCAGCGAGAGCAGGCTGGCAGAGAGAGCGCGGGAAGGAACGCCTATACCTTTCAGTCCCCGACCACCTCCTCCTCGACATGCGGGGCTACCGATGCGGGGGCGGGAATCGGGCGACGCTGGCGTAGCTGTCCGGCCAGCCGCCGCACTGCTGCAGGCAGGCGTGCAATTCTGACTTCCACATCGTCAAAGAGAGAATAAGCGACCGGCGTCACCAGCAGGGTGATCAGCAGACAGAGGCTCTGCCCCCCGATGATGACCACGGCAATCCCACGGTGACTCTCTGCAGCCGGTCCTTGACCGAATAAGACTGGGATCATGCCAGCGACGAGTGCGAGCGTCGTCATAAGAATGGGACGCAAGCGCTCGCGGTTCGCCTGCATGATGGCCTCGTACCGCGGGACACCTTGGGCACGCAGGTTGATAGTATGGTCGATCTGCAAGATGGAGTTCTTCTTCACGATACCAAAGAGGAGCAGAATTCCCAAGATCGAGAAGAGCGCCAGATGCTGGTTGGCGATCCACAGCGAGAGCAAAGCAAACGGGACCGAGAGCGGCAACGACAACATGATCGTGATCGGGTGCAGGAAACTCTCGAACTGGGCGGCCAGCACCATGTACATGCCGATGATCGACAACAAGAACGCTAGCTTGAAGCTGTCCATCATCTCCGCGAACATCTTGCCCATTCCGGTGACGCCGGTCGTATAGCCCGGTGGGAGCCCCATCTGTTTCACCTCGGCATCGATCTCGGCGATCGCGTCCCCCAACGCTTTCCCCTTGGCGAGGTTACCGAGCAAGGTGATCTGCCGCTGCCGCTCTTGGCGGTCGATTTGCACCGGACCAGTGCCGGGCACGAGGTCGACCACATTGTCCAGACGCACTTGCCCTACGGTCACGGAGGGAACAGTGGCGCCGCGGATCACCTCTGGGCGGTTACGCGCCTCCGGGATGAGGCGCAGACGCACGTCGTACAGCTCGTCGCCCTCACGGTAAGTAGTAACCTTTTCGCCGGCGACCATCATGCGGAGCGTGGACGCAATATCCGCCGCCTCGACCCCCAAGTCGGCGGCCTTCCGCCGGTCGATCTGCACCTGCAACTCTGGGTTACCGCTCTCGAACGAGGTGTCCACATCGACGATCCCTGGGATCTGCCGCACGCGCTCTTTTAGGGTATTTGCATACGTCTGGAGCGTGGGGAGGTCCGGCCCCCGCAGGTTGTAGGCGATGTCGACGTTTTGTACCCCGCTGTTACTGATCGGTAAGATGTTGTCGACACTGATCCGCAGATGCGGGAAGGCTTTGACCCGCTCGCGTGCCATGGCCATGATCTGCTGCTGCCTCACCGTGCGGTGCTCGTACGGCTGGAGTTTCACCACGATCGAGGCGCGCGTCACGGTTTCACCAACGGCAGACCCTACCAAGGTCAGGAGGTGTGCAACACCGGGGAGGGAACGCAGCTCGTTCTCAATCTGTCGGGTCACGGCGTCTGTCTGGGCGAGGGAGTAGCCCGGAGGAGTTTTGATATTCACCTCGAATTCCCCGCGGTCGTCGTTCGCCATCATGGTCGAACGGACGTGCTTGCCGATCCAAGGGGTAGCGACGAACAAACCGATCGTCAAACTGACAATGACCCAACGGTGACGCATCGACCACTGCAGCATGGCCATGTAGCCGCGGTCCAGGAGACGGTAGACACGCGATTCGCGGGAGGAGTGAGATGCAGCGGCACGTTTCTTGAGAAAACGCGAACACAACATCGGCGTCAGGGTAAACGCCACCAGCAGTGAGACCATGATAGAGAAAGCCATCGTGAAGCCGAAGCTGCTCAGCCACATACCGATCGTGCCTTTGAGAAACCCAACCGGAACGAAGATCACCACCAGAGAGAGGGTGGTAGCGCTGACCGCCAGCCCCACTTCCGCCGTGGCCGCGCGCGCGGCCTCGAAGGCGTTCATGCCTTTCTCTTCAATATAGCGATAGATGTTTTCCAGCACGACGATCGCGTCGTCAATCACAATGCCAACCGCCAGCGTAAGCCCAAGTAACGTGATGCGGTTCAGTGAATACCCAGCCGCCGCCAGCAACGTATAGGTAGCGACGATGGAGACAGGAATCGAAACCGCGGCGATCAAGGTCGCACGCAGGTTGCCGAGAAAGAAAAACACAATAACGCTAGCAAAGATCGACCCCCAGATCAGGTGCTTCTGCACTTCGTGGACGGACTCGCGGATAAAATTGGATTGGTCGCGGGTGACCACGACCTCTACCCCAGGCGGCAAGAGCTGGCGGATCTCGGCAAGACGGGCGCGCACGGCATCGACAGTGGAAACGGTGTTGGTACCCGACTGCTTGCGGATGATTAACGAAACCGCGTTCTTTCCGTCGAAGCGGGACAAGGTGCGCGGCTCCTCGATCCCGTCTTCTACCCGCCCGATGTCGGCAATGGTGATGGGCACTCCGTTGTGGATAGCTACCACAATATCCGCGAACTCGTTGACCGAGCGCACCCGCCCGAGCGTGCGGATCACTGTCTCCCCGCTCTCCTGCGTCATGCGACCACCAGGAAATTCAACATTCTGTTTCTCCAGCGCCTGCGCGACCGTGCGCATGGACAGGCGGTACGCTTTGAGGCGTTCCGGGTCGACCAGCACCTGCACCTCGCGTTTCTGCTCGCCGATGAGGGCGATAGAACCGACACCGGACACCGACTCTAACGGTTCTTTGACGTGGTTCTCAGCGATCTCCGTCAGCTCTTTCAGGCTCTGAAAGCCCGAGACCGTCAAGGTGAGGATTGGCGTAGCATCCACATCGAACTTCTCGACGATCGGCAGGTCCACATCCTTTGGCAGCCTGGCGAGAACCGAGCCGACCTTGTCCCGCACCTCCTGCGCGGCAATCCCCAGGTCTTTTTCCAGCTTGAACTGTACGATGATCTGTGAGAGACCTTCGCGCGTGATCGAACGTAGCTCGTCAATGCCGCTCACGGTGTTGATGACTTCTTCGATCGGCTTGGTGACTTGGGCTTCCATCTCTTCCGGCCCAGCACCGGGCAGGATTGTGGTTACCGTCACCACTGGCATCTCAGCCTTGGGCAAGAGGTCCAGCGGCAAACTGTTGTACGCAAACCAGCCTGCCACGACGAGGCTGCTGATCAGCATGGTGGCAAAGACCGGGCGGCGGACGCACACGTCAGCGAGAATCATTTGCCCTCCCTCAGCTGAACCTGGACGGTCATGCCATCAGCCAGACGGTCCAGCGAAGAGATCGCGATAGTGTCGTCGGCAGAGAGGCCTTCCATGATCTCGATCCATCCGTCATCCTCCGCGCCGGCCTTCACTTCACGGGACGCAATCGTGTTGCCGTTAACGATAAACACCCGGTCAACCCCAGCAAAGCGCGACACACCGGAACGCGGGATAAAGAGGGCGGTCTCCTCTCCTAGCACCCCGGTAACGTGAGCAAAGTAGCCGGGACGGAGTTTGCCCTCGGGGTTGGGAATCTCAGCTTCGACGAGCAGACTCCGGGTGGCGTGATCAACTCCCGCCGCGATGCGTGTGAGCGTGCCGGTAAACACTTCTCCGGGCAGGGCATCTACCTCGATGTACATAGGCAAACCGATGCGGGCCATGCGTGCGTAACGCTCCGGGACCGGCACGCGCAGTTTCAGCGGATCAACCACGACGATTTCGAGCATCTTGGAGGCCGCCGGAAGATATTCACCAGGGTTGACAAAGCGTTGCTGGACAAACCCGTTAACCGGAGAGACAAGCAGAGTATCGCGCAAGCGCTTGTGGGCGAGGGCAAGAGCTTTTTCGGCGGATCGCACTGCTGCCTCGGCCACTTTATATTCTGCCTCAGCAGCGTCGAGTTTTTGTGGCGGGAGAATCTGTTCCTTAAACAGTTCTTGTACGCGCTCGTACTCCCCTTTCGCTCGCACGAAGGTCGCCTGCGCCTGTTTCAGCGCGCTGTCCGCCACGTCGACCTGTAACGCCAACTCCTCCCGCTCCATCTGCGCCACTACTTGGCCAGCTTTGACCTTGTCACCGAAGTCTACAAGTACACGGCTGACATATCCAGGCATCTTGTTGGACAGAATGACACTCTCCTTGGCGAACAAGGCGCCTTGGCCACGAGCAGTGCGTTGGATGTGCCGCCACACCGGCTGAGCAACCTGGACAGCCAGAGGTGGAGGTATACTAGATTCTTCACCCGTCTTTGCCGCCTCAGACTGCACGGAATGACATCCTGTAGCCAGGAGGACTGCATTGAGCAAGAAGTACAGAAGAGCAGGGACCGAGAAGCAGCGCACCATTATTGCTCCTTGAGGTGGTTGTTTAAGATGCCGTGAAGAAAGAGGTCGAGCAGGACGTCAGCATCTTCTGCCACTGAACGCTTGGTCAGCCCCAGGATCCGCTGCTGAAAACAGCCACGCATCGCTTCGTTCAAAGCGAACGCCGACACGTGGACATCGTGCGCACGTAACACGTCCGCTTGCACCCCTTGGGCAATGACTTCTGAAATAAAATTGATGTGCGCGAGGTACAGATCCAGCATGTGGGCCGCTTCGGGGCAGTCGGGCGATGCCGCGAGGAAGTTCCGCTCGAGCAGCAGCATTTTGAAAAAGTCGCGGTGGCTGTCGCTCAGTTCAAGACCAGCTTCCACCAACCGCCGTAACTTCTCGATCGGGGTCACAGCGGCTGCAACCTCCGCGCGCAACTGGGAGGTGAAATCTTCGATGCCCTGTTCCACGGCCGCCTTGAGTAACTCGTCCTTGTTAGGAAAATAGAGATAGATTGTTCCTTTGGCGACCTGCGCTTCCTCAGCCACCCGATCAAGCGTGACCCCTTGGAAACCATACCGAGCAACTACCCGGCGTGCAGCCGCGAGAATTTCCCGCATCCGGAACTCGCGTACCAAATCCTCTTTTGCCGTTGAATTTTTGGTCATATGACTGACCATGCAGTCATATGACCGCTTTGTCAAGTCGAGAAGGAAAATTTTTGTCGGGGTGGCGCATGGGGCTGATTTTCCGACCGCAAAGAAAAGAACAGAGAGCAAAAATGTACAGATCGGGGCGAGGCAGCCCTCGTCCCGATCTCACCGCACCTAGATGGCCAAATGGTAGAGCTCGGCCACGTTGTCGTGCAACACCCAGTTCTTTTCCTGTTCGGTCAGGTGCTGCGTCTGTTTGGCGAGCAGTTCCTGGGAATACGGCCAAGTAGAGTCGCTGTGCGGGAAATCGTTGGCCCACATCAGGCGACGGACGTTGCAGAGATCCTTCATGCGCAAGGCCACCCAGTCGTCCTGGAACGTCAAGTAGATGTGCTCGCGGAAATACTCGCTCGGCATCTTGCTAATCTGGCCAGCAGGGAGCCAATAGCGATGACGCTCATACGCGTGGTCCATGCGGTACATGTAATGGGGCACCCAGCCAGCGTCAGCTTCGACACAGACAATTTTGAGCTTGGGATGGCGCTCGAAGACGCCGCCGAGGATAAACGTGCCCATGATATCTTGGCATCCGCGGATGATTGACATGAACCCATTGAGCTTCGGTCCTCGCGGGGGTGCCCCAACAACATCGCCTTTACTGGTCAAAATATGGAAGCTGAGGGGCAACTGGAGGTCGATTGCAGCTTCGAAGAACGGAGCATAGAGCGGATCGTCATAGTCAGAAATGGCAGGATTGCCCGGCATCATCACACCGCGCAGCCCCAGTGCTTTAATTTTGCGCAGATCTTCGATGCCTTCTTCGACCGAGCGCATCGCGGTTTGTCCAATACCAATGAGGCGGTCAGGGTGGGCGGCGCAGTACTCCGCGATCCACAGGTTGTACGCGTCGAAGCACGCCTTTTTGTAGTCAAAATCTGGATGGTTGCACAGCAACATCCCAACGGTGGGGTAAATGACCTCCGCGGCAATCCCGTCCCGGTCCTGCTCAGCCAGACGCGCATCCGGGTCCCACCCGCCCCGGTGCATCTCCTCAAACTTGACGCCAAACGTCCTCAGCTCCTCTGCTTTTTTCCCGGCGGCAGCCACTAAGCCCATAGGGATAGGCTGAGTAAGCCCTTCGATGACGAAGAGGTCTCCCTTCTGCGCATCACGCACCATATGCGGTGCAGTGTCTTTATACTTGCGGTCAATGCGGTCCACATAAGTACCGGGCGGCTCGGTGATATGCGAGTCGGCAGAGATGATGGGTTTTACCATGTTACGGTCCTCCTTATTGGTATGGGGGTTATATGCTCGGTCCTGTCTCCAAGGGGGCTGCACTCTACGGGGTCATAACCCGTACACACGGGCGACATTATCACCCACAATACCGCGCCGCGTCGGCTCTGTGAGTGGGGCCACCAGCTGGGCTAACGCCGACATATAGTCACGGGTATGGTCGTCGTGTGGGAAATCGCTTGCCCAAAAGAACTTATCATGGCCGACGTCGTCAATGATGTAGCGCACCGCCTTTTCGTCCGGATCTGCAGAGATCCAACATTGGCGCTGGAAGTAAAAACTCGGTTTCTCCTTCAGCCGCACACTACGACCTAAGGCCGTGTCATAGGTCGCATCCATGCGGTCCAGCATGTGACCGATCCAGCCTGCCCCAGACTCGAGCATGACGACTTTCACGCGCGGAAAGCGGTCGAACAGACCGTACTGAAACAGCGCAAGGAACGCCTGCTGCGGCCCCTGCGCGCCGAGCATGTCGAACCACCATTCCGCCCATTTCTTGAAGTCGGAGAAGCGTTGATACACACGTCTGGCTGGAGGTTCGGCCACAGGATGGATGCCCACTGGCACCCCTAGGTCTTGGGCCGCTGCCCAGAAGGGGTCATAGTCCGGGTGAGCGTGCGCTTTGTTAGTGATCGTATAGGGAGCAACGAAAGCCCCCTTCACCCCGTCTTTCACCGCCCGTTCTAACTCTTGCGCAGCAGCGCGCCCGTCACCTAGGGAAATGTGCGCAATCGGAATGAGACGGCCACCCGAGTCCGCACAGAAGTCAACCACCCAGCGGTTATATGCCCGGCAGTACGCGAGAGCGATCTCCGGGTCGGTGACCTCGGCTTCCCACTCCAACGAGATGGTCGGATAGATGAACCCCTTGGCAATCCCTTCACGGTCGAGCAACTGCAGCCGTTCGCGTGCGTTGCACCCGCCGAAAGGGATACTGTCACGGTAGGGCACGCGCGCGAGCGCCGCGCGCTCTTCAAACGTCATGCCCATGCTGCGCCCGCGGCTGAGAATTTCTGCGTCGAAAAACCGCGACCGGCGCCCATCGATCTCCAAATGATCGAGCCCGTCCGGGCCCGGGCGGATACGGATAGCCCGGTCACGATAGCGGGGTTCGAGATAAGTCTCCCACAGATCGGGCGGCTCGTTAATGTGCCCGTCCGCGTCGATCACGTTCCCGTATGAGAGGCAGGCGGTCGTTACCATAGGTGCTCACTATTTGTACTTTTCAGTTTATATTTTAAACTTAATAGTCTCTCATACAACAAGTCCAGACAGTTTGTCAAACGCGGGCAGGCCGGGGAGAGACTGCTTTCCTTTGTCTGTGCAACTGTGGTAGATCTACTAGAGAGTCGTGCATCGCAGGGCAGCATCGAGCGAAAGGAGAGACGGCTATGGCGAGTCACAAAGGCTTTTCCCATATTGGGTTGTCAACCCTGGATCTGGATAAGACCCGCGAGTTCTACGAGAACATTTTAGGGTTTAAGCCGGTCCGCTGTGACATCATCAAGATCAAAGAAGGCGGGTATATCCGTCACATCTTCTTTGATACGGGCCGCGATCAACTAATCGCCTTTATGGAGCCGCGCGGTATCCCTGGCATCCCGATTGAGTATGATGCCGGCATCAACCGCGGGCTCGGCGTGCCCAGCGCGTTCTACCACTTCGCTTTCGAGGTCGGCACCGAGGCAGCGCTAGAGGAGAAGCGCCAGGAACTGTTGACCAAAGGGGTGCAAGTGTCCGAGGTTGTCGACCATGATTGGGCCAAATCTATCTACTTTAAAGATCCCAACGGCCTGCAGTTAGAGTACTGCTGCTACACCCGCAATCTCAACGACGAAGACGCTGTGATGCGCGAGCGTTTCACAGCCTCCCTACGCGCGTTAGGGCTAGAGGCCACGAGCGAAATTGTCGCGTCCGCTGCTTCGTAATCTCCAGGGCACAGATCACCTCTGAGCGTCGGTTGTCTGACAGGGGGGAGCACGTCGAGCAAGTGCCGCTCCCCCTTAAACAGGAAAACTCCGTTGCTTACGTGAACAGCCTGGATGCCTGGGAGAGGCAAAGTTTACAATCGCTGCCCCTTCCTTCTGCAGGACACTGGGAAATATTGTGCTCCACTGGTACCCCGTCACGGCTCTCTTCGACAGGAACACTGCGCATCAGCAGGCCACCTGAGGGCGAACGCGCGCCCAGAGAAACGACCTTGCGGCTCGCCGTGGGCGAGCAGGATGTGCCCGTTGACGACAGGGTATGTCCACTGCTTTCTCGACATAGCGCAGCCCGAATTGCATGTTAAAGACGAACAGCCACCATCTGCGATATCTACCCTACCTGCGCTAGAGCGGAGCACGACGGCTATAGTCTCCTCGGTCGGCGGGACCACTGCAAGACCGCCTGTCCACCCACGCGCGCAAAACAGTGCGACCACTGCGTTACAGTCAGGGACCCAATGGCCTCGGAACGGAAATGCATCCTAGCCTCCGGCGTCTGTTGCTCTCTCCACGTCGCGAGGCCAGAGAGTCAAGGGATTGGCAGAGACAGATCGGGATCTGGCCAGCAGCACGTCTTTAAGCTGCGGCAGCCACGAAACATGGGAGGCAAACACGAACCACTGCCCATCGACTTTTATAGAGATCCTTTGCCCCGATTTCCTGCCCGCTGACCTAGTCGTCTCTCCCCAATAGGGGGAGCTGTCCATATGCGCGAATGGCAGTGAGGCCTTCCTCCCTACAACTGCATCTTCAAGGGGGGC
>Ga0308420_1000043_pt1 | contig 43673 bp, 45 predicted proteins | sample HotsprSampleMS55_FD_203802 | JGI IMG/M metagenome (GOLD analysis project Ga0308420, IMG submission 203802) | Hot spring phototrophic mat microbial communities from Mushroom Spring, Yellowstone National Park, Wyoming, United States - 20090730_MS55 ... | reverse complement strand
GCACGAGAAGAATAGGGGATTGGGGATTTACGCAGGGGGGCGGCAATGAAAAGCACATTCAGTGATCAGCTTTCAGCTCGAAGGGCAATCGTTCATCTGTTTCTCCAATCGCTCTCTCACTAACCGTCCCATCTCCCGACACCCGACCAGGCGGCAGCCAGGCTGGGCGATATCAGGGGTGCGATAGCCGTCAGCCAACACAGCGTCAACCGCCTGTTCGATCGCGTGCGCGGCCTGCTCTTGCCCCAACGATAAGCGCAGCATCAACGCAGCAGAGAGCAGCGTGGCGAGGGGGTTCGCTTTGTCCTGACCAGCAATATCAGGGGCAGTCCCGTGAATCGGCTCGTATAACCCCCGTGTTCCCTCCCCGAGCGAGGCGGAAGGAAGGAGGCCCATCGACCCGGCTAGCATCGAGGCTTCGTCCGTCAGGATATCCCCAAACATGTTCTCCGCGGCGATGACGTCAAAATCGCGTGGCCGGCGGATCAAGTGCATCGACATGGCATCGACCAACACGTCCTCGTACTGCACGTCCGGATACTCTTTGGCCACTTCATGCGCGACTTCACGCCACAGACGCGACGTCGCCATGATATTGGCTTTATCCACCGAGGTCACTTTTTTGCGCCTTTTCCGGGCGAGCTCAAATGAAGTGCGCAGGAGACGCGCCACCTCCCCTTCAGTATAAAAGATGGTATCGACGGCCTCACGTCCAGCGGCACCGACTCGCCGTTCGCTCGGCCGGCCATAATAGACACCACCGGTGAGTTCACGCACGACGACTAAGTCCACTCCATCCAACACCTCAGGTTTGATCGTCGAAGAGTTCACGAGATGACGGTTGACCTGCACAGGGCGGAGGTTCGCGAATAGGCCGAGTTCTTTGCGCAGCGCGAGGATCGCTTGCTCTGGTCTGACCCCCGCTTTCGGATCATCCCACTTTGGTCCGCCGACCGCCCCCAACAGGACCGCGTCACTCTCTTTGGCTAAACGCAGAGCCGAATCAGTCAACGCTACCCCGTGAGCGTCGATGGAGCAGCCGCCGGCCAGCGCATGCTCGAAGGCGAGGGTGAAGCCGAATGTTCTTTCTACAACCTGCAACGCCGCTATCGTCTCTCCTACCACCTCAGGCCCAATACCGTCTCCAGCAAAGACCGCTATTTTATATGCCATCGATCGCTCCTCGTTTTTGCCTCTTCTCCCTGATCTGCCCCTCGCGGGGAGAGAGAAACGACAATAAGGGTACCAGTAAAAAGTGCATAGCCCTCTCCCTCAAGGGAAGAGGGAGCTCGTACTCGCACCACTCAGGATACCGCCTATGGTCCTTCCCGGTGCAGACCAGCCTGGTGACCGTACCGCTCGCGATGGGCCAGCTTATTCAATGCATTGATAAACGCCAGGGCACTCGCCATAATAATGTCGGTATGCGATCCCTGGCCGCTCACCGACATACCGTTGTCGCATACTAGGCACGACACCTCGCCAAGCGCGTCAGTCCCACCGGTGATCGACTTGACCGAGTAGCGCTCTAGCTTCGGTTCGATCCCGGCAATCTTGGCAATCGCCTTGTAACAGGCATCCACCATGCCGTCGCCTGAGGCGCTGTCGAGAAATTCCTTCCCGTCGACCCTCATCCTCACCGTTGCATGCGGAACCGCCATACTCGACGAGGTCACGTTCAGATATACCAGCTCGTATTTATCTGGCAGCCGCACGGTCTCCTCGGTCACAATGGCGATCAGGTCTTCGTCGTACACGTTCTTCTTCTTGTCGGCCAACGCCTTAAAGCGCTCGAAGGCCTTGTTCATGTCCACCCCAGTGTAATCGATTCCCAGCTGTCGTAAACGGTCTATGAACGCATGCCGGCCGGAGTGTTTCCCGAGGACGAGCTTATTGCTATCGAGTCCGATCGTCTGAGGCTGCATGATCTCGTACGTCAGCTTGTATTTCAGCACGCCGTCCTGATGAATCCCGGCCTCGTGCGCGAACGCGTTAGCTCCGACGATCGGTTTATTACTCGGCACCGCGAGACCAGTAATCTGGGAGAGTAGCTGGCTGGATGGGTAGATCTGTTCGGTCACGATGTTGGTTGTGACGTACGAGAAGACGTCCTCGCGGGTTTTCAACGCCATCACCACCTCTTCCATCGACGTATTCCCAGCCCGCTCGCCAATCCCGTTGATGGTACACTCGACCTGCCGCGCACCATTCTCAATGGCCGCAAGCGAGTTGGCCACGGCCAGCCCCAAATCATTATGGCAGTGCGCACTCCATGTGACCCGATCGCCACCAGGTACCTTCTCGCGGAGGAAGCGAAACAGGGCGCCGTACTGATGAGGGATCGCGTAGCCGACCGTGTCCGGCACATTAATCGTCACGGCACCACACCGGATCGCCTCTCCAAAAATCTGTACAAGATACTCAGGGTCCGTGCGCGAGGCGTCTTCGGCCGAGAACTCAATATAGTCGAGGTACTTCTTGGCGTAGCTAATGGCCCAGGCCGCCGCATCAAGCGCCTCTTGGCGGCTCATCATGAGCTTGTGCTTCAGATGGATATCGGAAGTAGCGATAAAGATGTGGATTCCTGGGTGCTTAGCCTTTTCCACGGCTTGGAGGGCACGGACAATATCCCCCTCTTTCGTCCGTGACAGGCTCAGAACAATCGGACAGGTGACGAGCTCGGCGATGCGCCGTACCGACTCAAAATCCCCCTCGGAAGACGCGGCAAATCCGGCCTCGATCACATCGACGTGCAGTTTTTCGAGCTGCCGGGCCACCATCACCTTTTCTTCGATGTTCATCGTTGCCCCTGGAGACTGCTCCCCATCGCGCAACGTAGTGTCAAAAATCTTGACGAGTTCCCGTTCCATACGTGCCTCCTTCGCAACATCGCCAAACAAAGAGGGCTGCGAGATCACCCCGCAGCCCTCTACAAATGAAACGGCCACGGGCTTCTGATCCCGCCCGTGGCTCCTCGGAGTCAGCTGTGTCCTCTACGCGCTCCTCCCGGACCCACCAGGCGGGGGACTAAGGAACAGGCCTAGCAACAGGCCCAGCGCCGCAAGCGGTAGGGCGGGAGAACAATGCTGTTTCACGACTCTCTTCTATAACGAACTCTTCTTGTCGCTGTCAAGGGCACGGGGCTGTGGGAGGAAACTGGGGAGGACCTCTTCCACCTCTGACCTCCCATCCGTTAGGGTACCCCGCCCGAATCGGACTGCGGCCCGCAGTGGACCGGACAAGGCATAGCAAGCAAAGAGGATAAACAACATGAGCTGCGGTTCCGCGATGGTCAATTGGATCAGGATAATACCCAAAATCAGCAGCCAAAACGGTTGACGGCGGCCGAGCGGCAGCTCCTTAAAGCTAAAGTACGGGATCGTACTCACCATGAGGCCCGCCAAGGCATAGATCAGTAATAAGAAGGTGATATGTTTGTTGATCGTCCCCTCTCCACCCAGGAAATAGTACATGAGGATAGTGGTGGCGATGACCCCCGCGGCCGCCGGAATCGGCAATCCAACAAAGCTCCCTTTATCCACCATATCAGCTTGCGCGTTAAAGCGCGCGAGCCGTAACGCTCCACAAATGACATAGAGCGAAGCGGCTAACCAGCCCCATGCTCCCCATGGTTCTAATGCCCACCGGTAGGCCAAGACTCCGGGGGCGACGCCAAATGCGACAACGTCCGAGAGCGAGTCATACTCCACCCCAAAGCGGCTCGAACTCTTCGTCATGCGCGCCACCCGTCCGTCGAGCACATCAAACACCAAGGCAATCAAAATCGCGATGGCGGCAAGCCGGTGCTCTTCTTTGAACGTGGAAATGATGGCGTAAAAGCCGCAGAAGAGGCCTCCGCTCGTGACGAGATTGGGCAGGAGATACACTCCCCTAGCCACGCGGATGGAGGAAGGCATACGGCGACGCCCAGGCAAGACCCGAATCCTATTGCGCAGCGGCTTCACGGATACTCCCCTATTACTGTTTCGCCTGCCTTAACGCGCTGACCGACCTCCACGTGCAGCCGCACCTCCGGTGGACAATACAGATCTACCCGAGAACCGAACATAATGAGGCCGTACCGGTCCCCCTGACTGACTTGTTCTCCTCCTTTGAGAGAACAGACAATCCGCCGCGCCAGGATACCGGCAATTTGCACCAAAAGCACGCGTCTCCCCTGGTGATCGCGGATGGTGACAGCGTTGCACTCATTGACCTCTGTGGCGTTTGCCGCGAAGGCTGGACGGAATCTGCCGGGTTGGTAATGCACGGCAGTAACCTGGCCGGAAACCGGCACGCGATTCACGTGCACATCAAGGGGAGACATAAAGATGCCCACGCGTGTGCTTGGGGCAGCAAGAAAGCGTTCTTCACGGATACTCTTTTCTACCGTCACGACACGGCCATCAGCGGGCGCGAGGATCAAGCGGTCGTCTCTGGGTCCATAACGCTCGGGATCGCGGAAGAAAAACGCCACAAAGAGGGTAAGCACGAGGAACAGCAGGCCGATCAGCTCAAAGCCGAGCAGACCACAGACGAATGATAGCATCCCTAGTCCGAGGATGCGGGAATAACCTTCGCGCGCAAAACGCATAGTGGACAGACACGCCTCGACTTTCGGGGGCTCCTATCAGCCTTCGCTCAGAGGGTCTAGTTTCTTGTTTTATCAACCAGGCGGTTTTGCTGCAGCCACGGCATCATCGCCCGTAGCTTTGCGCCGACCAGCTCAGCAGGGTGATTCTCCCCCTCACGGCGCAGTTCCCGGAAATGCGGCAATCCCAGCCGGTATTCGGTAATCCACTCATCCGCAAACGCACCGGACTGAATATCCGCCAACAGTTTCTTCATTGCCTCGCGACTTTCCTTGCCGATGACCTTTTTCCCCCGCGTCATGTCACCGTACTCAGCCGTGTTACTGATGGAGTAGCGCATGTTGGAAATGCCGCCTTCATAGATCAAATCGACAATAAGCTTCATCTCATGGATGCACTCAAAATACGCCATTTCCGGCGCGTATCCAGCCTCGACCAGCGTCTCAAACCCAGCTCGCATCAGTTCGGTGAGCCCGCCGCACAAAACCGCCTGTTCGCCAAATAGATCCGTTTCCGTTTCCTCTTTGAAAGTCGTTTCGATGAGAGCAGCCCGGCCCCCACCGAGAGCGGCACCGTATGCAAGGGCAATCTGTTTACTATCGCCCGACGGGTCTTGCGCCACCGCGATCAAACACGGTACCCCTCGCCCTTTCTCAAACTCGCTACGCAACAGATGTCCAGGGCCTTTCGGGGCTACCATAAAGACATTGACGTCGGCAGGGGGAACAATTTTCTTGAAGTGGATATTAAAACCGTGTGCGCAGGCAAGATATTTCCCAGGTTGGAGCTGCGAGCGAATCTCCGTTTCGTACATCTCGCTGGCAACCTCGTCAGGTGTCAAGATCATGATGATATCGGCCTCGGCTGCGGCTCGGGCTACCTCCTTGACAGCAAACCCTGCCTTTTCAGCTTTCGGCCAGGAAGAACTCCCGCTTTTGAGACCGACCCGCACGTCCATTCCGCTATCGCGCAGGTTGAGGGCATGGGCGTGGCCTTGGCTGCCGTAGCCAACGATGGCGATTTTTTTCCCCTGCAACAGAGAGAGATCCGCGTCTTTATCGTAGTAGATGTTCATGCTGCCTTCTCCTTTGTCTTCCCTTTCAACTCCACAGGCTCAACTCGGGCCGGGGCAGAGAGGGTTTGGGCGCCCCGCTGCATGGCTACCTTCCCCGTTCGCACGATCTCCCGAATCCCCAGCGGCTTGAGCAGATTCAGGATGGCGTTAATCTTCTCCTCGTCACCGGTCACTTCGATAATGTACGACCGTGAGTCTACATCAATCACCTTGGCGCGGAAGATGGTGACAATATTGAGAATCTCACTACGAGTACGCTCGTCGACCGATACCTTGATGAGTGCCATCTCCCGCTCGACATGAGCGGCTTCTTGGAAGTCTACGACCTTGATAACGCAAATCAGCTTATTGAGCTGTTTGGTAATTTGCTCGACGACCAGGTCGTCCCCAACGGTCTCGAGCGTGATACGGGACACCGTTGGATCTAGGGTTTCTGCGACGGTGAGACTCTTAATGTTGAAGCCGCGCCCGCTGAACAGACCCGCAACCCTAGCTAGCACCCCGAATTCATTCTCGACGAGGATAGAAATAACGTGACGCATGAGCCCTCATCAGCAGTAGGGCGGACCACAGAGCAGAAGAGGGACGAGGTACTCCAGCACCTGGCCCCTCCTTAGCAGGCCATTCTCGTACTGTAACAGGAGAGAAATCGCGCTCCCTTTATACTGCGGCGCGACGGTGACGGGCGAGGATCTCCATCATCCGGTCTTTGCCGGCAAGCTTCTGTTTCTGGATCCGCTTTTGTTCGATCTCTTCTTCTGTTGTCAGGTAGGGCTTTTGCCGCAGATCAGCCAACCGCCGCTCCAACTCCAGGTGTTCCTCGTAATGGCGCCGCAATTCTGGATCGGTCTCTATCAACGAGCGGATCAAGGCTTCTTCTTTGGCTTCCATAATGACCCTCCCTAAGGCAGCAAAACTGTAATATAGGCTCCCCGCAATTGTCAACGTCAGTGCCTTCCCATTCTCTTCAGATCCCCGTTTGTGCTCTTAGCATACACGACTCTCGTCCCCCTTGCATACCTGGGAGGGTGGACGGCAGCTATCGTCCCTGTTCCGCCTGAGCCTGCTTTGCTTCCTGGATAATCTTGTCCGCAATATGATGGGGGACCTCTTCGTAGTGAGAAAATTCCAGTTGAAAGGTGCCACGTCCGCTCGTCATCGAACGCAAATCTGGTGCATAGGATAAAATCTCCGCCATGGGCACGGCCGCTTTGATAACCTGGAGGTTCCCCTTTGCATCAACACTCAGCAGCCGCCCACGCCGCCGGTTGAGGTCGCCGGTAATATCCCCGACATACTCCTCCGGCACGGTGACTTCTATAGCCATGATCGGCTCGAGCAACACCGGCCGTGCCTTCTCAATGGCGTTCTGCACGCCAAGTGACCCGGCGATTTGGAACGCCAGATCGGAAGAATCCACCTCATGGTACGAGCCGTCATAGAGGGAGACCCGCACGTCAACGATCGGATACCCAGCGAGATATCCCTTCGCGAGGGCATTTATGACACCTTTTTCCACTGAGGGGATGTACTGCCGGGGGATCGCCCCTCCTTTGATCTCATCGACAAATTCAAATCCCTTGCCGCGCGGTAAAGGTTCGATCCTGATCCAGGTGTCACCAAACTGTCCCCGACCACCGGTTTGCTTCTTGAGTCGCCCTTGCGCCTCCGCTTTCATTGTAATGGTCTCGCGATACGGGACCTTGGGCGCTTTGAGCTCAACATCCACACCGTACTTGCGCTTGAGTTTCTCGACGACTACCTCAATGTGCAGCTGCCCGGCACCGGAGATCAAAATGTCGTTGCTCTGAGGGTCGCGATCAACTTTCAGCGCCGGATCTTCCTCCGCCAGACGGTGCAGGGAGGTCATAATCTTCTCTTCGTCCCCGCGGGATTTAAGTCCAACGGCAAAAGAGATCACCGGAGCAAAATCCATCAAGGGCGCAAAGACCACCGGCGCTTTCTCGTCGCAGAGGGTATCCCCGGTATGGGTGTCCTTCAGTTTGGCCACCGCCACCACTTCCCCAGGCATCGCTAACGGAATCGGCTGTTGTTTTTTCCCATCAAGGCGAAACAGTTGCCCTACCCGCTCTTTCGTATCTCGGGTAGAGTTGTACACCACCGAGTCGCTCTCAACCTTGCCCGAATAGACGGTGAAGATCGATAGCCGCCCCGTCTGCGAATCAAGCGTCTTAAAGACCCGCGCGGAAAACGGCGCAGTCACCGCAGCACTGCGCACGACGGTTTCGCGCGTTTTCGGATGCTCCCCTGTCTTTGGCCCGCGCTCTGCGGGAGACGGCAGATAATCAACCACCGCATCCAGGAGCAGGTGTATGCCCAGGCCACGGAGTCCAGACCCACAGAACACGGGGAAAAGGTGGCCATTTATCACTCCTTCACGTAATCCCTGCTTGAGCTCTGCGGTACTGATCTCTCCACCTTCAAGATAGCGAGTGAGCAGGTCGTCGTTTAACTCCGCAATCGCCTCTATCAGTTTTTCCCGGCGTTCCTCTGCTTCTGACTGGACTTCGACTGGAATGTCCTGTTCTTGGACGGCGCCGTTCTCCCCTTGGAAGATGAACGCGCGCATAGACAGCAGATCAACAACACCACGAAAGTTGGCCTGAGCCCCAATGGGCACTTGCACCGCGATCAGTTTAGCGCCGAGCACTCTACTAATCTCCGCCACTGCCTGCTCCAGTGTCCCTTCTTCACGGTCCATGCGGGAAAGGAAAACGAGACGCGGTAGCGCTAGATCATTCGCCCATCCCCACAGCCGCTCACTTTCGACCTTCAATTGGCCGGTCGGACCAGCGACGAAGACTGCTCCGGCCATAGCTTCCATGGCATAGCGAGCCTCAGGCAAAAAGTTAGCATACCCTGGCGGATCGATCAGGCAGATCTCGTGCCGTTTCCACGTCAAGCTGTGAAATGCCGTTGACAAAGTAATTTTGCGCCGTATCTCTTCGGGTTCGAAGTCCAGGACCGAACTTCCGTCATCGACCCGCCCAAGCCTGGAGTTTGCGCCGGCGGCATATAAGAATGCTTCTCCCAGCGAAGTCTTGCCTATACCGCCTTCACCAAGGAGCCCCACAGGTCTCATACGGCGGACATCGTCAACAGCCATAATTCCCTCCCTCTCGGTGTGTCACTCGGTGCTCAGCTGCCAGCACGTGCGACTCCGCACGAGTCATACCCTAGAATGAGTCGTTCTCGTACTCCCCCATCCTCACCCTTTCCCTTCACCTGCCCAAGGACTTTCCCAGATTTATTGGTTGCGCTCATACAAGATCCGCAATCCTTCGAGCGTCAGAAATTCATCAACCTCCTCTATACTGGCAGACTCAGCAGCAATCAGCTTAGCGAACCCCCCAGTGGCAATCACCCGCGCTTTCACCTTATGTTCTCTCTGAATCCGATCGACCATGCCGTCAACTAAGGCAGTGTATCCGTAGACAACACCAGACTGAATAGCATGAACCGTGTTCCGTCCGACCACCTTGGGTGGTTTCGCCAGCTCGACACGATAGAGTTTTGCCGTCTTATGAAAGAGCGCATCGAGTGAAATGCCGATCCCAGGAACGATCGCCCCTCCGAGGTATTCCCCCGCCGCAGTGACGTAATCGAACGTTGTTGCCGTGCCAAAATCCACCACAATTGTCACGTCGCGGTAGCGTTCATAGGCTGCCACGGCGTTGACAATACGATCGGCACCCACCTCACGCGGGTTATCATAGAGGATTGGCATACCGGTCTTGATTCCCGGCCCAACAATGAGGGAATGTACATGAAAGTATTTGTGCGCCAATTCTTCCATGACATTTGTCATGGGAGGCACGACACACGAGATGATAACCCCCCGCACCGCAGAGAACGCGAGTTGCGCAGCGGAGAACAGACTACGGAACAGTACCCCGTACTCGTCCGCTGTCCGTTCGGCCTCGGTCAGCAACCGCCAATGATGCGTGAGTTTCTTCCCCTCATAGAGCCCAATTACCGTATGGGTATTCCCAACATCAATGACGAGGATCATGACCTTCTCCCTGTCCGTACCCTCCCACTACGGTCACGTCCCCAGCCAAGAAGCGCCGGGGGGTGGCCTCCGCGTCCTCTCGGACCAGTAGTGCCCCATCAGTATCGAGCCCGAGGACGACGCCTGTGACAGTTCCCTCCGGGGCCGCCACAGTAATCCGTTTGCCGAACAAGTCGGTGGCGTAGCGTTCCCAGTCCGCGCGCACCGCCACGAAGCCCTGTTGTAGCCACAGAACGTAGAACTTCTCAAGAGAGGTGAGGAGAGTAGCAGCGAACTTGCCCCGCTCGATCTGCCGCCCACCGATGAGCAATAGAGAAGAGGCTTTGTCCCTAAGCTCTGCAGGGAAGGTAGAAAGCGGCGCATTGATATTGACCCCGATTCCCAAGATGATGGCATGGAGTGTGGTCGCAGAGGCCTGCATCTCTGCCAAGATACCGCAGACTTTCTTGTCGTTCACCAACACATCGTTGGGCCATTTAATGGCAGGGGTGAGTGCACACACACTGACAATCGCCTCAGCGACAGCCACTCCGGCCAGCAAATTGATGCTAGGCGCGGCAGCGACGGATACAGGCGGACGGAGAATGACAGAAAGGTACAAGTTGACGTGAGGTGGAGATATCCACCTCCGCCCCAACCGCCCTTTGCCGCTGGTCTGTGCGTCCGCGATAACGACGGTTCCTTCAGGTGCCCCCTCGCGGGCAAGGCGGGCAGCGTAGGTGTTAGTGGAATCGAGTATGGGGAAAAAGTGTAGCGGCCTACCGAGGAACCGGGTTTGTAGTTGACTGGCAAGCGTCTGGGCGAAACTTGCACCCGTAGCATCGTTCATAACGAGAGACCTGTCACCGAGGAGGCAGAGGCTCTGCCCAGCAAAGTTTAGGATGATGTCATGATCGTCATACTTAAATCAGCGGCCGGCGCAGAATGGGTGAGCGCCCCCACAGAGATAAAGTCGACACCTGTCTCTGCAACCTCACGCACCCGCTCTAAACCGATATTGCCAGACGCCTCTAACAACGCCCTTCCTCTGGCGAGCTGTACGGCTTCACGTATCTGCGCCGTTGCCATGTTATCCAGTAAAATGATATCAGCGCCAGCATCAAGGGCCTCTTGGACCTCAAGGAGGTTCGTACACTCGACCTCAATGCGCAGCAGCGCAGAAACGAGGCTGCGCGCTCGACGCACAGCCTCCCCCACCCCTCCACACACAGCAATATGGTTGTCTTTGATCAGCACACCATCGTCCAATCCCAGGCGATGATTGCTCCCACCCCCGCAGGTGACAGCGTACTTATCGAGCAAGCGAAACCCGGGGAGGGTCTTGCGCGTATCGATAATCTTGCACCTGGTTCCAGCCACCGCGTCAACAAACCGCCGCGTTACGGTCGCTATGCCGGAAAGGTGCTGAAGAAAATTCAACAAGGTGCGCTCGGCGACGAGCAGGGCGGGCGCATTCCCCCACAGTTCGGCAACCACCTCTCCTTTTCTCACAGCACTCCCTTCTACAGCTAGCGCCCGGAAGCCGGCGGTCGCATCAAGTGCTCTGAGTATCCGTTCTCCCAGTGGCAGCCCGGCAATTATCAGGTCCGCTTTGGCGGTAATTTTCCCCTGCGCCACTCGGTCAGGGGGGACAGTCGCAAGCGTCGTCACATCACCACGACCGAGATCTTCCTCGAGGGCCAGCGCGATGAGACGAGAGACTGAGGGGTGATCGAAAGGATGCCTCATATGGAATGACCCGTATCCTCGCTCTTGCCCTCTCCACCAGGCCAGGAGCTCGACTCAAGAGCCGGGGAAGAGAAAAAACCGGCTCGCCTGCAAAACAGGGAGGGCCGACCTAGGGCGCCTTTTCTTATGACGCCTCGATCTGACGCAGACGCTCTAAGCTCCTTTCTAAACTCAGACGCTTCTCTTCCAACTGGGCCGCACGGTCACGTTCTTTTTCGACGACCTCTTCAGGAGCACGCTCGATAAACTGCGCGTCCCCGAGCTTGCGCTGGATATTCATCAGATCGGTTGTCACCTTGCCGACCTCGCGCTCGAGGCGCTTTACCTCTTCTTGTAAATTTACCAGACCGGCCAAGGGGATATAAACTTCTACCCCATCGACCACAGCGAGAGCGGCCCCAGAGGGACGTTCGCCGTCACGCTGGTAGCGTACCTCATCCAATCGTGCCAGGCGGCGCACGTACACTTCATGAGAGCGGAGTTGCATTTCTGTTGTATCCGTCTTCGGCACGAGAATACCGGTGAGAAACTGCCCAGGTGGCAGGCGCACTTCCGAGCGGATATTTCGCACCGCCCGAATCGTGCCCATCAACAAGTCCATGTGTCGCTCAGCCTCAGTATCCACCAGCTGAGCATCATACAGAGGGTACGGCTGCACCATGATGCTGTCATCGGTACGGTCAGGATGCAACGCATGCCAGATCTCTTCGGTGATAAATGGCATAAGCGGGTGTAAGAGCCGCATGGTGGCATCGAGTACAGTCACGAGCGTCGCTCGTGTCCCCGCTTGTTCCTCTGTGTCCGTGCTTTCCAAAGCGATCTTGCTCAGTTCAACATACCAATCACAGAACTCATGCCACATGAACTGATAGAGCAGCGTGGCAACGTCGTTAAAACGGTACTCGTCGAGAGCGTAGCGCACGTCGCGAATCGTGTGTTGCAAGCGCGACAGAATCCAACGGTCGGGCAGACTCAATCGCCCCCGCCCGCCTCGGTCCTCGCGCTGTATCCTGTCGTTCCCTTTTCCTGTGGTATTGAGCAACACAAAGCGTGCCGCGTTCCACACTTTGTTGGCGAAATTGCGATAACCGGTGATCCGTTCGGCCGAAAGGCGAATGTCTCGTCCCATGGCCGATAGGGCAGTGAGCGTAAAGCGCAGGGCGTCAGTACCGTAGGTTCCCATGACCTCCAACGGATCGATCACATTTCCCTTCGACTTGGACATCTTCTGCCCGTGCTCATCCCTCACCAAAGCGTGGATATAGACGTGGCGGAACGGTACCTCACCCATGAATTTGAGCCCTAACATCATCATACGGGCGACCCAGAAGAAGATGATGTCGAAGCCGGTGACGAGCGTGGAGGTCGGGTAAAACCGTTGCAGATCCTCCGTTTGTTCAGGCCACCCCAAGGTGGAAAATGGCCACAGTCCAGAGCTGAACCAGGTATCGAGGACATCGGTCTCTTGCATGACCCTCTTGGAGCCGCACATGGGGCAGGTCGTCACATCCTCACGGGAGACGCTCATCTGCCCACAGGCCTCGCAATACCAGGCCGGGATGCGGTGCCCCCACCAGAGCTGGCGCGAAATACACCAGTCCCGAATGTTCTCCATCCAGGTAAAATAGGTTTTTTCCCAATGGGAAGGAAAAAACTGCGTGCGTCCGTCTCTAACCGCAGCCAGCGCTACCGCAGCAAGCGGTTTCATCCGCACGAACCACTGAGTCGAGAGAAACGGTTCGACCACAGTACGACACCGGTAGCAATGACCGAGCACGAGGCGATAGGGCTCGGTACGGAGCAAGACGCCGGACCGCTGCAGGTCCTCAACCAGCCGTGCACGGCAACCATAACGGTCCATCCCCTCATACGGCCCCGCCTCACTCGTCATCCGTCCTTGTTCGTCAAAGATAGAGATCAGCGGCAGATTGTGTTCACGTCCGATCTCAAAGTCGGTGAAGTCGTGCGCCGGGGTGACCTTTAAGGCTCCGGTGCCAAATTCCTTATCCACCCGTGTATCAGCGATCACGGGAATATGACGGCCGAGCACAGGCAGCATGACCGTCTGGCCGATCAAATCATGATAACGTGCATCATGCGGATGGACCGCCACCGCAGTGTCACCCAGCATTGTCTCAGGCCGTGTTGTTGCGATGGTCACTACCCCCTGGCCATCGCTACGCGGGTACGCCAGGTAGTAGAGGTGACCCGCACTCTCTTGCTGCTCAACCTCAAGGTCGGACAGAGCGGTGCGACAACGCGGGCACCAGTTAATCAAATACCGGCCCCGATAGATCAGCCCTTCCTCGTAGAGGCGGACAAACACTTCCCGGACCGCACGCGAGAGCCCAGCATCCATAGTAAAACGCTCGCGTGACCAATCACACGATACACCAAGCGCTTGCAATTGCTGAACAATAGTCCGCCCCGATTCTTCCCGCCAAGCCCATACACGTTCGACAAACTTCTCCCGGCCAAGCTGCCAGCGGTCGGTCCCTTGTTCCAGGAGCTGGCGCTCAACTACATTTTGCGTCGCAATACCGGCGTGGTCAGTCCCCGGCACCCAGAGCACCTGGTAGCCGTCCATGCGCTTATAGCGGCAGAGGATGTCCTGGAGCGTATTATTGAGAGCGTGGCCCATGTGCAGCGAGCCGGTAATATTTGGCGGGGGAATAACCATAGAGAAAGGGGGGCCGCTCGGATTATGCTCCGGGCGAAAATATCCTTTCTCCATCCAGAAGGGATACCAACGTTTTTCTGCAACAGCAGGCTCGTACGTCTTTTCCAGGGTCATACGTGAACACGAAGGGGGCCACCCTTCCATCGAGAGTAGCCCCCTAAGGGTATATGCGAAAGGGGGGAATCGAACCCCCACGGGCGCGAGCCCACAGGATCCTGAATCCTGCGCGTCTACCACATTCCGCCACTTTCGCACAAGGAAAATCAGCTACTTAGCCGATTTTCAGACCGAGCACCAGACCCACTGTCTTGTCACTGTTTGCAGCGGCATCCCTCTGGCGTACCATATTCAGCACCCTGGCCACCAGCCACCGGAGCTGACAACATGGTACCCTGCAAAGGCAAACCGACGACATGGCCAGTGACCCACAGCATAGCAACAGTTGCAGGGATCCCAGTTCCTCTCAGAGACTGTAGGAAACTTTACCATGCAAGCCTGCTTCCCGGCAAGCGGCCCCCCAGGACTCCTCCTAGGAAGGCTGCGCTTTCCAGGGAGAACCCCACATTGATGCCGCACAAGCAACACCCAATCGCTCCTCCGAACTTCCTCCCCCTGGCGGTTAGCAGAAGGGTGCGGCAACAGCAAAACTGTATGTACCGAGACGCCCATGCATCCGGCTAGCAGGCAGTCACTCGCGCAGCAAGCGGGAGCGTTGTGGCGCCCGTCGTTGTCGGAGTCCGAAACGCTCGATCACATGGGTATAAATGTGGGCCGCCATATCTTCGACGGAATCGGTCATAAATAAAAGTTGCAGATCAGCTGCACTGATTGTTCCCATCCCAACCATCTGCTCGAGGAGGACAGCAACAGGTTGCCAATATTCTCGTCCCATCAAGATCACTGGGAACTCGATGATCTTATCGGTTTGAATCAACGTCAACGCTTCGAACAGTTCATCCAACGTGCCAAAGCCACCAGGCAGGACCACGAAAGCGTAAGAATATTTGACCAGCATGACTTTACGGACAAAGAAATAACGAAAAGTGACAAGGCGATCGAGGTACGGATTAGGCTTTTGTTCGTGCGGCAAACGGATGTTACACCCGACCGATCGCCCTCCGGCCTCCTTGGCACCACGATTAGCCGCTTCCATAATACCGGGTCCACCGCCGGTCATAACCGTAAACCCCATTTGGCTGAGGCGGGAGCCTACCGCGCGGGCAAGCGCGTAGTAAGGGTTCCCTTCCTGAAACCGGGCCGATCCGAAGACGGTTACACAGGGGCCGACAAAATGGAGCGCCCGGAATCCCACGAGAAACTCGCGCGCAATGCGCAGCACCCGCCAGAACTCCTCCACCCGCGATCGGGGGCCTTCGAGGAAGAGGCGTTCTTCGCGCTGCACACGCGTATTCGGCTCCCCAGACAACAACAGCCGCGGGGAAGAGCCCGAATGATCTGTCACCATAGCAAAACAAGTTACACGAAACTCGCAGGCGAGCGAAGATTGGGTGTACGGTTTCAGCGCACCACCCTTCTCGCGCAATGCAAGGAGGATGCAGCGCCACGAACGCAACAACCCTCGCAGCTGGCTTGGAGTTTCCCGTGAAGGGCTGGTGTATGGCTGTTTGGCAACCCTGTGTTGCACACTACCGAATCGGGCCTGGGACGTGTCGTCACCCGTGAGTGGCGGCATCCGGGTCGCGGCTTGCTATTCCCCTCAGCAACGCAGCGGGCTCTTGCCCTCTCGCGTGCTATGAGTCAAGTATCAACTATGGTTTCTCCTGTCTCTCACCGGACGGTGGCAAGGATAGCGATCGGTGGGTTTTCTCTCGCCGTGCTTGCTATTCTCGCTCTTATCGTCGCCGGTCCTGGTTATCGCCTGGGGCTATGGGATTTCCGACCGGCGTTCACCATCATGCGGTGGGCAGCATACGGTGGCCTCGCCGCCGCAATCTTCTCCCTTCTCGGTGCCTTGGGAACGTGGCTGGGAAGAATGCGTCGGGGTTTCCGCCTCGCTGTCGTAGGCCTGCTTCTTGGTCTCTTGACGGCCGCTATCCCGTGGCGGTGGTGGCGTGCGGCACAGCGAGTTCCGCCGATTCACGACATTACAACCGACACCGAAACGCCTCCGGCCTTCATCGCCATTTTGCCTCTACGCCGCGGTGCGCCGAACACGGCGGACTATGGGGGGCCAGAAGTGGCCGCGCAACAGCGCAGCGGTTATCCAGATCTTGCTCCGCTTTTTCTGCCACATCCCCCCGAGCGCGCATTTACCCGTGCGCTTACTGCAGCCCACGAGATGGGTTGGAACATTGTCGCCGCTGAACCGGCCGAGGGGCGTATCGAAGCGACCGACACCACCTTCTGGTTCGGGTTTATCGATGACATTGTCGTGCGCGTGAGACCGGAGAAGAATGGCAGTCGCATCGACGTCCGTTCGGTCTCTCGGGTAGGCCGGAGCGATATCGGTACGAACGCGGCACGCATCACCGCCTACCTCGCACGAATCGCTGCTACCCCATAGAGAGAGCACGTGTAGCCGCAGAGGTGAGACCTTGTCTCCTTGTAGTCCATGTGAGCGACGCGGCCGCAGGTCGGCCTCGCAGCACCCAAGGGCAACCAGTATGCCCTTCCCACCGGAATTACCAGAGCATCTGCAGACACCTTCCCGTCTGGCTTGCTTTCCCCAGAAGATACTGATAAATTGTTTTTATCTGGTTTGATCTGTTCGTTACGGTGAGTTGGTTCGAGAGCACGAGGCCCCTGGAACCGTACTCATGGTTCCCGGGGCCTTTTTGCATGTACGGAGGTTGCAGTGGCAACGAAATTATTTATCGGAAATCTCCCCTTCCAGACGACCAATGAGGAGCTAGAGACGCTCTTCAGCCCGATCGGGGAGGTCTCTTCAGTCTCAATCATCACGGATAAATTCACCGGACGGTCTCGCGGGTTTGGTTTCGTAGAGATGAACAACTCGCAAGAGGCTCAAGTCGCCATCGAGCGGTTAAACGGCTATGAATTACAAGGCCGTGCCTTGACCGTCAACGAGGCAAAACCGCAGACGGCGCGGCCGGGAGGTAGCCGCTCGTTCGGCAGCGGCAATGACCGCAAAGAATATCGTGGCGGTGGAGGGCGAGGTGGACGCAAACGGCCCTGGTAAGGGAGACGAGAAGAACCCCTGACTCGCACAACGCTCAGCAGTAGGTAGAGCTCGAGGAATATCGCTTTGGATCCTCTGCTGAGCTGACCCGGAGGTACCATATTGGGCACACGCTTATTTGTTGGGAATCTGCCCCAACGGTTATGCTTTCCTGAATTGGAAGACCTTTTTACTCCTTTTGGGACTATCCTCTCCGCCGAGCTGATGACGGATCCGACCACCGGCCGCTCCCGCGGCTTCGGGTTTGTCGAGATGGAATCGGCAGAAGCAGCGCAAGCCGCTATTGCCGCTCTACACGGCACGGAGATGGAAGGACAAACACTCAACGTTCACGAGGCCAAGCCGTCCCGCGGAATGTTCACAGCACGAGACGAGGGGGAACGGCTGGCTGCCGCACGGCCTGACAGGCTCGCTTTGTCCCCTGGCAAACTAGGAGGACCACGGCTATTCGTCGGGAACCTTCCCTACACGGTGACAGCTGCCGAAGTGGAAAAGCTTCTCAGCGAGGTTGGGAAGGTGACTTCGGTCAGTCTCGTAACTGACCGGAGCACGGGGCAGTTCAAGGGGTTTGCCTTTGTCGAGATGGCATCGAAAGACGATGCCGTCGCTGTGATCAAACGGTTCGACGGCCAGGAAGCCCTAGGACGCAACCTGAAGGTAAAAGAAGCTCGACCATCAGAGCGGCGCCTTGGGGGAGGACACGCCTTCGGTGGTCGGCGCCGGTAAGCGGGATTTTGGCCGCTGCCCCTCCTGTTCAGGTGCAAAGGAACCCCATATCGTCCGCGCATCACAAACGCTGTTCCCTCGGACGGCAAGCCGAAACTATATGAACCACCAGTAGGCAGAGACCACGCAGCAGGGCACAATGCTCTGCTGCGCGTCAGCAAACTCCCGGCTAGCTAGCAAGAGAGAATGATTGCTACGCCACTGAGCGTCCTCCTTTCACCAAAAAGAAAGAAGGAGGGTCCATCACTGGGAGTCCCGTTTACTACTGCGTGTGATTCGGATGCTGCGTTCGGCATAACCTGCTCTTCAGACCTTCTGGGAGCAGAAGAGATCGTAAGCTGGGGTGAGCGGCTGCGCTCTAGAAAAAAGGGGAACGGGAAGCTTGTGAGATCAAGATCAGCATGCTACACAGCAAGAAACCAGAGAGCTCTCGTATGCCTATCCAGAATCACGTCCATCGACTTCACGAGCGAGGTGCGCGCTGCTATCCGCAACGGCGGAAAAAACTCGCGTTACGCTACAACGGCCAGATTGTCGCGGTTGAGGTAGAGTTGGGCGAATATGCGGCAGGAAAAGATGAGCTGTAGGTGCGCTGGAAGCGGTGAAAAAATCCCCCGGAAAAAAGTTCACTTGCTTTCACGTTGGCGTTCCTGCCGTCTATCAGCTTTGCACTCAATGCTGGAAGGGCAGAGTCAATCGGTACGGGGAGCCGCTTGTTTCCATCTTCTTGCTCCTCCACAGCCGCAGCGTGGGTCTTGAAAGCCTTGGAACCGTTCGTCGGCAGCAAGCCAAGTCGCTGAGCTACGGGCGGCAACGAGCTCGAGCCGATTATGGCAGCAGCAGAGCGAGAAAGCACGAGTCCGGCATATGCTGGCAGAGATTTATGGTTGGTTCACCGAGGGATTCGATACTGCGACTTCCAAGAGGCCAGGGCACTGCTGGGAAAAAGAGGACTGGGGTTAATGTAGCGAGGGGAACACATGACGACACGAGTGGGCTTTATCGGACTGGGCAACATGGGTCTTCCCATGGCACACAATCTGCTCAGGGCAGGCTACCCGCTGCGTGTCTTTAACCGTACCGCAGCACGAGCCCAAAGCCTCCTTGCGCAGGGTGCCACGTGGGCCTCCTCACCGCGTACTGTCGCTGAGCACTGTGAGATTGTCATCACCATGCTAGCCGATGACGTCGCCCTGCAGGCCATGGCACTGGGCGAACATGGGCTCCACGCCGGTCTCGCATCAGGCGCGGTGCATGTAGATATGAGCACCGTGTATCCCGCGACCTCTAAACAACTGGCCCAGTTGTACCATGAATCCGGCAAGTACTTCCTCGCTGCCCCGGTGTTCGGCCGCCCGGAAGCAGCAGCGGCAGCCAAGCTGTGGATCTGTCCTGCCGGTCCTGCCGACATCATTGAGCGGTGCCGCCCCCTCTTCGCTGCGATGGGCCAAGGAGTGATCATCGTCGGTGCAGAACCGCATTTGGCCCACACACTCAAGCTAGTCGGAAACTTTTTTGTCATCTCGGCTATCGAAACCCTCAGTGAAGCGTTGACACTGGCAGAAAAAGCTGGCCTCGCACCCAACACTATCCTCGACCTGATCAATGCCCTCCTGCCGGTACCCCTGTTTCAAGGGTACGGCACGCGCATCGCCCACGGCGCGTTTTCTCCTGCGGGTTTTGGTCTGCGGTTAGGATTGAAAGACGTCAGCCTCATGCGCAGGCTTGCCGACGAGGTTGCCAGCCCACTGCCCATCGCAGACTTGGCCTATCGTCACCTGCTGGCCGCTCTGGCGCGTGGACGTGGTGAGCTCGATTGGGGGGCGTTGGTGACCGTTGTGCGTGAACTAGCGGGATTGGAGCCACAGCCCGCCCATCGGGGTACGCAAGACCAGTCATGAATACGACTACCTCTCAGCTTGTGCCCTCGAGTCCTGAGTGCGCAGTTGTGGTGGCGTCTTTCCGTCCAAAGCAGCTGATCGATCGCTGCCTCACTGCTCTCCTCGCCCAACAAGGTATCGGCCGGCTCGAGATAGTGGTAGTTGACAGCTCCGGCGACGGAACCGCTGCACGGTTGCAGCGGGACTTTCCCCAGGTGACGGTCATTCCATTGCAACGGCAAACCCACCAATCACTCGCGCGTAGCATCGGCATCGCCCACACCCGCGCGCCGTTTATCGCTATCACCGACCAGGATTGTATCGTTCCCCCCGATTGGCTCGCCCGCCTTCTCGCCTGGCACCGGCGAGGGGACTACGCCGCTGTCGGCGGCGCGATCGGCAATGGCACCCCGGATAGTCTCATCGGCACCGCAACGTACCTGATCGAGTTCAACGAATACTTGCCCGGCGGCGAGGCACGCATCGTGTCCATGATCCCGCACTGCAATATATGCTTCCGCCGCGAGATCTTTACCGTGGTTGGGCCCTTTGTCGCCGTCCCGCCCGGGGCGGAAGATCTCGTCTACAATTTTCTCCTCACTCGGCGAGGGTATCGGTTGTTGTACGATCCGAATATCGTGGTGACCCACCTCAATCGCACCGCGTTCTCTGCGTTCCTGCGGCACCAGTGGGTGTTGGGCTTTGGTTCGGCGATCGGCCGACGCACGGTCGCGCTCACAGGGCAAGTGCTTGTGCGCCACCCTAGCCTCGCCTACGCCTTACCGCTCGTCCGCCTTGCGCGGACCGCCGCTCGGTTACTTGTCAGGCGCAAACCCGCATTTTTGCGTTATCTGCTCCTTTTGCCAATTTTGCTCCCAGGCTATATTGTATGGACGGCAGGGTTTCTTGCTGGCCTGCGGGAGGAACTGCCCCCGCTGGAGCGTCGTCTCGCTGGCAGAGATAGTCGGTTCGCTCTGGAGTAAAGCGGGAAACGTCTGTGGAGACGGATTGGAGGAGCGTTGACTATGGCTGGAGAGAGCATTTCCGTGATCATTCCGGTGCTGAACGAAGCCCCAGCGTTACCCGAGCTGATCGCCGAGGTGGAGCGAACCCTCAGCAGCCTTACCTCACGCTATGAAATTTTAGTCGTTGACGACGGCAGCAAAGACGACACGGCGACCGTGTTGCGAGAGCTTGCCGCGCAGTACCCGCACTTGCACGTGGTCCGTTTCCGCCGGAACTATGGCAAAGCTGCTGCTTTATCCGAAGGATTTACCCGGGCGAGCGGCGACTATCTGATCACCATGGACGGGGATTTGCAGGATCCCCCTGATGAAATCCCTCGCATTCTCGAACAACTCTATCGCTTTGACGTCGTGTGCGGATGGAAACAACATCGGCAGGACTCCTGGGGCCGCATTTTCAGTTCGCGCGTGTTTAACTTTGTCACCCGCTTGCTGACGGGTCTGCAATTGCGCGACATCAATTGCGGTCTCAAAGGCTATCGCCGCCTGGTTGTGCAGGAGTTAAAGTTGTACGGGGAGATGCACCGCTTTATTCCCGTCATCGCCCGCCAGCGCGGCTTCAGCATCGGCGAGATCCCTGTGGGTCATCGGTCGCGCCGCTACGGTCGTTCACGCTACGGCTGGACGCGGCTGCTAAGCGGGTTGTTCGACCTGGTCACGTTACTCATGCTCGGCCGGTACACACATAAACCCCTCCACTTCTTTGGATTACTCGGTCTAGGGTGTGCAACGCTCGGCGCCGTGATCATGGCTTATCTCGGCCTGGGGTGGCTGCAAGGAGAGTGGATCCAACACCGCCCCCTCTTCCTCGTCGGTATCTTCTTCCTCCTCTCCGGGTTGCAGTTTATTTTCTTCGGGCTTCTGGCCGAGCTGCTGATTTTCGTGAGTGGACGGCGGGAGGAGTGTGGTATTTGTGAAGAGATCCGTGGTATCAGGGGCAATGGAGTTGCAGTTGAGGAGAGTCCAACCAACGGCCACGCGCCGGCGCTGGCTCCACCAGACCCTCCCGCGGCTCCCTCGGAGAGTGGTCATGCATAGAACGTGCGCTGGAATGCAAAAAACTCCCCCTGCCCAAGCACGAGCCTTTTCCACACGGCCCGCAAAAACCCTGACCCGTAGCCGATCAATTGCACACAGGCAGCAACAGCACCCAGCAGGCCAACGGTCAGGCTGCGGTATTGGCGTGCTGCGTCTCCCATGATGATCGCGAGATACGCAAGCACCCCCATCGCAGGTGGCAGACCAAGGTGGGGGGTAAGGACTAGGGCAGGCAAAAGCCCCACACAGCCCAGCGTGAACAGCGCGGGGAGCCAGTGCACTGGCTGAAGTGCTTCCGGATGCCGTTTATAGAGATTGATCCGTGCGACACCGCAGTTATGCACCTGTTTAAAAAATCGCCAGAGATTCGTCCGCCGCTTGTGGTAGACGAATGCATCAGCGATCAGACCAACGCGCAGGCCGCACTTCATCATCCTGAGGCTCAGTTCAATGTCTTCACCAAAGCGCATTGCCGAGAAGCCGCCAGTCCGTGCATACGCGCGCCGCGACATGCCCATATTGAAACTGCGGGGCTGAAACGCGCCGAGACGATTTTTGCCCCCGCGAATACCGCCCGTCGTGAGAAAAGAGGTCATGGCGTAATTGATTCCCTTCTGCAGCGGGGTAAAGGAGGGATGTGCAGCGTCAGGTCCGCCAAAGGCGTCAAAGGCAGAGGTGATGAGAGCCTGGTGCACCGTTTCAAGATAGCGCGGCGGCAGCAAGCAGTCCGAATCGAGGAAGATGAAATACTCCCCTCGTGCGCGCTCACAGCCGTAATTGCGTGACGGTCCCGGGCCAGAATTGGCTTTGCGGTGATACTGCAATGACAAGCAGGAAGCGAACTGCCGGGTAACCTCTTCCGCCGTCAGTGTCGAGCCATCCTCGACAATGACCACCTCAAAATCGCGATACGATTGTGCCGCAATACTCGCGAGCAGTTCCTGCACCTCCGCAGGGCGGTTGAAGACCGGGATAATCAACGAATAGCGCATGGGTGGGTGCACCTGGTTATGGCCGTCACCGCATTGCATGTCAAGTATCGGTCCAGAGACTTGTGAAAGTGAACCGCTCGGCTATGATGGGATCGATTTCGTGCGGTAAGGCCAGAGCAAACTTATCTGACTTCTCCCGTCCTGTTCCGCCCCTGTGCGGGAGGACGAGGGAGGGAGGAGCAACCGGCAGTGCATCTCAAACTCACGCTCGAATACGACGGGACGAACTACCACGGCTGGCAACTGCAACCGAACGCGGTCACGCTGCAAGGGACCCTCGAAGCAGTATTGGCACGCCTGTTCAACCAACCGCTACGCCTGCGCGTTGCCGGCCGAACCGATGCCGGCGTTCACGCACTAGGACAGGTCGCCTCGTTTAAGGCACCGCACGCGATTGACCCCTCTCGTCTCCAGCACAGCCTCAACGCCCTGCTGCCTCCCGACATTGTTGTGACACAGGTCGAAGAGGTCTCCGACTCGTTTCACCCGCGGCGCGACGCTCTCAGTCGCACCTACTGCTATCGCATCTGGCACCACCGCCGGCCTTCGGCGATATGGGCACGGTATTCGTGGCACGTCCCATTTCCTCTCGACCTCGACTCTATGGGACAAGCGGCTGCCCTTTTGCTCGGCGCGCACGACTTCTCGTCATTCCAAGGGGCCGACTCGGTCGCACACAACCCCTGGCGCACCGTGCTGCATAGCGCCGTCCGCTGCGAAGACACTTTTGTGGTGTACGAGATCGAAGCTCGCTCGTTCCTCCGTCACATGGTACGCAACATCGTCGGTACCCTGGTCGACGTTGGTCGCGGCGCCTTGAGCGTCGCAGATTTTGCAAGGATTTTCGCCGCTGGTGACCGTACTCGGGCTGGGCTGAATGCCCCACCACAAGGCTTGTTTCTCGTCAAGGTCACGTATGGACACGAATGAGGAAATCCGGCCTGATTTGGCGCACGAGCTGACGACGGTGCTTACTCCGCACGGCCTCAACCTGATCGGCACGACGAGCGTGCATGCCTACGACGCTTTAGTGCCGGAACGCTACGCTATTCGCACCCTGCTGCCTGGAGCGCAGACGGTAGTCGTGATCGGCAACGGAGGAGGAGCGTTTTGGGATGGCTTCCGCGCGTATTGTACAGCGAGGCCGGACTATCTCCAGGAGCGCACACATCCGCTCGACGACTACACGGTCGAGGTCATCGAAACCGCCCTCACTCCTCTGCTAGAGCGTGCGCAGACTCAATACCGCTACCTGTATCCATTTCGCTTCCGGACCGAACCAGTGTCTTTTATGCACCTCGCTCAAGCGGCAGGACTCGCCGGCCCCAGCATCCTCGGGGTCGTCATGCATCCCGTGTACGGTCCATGGATAGCCTTGCGGGCAGCGGTGCTCCTGAGCCAAGAGATCACCATTCCTCCAGCCGCGCTGGGGTTTGACCCTTGCCCATCCTGCAGGGAGCGGACGTGCGTGACGGCCTGTCCCGCCGGCGCGGTGCGCGCGACGAGCGGCTGGGATATCCCCGCTTGCATCCAGCATCGGCTACGCCTCCGCGCAGATTGTGTAGACTACTGCTATGCCCGCTACCACTGCGTGTACGGTCAGCAACATCGCTACCCGCTCGACGAATTGCGCTATCACCAACAGCGCAGCTTTGCTGAGATGCGCAAATATTTTGCGCACCGGTACGGCTGAGCATCGCACCAAAAAGGAGGAGTGGTCATGGACGAAAAAGACCACCTCGGCGAAAAGATCCGGCTCAAGGAACGGGCCGAAGAAGATGTGTACTTTGCTCGGCGGGATCAAGAATTAATCGCCAAGCGCAAACAAGCCCAGGCAGCGGAACGGGAGAGGGCCGTGCGGGAGCTTGCCCGCTGCCGCTGTCCCCAATGCGGGGAGCGACTTAGCCAGCGTTCCGTCCACGGCCAAACGATTCAAGAATGCCTGTCGTGCCAAGGCATCTGGCTCGATAAGGCCAAGCTGGAACTCGTTTTCCGCCCCAAGAGCGAAGAGTGGCTGGCCAATTTTTTCCAAGGCCTCGCTCGCCTCGCCGGGCACTCCTGAGGAGGCCGCCGACAAGCTGTATCGGATATCCTGCGCCCGCGTAACGTCGCGCTCTTCCATGCTGCGCACCATGAGTGCAATCTCTGCCACTTGCTTGCCTTGCGGGTTCTGACCGCCCTTGTAGCAAAAAAGCCTGAGGATGTCTGCCACTCTTTCCCCTCCCCCCCACCCGTGGTAACGTGTCGCCGTTTCAGCTGTCGCGACCGTTGCAGTGAAGAAAGGAAAACGATGGATACTGTCGGTGAACTGGTTCCTCCTGCGCGGATTCTTCTCGGTCCCGGTCCGAGTTGCGTGCACCCTCGCGTTCTCAAGGCACTGGCCACCCCGCTCGTGGGCCATCTCGACCCGGAGTTTGTCCGCCTCATGGAAGAGACAAAGACACTCCTCCGTTTCGTCTTTCAAACCAACAACACCCTGACCCTGCCGATCTCTGGTACAGGGAGCGCGGGGATGGAAACCTGTCTAGTGAATCTCCTCGAACCTGGTGATGAAGTGGTTGTCGGGGTAAATGGGGTGTTTGGGACGCGCATGGTTGACATTGTTGAACGCTGCGGAGGGCAGCCCGTCATCATCGAAGCACCATGGGGCAATGTCTTTACCCCTGACCAGATTCAGGCAGCGCTCACCCGCTGTCGCCGCCCGAAAGTTGTCGCGCTTGTGCATGCCGAAACGTCAACTGGGGCCTGGCAGCCGCTGCAAGACATCGCCCCGGTCGTCCACAATGCAGGAGCCGTGCTCCTTGTCGATGCGGTAACGTCGTTGGCAGGTTGTCCCCTCGAAGTCGACGCCTGGGGTATCGACGTCTGTTACAGCGGCACACAGAAATGCCTCAGTTGCCCCCCTGGCCTCGCGCCAATCACACTCAATCATGCCGCACTCGACCTCATCCGCAAACGGAAAACGAAAGTCCACAGCTGGTACCTGGACCTAACAATGATTGAGAAATATTGGGGGGAGGAGCGTGTCTATCACCACACTGCCCCCATTTCCATGAATTACGCTCTGCGCGAAGCGCTCCGTCTCGTACAGGAAGAAGGGTTAGAGGCCCGTTTTCGTCGCCATCAACGCAACCACCTTGCACTCGCCGCTGGGTTGACTGCGCTCGGTATTCCTCTTGCCGCCCAGGAAGGACATCGCCTATGGATGCTGAACAGTGTACGCATCCCCGAGGGAGTTGACGATGCACGCGTGCGCCGTCAGTTGTTAGAGCAATACAACATCGAGATCGGTGCCGGCCTCGGCCCGCTGCGAGGGAAGGTCTGGCGGATTGGACTGATGGGTGAATCAAGTACCCGAAGCAATGTGCTGCTGCTGCTCAGCGCCTTGGAAGATATCTTGCGCATGGAAGGGTATCGGTGCACTCCTGGCGCAGGAGTCGCTGCAGCCCAGGCGGTATACGCAGGCACTTAAGCGATGAGCAGCTTAACAGGCTCCTGGAGAGGGGCAATACGCTGCTTCCTCTTTCTGCTCCCATCCCTGTTCGCCCTTCCCAGCGGTTGCCACACCCCATCTCGTCCCCAGCTCGTTCCTGTCGCACCCGCAGATATCCCAGCCTTGCTTGATGACCTGGACCGAGCGTCGCTGCAAACAGCCATACGACACAGTTTGTCGGCGTTGTACAAGCAAAACCCTTCATCCACGCTGGCGTTCGGCAGGGAGCGCATTCCCCTCACTCACGTCCACGCCAGCCTAGAAACGTTCCTGGCCATACTGGAGACCGAGGTCGAACTAGCCTCTCGTCTCACGCGGGAGCTGCAACTCTACCGCGTTACCTCGCCAGTACTTTTTACCGGCTACTACGAACCGGTATTAAACGGCAACCTCACCCGCACCGCCCGTTACCGCTATCCTCTCTATCGCCGACCCGACGACCTGATAGAGATTGATCTAGCCCTCTTCCCTTCAAGGTGCACACGTGAGAAGGTCTACGGCCGCATCGAGAATGGCAAATTGCTGCCCTACTTTTCTCGCGCCGAGATCGATGGACGAGGGGTTCTTGAGGGAAAAGGGTATGAACTCGTGTGGGTAGATGATCCGGTGGCCCGTTTTTTCCTCCACCTTCAGGGGTCTGGGCAAATTGAGCTGATGGACGGTACGCGACTCCGCGTTGGGTACACGGGCACCAACGGCAAACCTTACACCAGTATTGGCTCGGTTCTCGTGCAGCAGGGAAAGTTGCAATCTGGCCACGCCTCAGCACCGGCGATCCAGCGCTACCTCTACAACCACCCGGCTGAACGGGATCAGCTGCTCTTCCACAACCAGCGATATACCTTTTTTCAGTTTGTTCCTGACGGTCCTCGTGGGAGTCTGGGGATACCGCTGACCCCTGGCCGTTCGCTGGCGGTCGACCCCACTGTGTACCCCGCAGGGGCACTGGCTTTTATCCGCACGAGCAAACCGATTATCGACCCCAACGGCCGCGTCACCTGGCACCAATTCTCACGTTTTGTGCTGCTACAGGATAGCGGGGCTGCCATCACCGGCTGGAACCGCGCGGATCTCTTCTGGGAAAGCAGCACCACAACCGAGGCTGGTTATATGGCGCAGAAAGGAGAACTATACCTGTTGCTCAAGAAATTTTAATCTGTCACAATTTTCCTAACCACGCCCCCGGGGAACGGACTATGACTGCAACTTCGGCAATCCCGACACCAGGTCTACGTCATGTGGCGCTCAATGTTGCGCACATTCCCGCTGCAGTTGCATTCTGCTCTTCCGTATTTGGGATGGAGGTTGTCTGGCAACCCGATCCGGAGACCGTCTCCCTTTCGTCGGGGTGCGACAACCTCGCACTGCATCGCTCTCTAGTCCCGACGCATCTGGACAGTCAACGCCTAGCCCACCTTGGGTTCATCGCAGCACGTCCGGAGGAGGTGGACCGCGCGGCAGATGTGTTGGCAGCGCGACACCTCCTCTTGCTACAACCGCCACGTCCCCACCGCGACGGCAGCCGCTCCTGCTATTGCGCGGACCCGGATGGGAACGCGGTTCAGATCCGCTATGAGCCCACCCTCAGCGCCCAACGCCTTACCTGAGGTCCCCCCGACCTACGATCACCGCTACCCCCCCTCACGTCGAGTCAGCGCGTGGGCAGTACACGCCTACACCGCCTGTGGTGCGGTCGTCGGCTTTCTCGCCCTCCGTGCAACCTTCTTGGGTCACGCCCAGGAGGCGTTTCTGTGGATGTTAGTCGCGACGCTGATCGATTCGACCGATGGTACACTTGCCCGCACAGTTGAGGTCAAGCGTGTCCTCCCCTGGTTTGACGGGGCAAAGCTTGATGACATCATCGATTACTTTACGTTTGTCGTTGTCCCGGTTGTCTTCCTCTACCAGATGCAACTCCTCCCCTCCTCAGGCACACTGTTTTTCGTCGCCCTGCCGCTTGTCGCGAGCGCGTACGGCTTTTGTCATGCTGCGGCAAAGACCCCAGACTTCTTTTTCACTGGCTTCCCATCTTACTGGAACATCATCGCCTTCTATCTGTATGCTGGGCAAACAGCTACCTGGTTTAATGGCGCTCTTATCTGTCTCTTATCCCTGTTCGTGTTCATTCCCATCCGCTACATATACCCGAGCCGAACCGTCCCCTTCCGCCGTCTCACCAACTATCTTGGGGGGCTGTGGGTAGTCATGCTGTTGATTGTGCTCTGGCAGCTTCCCGCCCCGCAGCCCTGGCTCGTGCTTCTCTCTCTCTTCTACCCTGTGTATTACACCCTCCTTTCCTTCTATCTCCACGTCACCACAAGAAAAATTCCCCCCGTGACTTGACAACGGCGGCGGCGGACACACATTGATCAGTGTCACTTAGTGTCCGTGTGCAATCAGGAGTTGACATCCATGGAATCGACAAAGAACCCCGGAGAACAGGTCGTAGTCCCCACGCCAGACTCTGCAGCAGGCGCCTTAGAACAAGCAGCCCAGCGGTTGAAACAATCTGCCCAGGAAAAGGCGGCACAACTTTTCCAGCAGGCATACCGTGCGCAACTGCAAGGTAACTTGGCTGACGCGATCCGCCTCTACCGCACCTCAATCCACGTCTACCCGACCGCCGAAGCGTACACGTTTTTAGGGTGGACCTACAGTTTCCTGGGACGTTATGAAGAGGCGATTGCCGAGTGTAAAAACGCGATCGCTACGGACCCGGATTTTGGCAATCCCTATAACGATATCGGCTCCTACTTGATCCAGCTCGGGAAATGGGATGAAGCTATTCCGTGGCTCGAGCAGGCCATCACGGCCAAACGCTATGAGCCACGCCATTTCCCTCACGTCAATCTTGGACGGGTGTACTGGGCAAAAGGAGACCTACTCCGAGCTGCTCGTGAATTTGGCAAGGCCTTGGAGCTCGAGCCGCGTTATCTACCGGCGCGACGTGCTCTGGCAGCACTGTCCGCACAGCTCAATTAACGTTTGCCTCGCCCACCCATCTCTACCAGCCGGGCTAGCTACGAAAACCACAGCAAGGGTGGGTGCGAGTGGAGGGTGCGTCGCTGCTGAGAGCGTCGCTTCACGGCCAACAGATGAACTAGCACTCACAACAGGAGATAACGGACCGCCGAAACCTGCATCCAGCGAAATGCCAACACAAATTACCGTCAGCACCCGGCCGGCTGGCTAAAAGACGCCATACGCACCTGCTACGGCAGCGACGGCACCGCTCGCGCCGATCAGGGGGATATGCACGGCGGGCGTGAGACAAATCTGCACAAGCACTGCCACCGCACCACCAAGACAGTAGAAGCAGAAGTCCCGCACGGTACCGCGGCGATCGTCCATCTTGCCTCCAGAGAAACAGGAGGTTGCCACAGAGACGCAGCCAGCTCCCGTGCAGCAACACACCTGACCACGAGCGGTATGATCCCCGCTACCTACCCGAGCGCCAAGGCGTGGAAAAAACTCGCAGGGACCCATCCATACGAAGGGTTCGAAGCGTGCCCCTAGCATAGTCTCGTAGGCAAAGCAGGCGAGATTAGCTCCGATCAGGGTGTAGTTGACCATCGGCACCCGCCGCGGCGGGATGGTACTATGCACCGGGCTCATATCTCCGTGCCACAGGCATCAACAGCGTGCGTGTGGTCCCCCTTCCGCAGCCCACCCTCGCCAACATGAACCCTTCACATTGACAACGCCCCGATCCTTGCTTATAGCACCGATGCACAACCTATGATAGAGGAAAAGAGGTGTATGCCGATTTACGAGTACCAGTGCCAGCAGTGCGGAAAAGAGCAAAGCTTATTGCTTCTCACCCGGCGCGAGGTCGCAACTCCGCCGCGCTGTCAGTACTGTGGGGCTGCGCATTTGACCCGCCTACTTTCTCGTTTTGCCTATCACCAGAGCGAAGCGGCCCGTCTGCAGGAGTTCGACACCCAGACGCCACGCGATGAATCTTTTTATAAAGACTCCCGCAACGTTGGCCTATGGGCCAAAAAGCGGGCGCAGGAACTTGGGGTAGACCTCGGTACGCAGTTTGAAGAGACGGTCGAAAAAGCGCGGAGTGGGAAAATCCTCGATGAGCTCTAGAGGCTTTGACGGCTGTCGCCGAGCGAGCTTTTTATGATTCGCACGACAGGATCTTTGCTGTGGCGCCTGTGCCGCATTATCAGTGGTATCGCCTTGCTCCTGCTCGGTCTTGTGTTCAGTATTCCCGGCATCCCTGGCCCTGGCATCGTCTTAGTCGTCTTGGGGCTTGGCGTGCTGAGTCACCATTTTTCTTGGGCAAAAAACATTCATTTTCGTCTCAAAGTCATGTGGCACGCAGTTCTCGGACGCTATCATAAAGACAAGCGAGCCACTGCCGAGAAGCATCGATAAGGAGAGTCATCATGGATGAAAAAGACCGTTTGGGCACGAAGCTGCGCGATAAAGAACGAGCTGAGGAAGACCGGTACTTCGCCCAGCGCGACCGCGAGTTGATTGAGAAACTCAAACAGCAGCAGGTTGCGGCAGCAGAGACCGCTGTGCGCCAACAAGCGTTGATGCGGTGCCCAAAATGCGGTGTGCAGTTACACACGGTTGAGTATCATGGCGTCACGGTGGAAGAATGTCCCTCCTGTCAAGGCATGTGGCTCGATAAGGGGGAATTGCGCACGTTGGCGCAACGTGAAAATGAAGGATGGTTCACCCGCTGGCTTCGTCGCTCTGTGACTCAGAACGAATAGGACGCGCAACAGGGCGAGGTTTACCAATTAGTAAAGGAGGTGGCTTATGCTCAAGCTTTATGACTTCCCTATGTCTCCCCGGGCACGCAAGGTCAGGATTGTCCTGGCCGAAAAAGGGCTCCAATATGAGAAAATAACCATTGACATCACCAAAGGGGAACAAAAAAAACCGGAATATTTAGCTATCAACCCCTACGGCAAAGTCCCTGCCCTGCAAGACGACGGCACAACGGTATACGAATCCACGATCATCATGGAGTATCTCAACGACAAATACCCGAACCCACCGCTCCTTCCAGCCGACCCTGGCCAGCGTGCCCGGGCTCGTGTGCTGATGCATTTAGGGGATAACGCATACGACGGGGCGCTTGCGGCGATCGTTGGTCAGGTATTCTTCAAGCCGAAGGGGGAGGCCGATCAAAGCGTGATAGAGAAGGCCAAACAGGACTTGCAGACGTGCTTTGAGCGGCTGGAGCGAGAGCTCGGCAATAGTGATTATTTGCTGGGTTCTACTTTTACCTTGGCCGACATCTGTTTCGTGACTTGGGCACCTCTATTCGGCCCACTGCAAGTAGAGGTACCCGCGCAATGCTCCCGCGTCAAAGCCTGGCTGACACGTGCACAGGACCGGCCGAGCGTCAAAGCGGCTGGATAGCGTAGGGCACCACCGCGAGGCCGAAAGAGCACGAGCGCACTGCTGGTATGCGCCACGGGGGGCATTTTGCTCCCCGTGCCTCGTCAGCTAGATCAATATCCACCGTTCGCCCTTCGGACTAAGCCATATGTTCAGCGGTATCATTGAAACCACCGGTACGATTACCTCCCTGGTTCACTCCCAAGCAGGGGCGCGCATCACTCTTACCCCTAACCTCCCGCTTGCAGACATCACACTTGGTGAAAGCATCTGCATCAATGGGGTCTGTCTCACAGTGACAACTATCCATGACACGGCCCTCAGTTTCGATGTCTCTGCCGAATCACTCAGGCGCACGACCTTGGGCGACTTGCAGCCAGGCGACCTCGTGAATATCGAGCGCTCGTTGCGCTTACACGACCGCCTCTCCGGACACCTGGTGTTCGGTCACGTCGACGGGGTCGGTCATATTGCCGCCATCCAGCCTGAAGGGGACTCTTTTTTGTACACGTTCGCGATCCCTCCTGACCTTGGCCGTTACCTGGTGGAAAAAGGCTCGGTCGCCGTCGACGGCATCAGCTTGACGGTCTTCCACTGTCAACCCACTGCCTTCACTTGCGCAATCATCCCCCATACTTACCAAGTCACTACCCTCCATACCAAAAAACCGGGAGATCGGGTGAACATCGAGAATGACATGCAGGGTAAATACATCGAAAAATTCGTGCATGAAGCGGTGAGCAGTTTTCTTGCCGGTCCGTTACAAGAACTGCGGCAGGAACTTGCTGCCTTGCGCCGGGCAATCGGCACATAACCGCTGGCTCTGCGGCTACCCTCGCTTTGGTTAGGTTGCCTGCGCGCAAATGTGATTTCCCCCAGCCCCAGAGAGCGAGAGAGAAGGGAGAGGCTGGATAAATACCTTCACCTCCTGTATCTGCCTGGCCCCGCAGCGGAATGTCAGCTCGTGAGGGATCAGGCAGGAGGCAGACCAGCGGCCATCATGCTAGTATACCTGTTCGCTTGTCGTTGGTCCCTAGAGCAGAGAGGAACACGTCGCTATAAGCGCCGGACACACATCATGCGGAGCGAGGAGGTAGTTTTCGATCTGGCCCTCACGTAATTTCACGTTGCCGCGTTGCACCAGAAAATCAATATCCGTCCGCCGATCGATCCCGCCATAGTCAGCAGTGTGGTACGCAACACTGCACGGATCGCTTGCAGGTGCGCCCACCGCGCTTCGATTCACCCGTCGCCTAGCGGTCGCGAAACTTCCCTTCTCGCTTTTCCCGAAACGCCGCTATCGCCTCCCGCATGTCCTCGCTGCCAAAGCAGGCCAGTCCGAGGTGTGCATCAGCATAGGTGATATCCCCAGCACGGTTCGTATACAAGGCGTTGAAGAACTCTTTCGTGCGGCGCAGCGCCATTGGTGGCTTGGTAAGGAGCTTTTGCGCGAAGGCCAGTGCAGCTTGATGTAACTGTTCTAGCGGAACCACTTGATTGACCAACCCGAGCGCAAGCGCCTCTTCGGCCGTTAGGACGTCGCAGGTCATGACGAGCTCTTTAGCTTTTGCTATGCCGACTAGATTGATAAGACGCGAAATCGACCCCCACATGTAGGGCACGCCGAGGCGCACCTCGGGAATCCAGATTCGCGCCCCAGCCGCGGCAATGCGAAAGTCACACGCCATTGCTAGCGAGACTCCCCCACCTACGGCAAACCCGTGCACCGCGGCAATAGTAATCTGCTCCAACCGCTCCCACTCCTGCATAATCCGCCACCCTAACTTAGCCGAACGCAGCCGAGCAGCATCACTCTGCTGCCTGTGCTTCTCCTGGTCCGCGCCGGCAGAGAGCATCGCCAGGTCGGCACCGACACAGAACGCACGTCCCTTGCCGGTCAGAATCACCACCCGTGACTCCTCGTCCTCCCGCAACTCCTCGATGATGGCCAGGAACTCCCGCATGACTATGTCGTTGATCGGGTTTAGTTTTTCGGGGCGGTTGAAGTATACAGTTGCAACCGCCTCCGACCGTTCTAAGAGAAAAGTTTCGTACACCATGGTCTTCTCCACGAGCTATTGGGCCGTGTACCCGCCGTCAATCACCAATTCTGCCCCGGTGACGAAGGAGGCTTCGTCACTCGCGAGATACAACACGCCATAGGCAATATCCTGAGGGGTAGCGAAGCGTCCGAGCGGGTGTGCCAGCATCGCTGCCCGGCGCCCCTCTTCGCTGAGGACACGCAACATCTCAGTATCCACACCTCCAGGGTGGACCGAGTTAATGCGAATCCCTTCTTTGGCATACTCGATCGCAGCCGTTTTGGTAATCAGGCGCACTGCTCCTTTCGTCCCGTGATACGCAGTCGCCATGCCGGATCCAATAATGCCTGCGATCGAAGAAATATTCACGATCGAGCCACCGCCGGCCTGACGCATCGCGGGGATGGCGTATTTCATCCCCAGCCACACTCCAGTCTGATTGATCGCGATTACCCGGTTCCACAGCGCCAGGTCCGTCGCTTCTACCCCCTCTGTAGGGAAAATGCCAGCGTTATTGATAAGAATATTGAGCTTACCGTAGGCGTTCACCGCCGTCTCTACCGCACGCCGCCAGTCCTCCTCCCGTGTTACATCCAGTTCGACAAACGTTGCCTGTCCACCTTGCGCACGAAGATCGGCCGCCACCCGTTGTCCCAGCTCGACCAAGACGTCACCGAGCACGACCTTCGCACCCTCCGCCACAAACAGGCGCGCTTCGGCCTCCCCCTGTCCGCGGGCTGCCCCAGAGATCAACGCCACTTTACCGTTGAGCCGTCCAGACATATTTATCCTCCTTTTTCCTTTCCACTGCAGTATGCGATCAGCTCCAAGCTCGAAGAGTAAGCACTTGTCGTTAGGCACGATCTCCCGCTAGCGCAACCGGAACTCTCCGTTGTTGCACTGCTTCCCGTGCCCCCCACCGCCCGTGCAGTCGACAAGGGTACCGTTCTCAACACGAAAAATGCTGGCATCGGTCCACTCAAGAGTCTTGTCTGTGGCGGGGATACCAAATAGTTCTCCGCTCTGAATGCCCCGTACACTCCCACAACCTCGTGAGCAGACGCGATCAGTCGCTCAATCTAAAGATCAGGCATACACTGGCGAAAATAGGGCACGTGCCGCTCTCTCCTCCAGCACCTCTCTGCGACCACTTCCAGATATCGGATGGCGGCGCCTCACTTTTTCACATCTCCGCTGGCCTCTTGTTGCTCTCCTTCTGCTGTGTACCCAGCACATGGTGAGTAGGGATCGTAGCGTACCCGGTGGTGCCGGCTCAAGGTGCGCCTTCGTCCCCCCTCTCATCCCCAATCAAGCCCCCTACATGCCCAACATCCACCGGGGCCTAGCCGGTCCCTCTAGCACGCCGTCCTTCAGAGTGGGCCACATAAACTGCTGCTGTGATATCACCAGTGACATTGAGCACTGTACGGGACATGTCCAGGATGCGGTCGACTCCAAGGATAATCCCAATTCCCTCACCAGGCACCCCTACTGCCTGGAGAATAGGCACCATCAACGGCAGCGATCCTCCTGGCACCCCAGCAGTCCCTACCCCCGCCAGAACGGAAGCCAACACGACGAACACCTGCGCTCCCCAGCCGAGGTCTATCCCGTAAAACTGTGCGAGAAAAAGGATGGTCACTCCCTCGAACAACGCTGTCCCATTTTGATTCGTCGTCGAGCCCAGGGTGAGGACAAAAGCAGCGATTTCGGGGGGAACGCCGAGTTTCTCCTGGGTCACGCGCAGGGCGGTCGGCAGCGTGGCGTTACTCGAACTAGTCGAAAAGGCCGTGGTCATCACCTCAGTGATCTGGCGGAAGAAAAAGCCTGGCCGCATCCCCCCGAGATAACGGACCAGCAGCGAATAGGTCACAAATTGATGCAGACACAGCCCACCCAAAACGACGGCCACATACGCCAGCAGCGGCTGCAGAACAGCCAAACCAAACTGCACGCTTAAAGTGAACAACAAGGCGGCAACACCGTACGGAGCCAAGCGCATGGCGAGGTCGATGAGGCGCATCACCACCTCATACACCCCTTCCAGCACTCTGACGACCGGCACGACCTTCTCCGGGGGAGACAGCGCGAGGCCGATACCGACCATCAACGAAAAAAACATGACAGCTATCATCTCGCCTTGAACCGCAGCTCGCAGCGGGTTATCCGGGACGACTGCCATCAGAGTTCTCAACACCGGGTTTTCTTGGGCGTCTGGAGCAGAAGGAGGCACCGGAGTGGCAGCTTGCTGCAATGCAGCCCGGGTTTCCGCAGACACCCTTTCTCCTGGGCGCAAGATGTTCACCAGGGCGAGTCCTAAAAGCACCGAAGAGCATGTCACAAAGAGTGTATACAGGAAGGTCTTCACCCCGATCCGCCCAAGGGCCCGCACGTCGCCAAGGCTCGCCACCCCCAAAGTGAGGGCGGAGAACAAAAGCGGCAGCACAACCATAAAGATCAGCCGCAAAAATAAACGGCCGAACGGTTCTGCGACGTACGTCGTGAAGGCAAGCAACAACGGACTAGTGCCCCAAACGAGCCGTGCCGCAGCACCACAGCTGATACCCGTCAGAAGGCCGAGAAAAATGCGGAAGTGGAGAGGCAAGGGTGTTAGGAGGATACAATGTTCATCTTCGTGCAACGCCCGGCGATGTCTTTCTGCACCGGCGTGCGGCATTTCCCTGGAATTGCGGTTTATGCACTGCCATAGCGCGATCTCCTCGTTCCTGTCTTGCCCACACTATCAACGACTAGCGTAACCTAAAGCTCAAGGTTCCTTGCCCGGGGGGCACCTCCGAGGATACCAAAGCGAAATCCGCATAATCAGCCTCGGCAACGGTCTTCGTCATGTCGGAATCCGTCAGAATGGCGATCCCTTGTACTTTCCCTGGTTCATCGCCAAAGAGTTCTTTGTAATCCTGATAGAAATTCACCGTCTCTTCCCGCCACTCACCCAACGCTGTCGGCCCGCTTTCGAGGACCACCGTCTTCGCCCGCCAGTATACTGGGTTGTCAATCTTGGTACCAACGGGCAGCGTCGAACTCCACACATATTTGATCGCCCGAGGGAGTATGCGGCTGTCAAAGACGACATAGACTGCAGCGGCAGAGTCGTTCGTTGCTGTCACACGCTCGTCTGCCCCGGATGGCAACTGCTTTACCCGCCACCGCCAACGGAGGATGGGGAAGTCTTGCGGCTTAAACGCATGCTCTAAACCAATTTGCACCCCCTGACCATGAGTCAGGGCGTTGAGAAAGTGGGTACCGTTCTCTTCGGCTACCTTGTAGATGCGCCGCGCTTCGTCCCCATCTCCCCACACCTTCCACCGCGAGGGGAATGACCCGACCGTATCTTGTGTGAACGTCTCTATGGGCAAGACCTGCACAGCCGCTGCTGCACTCCCTGCATCAGCACGAGCAGAGAAAGGAATGGAGAGCAACCCCAGCAGCAAAATGGCTTGTATTTCCACCCTCGTACGCCAAATAAGCACGGCTCTGAATGGTTGCATTCGCACGGGCAAAATGGATAAAAGAAAGAGCCAAGCATTGCAACCCCGGCGCCGGAGGCGACACCCCCTTTCAATTGAACACTCTTCCTCCCTGTGGTATGCAGGTGCAGTCCTGTTGCAGGAAGCCCCTGGGAATGAACATTCTTGCCGAGGGAGAGGGTGCATATCTCGAACCTGATCCAGACGGATTTCGCGCATGGGTGCGGGACCATAAGCTGCGCACGCTGGTTAATAAGCTGATGAGTGAACAGGAAGCCGTCGTGCGCTTTGTTTCTGGCGGTGACTATTTCGCGTACGACTGCAACGATTTCCAGCGTGGCCCCAGTGCGCTGCTCCGTGAGGTCATCCGCCAGGGAAAGAAAGACGTATGACCGATCAACAAAAACGAAAGTTCGTCGAGCGCGTGGACTTCATCTCCTCCCCTGGTTTTCTCGACGGTCCTGGTGCACGTGAGAGAGCTGGTCTTCTGGCCGGCACCGGTCCGTGGCGCGTCGTGACGCCATGGGCGATGTTCGGCTACGAGGAAAAGTCTTGCGCACTGCAGCTGATGGCGGTCTCACCCTTTGTCACAGTCGATATGGTGCTGGCCGAGATGTCGTTCACCCCGAAGATGGCTCCACAAATTGCCACCCTCGATCCCCCCACTGAGGAAGAACTGACGATCATTCGGTCGAACCTCGATGAAGAAGGACAAACGACCAGCCGTGGCCGATGGGTCGAGTTGCGCGACGGCAAATACGTTTTTGCCGAAACACAAGGGTGAGAATAAGCCCGCAATGCCCAGAGGCGCAGCGTCTCTTATGTGGCGTGCCGCGGAGGCAGTAGTTCCCCTCCTTTTGCACGGAATACACGGACGGAAAGATGTTCACCGGTTGCTCATTCGCCCGACTGGCTCTGCCCCTAGCAAAAGGAGGACGCTTCCTCGCCTTTTTCCTCTTGGTTCTCTCCTCTTTCTCACTCCAGTGCCCCCTTGCCTTCGCGCAAGCTGGGAGTGGCATCCCACGCCTGCGACACCCCCCTTTGGTACGGATCATCTGTGCACTTGCTCCACTTGACGAGCCACAACGCAGTGGGCTGCAGACGGTAATCGTCACGATTAAGGAAACGAAGTGGCGCTTACGCATACGCGAGATCAGAGCTTTAACGGCCACCACTAACCACGGCTGGGGCCTGCTGAAGGACCTTTTCCCGCCACGGCTTCGCTTCGTCGGCCCTGCAGACCTGATCGCCCGCCTTCAGCAGGAAGATATTGTCGGGCTCCCCTTAATCCTCGAAGGACACTTGTACATCGGCGATCACTGGCTGTATCTGACAGCGGTGACGGTCAACGAACCGTAGAGAAAAGAGGCTGCCTCGACAGCGACGTCTGGTGTGGTGAGCACGCATACCTGCATGACCATTGCTTCCCCACTCTTAAAAGTCGATCACGGAACACTCCTTTGTCTGGCCTGAGCATGCCTCTATCACTACCGGCAGGCACCTGTTCTAGTGCCAGACCGTGTTGCCGCCGCCTTCGCTTAGGGGCAAAGATCGACAAGCACCAATCCATTCAGAATTTCTTGCTCTCACTGGGACTTAGCGTTGACCGGGAACAAGCGCGGCTGGCTTCCGTCTGCACCTGTCTCTTTACTACGCTGCTCCGCCTTCATATCCGTCCGCTGCCAGAGGCACTATGCAGGCGAAAAGTTCTCGCCCTTGCGGGCGAGCCGTGCTAGGGTAGCGAATATCCCGAGAAAGGAGGTGGCCATGGAACGAGTTACACAGCTAGGCTACCTTGGGCTTAGCGTCAGCGATCTGTCCGCGTGGGAGTATTTTGCCACTCGGACGCTTGGTCTTCAGGTTGCCGCCAAAGACCCGGACGGAACCTTATTGCTCCGTCTGGATGAATACCATCAACGGTTCTTCGTGCACCCTACCGGTCGTGATGATGTAGCGTACATCGGCTGGGAGGTCACAGATGAGGAGGCACTCACGGCGATGGCGGCGCAACTCAAAGCCGCCGGTATCGAGGTCCGGCAGGGCACCCGGGCAGAGGCGGAGGCACGGCGGGTCGTGGCACTGATCACTTTCCAAGACCCAAGCGGGATTGCATCGGAAATCTTTTATGGTCCTCTGATGGCATTCGACAAGCCGTTTCACTCGCCGCGTCCTCTTGCCGGCTTTGTCGCTGGGACGCAGGGCTTAGGCCATATGGTTCTGACAGTGGACGATTTTGACCGCAGCGTGCACTTTTACCGTGACGTGCTTGGCATGCGCATCAGCGATTTCGTGCAGATCGAGCGACCACCCGGCCACAAACGGCAATTGGTGTTTTTCCACTGCAATCCGCGCCATCACACGGTAGCATTTTACGCCATTCCCAATCCTCCTCCCCCTAAGCGCTTGAACCATTTTATGCTACAAACCCAATCACTCGACGACGTCGGTACTACGTTCTACCTCTGTCAGGATCAGGGGGTGCCGATCACTCGAGGCCTTGGTCGTCACACCAATGACCACATGGTGTCTTTCTATATGCGTTCACCATCGGGGTTTGAGGTCGAGTACGGCTGGGGCGGGCGTGTCGTAGACGACAGCACTTGGCAGGTGCAGTATCACACCTCCGGTAGCATATGGGGACACCGGCCGATCGAACGGTGAGGGGGTTCGCACCGTGTTGCGACACAGAGACACTTAGCAGCGGCCCCAGAAAGGGCGACACGCTCCCCCTGTCACCTTTCCGCCACAGCAATGGTTCTACGAAGGCGACCTCGCCTCTTGGCGGTGAACGGCTGTGAAGTGGGAAACAACTCCACCCGCTCGTGTGGTGAGAGTTCTCCAGCTTGAGTGTGTAGCCGGCGGTTAAGCTTGACGGAGTGTTTTGTTTCAGATGAAGTCAGAAGGCATGATGTTTAAACCGTTTATTGGACAGGTGGACTATCCTGCTATGGAACATCGCATCTTGCGTTTCTGGCAGGAGCGGAACATTTTTCACAAACTCCGGCAGCAAAACGCTGGCGGGCCGCGCTGGTCCTTCATCGACGGACCGATCACCGCCAACAATCCTATGGGTGTCCACCACGCTTGGGGGCGGACGTATAAGGATATCTACTGCCGCTACCGCGCCATGCGCGGGTATGATCAACGCTGGCAAAACGGCTTCGATTGCCAGGGTTTATGGCTGGAAGTAGAAGTCGAAAAGCAACTGGGCTTTAACTCTAAACAGGACATCATCGCATTCGGTCTGGACAACTTTTCTCGCGCCTGCCGTGCCCGCGTGGAAGAGTTCGCTGAGCGTATCACCCAACAATCCATTCGTCTGGGGCAGTGGATGCGATGGTACGACGAACAGGGGCGGCCGACCTCGTACTTTACGATGGATGACAATAACATTGAGCACATCTGGCACTTCCTCAAAAAGTGTGAGGAGAAAGGCTGGCTGTACATCGGTCACCGCGTCATGCCGTGGTGTTGGCGCTGTGGCACCTCCCTCAGCCAACACGAACTGATCGACTCATACCAGGAACAGGTCGATCCGTCAGTCTACTTCCGTTGCGCCATTCACGGCCGCGATCGCGAATACCTGTTGGTGTGGACGACAACCCCCTGGACCCTGACGTCAAATACTGCTCTCGCCATCCAGCCGGAGATGGACTATGCATGCGTGCGGCTCAATGGCGAGATATACTACCTGATCTCTACACGCGCTGATGCCGTGCTCCCGCAGCAGGCCGAGCGGTTGCATACGGTCAAAGGGAGTGAATTGTTGGGGCTAACTTATGAGGGTCCTTTCGACCTGCTCCCGGCACAAGCCAGTGTACGCCATCGTACGATCCCTTGGGAAGCGATTTCTACCGAGGAAGGCACCGGGATCGTCCATATCGCCCCCGGCTGCGGTGCCGAGGACTTTGAACTCGGTAAACAGCTGGGGTTGGATACCCTCATCCCGATCGATGACAACGGATACTTCGTTCATGGCTTCGGCTGGCTCACAGGAAAACATGTGACCGAATCGGCTGCGCTCATCCGCGCGGATCTCCAACGGAGAGGCGTACTTTTCAGCTGGGGCGATTACGCCCACCGGTACCCCATCTGCTGGCGGTGCAAAACTCCCTTGGTGTTCCGTCTGGTGGACGAGTGGTTTATCTCATGTGCTGAAATTCGCGACGCGATGAAACGTGAGGCCAGTAGGGTGCAGTGGATACCGGAGTATAGCGGCACCCTGATGCAAAACTGGCTCGACAACATGGGTGATTGGTGTATCTCCCGTCGTCGCTTCTGGGGTCTGCCGTTGCCGTTTTATCCCTGCGGCACTTGTGGGCATCGCACCGTCATTGGTACCAAGGCCGAATTGCGTGAACGTGCGATCAACCCCGAGGCCGTCGATACCCTGCCCGAGCTGCATCGCCCCTGGATCGACGACATCAAAATTCGCTGTCCCCGCTGCGGCTCTGCCGTCGAGCGCATCCCAGAAGTCGGGGACTGTTGGCTCGACGCTGGTATCGTCCCCTACTCGACGCTGAACTACCTGCCGGATCATTGCGGGCACCCACATGCCGTCCGTTCTACCCGTTCGGAAGAAATGACCACAGGCGGACAGTCCGCCTGGCAACGTTGGTTTCCGGCGGACTTTATCACCGAGATGCGCGAACAGGTACGCCTGTGGTTTTACTCCATGCTTTTCATGTCAGTCACCTTAGAGGATAAAGCCCCGTACTTATCGGTGCTTACGTATGAAGAGATGCGAGACGAGAAGGGCAACCCCTTTAGCAAAAGTGGAGGCAACGCGATCCCCTTCGACGAAGCCGCAGAGAAGATGGGCGCGGACCCGATGCGTTGGCTCTATGCTGCAGCCCCACTCAACCAAGTCTTTCGCTTCGGCTACGGTCCTGCTGACGAAGTGAAGCGCAAAATGCTGACCCTGTGGAACTGTTACAAGTTCTTCATCGAGTATGCTAATCTCGATAAGCCAGCCCTCAAGGTCACATTCATTCACCCCCCGTCCTCGGCTCCCACCTCCCACTCTGAGCTCGATCGCTGGATCCTGGCACGCCTGCAGCAATTGACCACCTTTTGCAATAACCGCCTGGAACAGTATGACGCGGCAGCCGTCACGCGCGAGGTGGAAAAATTCATCGATGACCTCTCTACTTGGTACGTCCGTCAGAGCCGTCGGCGGTTCTGGAAGAGCGAGGACGACGCAGATAAGGCCGCCGCGTACCAGACGCTGTACGATGTCCTAACCACCCTGAGCCTCCTCATCGCTCCCCTCCTTCCCTTCACGGCGGAGGAAATGTATCAAAACCTGGTACGCCCAGTGAACGCCAACGCCCCGGAGAGTGTGCACCTCTGCGCCTACCCGCACGGGAACCCAGCGTGGCAGGATGATCAGCTGGTCGAGGATGTGGCCACCTTGCGGCGTATCGTGTCCTTAGCCCTGGCGGCACGCAACGAGGCCAACGTCAAAGTGCGCCAGCCGCTACCCCGTCTATTGGTGAAACCGGCGAATACACGCGAGCGCGATATCCTCACGCGCATGCAGGCGCAACTCCTCCACGAGCTGAACGTCAAGCGGTTGGAGTTCATCGAGGATGAAGCCGCTTTACAGAGCGTGACGGTCAAACCCCAGTTTGCTAAGCTCGGCCCCAAATATGGGAAACGAGTGCCGCACATTCAGCGCGCCTTGGCCACGGCCGATGCCCATAGCATCGCCGCACGTATCGCTGCAGGCGAGGCGATCGAGTTGAGCGTGAACGGCGAACAGCTCACTCTCGCTCCCGAAGACTTGAGTATCGAGCGCAAACCCACGGCAGGTCTGGCAGTAGTAGCAGACGGTAGCCGTCTCGTTGCCTTGGACACCAACATCACCCCGGAATTGGTACACGAAGGCATGGCGCGCGATTTCGTGCGACACGTGCAAGAGCTGAGGAAAAAAGCCGCCTTTCACGTAGCCGATCACATCGTCATCCGCTATGTCGCGGATAGTACGGTGGAACAAGCGTTGAAAGAACATGCTGACTACATCCGCCAGGAAACGCTGGCCGACGAACTTTCTGTTGGTGAGCTCCTCAGTGGTGAAGAGACGACCACGTTCAAGCTAGGTGAGCGCACCGTCCAAATTAGTATTCGTCGCGTCGGGCTAAGCAACGGAAAAAACACACATCGAATCCCATAAAGGAGTTCATCTGCCCCAAGATGAGCGATACATTCTCCGCCCGAGTCCATGCGCAAGCTAAATCGAACCACACAACATTCGTACACTCAAGCGGTCTGTGGCAAGGTCTCCTCTTGTGAGATTTCTGCTGCCCGCAGCGCCTCAACTGCCGCCGTGACCTCCGGGGTATAGTAGAGAGC
>Ga0308420_1000039_pt1 | contig 45767 bp, 49 predicted proteins | sample HotsprSampleMS55_FD_203802 | JGI IMG/M metagenome (GOLD analysis project Ga0308420, IMG submission 203802) | Hot spring phototrophic mat microbial communities from Mushroom Spring, Yellowstone National Park, Wyoming, United States - 20090730_MS55 ... | reverse complement strand
AATTCATAATGCTCGCGATAGAGCCGGCAAGGCGAGGGTTCATCTCAACGGGGATGCTCCAATACGCCACCAGCCCCAAGGTCGTGATCATTTGGAACAGCGCGAATCCGATCACCGCCGCAGTTGGAGAGGCGACTAAAGTCGCGACGACGAGAAACGGGGCAGAAACGGCAATGGCGATTGCTGGGATGCCTTTTCTCGCCCATGTCAGACTGACCCCTCTGCCTGCTAGTTGATCGGACAAAATCCCCCCTCCGAGTACTCCAAGCAGTCCTCCTGCCACTGGGAACATCCCGATCCAACCCATTTGCTGGATGGAGAAGCCTCGAGCCTGCACGAGATACGTAGGGAGCCAAGCGACTACCATGGCAAGCCCATATGCCCAAAAGCAATAGGACACTGCCAGTGCTACTACTGCTGGAGTCTGCAGCAGTACTCCGAGCGGTACCCGTGTCTTCTCGGATTGTCCTCCTACAGAAGAGGGCAGCCCTCCGCTCTGCAGTTGTCCGACTTCTGCAGCGCTGAGACTGGCAGTTGTAGAGGAAGGGGGCCGGTCCGCTCCGTACCATAGCCACACGGCGATCCAGAGAAACCCCGCCAATGCGTTAAAGTAGAAGACCTCTCGCCAAGAGAAGGCCACGAGGATCCAAGCAGAGAGGGGGTATGCGATCAGCTGCCCGGCGTAGACGCCGGAGAGGCTGATCATTTGCGCGAGGCCAAGCTCACGCCTGGGAACCCAGCGGGAGTTGATCACCGTGGCAGCAGGCAGGCTCGCGGCTTCGAACGCGCCGACCAGAAACCGCAACCCGAGCATCAGCAGAAAGGCGTGCTGCCCCAAAGGAGTGAGCAAAGTAAACAACGACCACCCAAAGCAGGCGACGGCGAGCAAGTATTTCGGGCTCCGGGTATCAGCAAGGAGGCCGCTGGGAATCATGAAGAGAGCATAACCACAGACGAACGCGGAAAAGACGACGCCGAACCGCGCCGTATCCCAGCCCAGCTCCGGCATCATGACCGGCGCTGTGATGGAGATATTGACCCGGTCGATGTAGTTCACCAACGAGAGCAGGAATAGCAGTGCGAGAATCGTGTACCGTGGAGGCCACCACATCACTCAGTCCCCTCCTGGGTCAGGAGCGCGGAACGGGCGGTGCGCCGAGGAAGCGGAGGGCTGAGCTAACGGTTACGATTCTTCCCTCCTGCCACTGCCTCTTTCCGTCGCTCCGGCTGACAGCACAGGGCGTGTCGCCCTAAATCACCTGCGCTTCCTTGAGCCGGGCGACCTCGTCCCACGAGTACCCCAATAGGTCAATTAACACTTGTTCGGTATGTTCCCCAAATTCCGGCGCCGCCCCTCTCGGGTCCGCCGGTGTCTTGCTCAGGATCAGTGGCGACCCGACGACCTTGATCGGCCCCCAGGCGGGATGGTCGTAGTCCACCACATACTCGTTGGCGAGCATCTGGGGATCGTCCGGGAGGTCGTTGACGCTGTTGACGATGGTATAAATGAAGTCTCCGCCCGCTTTGAGGATGCGCATCCATTCGTCCCGAGGTTTCGAGGCAAAAACTGTATCGAGGATGGCAATGAGGGCTTCCGCGTTTTTGCCCCGCACCTTCATGTTGGCAAAGCGTGGATCGTGCTCCAGCTCCTGAATGCCGAGAGCCTTGCAGAAATCGGACCAGTAACGGTCCGCTTGCGGCATGGCGAGGCAGATCCATTTGCCATCCTGGCACTTGTAATGATTCCAGAGGGGGTTCACCGCTTTGGTGCGATAGAACCGCTTGAACTCTTTGCCGAGGGTGAGACGGCACGCCAGGTTTAAGCCCTGCAACGCCATCATGCTGCCTAAATGTGAGGTGTCAACTTCCTGCCCGATACCGTGACGCTCGCGCGCCAACAACGCCACGACGATCCCGTGTGCAAGCATGATGGCGCCCATCTGATCGGCGATCCCTCCTGTGATATTCTGCGGGTCCATATCGGGCTCGCCAACGGCCATCATAATCCCAGACCGTGCAAGGCCCATATAATCAAAAGACGGCTCGCCTGCGTCTGGGCCTTTCGGCCCATACCCGGTCGCGCTCGCATAAATAAGCTTGGGGTTGTAACGTGAGAGTGTAGGGTAATCGAGCCCCAGTTTGGCAGCCACGCCCTTACGAAAGTTCTGCACGAACACATCGGACTTCTCTGCCAAGCGATAGACAATCTCACGCCCCTCTGGCTTCTTGAGGTCAAGGGCGATGCTCTTCTTGTGACGATTGTTGGCCTCAAAGTAGTAGTTGCGCTTGCCCTCCCCTCCGGTCGTGCTCCCGGCGATGCTCATCACCCCACGTCCGGGATCTCCGCCGACCCGCTCCTCGATCTTGATCACTTCCGCACCGAGGTCCGCGAGCATCATTGTTGCTACTGGGCCTTGCTGCCAGATCGTCCAGTCAAGGATCCGATATCCTTCCAAAGGCTTGGTCATTGTGTTCCCCCTCCTCTAGGTATTGCTGGAGTGTGTCCGGACTCTAGCACAGGAGAGGGACGAAGCAAAAGCTGTAGTGTAAGGCGAGCGGAGCCCTCCCCTCTCATTCAGGTGCCCTCCTGACTGAGAAGGCAGTCTACCGACGGTGGCAACAAAGGGGAGGTAAAAACTTGGCAGGACAACGGGCCGTTCAGGTCACGCTAGGAAGGAGCGGCTCGCAGCACGGTCCGTCTCCTCCCCAGCGAGCAGGCGGACGGCTGAGCGTCAATGCCCCTTGTGCGCTGACAGTGCAAAGAAAAAGCTTGAAAATAGGAGCGCACCGCCAAGCAGACACAGCTCAAACATATAAGCCCTCCTTTATTTACGGAATCAGTTGCCTAATTCCTCGGGACACTATAGGCGACAAGAGGAAGGTTTGTCAAACGGGTAAAGGCTGTGTATAAGGAACGCGTATTGACAGGACAGTATCCGCGTGGAAGGGGAGACGGTCTTCGAAATACTCGACGATGACGTCGTCGTGACGCTCGGCCTACAGGACCTCCTTGCCGCATTCAGAGAACAGAAAAACGCCTGAGCCTACCGCAACAGCCACCGTGCCCGTAAGAGGCGGGAGCGGATCGTGCCAATCGGGCAGCCCCGTACCGCGGCGGCTTTTTCATCAGTTACCTCCCAGACGATGAGGTTCCTTGCCGCGCGTCGACGCGCTGACGAGTTCGCGTTATTTCTGTTCAACCTTCGTTCGCTGCCACGCCCAAAAACGGTCAGCCGTGTGTTTGATCTGCTCGCCTAAGCGGATCAGGTACTCACCGTTCCCGTATAAAATAAAGGCCGCCGCCACAGCAGCGCCGACAAGAAAACCGAACCAGAACATGGTCGTATCCTCCTATGAGGCCATCGCTTTGATTTCTGCGAGAATCTGCGGGATGACGACCCCTGCTTTTTCTTGAATGATGAGATCAGTAATTTGCCCAGTCAAGTCTGTACGCTCCGGGTTGATCTCGATTACGCGCGCGCCAGCTTCCTTTGCTACCCAAGGCATATCGGCAGCCGGATAGACGACCGCTGACGTCCCGATGACCAGCATGAGATCACACGTGCGCGCCTCCGCATACGCTCGCGCAAGCGCCTGCGGAGGAATGGGCTCGCCGAAAAAGACTCCGGCCGGTTTGAATACGCCACCACAACCACAGTAAGGAGGCAGCGTATCGAGCGAGATCTCTTCCATGGGAAGGACCTGGCCGCACTGCTGGCAAATCACTTGGCGCATGTTGCCATGAAACTCGATGACATGGCGACTGCCTGCCGCTTGATGAAGGTTATCCACATTTTGCGTAATGATGCAGTGTAAGAGCCCCATGTGTTCCAGCTGCGCTAAGCCTACATGGCCGGGGTTCGGGCGTGCAGTCTTGAGCGCGGTGAAATCCTTCATCATCTGCCAGACCTTGGCTGGGTTGCGGCGGAAGGCATCAATCGTAGCGTACTCTTCAGGATCGTACCTGTCCCATAAGCCGCCTGGATCACGAAACGTCGGGATCCCACTTTCCGCTGAGATCCCTGCTCCCGTCAGCGCCACAGTTTTGCGCGCCGTGCGGATCGCTTGCGCCGCACGCCTAGCCAATGCGTTCATTGCATCCTCCTTTGCCGTCATTCTGCTATTTGTCGGACACCGCCCGGAGAAAAGTCTGCACGGCACCCAAGAATGCCTGTGGTTGATCGAGGAAGACATGGTGACCGGCCCCTGCGATTTCTACCCCCCGTGCCCGCGGGCAGAGTGTCACCATGGCGTGCAGGGTTGCAGCAGAAACGTTGTCACTCTTTTCCCCCCGCATGAAGAGCGTGGGGCAGCGCATTTGTGCTAGCTGTCCGCGCAGATCTCGTGGGCCATGGGTGAACGTGGCGCGGTCACATGTGAGGCGCAAGCTCCCATCAAGGTGCACACGCACACTGTGCCGCGCGATATTCCGCAGGAGTGCGGGGGAAGCCGAGGTTGCTGCCGGGAGCAGACGGAAACGAGCGAGGAGGTCAGCTTCATCTTTATACGCGGGCGGAGGGACAGTGCGCAGGAGCTGCATAAAGCGGCTTCCTCCAAGACGCATCCCAATATCCACCACCACCAGTGCTCTCACCATCTGCGGCGTGGCAACCGCATACCTCATGGCCACAAATCCACCGAGCGAATGACCGATCAACACAGCTTGGGTGAGGTGCAAAGCGGTAATGACCTCTGCTACATCTGCGGCATAGTCCTCTACCTCGTAAGCCGGCGGCATGAACCAGCCGCTATCTCCGTGTCCGCGTAGGTCGAGGGCGAAGACGTGGTAGTCTTGTGCTAAAGCCGGTGCGATGTGGTCCCACCAGTGCGCATGGGCTGCGCCCCCGTGCAACAGCAGAAGGGGTGGTGCCGTCGCCGTCCCCCATTCGAGGCAATGTAAATCGACGCCCTGGACACGAATGAAGTGGCTACGGGGAGCTCCCCGCTGGTGGGCAGTTATCCCATCTTCACCTCGGCCTCCGTTCGATGCGAGAGGGTGGGAACTGTTCCTATCTTCTTTTTGCTGCCCCATTGTCCCTCATTCGTAGCGTAGCGCTTCGATGGGATCGAGCCGAGACGCCTTGTACGCTGGATAATAACCAAACACAATGCCAACAATCCCCGCAAACAGAAACGATCCAGCCACGGCGGTTGGCGAAAGCAGGCTCGGCCAGTGAGCCAAATGCGCGATCAGCCGCGCGCTACCAATTCCGAGGAGAATCCCTACCCCCCCCCCCGTGATGCTGAGCACCACGGACTCAACCAGGAATTGTAACAGGATATGGCGTGCCTTCGCTCCCACTGCCATACGCACGCCAATCTCGCGCGTCCGCTCGGTCACCGAGACCAACAAGATATTCATGATGCCAATTCCACCGACGAACAACGCAATTGAGGCGACCGAGGCGAGCAGAGTCGTCATGACTTGGCTCGCGCTCGCCGAGGCTGCAGCAATCTCTTGGAGGTTCCGTACACTGAAATCGTCTTCCTGCCCCGGAAGGATGCGGTGGCGTGCACGTAGGAGATGGGTAATCTCTTCCTCGGCTTGCGCGGTCAAGGCAGGAGTATGGGCTGATGCCATGATGTAGTTGACGATACCGAGGATCTCGCCGCCGATGAGCTTCCGTTCCGCCGTTGTGAAGGGAATTACAACTGTATCATCTTGGTCTTGTCCCCAGCCCGTTTGTCCCTTGGGCGCCAGCAATCCAATCACGCGGAAAGGGACATTGTTAATGCGGATCAGCGCGCCAATCGGGTCCTGGCCCGGTGCAAATAAGTTCCGTGCGGCCGTTTCACCTAGCAGACATACGCGAGCGGCAGCCTCTTCCTCCTGTCGGCTGAAAAACCGCCCCGCCGCAATCGGCCAGTTGCGCACCGTTAGATAGTCTCTGTTGACTCCTTGTATGGTTGTACTCCAGTTCTGGCCCCCCGCAACTACCTGCATGGTTTGGCGTTTGATGTAGGTCACGGACGCCACTGAGGGACACTCTCTGCCGATCGCTAACGCATCCGCCACTGTCAGTGTTGGGGTACTGCCGTAGCCGGAACGCGCCCCGCCGAAGGTCATCGATCCGGGAATCACCGTCACCACATTGGTGCCCAGGCTGCTGATCTGCGCTTGGATAAACGCGTCTGCCCCCTGGCTAATAGCGACCATAGTGATGACTGCCCCTACACCGAAGACAACGCCGAGCATGGTGAGCGTAGAGCGTAACTTGTTGCGCCCTAGCGAACGCACGGCGAGGAGAACGGTCATGCCGAGCAATTGGAGATTCATACCGCACCGTGAACCGCCGCCAGCGACCGCTGAGAACCTATTGCAGATGTTGCCGAAAGAGCGCGATCATCCTGTCCCACGAATCTTTGGCTGCCTCGGGGTGATATGAGGCGCGGTCGCTGCACATATAGCCGTGGTCGGCCCCGGGATAAACCCTCACCTCGGCCCGCTTGCCGAGCTGTGCGAGGCGGGACTCGACTTTTCGCACCTCCTCCAGCGGAATAAAGGCATCCTTCTCGCCATAGTTGACGATCATCGGGCAGCGGATCTTCTCCGCCAGGTCGAGCGGCACCATGGTCTGTCCGCTGAACCGCCCCGGCCCGCCAATTCCCCCGCCGTAGAACGGCACTGCCGCGGCAATGTCCGACGCATGAACACAGGCTGTGAGGAAGGCGAGTCGGCCCCCCATACAAAAGCCGGTGACACCAATGGCGTTGCCTTTCACGTGCGGTTGCTGTTTGAGATACTGGATGGTGCGCCCGATGTCCGCCAGGGCTCGATCGTCCGGCAGAGTATTTGCGAGCGCAAACACTTTCTGCATATCTCCATACGGCACTACCCGTTCTTGTTCTGGGTAATAAAGATCCGGCGCGAGGCCGACGAAGCCGGCTTGGGCAAAACGCCGGGTGATGTCTTTTATATTTTCGTTTAATCCGAATGCTTCGAAGATGACGATCACTGCCGGAAACGGGCCCGTGCCTTCTGGTTGCGCAAGATATGCCGGTAGCTGCGGTGCACTGCCGATATTCACCATTTCCGCCTGCACGGCCATAACACAACCCTCCTTCTCCGCAGAACAGATGTTTTGTCTTACCATGTGCGCGCGGGCGCGAACAAGGAAGAGGGGCCCAGGGGAGGTTGGGTTGGTCCAGAGCCAACCTTGGTGTCTCTTTCCCGGCTTCAAGTCACGCACTGTTGAACGTTTTTGCATCTTTTTGTCGTGTCTGACACTTGACAGAGCTGGTGCTGAGCAGCACGTTCACTATAATAGTGAGGTGTATGATGGATAAGAAGACCAAGTTCAATATCTGGTACGTGTTTATCGCGCTGTGGGGAGTCTTGATCCTGCACGGCCTGTGGATGCAGGCGACCCAGCAGATCGAACGGATTCCGTACAGTCAGTTCCAAACGTATCTACGGGAAGGGCGCATCGCTGAGATTCGCATCAGTGACCATTATATCCAAGGGAGACTGAAAGACCCGCAGGAAGGCCACCCTGCGCAGTTCCTCACCGTGCGCGTGGACCCGGCACTGGCCGAGCAGCTGGCAGCTCATAACGTCACCTTTGCGGGCGAGATCGAGGACACCTTTTTGTACGACCTCCTCTCGTGGGTCGTGCCGGTGCTGCTCTTCTTTGGCTTATGGCTGTTTTTGATGCGCCGCTTCGCCGAGCGGCAGGGGTTTGGCGGAGGCTTCATGGCCATCGGCAAGAGCAAAGCCAAGATCTATATGGAGAAAGACGTGAAAGTCACCTTTGCCGACGTAGCGGGAGTGGAAGAGGCGAAAGCCGAGTTACAAGAAGTGATCGAATTTCTCAAAACTCCTGAGAAATTTCGCCGCCTCGGCGGGAAGATTCCCAAAGGTGTGCTGTTGGTCGGGCCGCCGGGGACAGGGAAAACGCTCTTAGCCCGCGCCGTGGCGGGTGAAGCTGGGGTGCCTTTCTTCTCTATCAGTGGATCCGAGTTTGTTGAGCTGTTTGTCGGGGTCGGTGCGGCCCGAGTGCGGGATCTGTTCGAACAAGCCAAACAGAAGGCGCCGTGCATTATTTTTATCGATGAATTGGATGCCTTGGGCAAGGCACGTGGGCTCGGGCCGGTGGGCCACGAAGAGCGCGAGCAAACGTTGAACCAGCTGTTGGTCGAGCTCGACGGGTTCGATCCGCGGACTGGGGTGATTTTAATGGCGGCCACCAACCGCCCGGAAATTCTCGATCCGGCGTTACTTCGCGCCGGGCGCTTCGACCGCCAAATCCTCGTGGATCGGCCCGATAAAGCCGGCCGCCTCGCTATCCTGAAGGTGCATGCACGGGAGGTCCCCCTGGCGCCTGATGCGGATTTGGATGCGATCGCGGCGATGACTCCGGGGTTTGCCGGGGCGGACCTGGCGAATCTCATCAATGAAGCTGCCTTGCTCGCAGTGCGGAGAGGCAAAGAACAGGTAAGCATAGCGGAGCTGCAAGAAGCGGTGGAGCGGGTGATCGCTGGTTTAGAGAAGAAAAACCGCGTGCTCAGCCCGAAGGAGAAAGAGCGAGTAGCGCACCATGAAGTCGGGCATGCCTTGGTCGCGCTAGCCATCCCCGGTTCGGATGCGGTGCAGAAGATCTCCATCATCCCGCGCGGGATTGCGGCGCTCGGCTACACCCTGCAGCTACCCACCGAAGATCGGTTTCTCATGACGAAGGCGGAGCTCGAGAACAAGATCGCTGTCCTCCTTGGTGGGCGGGTGGCGGAAGAGCTCATCTACGGCGAAATTTCTACGGGTGCACGTGATGACCTGCTAAAGGCTACTGATATCGCCAAGAGCATGGTCAAGGCCTACGGGATGAGCGGCAAGCTTGGGCAGGTCAGTTTTGACGGAGAACGCCAGGCGTTGTTTTTACACCCGCACCAGGCCCCCGGGGGAGGAGACTACAGCGAGGAAACGGCGCGAGAGATCGATTGCGAGGTGCGACGCATCATTGCGGAACAACATCAGCGGGTCATGACTCTGCTCCAATCCCGTCTGCCCGCCCTCCGGCAGGCAGCAGCAGTGCTCTTGCAAAAAGAGACGATCAGCGGCGAGGAACTGCGAACGATCGCGGCACGATTTGCTCTCCAGCAGGAAGGAGACGGCGCTGCTACAACCGTCACCCACTAACAACCTGCTAGGGAGAATGGAGGCGCGGCATGTGGTGCCCCTGCCTCTGCAAGCCAATTAGGCATCTTGTCGACTTGCAGCTGCGGCCGACAAGGGCCTCTACCGCTACGAGGTCATCCCTAACTCCTGGCAGCCATCACACCACTACCACTGCACGCCCGTCGTGGAGGCGCCGACCGGGATCGCCGCGTTTCTCAAAGAGGTGATCCTCATGCCGGAGCGCTGGGCCGCGCGGCATTACAAAGAGGCTGCCCTGTCATACTGCCTGGCGGTCACTTCGTGCCGATGGAGGAAGCAGAGCTCCTCGTCGAGGACATGCGCGTGTGTTGCCGGCCGTTGCGGGGCCTGCCACAGACTGAGGGCAAAGAGGTTGTCGGAACAAACCCGCGTTCCTGAGCGGCCATCTGCCGAGTTTACCGTTGCCCCGTCTGTTGCGCCCATAGGGCTTGGGCTTGTTCCCAGCCTACGACAGCTAGGGTGTTCCCGGCGGTGTCGATGAATTGTAGCGGCCCTAGAAACGTCATATAGAACTCGCTGTCTTCCGGAAAATAGGTGCGGTCATGCCGGGCGTTACAAGCCTCATAGCCGTAGCCGACCGCATACGCCGTCGCTCCTCCCTTTTCCGCCCCGCCACGAACCTCCATTTTCCCCTTCGTCGAAAAATACTCTCCCGGTCCCAGGTGAATATGGCGCGCAAATGACGACCCGCGCGGACACTCAAAGATGGCGGTCCAAGCTCCTACCTCCGGCGAGACATGGAGCAGCTTCCACCGAATCCCCCCAGACGCGAATTCCTCCGGGAACGGCTGCCAGGGTACACTGCTGACGTGCACATACTCATCTACCGGTCGTGTCTTCATGAGGTTTTCCTCCCATCACACGTAAGCTCCTTGCTTCTCTCTAAGCCTGCGCCCTGCTTTTTGAGCACGCGCTCATAGCTCACGGGCCCGCACGGGCAATCGTTCACGCACGCGTTCGAGCCGCTCGTTGCCCCAGAACAACTCCCCTCTCACCACATAACTCGGCACGCCGAATACTCCCATGGCCTCAGCCTCGGCCCGAATGCGGTCATGCTCCTGTCGCCCCTCGCCGTGCAGATAGTCGAGAAACCCAGCGGTATCGATACCCACCTCTTCCAGCACGCGTTTGATCACCAGGGGATCTTCGATATCGAGTTCCCGCTTCCAGAAGCGCTCATAGACCACCTCATGGTACGGGCGAAAATCTCCTCGGCGGCGGGCGTATAACATGCCGATGTGCGCAATAGAGGAATCAAAAATCTTTCGCGGCCCTTTAATAATGAGGCCACGGCGGTTGGCCTCCCGGCGGCAATCCATATACGCGTAGCGCACGCGACGCCACTGGTGGGCGTTGCGGGCTTCTTGGAGGACACGTCCAGCTTCATCTACCTCTGCCGAGCCGAGAAAGCTAGGAATATCGAGTGTATAGGGTAACCACTCGACCTCGACGTCGAATATCTCCTGCAGGCGGAAAGTCTCCTCCTGCGCGAGATATGCATACGGACTCTTATAGTCGAAATAGTGCGTCACCTTTTCGCGTGCCATGTCTATTCTCCGCTGCTCTATTCGTTTGTGCTTCGGGGGCTTGAGATACTCCAGTTATGCGCCTGCTCTTACCTTGTGTCGAGAGGCAACGTCAACCGCATGTCGACCCACAGCAGACGGACACGGTAGCAGGCCACTTGACCCAGCACTGCTGAAGAGCTGATCCCTTGGGGACCCCCCGCCGCGAATCAACTCATTGACCTGGAGATAGGCCGCGACCTGCCATATGGTGAGTAGGATTTCCAGCATGAAAGGGCGTATAGAAAAAAGCACGAAAAAGTGTGTGTTCATTGACACCTCTTCTTCTGGGTGGTAGCCACACGTGGTGCATGCAAAAGGCGTTTTTCCTCTTGTGGGTTTTTGCCACTATTTTCTTCTCTGCCGCCGTGGCCGCGCAGCAGGAGGTCATCTTTGCCACGACCACCAGTATGCAGGACACCGGGCTGCTCGACGTTATCATCCCGATATTTGTAAAGGAGAGCGGCTATCGGGTCAAACCGATCGCCGTTGGCACCGGGCAGGCATTAGCGCTGGCTGCCCGGGGTGAAGCTGACGTCGTCCTCGCTCACGCCCCCGATGCGGAGAAAAAATACATCGCCGCTGGCTCCCTTAGACATCGGCGGTTGGTGATGTACACTACTTTCCTCCTCGCCGGTCCAGCCTCTGATCCGGCCCACGTCACAGGAACACGAACAGCGGCTGAGGCATTCAAGAAGATTGCTGCGGCTAAGGCGACGTTCGTCTCGCGTGGAGACGACTCGGGTACGCATCAGCTAGAGATGAAGCTGTGGCAGCACACAGGCATTACCCCCGCGGGAGCTTGGTATCTACAAAGCGGCCAAGGGATGGGCCATACCCTCAGGATCGCCGGCGAGAAACACGGCTATGTCCTCACGGATTGCGCAACCTATCTCGCTTTTCAGCATATGACTGGGCTTGCAGTCATCCTGGAAGGTGACCCGGTATTCCTCAACCTCTATCATGTCCTGGAAGTGAACTCAGACAAATTTCCCCAGACCAATGCCGCAGGAGGGAAGGCGTTTGCGGATTTCCTTGTCTCGGCCACCGTGCAAGACATTTTGAAAACATTCGGCCAGGAGCGGTTCGGTGAGCCGCTCTTTCACCCTGCCGCCGGGCAGACGGAAGCACTACTGCTCCGTTAACCCTGACAGGCTAGAGTACAATGGACCTTCTTCTTACCGGCACCAAGCACGCTTTCTGGCTGCTCCTCTCCGGAGACCCCGAGGTCTGGCGCATTACCTTGCTTTCGTTACAGATTTCGGTCTCGGCTACACTGATCAGCTTGCTACTGGGCATCCCCCTTGGCACTTTCCTGGCGTTGAATCACTTTCCCGGCCGACGCCTCGCTCTGAGCGTGGTCAACACAGGGATGAGTCTGCCCCCGGTCATCGTTGGCCTCTTCGTCACGATCGTGCTGTGGCGAAACGGACCCCTCGGATTTCTCCGCCTCCTCTATACCCCAACCGCCATGGTGATCGCCCAAGTGATTATTGCCGCACCGATTGTCACCGGGCTGACTGTGGCAGCGATCCAGCAGCTCAATCCGAAATTGCGGCTTCAGATCATTGCCCTCGGCGCCTCCCGCATACAGTTTGTGTGGCTGCTTTTACGCGAGGCGCGGCTACCATTGCTGGCGGCGGTCATGGCGGGGTTTGGCGGGGTGATCTCCGAAGTCGGAGCCTCTATGATGGTCGGCGGGAACTTGCTGGGGTACACGCGCGTGCTGACAACGGCAACCGTCATGGAAACGGCGAAAGGGAACTTCGATATCGCTATCGCGCTGAGCATGATCTTGCTCGTCCTCATTTTCGCCGTAAATGCAATTTTGACCTACGCCCAGCAGCGTCAGCGGCCGCGGTAGATGACGATATGGCCGACGTGGGAATCAAAGCACGCCTCTTCCCTCTGACACCAAGCTCCTGCACAGACACGATTCCTTCGCCCTTCTTGAGCATACAGGACCTGCGCGTTGAGGCTAAGGGACAGGTATTGCTTTCTGTCCCCTCATTAACGGTCGCCCGTGGTGAAGTGTTGACGCTCATCGGTCCCAACGGGGCCGGGAAAAGTACGCTCCTCCAGGCTGTCGCCGGTTTACATCGACCGACCACCGGCGTGCTCTCCTTCGACGGACACACCATCGACCTGAAGAACCCCCCGTTAGCCTTCCGCCGTCGCTTAGCGGTCGTGTTTCAGGAACCGCTGTTGTTCGACACGACTGTTGAAGACAATGTGGCCAGCGGGCTCAAGCTCCGGGGCGTTGGAAAACACGTAATCCGCGAGCGGGTAGCCCTGTGGCTCGAACGGCTGGGCATTGCACACTTAGCACGGCGTCAAGCACGCACCCTCTCTGGCGGGGAGGCCCAGCGCACGAGCCTGGCGCGGGCATTTGTTCTCGACCCAGACTTGCTCCTGCTCGATGAACCTTTCTCCGCGCTCGATCCCCAGACCTGCGAGGCCCTAACCGAAGCGTTTCATGCCCTGCAGCGCCAGACCGGCGTGACAACGCTCTTCGTCACGCACGATCGCCTCGCAGCCCTACGCTTGGGCGACCGGGTGGCAGTGATGCACCGCGGCGAGATCCTGCAAGTCGGCACCCCGGAAGAAGTTTTCAGTCAACCGAGCAGTGAAGCTGTCGCCAGCTTTGTGGGGATAGAAACCATCTTGCGTGGCCGTGTCTCGTCGCAAAACGAAGGGTTCGCTGTCGTACAGCTTCACACCGGTCCGCAGGTCGCCGTCGCCTCAACCCTCCCCTTGGGTGCGAAGGTCACGCTCTGCATCCGACCGGAAGAAGTGACTCTTTTCGCCCTGCCAGCGCAGACGGTGCACGACCTGCCCTTCCCTCCATCCAGCGCGCGAAATGCCTTCTCTGCCCGTGTGAGTAAAATTGTCCCCTGGGGGATGGTATTTAAAGTGCACCTTGATTGTGGGTTTCCCCTGGTCGCGTTCGTCACCCGACCTTCGCTTGAGGTGCTCAATCTGCGGGAGGGGAATCTCGTTGGAGCGACTTTTAAGGCGACAGCTGTTCATGTCATCGCGGCATGACAACCGGCGAGCTTGTCTTTTTTCTCTGTGTGTGAGATTGGTACAGAGAGAGGGGATCATCTGTGAAAAGCTCCCTCACCGTTGGTATTGCTCAGATCAATCCTCGGCTCGGCGACGTCGAAGCGAATTTTTCTACCTGTGAGCAATACGTGCGGCTGGCACGAGCCCAGGGGGTTGAGCTTTTGGTCTTCCCGGAGTTGAGTCTTACTGGTTACCACCTACGCGATATGGTCGCGACGGTGGCGTTGCGCACCGATTCGCCGGCAATGGTGCGCCTGAAGGCTCTGAGTCGTGAAGTTCCTTTTGTGATTGGCCTTGTAGAGGAGAGCCCAGATTATCGCTTCTATAACGCCGCGGTGTACCTAGTCGATGGGGAGATTTATCACCTTCACCGCAAAGTGTACCTCCCTACTTATGGGATGTTTGACGAGCAACGGTACTTCGCGCGTGGAGACCGGGTACGCGCTTTCGATACGCCGTTTAGCCGTGCCTCGATTCTCATTTGCGAAGACCTTTGGCACCCTTCCACCGTCTACCTTGCCGCGCTTGACCGAGCACTGCTAATCATTTGCCCTTCAGCGAGTCCGTTACGCGGCGTTGCTGACGGGGCGGTGCAGGATGATAATGCCCGGTACTGGGAGCTGATTAACCGTATGTATGCGGAAACCTTTAGCCTCTTTCTGGTTTATGCGAATCGGGTGGGCTTTGAAGATGGCGTAGGCTTCTGGGGGGGATCGGAAATCCTCGACCCTTTCGGCAGGTGCTTGGCTAAGGGACGATATTATGAGGAAGATTTCCTCACTGCAGAGCTCTCTCTTGATGTCGTCCGGCGGAAACGGGTGGCTTCTCCACTATTGCGGGACGAAGATATAAGTCTCACCATTAAGGAACTTATGCGCATACGCGATGACAATAGGTGACGAAAGGAGAACAACGGATGGCCAAGACAGCAAAACCAGTGGCAAAGGGCGGGAAAGCGAAAAAAGCGACATCCCCAAAACGTGTTGTCGCTAAAGCGGCACGCAAACCCATTCCCAAAGCTGTGCGTACGGGGGTCGTATCGGCACCCCCATTCCCCGCTGCTTCTCCCATGGTGGAGGACTACATTGCGATCCAACAACTCCTCCATAAGTACTGTCATGCCGTTGACCGAGGAACAGCCGATGAGGTGGCAGAGCTATTTCACCCCACTGGGGTGCTCTGCCCGCGGTACGAGAGTGATGAACGCTACGAAGGCCGCGAAGCGGTGCGAGGCTGGTATGCTCGCTATATGGAGAACTTCCGTGCTCAGGTGCGCTATCTCCGCCACAAGGTCGAGTCCGCCGTCATTGAAATTACCGGGGATGAGGCAACATCCGTGTGTTATCTTGATGCCGACTCCATTGCACTTTCATCCAACGAGCCCTCGGTCGCCTTCGGCCGTTACGAGGACAAACTGATCAAAGAGGCAGGCCGCTGGTGGTTTAAAGAGCGAACGATCATCGTCTATTACTCGTACCCAATTGCCACGTACCGCGAAGGGCGAGGAGCATAGACAACGTTTTGTAAGGGCACTCGTGCTCTGCTTTCGTGCACATATGCTGAGGAGTTGTCTGCTTCTCTTTTTGGGGCTCCTCTCCTTATCGCCCTTCCCTAGCCTGGCCGCCACCGTCACAGCCGTCCTCGACGGCGATACGATCGAACTCGCTGACGGGACGGTCATTCGCTACTTCGGAGTAAACACCCCGGAGCGCGGTCAGCGCTTCTACGAAGACGCCAAGCAGTACAATGCCCATTTAGTCCTCGGCAAAGTCGTGCGTCTGGAACGTGCGGGACAAGAACAGGATACCTACCGCCGTCGGCTAGCGTATGTCTACGTCGGAGACGTACTAGTGAACGCCCGCTTGATCGCCGAAGGCTGGGCCCACCTCTTTGTCCTCACCTCCTTGGCACCTTACCAGCAATGGTTACAGCTCCAAAAGGACGCGCAAGCACGACGCAAAGGCATGTGGCGTGCTGGCGGTGTGCCTGGGCCGCTAAAGATCACAGCTGTACACGCAGATGCGGAAGGGGATGATAGGCGTAACTTGAACGGTGAGTACGTCCGGATCTGTAACGTGAGTACTGACCGGGTGGAGTTAACCGGATTCTCTATACAGGATGCCGAGGGTCATCGGTACGTTTTTCCCGGGGGCTTGCTCGCCCCTGGTTATACTGCTCTGCTGCTGACTGGCAGAGGGGCAGATACCTTGCGCCGAGGGCAGCGACTCTTTTACTGGGGGTCGGCTCAGCCGATCTGGAACAACCACGGCGATACAGCCTTTCTGTTTGACCCTCAGGGGAATCTGATCGATTCCCTCACGGTTGACGCTCCCTAGGCAAGCGCGATAGTCTCCTGCTCACATGTATTGGCGAAGGAGCCGTGTGTCGCATGAAGACTATTGTCTTGATTAAACAGGTCCCTGTGGTCTCGGCTATGAAGCTCGACCCTGAGACCAAAACCCTGATCCGTGAAGGGGTTCCTCTCGAAGTCAGTGCCTTTGACGTCCGCGCCCTTGTGAAGGCGCTTGAGTTGCGCGATACGCACGGCGGGGAAGTCATCGCCTTGACTATGGGCCCGCCGCAGGCCCGTGCGGCACTAGAACATTGCCTGGCCTTGGGCGCCGACCGTGCGATCCACTTAGTGGATCGAGCGTTTGCCGGGTCGGACACGCTCGCCACGGCACGGGCCTTATCGCTAGCGCTCAAACGCGAAGGGTACGATCTCATCCTCTGCGGCCGCCACAGTACCGATGCAGAGACTGGCCAAGTCGGGCCCGAGGTCGCTGAGTTGCTCGATCTGCCGCAAATCACCGCTGCCCGTGCTCTCGCTGTGCACGACCGTCTCATCACGGCAGAGCGAGAAACCGACAGCGGCGTCGAAACCGTCGAGTGCCCCCTGCCGGCTCTCGTGTCAGCAACCGAAGATCTGGCCCCGGAACGTTTCCCGAAGAAGGCGGAGAGAGAAAAAGCCAAAGAGAAACCGATACAGGAGGTATCGGCCAAAGAATTATCGGCTGACCTCTCGCTCTTTGGCAGCGCTGGCTCTCCCACCTGGGTGGAATCTGTGCAAACCGTCGAGGTCGCTCGTGCCCAAAAAATGCTCGAAGGGGAGCTGGCAGCGCAAGTCAGCACCCTTGTTCAGGCGCTGTTGGAGCGAGGCCTGTTTGGCCGCTGGCACGGAGAAGAAGAGGAAGCAAGTGGCCTGATCCCGCACAGCAGGGCGCTGACCAACGGCAAAGCTGTCTGGGTGGTCGCGGAGACGCTTGGCAACGCGCTTCGGCCGGTCACATTGGAACTGCTAGGGAAGGCAAACGAATTGGCCGCCAAATACGGCGGAGGAGTGGGCGCATTGCTCATTGGTAGCGCGGTCGATCACTTAGTCGCTCCCTTGGCAATTCATGGAGCTGATGTAGTCTATCTGGCCCAAGATCGGCGCTTCACTCCGTATAGCACCGATATCTACACTGCTTTACTGACCCGTGCGATTCAAGACTACCAGCCACAGGCCGTTTTATTCCCTTCTACGGTGATTGGTCGTGATCTCGCGCCACGTGTGGCAGCACGCCTCGGTTTGGGCCTGACTGGCGACTGCATCGACTTAGATGTCAACGACCGAGGCCAGCTCTTACAGTATAAGCCGGCATTTGGTGGGAATGTCGTCGCTCCCATCCTCTCGCGTACCACCCCGGAGATGGCAACGGTACGACCTGGGATGTTAAAAAAAGCGCGTCCCAACCCCTCTCGCCAAGCGCGTATCGAAATGCTCTGGCTAGACCCCGCAGTTGTGAGCCGGGTATGCCTGCGCTCCCATACCGATACGGTTGCCAGCAAAGCAGCGGCGTTGGACTCGGCCGAGATCGCCATAGGTGTAGGCAAAGGCCTTGGCGGCCCAGTGAACCTTCCTGTGATTGAACAGTTGGCTGCCGTCTTGGACGATGCTCCGTTGGCGGCGACGCGCGATATCGCGGACCTCGGCTGGTTGCCGCGACACCACCAGGTCGGCTTGACCGGTCGGGCGATCGCACCCAAGCTCTATTTCGCGATCGGCATTCGCGGCGCCTTTGAACATACCGTGGGCATCCGCCGCGCTGGGCTTGTCGTTGCGATCAACAAAAACCCCAAGGCCCCGATCTTCCAGCATGCCGACTTCGGCATCGTCGGAGATTATGCCGAAGTCGTCCCGTTATTGACGACAGCCTTACGGGAAGCAAAGGCAACCAGCAGGAAACATTAAGCGGTTGGCAAGTCTGCTACTCTCTACCAAACCATCCTCTCCACGGGCCCAGGAGGGACGGTGTAATGTCTGTCACAGGGCAGGTAGGATACTCCCTCGTTGAAGTTTTGGTCGCGCTGACCCTCTTCTCTCTCGCTCTCCTCGCTCTGTCAGCAGGGATGGGTGCAGTCCTACGGACAAGGCAGTTGAGCGCGGATTTCACCCTCGCCACGATCCTCGCTCAAGACAAGCTGGAAGAATTGTTCGCCCAGGGACCTCCAGTGAGTGATGGGAGCGATACTCCCCAGCCTAGATTCACTAGGGCGTGGGTGGCTACTCCGGATACGCCAGAAGTCGGCGTAACGCAAATCGACGTGGTGGTGTCATGGGCTGATTCCACCACACACGTGGTTGCCCTGACGACGGTGCTCAATGAATAGGCCAGCCTCCCACCTGCAGCACAAGACCTGTGGAGCATCCGGTTTCACCCTGGTCGAGGTTTTAGTGGCGCTGACCATTGGTGGTATTTTTTGCCTGGCCCTCTACGGCTTTTACTCCCTCCATGTGCGGGTACTCAAAGCAGAGGAGATCCGCTTGCATATCCAGGAGAATGGCCGTCTGGCGATTGATTTTCTCGTGCGAGAACTGCGCCTTGCCGGTGCGCGTCCGGTTCGCGACGGGCCGTGTGCTGGGTTTGCGCGTCTCACTCGGGCAGAAGAACAGGCCATTACCCTGCAGTATGATTTTCGCGGGGACGTCGCAGGAACCCCACCGGATGGCTGCCCGGATGATCCTCTGGAGATCATCTCGTATGTATACGACGCTGATGCTCAGCTCCTCCGGCGTGCAACCGGCAGGGGGGCACCACAACCCTTCATTAACGACGTCCCGCCTGATGGCTTCCTGCTACGCTATTTCGACCGTAACGGGAATGAGCTCGTTCCACCTTTAGCCGGGGCAGAACGGGCTGCGGTGGGGAGTATTATCGTCTCGGTGCGGACCAGCCGACCACACCCATACTCGCATGCAGAACCGCTCGCAGTAACATTTAGCTCTACTGTTTTTCTCCCCAATCCGCCAGGGTAGCCCCTCGTTACAGCCCTCAGGAAGAGCCATGTCCTCCTCCAACACCTCTGTTGCCTCAGCCCGCAACTCGCCATCTGTGATGGTGTCACAGTCCGTTGCCGGTATCATTTTGATGACAACTCTGTTTCTTCTTGCGCTTCTCATGCTCGTCGGCATCAGTGGCCTTGTGCTCAGCCGGACGGACCTGTTGATTTCTCGCAACTTGTTGACCGGCACGCAAGCTTTGTGGGCAGCGCGGGCTGGGGCAGAGATCGGCAAAAACTGGTTAGAAATGAACCTGCCCACAACTCTCCTGCCAGTCACGCTCGGACCGGCACCGTTTGCCGATGGCACTTATACAGTGACCATCGTTGCCCTGGGGGGCGGGTTGTACCGCGTGACGGCCGTCGGTCTAGGGCCTGAACAATCTCGCCGTGTCGTTACAGAAACCGTGCACCTGCCGGAGTTCTCCCCTCTTGGGGTGATCACCAGCGTGGGCGACGGACTGCACCCCGATTTTGACGATACCAGCGGCGGGATCGGGCGGCGCATTCCGGACTTCAGTCTTGATGGCCGCGACCACACCCCCGAGGGTGCTCTTTCTGCACTCTGCCCGGCCATCGCGCCATTTGCCGTGACCCAGGCAAGTGCCCAGAGCGACCTGATCAGCGCGGTAGAAACGCTCAAGCGCGAGGTGGTCGTGCGGGCGAACAGCTTCTGCCTGGCCGACGGGAGTGACGCTGCCGGTCCGTGCACCCCAGGACTCTCCTGGGTTCGCGGCCCTGGTGCACTCCCGCGCTTTACGAGCGGGCCGTGTGTCGCTTCGGATCCCGCCTGTTTTCTCAATTTGGATCTTGCCGCCGCGGCCTTACGTGCCGTCGCCCATCCAGCAGATGTGCACCTCCCCAGCCCGCCAAACGACCGTGGCCCCTTCACCCCCGGTTCTATACTCCAGCCGTTTGTGCGGCTTTTGAACCCAACAGAACAGACACGTCTGCAGAGGACGCTCGCGGATATCATCAACCGTATCGCAGAACTGCCCGAAGACAAACTCCTACGAATTACTACCAGTCTGACCTCCGGTACCCACACGTACGGGACGTTTGTCCAACCGCGGGTAACGCAGGTCGAGGACGGGAGCGGCCCACTAGAAGTGAGCGGCGGCGCAATCTTGAACGGCGCCGGAGTGCTGCTCGTCCCGCGAGTGCTACGCCTCATGAACGCCACGCTGAACTGGGTAGGCATCGTGTTCATCACCGACGACGGCGACTTGCGTGTTGAAGATCCTGCGGCGTGCGGCCAGGTTCTCGGTGCGGTCATCATCCGCGACGACGCTGCGTTAGACCGCAAGTTCGACTTGGACCAAGTCCAGGCTACCCAAAGCTGTCCTCCTTTCGCGGTGAACTACAGCTGTGAGGCGGTGACCCGTGCATTGACCGTGCTGATGCGCACGATTGCATGGACCGAACAGTCCGACGCCTAGGACCCACTGCCTTGCCAAAGCCCGGGCAAGAAGGGTAGAGAAGAGGAACGGTCATCCCCTTTTACTTTTAGAGGAAGGTACCATAGCAGGCATGCGTCAAGCAGACCACTGCTCAGGGAGCAGCTGCATGAGAGAGGGATTGAGCCTGCTCGAGCTGCTTTTCGTCATCACCATCCTGGGCATTCTCAGTGGGATCGCCTCCCTGTGGATGCCTCCTGTGCTTGCCGACGCCCGTCTGCGCAGCGGTGTATGGCAAATTGCCACGGATCTGCAACTTGTGCGCATGAAAGCCATTGCGCAGAACCGTCGTTTCCGCGTCACTTTCCGCCCGAGGACAAACGACTACGTAGTGGAAAAAGAAGAGAGTGGGGCCTGGCAACAGCAGCTGTTACACGGCCATCATGGCAGTCCTGACGCCAGGGCCCCGCTTACTCTTCCCCTGGGGGTGCGTATCACAGCGGTGAACTCAGGGGGAGACGTCATTTTTGTCCCGCGCGGGTATGTGGACGGAGGGATCACTATCACTCTCGGTTCAGAGCAGGGGGCAGGGACCAAACGGGTGATTGTTAACCTTGCTGGCCGAGTGCGGATAGAATAAAGTGGGGAAAAGGGGATATAGGTTGCCGCTCGTTGCCGTTGGTATCAGTCCCATCGTTGTTGCGATTTTCACCTTTCTGGTCGGTGCCGCGATTGGGAGTTTTCTGAACGTTTGTATCTACCGCTTACCACTCCAAGAGTCGATCGTCTTTCCGGCCTCCCACTGCCGCAGCTGCTCGACTCCCCTCCCGTGGTACGATAACCTCCCGCTGCTCAGTTACCTCTTCCTTCGCGGCCATTGCCGTTCTTGCGGAGCATCGTTTTCTCCCCGCTATTTCTTGGTCGAGTTCCTGACCGCTCTTTTGGCGGTAGGCCTCGTATGGCAGTTCGGCTTGACTATCGCAACCGTCAATTACTTCATCCTGGTTGCAGCCCTGATCGTTATTACCTTTATCGATTTGGACCACCAGCTCATTCCCGACGTGATTAGCTTGCCGGGGATCGTGATCGGCTTTTTGTTTTCTCTGATCTCACCGACTCTGACCTGGCGAAGTTCCCTCACTGGAGTTGCGGTGGGCGGTGGAATTCTCCTTGCTGTTGCTGAAGGCTACCGGCTCCTGACTGGTAGGGAAGGGATGGGCGGTGGCGATGTCAAGCTGCTCGCCATGATCGGTGCCTTCCTCGGCTGGCGGGCAGTTCCTTTTACCCTCTTCGCGGCATCCTTGGTCGGCTCGGTCGTTGGGATTGCCCTCATGGTGCGCAAGCAGGGGAATACCCAACTCGCCCTCCCCTTCGGTCCGTTCCTCGCCTTTGGCGCTCTCTGTTATCTGTTTTTCGGCGAGCAACTGATCGACTGGTACTTGAGCCTGCTGTGAAAGCCCGATACCTTTCGCCGACGAGAGCCTTTGCTCGCCGTGCTTTTCCGCTATCGTTTATTTCTCCTCTGCGGAGCCTTATGGCTGGTTTGTTCATTTCGTTCGAAGGGATCGAGGGCAGTGGCAAGAGTACACAGGTCGGCCTGCTGGCCGAAACCCTGCGTACGCAAGGTTACGAAGTCGTGGTTACGCGGGAGCCAGGAGGTACGCCACTCGGGCAGGTCCTCCGTCGGTTGCTGCTAGAGCCTAGGGAGACTTCCCTTGCCCCTGGGGCTGAGTTGCTGCTCATGCTGGCCGATCGGGTCCAGCATATCCAAGAGGTTATCGCTCCTGCGCTGCAGGGAGGAAAAATTGTGATCTCTGACCGCTTTGTCGATTCCACCACGGCGTATCAAGGGTACGGTCGGGGAATTGCGCTCGACCTGCTCGCGCAGCTTAATGCGTTCACCTGTGGCCAATACCTGCCTGACGTTACGTTGTTACTGGATCTCCCAGTAGCAGATGGGCTGCAGCGCGCCGGGCAGAGACAAAGGAGCGCGACAGGAACTGATCCGTTCGAGGCGGAATCCCTGGATTTTCATGAGCGGGTGCGGATGGGGTTTCTGGCAGTCGCTCGTGCCAACCCGACGCGCATACAGGTGGTTGACGCTGCCCGTCCGCGGGAAGAGATTCATAAGGAGATCGTAGCACTCGTGCAAAGCAGATTGGGGGAAAAGAGGCATCCGATGACTGGCTCAAGGTGAACAGGAGAACGAGCAGGTTAGAGTCCCCCCTACCGGGGTCTATTTATGTCTTTTACCACTATTCAGGGACAAGACCAGGCCATTGCTATCGTACAGAGTGCACTGGCGCGCGACCGTCTCGCCCATGCCTACCTTTTCATTGGCCCAGCTGGGGTTGGCAAAAAACGCACCGCCTATGCGCTCGCTCAGGCTGTCCTGTGCGACCAGCAGCCACGTACAGGGTGCGGGACCTGCACGTCTTGCAGCTTGGTGGCTACAGGTGCGCACCCTGATCTGATTCTGCTCGCGCGCGAGCCAGGGAAACAGAGCCTGGGGATTGAGCAAGTGCGTGACCTACAACGGCTCCTTGGGCTGCGACCGGTGCGGGGGGCGAAAAAAATTGCGCTCCTCGATGATGCCCATTTGCTCAATGCCGCTGCCCAGAGTGCACTCTTGAAACTCTTGGAAGAGCCGCCCGGGGATACCTTGCTCATCTTATTGACAGTCAACTCTGCCACTTTGTCCCGACCGCTGTTGTCCCGCTGCCAGCAGGTCCGCTTTGCTCCGCTTCCTATCCCCCTTGTGGAAGAACTGCTGGTGCGGGAGCATGCCAAAGACCCGGGCATGGCGCATATCTTGGCGCTGTATAGCCAAGGCAGCTTGGGCCGGGCTCTCTCGCTCGACCCGCAGATCTTCGTGGAGGAACGGCGGTATATCGAAGGGGAATTGCAACAGCTCGCCGGAGCTTCTTTTGCTGCCCTCTCGCGCCTTGCCGAATGGCTGGTGGCCGACCGTGTGAAGAAGCCTGCCAAAATGGGCGACAGCGAAGATAGCCGGGTCACCGGAGACCGCCTCGAATTGATCCTTTCCTGGTACGAAGAAGTCTTACGCTATGCTCTGTTGGGACAAGAGGCGGTGGTACGTCACGTAGACTGCATCCCTGCCATTGCCCGTGTCGCCTCCGAACTGGGTGTAGCCGGGGTGCTACGGCAACTCACGATCGTATATGATACGGTGCAGGCCTTGCATCGTAACGCCAATCCTCAGCTGACGGTAGAAGACATGCTATTACGGCTCGCGTACAGAGGACCGGAGTCCTGAGGGAAGGGAGGCCCCCTGTCTTTCCCCGCCTCTAACCCGTAGTGTGAAACCGCGTCGAGGTCTTATGCCACGGATCTACATTACGACACCACTGTACTACGTCAACGGTGACCCGCACCTGGGAAGCGCCTATACGATGATCATTACCGACACCTTGGCCCGCTACTACCGGTTACGAGGGTGGGAGACATTCTACCTGACCGGTACCGACGAGCATGGGGATAAAATTGCCCAAGCGGCGGCTGAGGCAGGGATGGACCCTAAAGCGTTCACCGATCAGGTGAGTGAGACTTTCCGTGCGGCTTGGGATAGCTGCGGGATTACGTACGACCACTTTATCCGGACAACGGATCCGTATCACGTTCGCTATGTCCAGGAGTTGCTGACCAAAGTCTACGAAGCCGGGGATATTTACTTCGCTCGGTACAGCGGACTCTACTGCTTTGGCTGCGAGCGCTTCTACACGCCCAAAGAATTACGCGATGGGAAGTGCCCGGACCACCTTGCCGAACCTACGCTCATTGAAGAAGAGAATTATTTCTTCCGCATGAGCAAGTATCAGGAACGGTTGCGCCAGCATATCGAAGCGCACCCCGATTTCATCCGGCCTGAAGGATTCAGGAACGAAGTCCTGGCGATGCTGCGTGAGCCGATCGGAGATCTGTGCATCTCCCGCCCCAAGAGCCGCCTGACATGGGGTATCGAGATTCCTTTCGACCGCCGCTACGTCACGTACGTCTGGTTCGATGCGTTAATCAACTACGTGAGTGCCCTCAAGTACAAGGGCGAGGAGGTGTTCGAGAAATTCTGGCCGCAAGCGCAACACTTCATCGGCAAGGACATCCTCAAGCCGCACGGCGTGTTCTGGCCGACGATGTTGCTGGCAGCCGGCCTCCCCCTCTACAAGCACCTGAATGTGCACGGTTTTTGGACAGTCGAAGGTCAGAAAATGTCCAAAAGTCTTGGTAACGTAATCTCTCCGTTAGTGATGAAAGAGAAAATCGGTATGGACGCTTTCCGCTATTTTCTCTTGCGGGAAAGCGTCTTCGGTCAGGATGCCGACTTTCGCGAGGATAGTCTGCAAGCACGCTACAACGCCGACCTCGCCAACAACTTGGGAAATCTGGTCAACCGCACCCTCGCCATGCAGGAGCGCTACTTCAAGGGGGTCGTGCAACCGCTGAGTGATCCCGCGCCAGCGATCGACCAGCAGCTGGCAGCGGCGTTTGCCCAGGCCGCGGCCGAAGTGGAGACGCACGTGGCGCGCCTTGCGTTGAGCCGGGCGCTCGAGGCTATCTTCCGCGCTACCGACTATGCGAACAAGTATATTACCGAGACCGCTCCGTTCACGCTCGCGAAAGATCCCGCGTCGCTCCCGCGGGCCGGCGCGGTTTTGCACAACTTGCTGGAAGCGCTGCGGGTAGCGGCTCAACTCCTTGCCCCGTTTCTACCGGATGCCAGCACGAAGATCTTCACGGCGCTCGCTCTTCCCGGCGAACAATTGGGAGCACACGACTTGCCGTGGGGAAAGGCGTTTACTCCCGGACATCAGGTACACCAGGCTCCAGTGCTTTTCCCGCGTCTCTCATGAGGTTTGCTGATTCACACTGCCACCTGACCGACTCCCAATTCGACGGTGACCGCGAAACCGTGCTCGAGCGCGCACGGTCAGCTGGGGTCGCCCGCTTTATTGTGATCGGGGCCAACGGTGATTTCTCCCACAACGAGCGAGCAGTTGCGCTAGCCCACCAGCACCCAGACCTCTTTGCTGTCGTGGGCGTGCACCCGCATGATGCACGGACGATCACGTCCGAGACTTATGGACGCCTCCGGGCACTTGCACGCCAGCCCAAAGTCGTGGGGCTCGGAGAAACGGGCCTCGATTTTTACTATGATCACTCCCCGCGAGAAGACCAACGGACACACTTCCGCACCTTTATCCGCTTGGCACGGGACCTTGGCCTTCCCCTCTCGCTGCACGTGCGTGGTGCCTATGCGGAAGCCATCGATATCCTCCGGACCGTAGGGGAAGGGCAGGTCCAAGGGGTCATGCACTGCTTCACTGGCACGGCAGATGATGCAAGTGCGCTCCTCGACCTAGGTCTGTTCATTTCCTTCAGTGGCATTGTCACTTTTAAGAACGCGCAGGCGCTGCGAAACGTTGTGCGGATCGTGCCGCGTGAGCGGCTGCTTATCGAAACTGACTGTCCTCTGCTCGCCCCGGCGCCGTACCGCGGCAAACGCAACGAGCCGGCACATGTCGTGCGCGTGGCTGAAACCATTGCGGCTGTCACCAACCGGCCACTCGCAGACATTGCCGAGACGACTACACGCAACACCGAGCAGCTGTTCCGCCTCACGACGTAACGGCGTTCCCGGCAGTGGCTATCCGCCTATACCTTCCAGAGGGGACGCCTGGGCGGGGGAAAAGCATCACTTTTCGTTAGGTCGCAGGGGCGGGATACTTGCCTGGGTGGCTACAGTTGCTGCGTTGCTTTGTCGCGTTCTCTGAGGAGTTCTTTGCCTTCGCGACACTCTTTGCAGATACCGTAAATTTCCATTTTGTGATTGGTCGCTACAAAACCGAGGCGCTGAGCCACCTGCTCCTGGAGTTGTTCGATCTGCGGGTGGACAAATTCGATAATCCGGCCACACCGTTCACAGATCAGGTGATCATGGTGGCGTTCTTCCTCAGTGTTCTCAAAGCGGGCCTGTCCGTCAGCAAAGTGACGTTCCGCGGCCAAGCCACATTCTTTTAGGAGTTTGAGTGTCCGATAGACCGTGGCGTAGCCTACCCGCGGATTCACCTTGCGAACGGCACTGTAGAGCTCCTCGACGCTCACGTGACGATTGGTGGCAAAAAAGACCTGCGCGATATCGTCGCGCTGCGCAGTTGCCTTTAGCCCCTGCTCCTTGATCCACTGACGAAAGAGAGTGAGCCGGTTGTTCACCGCGATACCCCTCTGAGGAGCCGGCGCAGTGACGGAGAGAGGCTCTCAAGATCGAGGTCACGCCGAGCCAGCTCATCGAGCATGACCTCAATGCGTTCAGCAAGCGGCAAATCCCGGTCAAGGAAGACCATCTCCTGCCCACGGACACGGCACCCTCCGCCACGCACGCGATATCCGACCTCCCGCAGCAGCTTTTCTTCTCGCACCTGGATGCCAAGCTGCTCAGCCACAGTTTTCAGTTCCTGCAAGAGGGCCTTGCTCCCTCCTGTTGACGCTCGTTCCTTTACCATAAAAATATTTTGGCCAAGGCTTCCAGGCTTGTAAAGCACTGGTAGCTTGCACACCCCCTAGGGCAGTGGTAAGCAAGCGGCACGGGGAGCAGAGGAAGGACAGGGAGAGCGCTATGATTAAGCACATTCTCATCGCTCTCGACGGTTCCGAGCACGTCCGTGCAGCGCTACAATACGCCCTGTGGCTAGCCGAACGCTTTCACGCCCAATTGTACGGCCTCCACGTCGTTGACATCGTTTCGGTCGAGGGGCCCTTTTTTCAAGATGTCTCTGGTGCGCTGGGGTTTGAGCCCTACTTCGACGTCGCGGGGAAGGTGCGCGAAGCCCTCCATGAGCGCGGCCGCGTCCTGCTCGAGGAATTCACGGCAGCCTGCCGCGCCCGCCATATCCCGTGTCAGACCGAACTTGTCACCGGGATCGTAGCGAACGAGATCTGCGAGCGGGCGCGCACGACAGACCTCGTGGTGATCGGTCACCGGGGCGTCCATGAACGCTTCTCGACCGGACTGCTGGGCGGAACGGCTGAGAGCGTCACCCGCAAGAGCCCCCGGCCTGTCTTCGTCTCTCCCATGCAGTTCCGTCCCATCACCCATCCTCTCCTCGCCTATGACGGCAGCCAGCGGGCAAGTGCGGCATTGCACAGCGCCTCAGAATTCTGCGCCACCCTCGCCTTGCCCCTCACGGTACTGTCAGTCACTACCCGTGAAGCCAATGCGGAAAAGGTCCTGGACGAGGCGCGTCGCTACCTCGATTCCTATGGACTACAGTCCACCTTCCTGGCGCTGACGGGCCATCCCCACCAACGGATCGTCGCATGCATATGCGAACGCAACCACGATCTGCTCTTCATCGGTGCCTACGGCCACAGTCGTATTATCGAAATGGTCTTGGGAAGTACCACGGAGTACGTCTTACGCAATGCCTCCTGCCCGGTCTTCTTGACCCGATAAACTTGGAGGCGGGCAGCCCCGTGCCGCTCTCTTGCGAGATGTGCCTCACGTCGGTAAGATCGCCTAACCAATCGGTCAAGGGGGAGAGGATGCGGTTTCCCGTGCATATCGCGACAGATATGATCAAGTGGCAGCTGAAGAATAAGCTCCGAGGGCGTTCCCGCTACCCGGTCGTTTTGATGCTTGAGCCCTTATATACTTGTAATCTTGCGTGTCTCGGTTGTACCCCAGAGCGCCATACCGGCGACCTCAAAGACCGGTTAACCCTCGCCCAGTGTCTGCAAGCGGTGGACGAAGCGGGGGCGCCAGTGGTATCGATCTGTGGTGGAGAACCGACTATTTACCCTGAGCTGCCAGAGTTAGTGGAGGGAATTATCGCACGCCGGCGTCATATTTATCTGTGCACCAATGGCATCCTCTTGGATCGCTTCTATCAGAAGAGCAGGCCGCACAAACGGTTGTGGATCAACGTTCACCTTGACGGCATGCGGGACACTCACGACTTTATCTGTGCGCGTCCCGGCGTCTTCGAGAAAGCGATCGAGATGATCAAGCTGGGAAAACAGCTGGGGTATGCTATCTGCACTAATACAACCGTTTTCCGGCAAACAGACATGGACGAGATCGAAGAGCTGTTTGCCCTGCTCACGCAGCTCGGCGTCGATGGCATGATGATTTCTCCTGGCTATCATTACGCGGCGTTAGAGGAGGACCATTTTCTCTTCCGCCAGGAGATCCACCAGAAGTTCGAACGAGTGTTGCAGATGTCAGGACGCTATCGTATTTCTCTGACGCCCTTCTTCCTAGAATTCGCCGCAGGGAAACGAGATTATCCCTGTACCCCGTGGGGAAATGTCACCCGTACCCCTTTTGGGTGGAAGGGGCCTTGTTACCTGATCGGTGAGAGGTATTTTAAGACGTGGGAAGAATTTTGGCATGGTGTTGACTGGGACTACTGGGAGAAGCGCCAAGATCCCCGCTGCCATAATTGTTTGATGCACTCCGGCTTTGAAGCGTCGGTGTTGCGGAAGTTACCGGAAAGTCCAAAAGATTTATGGACCATGGCGAAATGGATGGTCACGGCGTAACCTTATGCGAGTCGCACGCTTGTACGATACGTCTGACATCCGCTTCGAAGAGGAACCTATCCCGCCCGTCGGCCCGGGCGAACTCCTCGTAAAAACGCGCGTCTGCGGGATTTGCTCGGGCGATATCATGGGCTGGTATATGAAAAAGAAAGCCCCTCTAGTTTTTGGCCATGAACCGGCTGGAGAGATAGTCGCTGTCGGCCCAGGGGTAGAAAACTTCCGCGTTGGTGATCGAGTATTCGTCCACCATCATGCTCCATGTTTCACCTGCCACGCCTGCGCACGGGGTGAGTTCGTGCAGTGTCCCACCTGGCGGGCGTCCCGTATCATCCCTGGGGGGATGGCTGAGTACTTTTTAGTCCCGCAAGAGAACGCTGCAGGGGATACGTTATTGCTCCCCCCTGACCTCTCTTTTGCCGACGGCTCACTGGTGGAGCCGACCGCTTGTGCGGTAAAGTCGCTACGCCGTTCGGGCTTGCTCCCGGAAGACCATGTGGTCGTTATTGGCCTTGGCATTATGGGACAATTACACGTTGCTCTCGCGCGGCATGCTGGCGCAGGTACGATCATAGGGGTTGATTTTGTCTCTTACCGGCGAACGAAAGCGCTGGAATTAGGGGCTGACTTTGCCTTGGATCCCGCTCAAGGGGGTATCGAAGAGGCCGTGAAGACCCACACCAACGGCCAGTTGGCCGATGTTGTCATTGTCGGTCCCGGCTCTATCGAAGCCATGGAACTAGGCCTCCGCTGCGTAGGGCGCGGCGGCACGGTTGTGCTGTTCACTGCCAGCCCGCCAACAGCAATCCTGTCAGTTTCTCCATACTTCCTCTACTTCAATGAGATCCGTCTTGTCCCAAGTTATTCGTGCGGGCCTAATGATACGCGAGAGGCCTTGCGGCTCATTGCCACAGGGGTCATCAGGGCTGAGAAATTTATTACTCACCGTTTTCCCTTCTCCGCGCTCCACGAGGCGTACCAAAATGCGGCAAAGGCTCAGGAGTCGTTAAAAACCGTTGTGGAATTTGCGTGAGGGAAAGGGTCCGATGCCAGCCTTGGTAACGCGTGTGTTACATTTCCAAGACGATTATCGGTGGGAAGGGGTAGAACGGGAGGCGTATAAATCTGGGCACGAAGAGGGACGCACCTGGAAGGGCATTGTCCGCCAAGTGTTAATCGGGAAACAGGCGGAAGAGACCAGCTTTCACCTGCGCTACTTCGAGATCGCTCCCGGTGGTTACTCAAGCCTGGAAAAGCACGCACATACCCATGTCGTTATTGCAGTGAGAGGGCAGGGGCAGGTCATCTTAGGGGAGGTTGCGTACACGCTGCGGCCGTTTGATACCGTGTACGTTGCCCCATGGATGCCACATCAATTCCAAGCGATCGGTACAGAACCATTCGGGTTCTTTTGTATTGTGGATGCCCAGCGGGACAGACCGACTTCCCTCTCTCCGCAGGAAAAAATGGCAGCGCGCGCAGCTGGCGCACGGGAGCTACCATAAAAAAAAGAGGGACACGGCAGGTCGTGCCCCTCCTATACAGTGCCTATTTACTTATACAGCCGTCTCGAGAACCTCTGCTCGACCCGCGAGGCTGCTGCTTCAGCCCGGTCAGCAGCGGCTTCGACCCGTGAGGCTGCAGACTCGGCCCGTTGAGCCGCCGCTTCAGCCCGGCCGGCTGCCGTTTCGGCTCGACTGGCCGCCGCACTGGCACGCTGGGCCGCAGCGTCCCACGGCTGTTGACCTTCTTGTTGTCGTGCCGCACAGCCGAAGCTAGTTAGTGCCAGTAACGCTCCTACTGTAATAATCGTCACACTCCATCCATTCATCCGCATACTAGTACTCCCTTCCGCGCTTTAGTATTCGTCATCGAAATCCTCATCGGCATGCTCATGCCCATGACCACCCGCACCCGCTGCTGCAGCTTTCTTCTTTTCTGGTTTCTCCGCAACCGCTGCTTCTGTGGTAATCATCAACCCAGCGACACTCGACGCATTTTGCAGCGCAACACGAACAACTTTGGTCGGGTCAATGACGCCAACCTTGAAGAGGTTCTCGAATTTCTCCGTCATGGCATTAAACCCAAAATCTTCTTTCCCCTCTTTGACTTTGTTGACCACAACAGAAGGTTCGAACCCGGCATTGGCAGCGATCTGCCGCAGCGGCTCTTCGATGGCTCGCCGAACAATCGCGACCCCCTGGTCCCGGTCATCCCCAAACTTCAGGTCATCCAGCTTCTGCTGCGCGCGCAACAGCGCCACACCTCCACCAGCGACGATTCCTTCCTCAGCAGCCGCCTTCGTTGCGTGCATGGCATCTTCCACGCGGGCTTTCTTCTCTTTCATCTCAACCTCGGTAGCGGCACCAACTTTGATCACAGCCACTCCCCCAGCAAGCTTGGCGAGACGCTCCTGGAGCTTCTCCCGATCATAATCAGAGGTTGTCTCCTCGATCTGGGTGCGGATTTGCTTGACCCGCCCGTCGATCGCTTCTTTCTTCCCAGCGCCGCCGACAATAGTGGTATTATCCTTGTCGATCACTACCCGCTTGCAACGACCGAGATCATTGAGCGTTACGTTTTCAAGCTTAATCCCAAGCTCTTCCGCCACCACCCTTCCGCCGGTCAGAATTGCCATGTCTTCGAGCATCGCTTTCCGCCGGTCACCAAATCCCGGGGCCTTGACGGCAGCGCAGCGCAGGGTACCGCGCAACTTATTGACCACGAGGGTGGCAAGCGCTTCGCCCTCGACGTCTTCCGCAACGATCACAATCGGCCGACCGCTTTGGGCCACTTTTTCTAGTAACGGTAAGAGGTCCCGCATGCTAGAAATCTTCTTCTCATGAAAGAGGATATACGGCTCCTCAAGCTCTGCGGTCATTTTTTCTGGATTCGTTACAAAATACGGGGACAGATAGCCGCGGTCAAAACGCATGCCTTCAACGACCTCGAAGGTGGTCGCGAGCCCCTTCGCTTCCTCGATCGTAATCACACCCTCTTTCCCGACCCGCTCCATGGCTTCAGCAAGGATATCGCCAATTGCAGTATCACCGTTGGCAGCAATGGTCCCAACTTGGGCAATTTGCTCTCTCCCCTTGATTGTGCGGCTTTGCTCCTTGATGCCCTCGACAACCTTTTCAACTGCCGCTTCGATCCCCCTCTTCAAGGCCATGGGGTCAAATCCTGCCGCCTCCAACCGCAGCCCCTCACGCAAGATCGCGCGCGAGAGTATCGTTGCCGTCGTCGTGCCGTCTCCCGCGATGTCCGAGGTTTTTGTCGCGACCTCGCGGACCATTTTTGCCCCCATGTTTTCAAATTTATCTTCTAACTCGATCTCTTTGACCACTGTCACCCCGTCTTTTGTGACCACCGGGGCACCAAAGCTCTTCTGCAGGAGCACGTTGCGTCCCCTGGGCCCTAGGGTGACTTGCGCCGTGTCAGCTAGCAAGTTTGCCCCACGGAGGATCCCCAGCCGGGCTTTGTCATGTAGATACACGAGCTTGCTCGCCATGCAGTACTCTCCTTTCGCGTCCCTTACGGCATTAAAAGCGAAAGGAAGTTAAGCATTTTTGCAAAAATTGCAAGGGTCTTGTGGCTTGCTCTTTACCGCCGCGCGGGAAACCAACGGACTTGTGGAATTTCCAAAGGACTCACAGCAGGAATGACCGCCAGGATACGATCATGATTGCGCACCACGACTTCGCCCACAACTTGGTAGCGCGCAATAGGAGCAGCAATAGTAGAGGGCAATTGGAGAAAGATCTGTACATTGTCAATGTCATTTTTTTTCATTAAAAAAGCAACGTCCGTAGCTGCAACTGGCTGAATGGCCGACACACTGCCATGCTCGACGCGCACGCGTGCCCCGACCGGCTCTCCGCTCTTCAGCAGTCGTAGGCGTGTATATTCTGCGAAGCCCCACTCAAGCAGCTCGGTGGCGGTACGAAAACGAATCTGGCTGCTTTTCCCCCCCAGGATAACGGCGATCAACCGTAGCTGTCCCCGTTGTGCAGTCGTGACGAGATTGAAGCGGGCTTTGGCGGTAAACCCGGTCTTGAGCCCATCTACTCCGGCGACTTTTCCGACCAGGTGATTGGTATTCGGGAGCAGCACGGTGCCCGCACGGAACGGGATGTGTGGACAAGACGTCCACTGTAGTATTTCTCGATGTTTCAGGAGTTCGCGCGCCAGAATAACCATATCCCTAGCCGAGGACATATCCGGAGGAGCGCCATTAGCTGGCGGCATGCCGTTCACCGTCCGATATCGCGTCTCTGTCATCCCTAGCTCACGTGCCCGCTTGTTCATCGCCAGAATGCAAGATTCAACCGATCCAGCCAGTCGCTCGGCGATGGCAATCGACGCATCATTGGCTGAGGTGACAAGCATCGCTTGAAGGAGCTCTTCTAGAGGATAGACTTCACCCGGTTGCAGGTTGATCATCCGGCCACCCGCAAGGCTCGCTCGTCTACTAATGGGCACTGGGGTACGGAGAGAAAGATGGCCCCGCTTGATCTCTTCGAGCGTAAGCAGCCCAACCATCATCTTCGTGAGCGATGCCGACGGCCACTGCTTGTCACTATTCCGAGCAAAGAGAATTTGGCCAGTGTCCGCATCGGCCAGTAAAGCTGCCTCGTAGTCTGGCAGTGCCGGCGAGGGGACCTGCTTTATCACCATTTTCTTCTTGGCTGGTTTTTGCAGGGAGTGGGTCGCACGCGTACGTGCGTCGGCCTCGTGCAGCGTGCCCTGTACCACATAGCAGATGAGTCCACAGATCAAGGTCACCACCCACCGACGCAACCACATAACCTTCAGCTCCCCCTCAGAGCCGTTCCATACCGTCTCGGTGCGAGACGATACTACGTAACGGACTATTCTTTACGGATTCATCGGCAAGACAAGTGCTAGGGCATAACAGGCGACACAAAAGCTACGTATTTCTCACGCTACCATAACGTGCGAAAGAGGGTCAACTGTTGAGTACAGAGGAGAAAAGAAGGCAGGGCAATGCTAACGAGGTTTCTTAGACAAGAGCTGGTGCAAGGCACGTAATTCCTCGCGCACCGTCTGGAGGACTTGGCGATATTCAACTTTTTCTCCCTGCTGCGGTACGGCAGTAGCGGGCGGGGTCACGGTAGCTTTCTCGCTCTCTTTCAGTTTTTTCTTGGCACCGGCGATGGTAAACCCCTCTTCATAGAGGAGGTGCTTGATCTCCAAGAGGGTTTCTACATCTCGGCGCCGGTACAAGCGATGGCGGGATGGGGTTTTTCCCGGCTTCAGGACGGGAAACTCGGTTTCCCAGTAGCGCAGGACATAGGGTTTCACCCCGACGATTTTTGCAACCTCGCCAATCCTGAAGTAGAGCTTATTAGGGAGCTCAATCTGTTCCACAGCATGCCCAAGGGAAGGAATATTCAGGATGGATTAATCGCCTTTTTCAACACCGGACTCGGTTTAAAGGAGAGCACGCGGCGCCCTGAAATAGTAATTTCCTCACCAGTCTGAGGGTTCCGCCCTTTGCGCGGGCGTTTGGCGTTAATGACAAAATTCCCGAACCCTGAGATCTTCACTTTTTCGCTTTGCTCGAGTCGTCCTTTGATAATCTCGAAAATCGACTCGACAACATCCGTTGCTTCCTTCTTAGAAAAGCCCACTTTTTCGTAAATGCGCTCGACGATATCTGCCTTGGTCATCGTAACACCTCCGCTTTCATCACTCCGTCTCGCCATTCACGTTCGGACCTCAACCCCCAGCGCTTGCACGATATGTGTAACGACCTGGTTATGAACAGCGTTCACTTCTGCCGCTGTTAAAGTACGATCCGGCGCTCTGTAAGAAATAGAATACGCTAAGCTTTTCTTGCCTGCGGGGATGGCGCCCCCACGATACAGGTCAAATAGCTGTATATCTATAAGCCATGGATGAGCAAGCTCCTTTACGGCATCTACCACTGCCTGTGCAGGGAGTTCCTCTTGTGCCACAATCGCAAGGTCCCGTACAACCGCAGGAAATCGAGGAAGGGGGCGATAGCGAGTGGCCGCATGAGCATAGTGAAGCAACGCCATGAAGTCAAGTTCAAATATCCAGGGAGCCTGTGGAAAACCGAGCTCAGCACTGTGCCCTGGATGAAGGGCGCCAACGAAGCCGATGGTCGTGCTGTCCGCGGTCAACATCGCAGATTTGCCCGGATGAAGAAAAGGCACTTCCCCAGCACGGCTCCACCGTATATGCGCTTGACAGCGTAACGCCTCAAACAGAGCCTCCAGAATCCCTTTCATGTCCCAGAAATCAGCCGTGCGCTTTGCTGTTTCTAGCCCAACGGCCGGCGATGCACCGTACAGGACTCCACCCACATGCAAGCGCTCTTGTGGCTGAGAGGTCTGCCCTCTCGAGAAGACCTTTCCGAGCTCAAAAGCCGCTACATATGGCTCTCCTTGGCGTAGGTTGTGCTGGAGCGCGCGGATCAGGTTGCTTAAAAGACTTCGCCGTAGCTCGGCATCTTCGCTCGACAGCGGATTCACGATCACGACAGGAGGAGCGTCAGGCCATAACCCAGGGAAGAGCCTATTGAGGCGTGGCGAGGTGAAACTCAAGTTGAGCATCTCTACCATGCCTTGCGCCGCCAAGCAGGTTCGTACCCGTTTCTGCCAAAAGCCTTCGTGGTCCTGCGCACTGCCGCGCACGGCGGCACGCGGGAGCAACGTAGGGACGGTATCGTAGCCTTGCAGTCGAGCAATCTCTTCGATCAGGTCGGCTTCCTGGACGAGATCGACACGGTACGAGGGGACTGTCACATGCCACAGACCCTGCCGTTGGCGTTTGACCGTCGCGCCTAGGGTCTGCAGGTTGTGCTTAATCTCTGGCTGTGCCACTGCGGGACCGAGCAGGGCGGTCACTCGCGCCGCCCGTAGGACAATAGAGGTCCGATGAAGGGGGCGCGGGTACTGGTCGATGACGCCACGACTCACCTGCCCGCCGGCGAGCTCGACTAAAAGCGCGGCAGCACGGTCCAGCGCAGGCACCGTCCCCTCTGGATCGACCCCACGCTCAAAGCGATAGGAGGCCTCGGTACGCAGCCCTAATCGTCGTGCCGTACGACGGACCGTTTCCGGGATAAAGTAGGCACTCTCCAGCAACACCTGCGTGGTCTGCTCGCGCACCTCAGAATTCTCGCCCCCCATGATGCCGGCGATCGCCACGCCACGGTCGCGGTCGCAGATGAGCAGATCATCTGGCAGCAGAGCGCGCTCTTGGCCGTCAAGGGTTCTGAGCGAGGTAATGTCCCGAGCGCGTCGTACGATAATCTCCGCCCCAGATACAGAGGCAAGATCAAACGCGTGCAACGGCTGGCCGCGTTCAATCATCACGTAATTGGTAATATCGACGACATTGTTCAATGCCCGCAGCCCTACTGCCTCTAAGCGCCAGCGCAGCCATGCTGGTGAGGGTGCAACCCGTACCCCGGTAACGATGCGGGCAGCGTAGCGGGAACACAGATCTGGATCGGCAATCGTCACCCGCGCCTGCTCGCCGACCGGCGCCCCACGTTCACGCACGCGCGGGCTCTTAGCTCTCAGTGGCGCCCCCGTTAGGGCGGCGATTTCCCGCGCCAATCCTAGCACGCTGAGACAATCCCCACGGTTCGGCGTTACAGCTATATCAAGGATAGTATCCTGCAAGCCGAGAAAGGGGAAAAGCAATTCCCCCACAGGGGCTTCCCGCGGCAGCAGCAAGAGCCTACTATGATCAGGGGAGAGTCCGAGCTCCGCCTCGGAACACAACATGCCGTAGGATGATTGGCCGCGGATCTCGACGCACTCGACACGCTTCCCGCCTGGCAGTGTAACTCCAGGCGGCGCGAAGGCAACCCTATCCCCTTCGTGCATATTGGTCGCCCCGCACACTACGGGCATCGCCTCTCCACCAGTGGTGATATGACAGATTACCAGGTGATCGGCCCCTGGGTGTGGCTCGATGCGAAGGATTTGGGCAATGCGGACAAGCTCATCCCCCTGCTCACTTATCGCCTCGACTTCGAACCCCGCCATCGCCAGTCGCTCGGCGAGACGCGGAAGCGGGAGGTCAACAGGCACGAACTCACGAAGCCAGTTCAGCGTGACTTTCATTTAAAATGAAAATTGCCGTAGAAAACGGACGTCGTTCTCGTAAAAGAGTCGAATGTTGTCAATGCCATACCGCAGCATGGCGATGCGGTCGATCCCCATACCAAATGCAAAGCCAGAGACTTGTTCAGGGTCGTAGCCGACTGCACGGAAAACGTTGGGGTGAACCATGCCGGACCCGAGGATTTCTAACCACCCGCTGCCTTTACATACTGCACACGTAGAGCCGCTCCCGCCACAGATCACACATCCAATATCAACCTCGGCGCTGGGCTCGGTAAACGGGAAGTAGCTCGGGCGGAAGCGGACGGGCGTATGGGGACCGAACATGGCACGGGCGAACTCCGTTAACACTCCCTTGAGGTGGGCAAAACAGATATCCGTGTCCACCATCAGCCCTTCCAGCTGGACGAACATGGGCGAGTGCGTGACATCATCATCACGGCGGTACACGGTTCCCGGGACGACGATCTGCACCGGCGGGGGCTGACTTTCCATCACTCGGATCTGTACTGGCGAGGTGTGCGTGCGCAGAAGCAGGTCGGAGCCAAGAAAGAAGGTATCCTGCATATCCCGCGCCGGATGGTCGGCTGGAATGTTAAGCGCGGCAAAGTTGTGGTAGTCGTCCTCAATGTCAGGGCCGTGGGCGACGCGAAACCCCATCGCTGTAAAGATGGCGATGGTGTCATCCAGCGTCTGCAGCAGGGGGTGCAAGGTCCCACTCGGGCGACGGTTGCCGGGCAAAGTAATATCGATGCGTTCGGCGGCAAGGCTACGGGCGCGTGTCTCTTCTGCCCAGTGCGTCCGCAAGGCAGCAATACGTTCCTCGAGAAAGGTTTTGAGCCGGTTTGCGGCTTCACCCACCGTACGGCGCTGGTCCGGAGGTAATTCACCAAGGCGGCGCAAGATATGTGTGAGTTCCCCTTTGCGCCCGAGAAAGCGAATGCGCAGCGCTTCCAGGTCCGCTTCTTCGCGGCAAGCCTCGAGCGCCGCCATAGCGGCGTCACGTATGCGACTCAGGTCGTTCTCCATGGGGCATGATGGTAGACACAGAGGTGCGCGGAGTATTATGCAGCGATCTGTTGCTTGGCAACGTCCACCACTGCAGTAAATGCGTGCGGGTCGTGGACGGCAAGGACCGCCAGCATTTTCCTATCGATCGCTACGCGCGCCCGTGTCAAGCCGTGGATTAGCTGGTTGTAATTGATCCCGTTCAAGCGGGCTGCAGCGTTGATACGAGTGATCCACAACCGGCGGAATTCGCGTTTCCTCACCCGGCGGTCGCGGTACGCGTAGCACAGGCCTCGCTCAACTGTTTCCCGTGCCTGCCGATACTGCCGGCGACGGCCCCCGGTGTACCCCTTTGCCAGCTTCATGATTTTTTTTCTTCGCCGTCTGGCCTTGAAGCCTCTTTTGACCCGTGACATGGCAATATCTCCTTACGTCCTGTTACGAGTAGGGGAGCAATCGTCGGATGGCCTTGCGGTCAGCGGCCGATACAAAGGTCGGCTTGCGCAGGCGCCGTTTCTGTTTCCGCGGCTTAGTCGAAAGGATATGGCGGAGGTAGGCGCGGCGGCGGCGCACTTTTCCTGTGGCTGTGATTTTAAACCGCTTCGCCGCGCCACGGCGCGTCTTGACCTTCGGCATATCTCTGCACCTCGTCTTTCCATGGCTATTTCGGCACCACCAGAATGGACATATTGCGCCCCTCTAACCGGGCCTGTCCTTCCATCGCGCCGACATCTTGCACTTTCTCGTAAACTTTGCTCAACATCTCTTTGCCCAGCTCAGGGTGCGTGATTTCACGACCGCGGAAAAAGACAGAAATCTTCACGCGTTGCTTCTTTTCCAAGAAACGACGGATATGATTCGCCTTGACCTCGATGTCGTGCTCCCCTGTGCGAGAACCGAGCTTCACCTCTTTGACCAGCACTTGGGTCTGGCGTTTGCGTGACTCCTGGACTTTCTTCTTCTGCTGATACCGGAACTTGCCGTAATCCATGATGCGGCAGACCGGCGGCACCGCAGTCGGCGAGACCTCGACTAAGTCAAGCTGTTTGTTCTCGGCCAAACGCAGGGCTTCACTGAGGGGCAACACCCCTACCTGCTTTCCGTCGGTGTCGATGACCCGTACCTCGCGGGCACGGATCTGCTGATTAATACGGACTCCTCCTTCTTTGACTATGGCACACCTCCCGGCCCACATTCAGTAGCAAGGCGGGAAATGAATTCCTCGACACTGAGCGGAGGAATCTTTTCCCCCTTGCGTCCCCTTAGGGCCACTGTCGCTGAGCTCACTTCTTTGTCGCCAATAATCACCATGTACGGCACCTTTTGTACTTCTGCTTCGCGGATCTTGTAACTCAGCTTTTCGTTGCGGAGGTCTAGCTCGACGCGGAACCCGGCTTGGGTAAGGCGGTCAGAGACCTGGCGTGCGTAGGCTTCTTGGTCCTCCGTTACCGTGAGGATTCTCGCCTGGACCGGGGCGAGCCACAAGGGGAAATCCCCGCCGCAGTGTTCGAGCAAGACGCCGAGGAACCGTTCGACTGAACCAAGCACCGCACGGTGGATCATCACCGGGCGTGCTTCGGTGCCAAGCGATGTCGTATAAGTCAGATCAAACCGTTCTGGTAGCATGAAATCCAGTTGAATGGTCGCCAACTGCCACGGTCGGCGCAAGGCATCGAAAACACTGAAATCGATCTTTGGCCCGTAAAATGCTCCTTCCCCGGGGTTGAGGTGATACTCAATCCCGTTCTGCCGCAGTGCGGCAGCCAGCGCAGCCTCCGCTTTCTCCCACGTCGCATCATCACCAAGCCGCTTGGGCGGCCGGGTCGAGAGCTCGCAACGGATGTCCAAAAACCCGAAGGTACGGTAGACCTCATGGACCATACGGATCACGCCGCTGACTTCCGCCTCGATTTGCTCAGGCGTACAAAAAATGTGTGCGTCATCCTGGGCAAAAGACCGCACCCGGGTCAGTCCGGACAGCACTCCGGACCGCTCGAAGCGGTGCAGCCGCGAGAAGTCGGCGTACCGCAGCGGCAGGTCGCGGTACGACCGTTTCTTTGCCGCGTAAATGTACGTATGGCCGGGACAGTTCATGGGCTTCACGCCGAAGTCCCGACCCTCGACCGCTGTGAAAAAGATATGCTCTTTGTAGTTCTCGTAATGTCCCGAGCGGTGCCACAACTCCACGTCATAGATCTGAGGGGTGACGACCTCTTGGTACCCATACCGCCGGTACAAGCGGCGGACGTAGGCAATCAGCTCGTTGTAGACGAAAGCGCCTTTGGGATGAAAAAACGGACTGCCAGGGGCCACTGGGTGAAAACTAAAGAGGTCCAGTTCCTTACCCAACCGGCGGTGGTCACGCCGTTTCGCTTCCTCGAGCAGGGCAAGGTGCTGACGCAACTCCTTTTCACTGGCGAAGGCGGTCCCGTAGATCCGCTGGAGCATTTCATTACGTTCATCCCCGCGCCAGTACGCCCCAGCGACCTGCGTCAGCTTGAAGGCGGGGATGCAGCCGGTGGTAGGCACATGCGGGCCGCGGCAAAGGTCGACGAACTCGCCCTGGCGGTATAACGAGACGGTCTCGTCGGGAATGCCTGCGATGATCTCTTCCTTATAGTGTTCGCCCAGCGCGCGGAACAGCTGGATCGCCTCCTCGCGTGCCATTTCCTCACGCGTGACCGTCAGATTTTCAGCAACGATCGAGCGCATCATCTCCTCGATGCGCTCGAGGTCTTCCAACGTGAACGCCCGCTCGTATTTGAAGTCGTAATAAAAGCCGTTTTCGATCACCGGACCGATCGTGATTTGCACGTTGGGGAAGAGGCGCTTCACCGCCTGAGCCATGAGGTGCGCACTGGAATGGCGCAGTACCTCGATTCCCTCAGCCGAATGAGGCGGCACCGGAGCGATTTCACAATCAGTCAGAAGCGGCCGAGAAAGGTCGATGACTTTCCCATTCACCCGGGCAGCAATTGCGGACGGAGGGGAGAAAAATTCCCCCGGAGGAGTTCCGACCGGAACGGTTCGTTTGTCGCCCCCCGGTAAAATGACAGTGATAGTTTGACTTCGTTCATTCATAACGAAGAAAGGCATCTTACTCCGATGCCCTTCCTTTTAGATCGCTGATCCTGGTTGTCGTTCACACGTGTGGTTGCCCTGCTATTGGGTGCAGTAGGCACGGGCGGACTTGAACCGCCGACCCCTTCCGCGTCAAGGAAGTGCTCTGCCAAACTGAGCTACGTGCCTATACGATTTCTTCCCCCTGCTGGGTAACAATTTTCCTTTGGAGTGTCAAGGAAAAATGCGTCATGCTGCACGGACAACCTGAACGGTCACGTGCCCCCGTATCCCACCACTTAGGTGCACCGGCACTGTATACGTGCCAAGTTGCTTAATCGGCTCTGGCAGGATGATGTTTCTGCGGTCTACAGCAATTCCTTGGGCGTTGAGCGCCTTTTCGATGTCGAGATTCGTCACTGATCCAAAGAGGCGATCTTCCTCCCCAGCCCGCGCCTCGATCACCACGGTCACAGCCGCGAGACGTTCGCTCAGCGCCTGTGCTTGACGCTGCTCACGTTCCCGTTTGGCTGCAGCCATACGCTTTTGATGTTCGAGGACACGCATGTTGCGCCGATTGGCTTCGACAGCGAGGCCACGCGGTAACAAATAATTGCGGGCATACCCATCGCGCACCTTGACGATATCACCCGTCACCCCGAGGTTTGGCACATCCTGTTGTAGAATAATCTCCATAGTGCTCCCTTCCTGACGATGACACACAAGCCATACGAAGCTGTTCCCCCAAGACAGCGAACAACCTCACGCTCCACACGTCAAATTTTCGTCGAGGTATACGGTAGGAGCGCAATCGCACGTGCTTGCTTAATCGCGGTCGTCAGTTTGCGCTGGTGCCATGCGCAGGTGCCGGTAATACGGCTGGGAATAATCTTCCCTCGCTCGGAAATAAAGTCTTCCAGGACACGCACCTCTTTATAGTCAATCAACGTTTTTTTGTCCGCACAAAACCGACACACCTTGCGACGTAAGCGCCGTCGGGTGGGGAATTTATCGTCAGCGACTTGCCCCCGTCTGACTTTCCCTTTTTCTGCCTTCGCCATATTCCTTATCCTACTACTCGTATTGTAGGCGCACCGTACCCCAACCTATTAGCGGTCCCCTGGTGCCCGCCGGTCTCCACACGGACGCACCGTTTGTGCAACCACTTCGTATTTGCTTTCACTCACCCCTGCAGCGTTTTTCCAACGTCGTTGCACTAAGGAGCCTTCGACGAACACATGCGTCGCGGTCGTGAGGACTCCATGACAGTAGTCTGCCAGCGCACCGAATACCACGACTTCGATCTCCAGATCGCCGCTCTGGACTCCCTTGCCCTGTCGCGATGCTCCCGGAACAACTAAGGGGAAGGTACAGACCTCAGTGCCCCGTGGAGTACGGCGCAGCTCAGGAGCATGGCGCAGGTGACCGAGAAAGAAAACTTTATTATACCCCGGCCCCTGAAAAAAGGGATCATTGCTCTTCTGCACTCGTCTCAGCCATGTTTGCAGGTGCCGGCGGTGCTGGTGGTGGTTGAACAGCCTGCGTCTGCAGCGGCGCTGAGGCTGTCGGGGCAGGGCGGACAACCGACAAGAACCGTAACACGTCTTCGTGCAGTTTGAGGTTCCGTTCCAACTCCTTGAGCACCGGAGGTGGGGCTGTGTACTCAAGACGCACATAGTAGCCCCGCGTCTGCTTTTTCACTCGGAACGCCAATTCACGCATGCCCCATTCTTCTACTTGTGCGACCACACCCTGTCCATCCTCAATGATTTTGCGCATCCACGCGGTCAACTCCTTGATGCGCGCATCGGTTAACTCCGGATGCAGGACACAGAGGGTCTCATACTGTGGCATGCGATCCTCCACCTTGTAACATTACGCGTCCTCCATAACACAAAGTTTCATGGGCTGACATGTGATCGTCCATCCTCGTTCTACCGTCTTCGCAGCCCTACTGCGCTGCATTAAACCGCGCCATCGCTTTCTCGACTCCCTCAAGCAGCAACGCTTCAACAGCGTCGGCTGCTCGGTCTACTGCGGGGAGAATAAACGCTTCTTCCGACCAAGTAAAGGGCTGCAAAACGTAGTCGGCAGGGTCCTGCCGGTCGGGCGGGCGCCCAATGCCTATCTTCACCCGGACAAACTCTTTGCTGCCTAGCGCGGTGATCACCGACGCCACCCCACGGTTCCCTCCCGCTCCCCCACCTCCGCGTTTAATACGGACACGGCCGAGCGGCAGATCAAGATCGTCATGCACGACAACTAGGTCGGTGGGACTAAGATGGTAGTGCGCACAAATCCGCGCCACCGCTTCACCGCTGCGGTTCATGTACGTCTGCGGCTGCACGAGCAAAACCTGCACTCCTTTCCAGCGTCCTTCTCCGAGTGACGAGAGCAAAGCACGACGGGTGAGAGGGATTTCCCACCGTTGAGCCAAGCGTTCTATGACCCAGAAACCCAGATTGTGCCGTGCCCTTTGGTATTCCGAGCCCGGATTGCCCAGGCCAACAATCACACGCACGTGTTGCCTTACCGGGTACTCACCTGTTCACTATAGACGAGACTCGGCTGCTATATCCTCGCCATGTCACCATGCGCCAGCCCCGTTACTCACCCTCACACCTTCTGCTGCTCGCCTGCTGGCGGGACCACACTTCCAGCTGGTGCAGCTTCTGGCGCGGCTTCTGGCACTACGATCGGCGGTAGCACCGAAACGACAACGTCGTTAGTGTCGTAGATCGCTCTCACGCCCGCAGGAAGTGTCAAATCTGCTATGTGAATCGTGTCGTGGATCTTCAACCCGGAGACATCGACCTCTAAGAACTCTGGCAGGTCTCGCGGTAAACACTCAATCACGATCTCACGACGCAGCGGCTGCAGCACCCCTCCAGCAATGACCCCTTCCGCCTTGCCCATGAAGCGCAGCGGCACCGTGGCCTGGATCGGCTTGTTGACGTCAACCTCATAGAAATCGACGTGTAGGACCTGATTGGTGACCGGGTGGCGTTGGATCTCCTTGAGCAGGACGACCTTGTCGTGCAGTGCCGCCGATGGGGAAGAAAATTGAATAACGTGGGATCCTTCCAAGCCTTCGAGCTTGATGCGGAATTCGCGTGCCTCGAAACAAACAGGGGTCGCCTGTTTGCCAGGACCATAAAAGATAGCCGGCACCTTTCCCTTACGCCGTAACCGCCCGACTTTTTCTTTTCCTCTCTCCCCACGCGGTTCTACACCTAATGTGATGGTTTCCATGATGACCCTCTAGACAAACAGCGAACTGATCGATTCCTCGTTATGAATACGGCGGATCGCCTCTCCCATGAGATGAGCGATCGACAGCACCCGGATTTTATCGACCGTCTCCGCCTCCGGCCGTAGGGGAATAGAATTCGTCACCACCAGCTCGTCGAGGACCGAGGAGCGGATGCGTTCGATCGCCGGTCCCGAGAGTACGGGGTGGGTACAGCAGGCGAACACGATCTGTGCGCCGGCATCGTGGAGTGCTTTTGCTGCAGTTGTTAGTGTCCCTGCAGTATCAACCATATCGTCGACGAGGATGGCGACGCGCCCTTCGACTTCGCCGATGATGTGCATCTCAACCACGTCAAGGTTTGCCTTTTCAGACTTGCCGTCATGATTGCGAGCACGGCGCTTATCAATGATAGCGAGCGACGCTCCCAGCCGTTTGGCGAAGGCTCGTGCCCGCTCGACCCCACCTGCGTCCGGCGACACGACGGTCACCGCTTCGCGTCCCACCCGTGAGCGGATGTACGGTAAAAGGACCGGCGCAGAAAACAGATTGTCGACCGGGATGTTGAAAAACCCCTGGATTTGCCCGGCATGAAGTTCTGCCGTCAAGATGCGCGAGGCGCCCGCCGCGGTCAGCAGATCAGCAACCAATTTGGCACTGATCGGTACCCGCGGGGCAACTTTGCGGTCCTGCCGGGCGTACCCGTAATAAGGAATAACCGCCGTGATGCGGTTGGCCGACGCCCGCTTAAAGGCGTCGAGCATCAAGAGCAGCTCCATCAAGTTGTCGTTGACTGGGGTGCAGACCGATTGAATCACGAACACATCGCCCCCGCGTACGTTTTCGGTAATCTCGACAGCGATTTCACCATCGCTGAAGGTCCGTACGTCTGCCGCCCCTAATGGGACGCCTAGATAGGCACAGATTTCCTGTGCTAATGGACGATTCGAGTTCCCGGCGAAGATCTTCAACGCGTCTCGCATTGGACGGCCCTCGCTGCTCTATGAACCCTCGTGACCTCGAGAAGCTGGGGAGGCAGGATTCGAACCTGCGGATGCTGGGGCCAAAACCCAGTGCCTTGCCAGCTTGGCGACTCCCCACCGTTTGACCATCAACCTTCAGTTGCGACGGGATTTCCTTCAGCCACAGGCAGTATGGAGATCTTTAGTAAAGGGGGAAAGGGCGAAAAGGTCAAGAGGGGAATGCGACGCTACAGAGGCGGAGGTGCAAGGACGCGCTATGCCAGGAGCGGTGGGGGTTCTGAGAGGG
>Ga0308420_1000033_pt1 | contig 47759 bp, 49 predicted proteins | sample HotsprSampleMS55_FD_203802 | JGI IMG/M metagenome (GOLD analysis project Ga0308420, IMG submission 203802) | Hot spring phototrophic mat microbial communities from Mushroom Spring, Yellowstone National Park, Wyoming, United States - 20090730_MS55 ... | reverse complement strand
CCTTCTCGGACGCGCACGGAGGAGCCATCATCGAGCAAGACCACGAGGCAGCCTGCGTCGTCGAGATCCAGAGCGACACCTTCCACCTGCATATCTTCTTCGTACACTCGCACGCGGCGGCCTAGGAAAGAACGGCGGCGCCACTCTGCGAGTAGTGGCCGGCTGCCAGCGGAGAGAAAGTCGAAATAATAATGTTCGAGCGCTTCGAGCAGGCGCGCCGCCAAGGCCGCGCGGTCAACCTCGTGCCCGAGCGCTTCCCGCAGCGATGTGGCACCTAGCGCGGCCTCACCGAAGAGGCGGTCGATGGTGAGGCGGTCGATGTTCACATTTATCCCTATACCTAGGATCACCCACTCTACCTGTCCCTCGTGCGTCTGCACGTCAGCGAGCACTCCAGCAATCTTCTTGTCTGCCACCAACACGTCGTTCGGCCACTTGACTTGGGCTTTGACGCCTGTGGACTCTATGGCGTCGGCGATGGCCAATGAGCCGATCAGAGTAAATAGCCGGGCTTCGCTGAGGTGGAGCGGAGGGGTGAGCAGGACTGACAGGTGCAGGTTCACACCTGGAGGTGAGAACCAGGGCTTGCCGAGGCGCCCGCGGCCAGCGGTCTGGGCATCGGCTACCACAACGGTACCTTCGGATGCGCCTGCTGTGCGCAGTCTCGCCAGCGCCGCGTTGGTAGAATCGACCTCTGTCCAGTAATGCACGCTATGTCCGAGTAGACGGGTACGTGCACCATGGCGCACGGCATCGGCGTTTAATTGTTCCATGTTCACTCCTCACTTTTCTCGCTGCCTGCATCTGCCATGCAAGCCGCGTGGCTCGCGTTGTAAATTAGTGCAACTCTCGTACCAAGAGCTGTATAGCTGCGGCGTGTGGTGCCTGCTGGGCCGTGTGCGTGCATTACGACCTCAGCCCAGCTCCTTGCCCGTTTACAGTCGCCTGCTTTTCTTTTGACGAATGCGACCAGAACCGTAGCATCTTGTCTTGGGTCAGGAGGTCGGTAAAAAGTGACCCTGTTCTCAGAGCTGCAGAGATCAGGCCTCTCGCGCGACGTGGAACGGTCGCCGGCTCTGCCACTTTGTGGGGCAGGGGCGAGAAACTCGAGTCTGGCAGTTAGGTTTTCTCTTCTCGTTTTCGCGAAAATGCGGTTGCACTCCGTCTCTCGTTTACATCTCTGCCACCAACTTGAGCATATCTGTTTCGGTGACGATACCTACCAGTTTCGGCCCTTCCAGCACCGGTAGGCAGCCGATCTTCTTCTCCATCATCAGCCGGGCGGCTTCTTGCACCGTGGCGTGGGGGGGAATAGTGATGGGCGGGTCGCTCATGACTTCCTTCACCGCAATACCTTCGAGGAAGGCGCGTTGCGCTTTTTCGCCGTACTTCATTACCGATCCAAGCGAGGCTTTGTAGAGGTCGCGTTGACTCACTACACCCACCACTTTACCGTCGTCATCGACGACTGGGAAATGACGCACGCGCCCTAAGGTCATGATGTCTTTGGCGAGCTGGAGGGAATCGTTGCGCCCTAAAGTGGTGACCTCGGTCGTCATGATGTCACGCACGGTTTTGCTCATAGCAGTCTCCTTTCTGCCGCTAGTTTACAGCAGCATTCATGCCGGGAGGAGATGGGGAGAAGGAGTCCTGTCTGCCTGGTGTTTTCTCATAAATGGGAATTTCTCGGCCTTGCTCTCGCATTTTTGCAAGAGGGCAAACCTTTTCCTCCAGATCCGTATCCGCGGGCTGCTGGCACGTTTCTCGCTGGGTAGAGGAGAGGAGGCGACATGCTGCGCATTCGTTTTCATGGACGTGGTGGCCAGGGGATGAAAACCGCTAGCCGGATCTTGGGATCAGCTGCCTTCCACGCAGGTTTTTTCGTACAAGATTCGCCAGTTTATGGGGCGGAGCGCCGTGGCGCACCGATGATCGCTTTTACCCGCATCGACCGCGCCCAGATCCGTGAGCGCGGCGCGATTGCCCGACCGGATCTGGTGATTGTGGCAGATGACACCCTTTTGGCCGACCCGGCGGCGCAACCTCTGTCAGGGTGTGAGGTCGATAGTACAGTCCTCATCAACTCCACTAGGGATGAAGCGACGCTGCGGCGGGAGGATCCAGCTTACACCGGACGGTTGCTCGCCGCCGATTTTACTGCCGTGGTCTTGCAAACGACCCAAACCCTGGCGAGCCTGAGCACGGCTTTGGGAGTAGCGGCTGCAGGTCTGGTTGGGCTGACAGCGGAAGATGCCTTGGCCGGTCTCGACGATGAACTGGCAGCGACTCATCTGACGGCAGCGCAAAGGGAGGCAAATCGCCAGCTCGCTCAGAGGGTTTATACGCAGGTGAGCCGCTGGACACCAGTGCGGGCACGCGCCGAGGCTCCCATCCTGCACGCCGCGCCCCTTGCCCAGGTGACGTTCGATCCACCCCGCCTGGCGGTGCCCAGTGTCTATGCTGTCGGTAACAGTCCCAAGCGGCGAACCGGTAACTGGCGCCAGTTCCGGCCGGTGCTGCATGCGGACCTGTGTACTCGCTGCTGGATCTGTTTTGTCCGCTGTCCCGAAGCTGCTATCTCGTTAGATGCGCAGGACTATCCAGTGGTGGACTATGATGAGTGTAAGGGCTGCCTGCTGTGCGTGCACGAGTGTCCAACCCACGCGTTTACAGTAGAGAAGGAGATGCGATGAAGCACCGGCAATTGCTGACTGGCAACGCGGCCGCAGCCTGGGGGGCACGGCTGGCCGACGTCGATTATATCCCTGCTTTTCCTATCACGCCGCAGACCGAAATTATCGAACTGCTGGCGCAGTGGGCGGCGGACGGCACGATCCCGGCCCGCTTCGTCACTATGGATTCCGAGCATTCGATGTTCACCGCCGCCGGGGCGGCTGCGGCTACCGGCGCACGGGTCTTCACCGCCACCTCCAGCCAGGGACTACTGTATGGCTTCGAGGTGCTGTACACCATTGCGGGTTGGCGTGTCCCCCTGGTGGTGGTCAATGTGTCACGCGCGCTGGCGTCACCGATTACGCTCGAAGCGGATCATAACGATATCCTGTCCGCCCGCGATAGCGGGTTCCTGCAGATCCATACCGAGACGTGTCAGGAAATATTGGATACTATTTTGATGGCCTACCGCCTCGCGGAAGACCAACGTGTCATGCTGCCGGTACTGGTGAATCTGGACGGCTTTACCCTGTCGTTCACCAGAGAACCGGTGGATCTTCCCACGGCGGCTGCGGTCGCGGAGTTTTTACCCCCTTATCAGCCCCCTCACGCCTTTATCCGCGGTGACGCGCCCATGGCGCAAGGGGCTGCCGTGTTAGGCGGGGCAGCGTATAGCTATTTTCGCTACCAGCAACACCTCGCCCAGGAGAATGCTCTCACCGTCCATCAGGAGATTGCCGCGGAGTTTGCCGCCCGCTTTGGCCGACACTATGGACTGGTCGAGCCATTCCAGCTCGATGATGCGGAGTATGTGTTGGTGATGTCCAATGCCTTTGCGACGAAAGGCAAAGCTATGGTTGAACGCTGGCGCGCTTGTGGAGTGAAGGTTGGACTCCTCCGGTTGCGGGTGTTACGGCCATTCCCGGCGGCGGCCATTGCTGCGGCCTTAACCGGGCGAAAAGCTGTCGCCGTAATTGACCAAAACCTCGCCCCCGGGCTGGGGGGAATCACCTATCAAGAGATCGCCGCGGCCTTGTACGGCAGCCATGCTTGTCCGCCATTGGTGAATGTAGTCGGTGGCCTCGGCGGTAAGGATATCTCGGAAGGGGAGTTCGCAGCAGTGCTGGTGGCTCTGCAGCAAGCTGCTGCCGGCGAGCAGGTGTTGGGACCGTGGCTGCTGTATACCAAGCCCGAGCAGGAGCGTATGCGCACGCTGCTGAAAATTGCCGGCAAGGAGGTCCTGGCATGAGCACGCCGACGAGCCCTGAGCTGAACGCCATCAAAAACCTCAAACAGATTGCCCGCGAAGAGTTTATTTTGCCGGGTACTGCAATCTGCGGCGGCTGTGGCGGATTGGCAGCTCTTCGCCTCGCTGCCAAAGTGCTGGGCCCCAAGACCGTCTTTGTCAACGCCGCAGGGTGCTTTACCCTCTTGGCTACCTTTCCCTACACGCCCTTTAAAGGCTCTTGGCTGTACACCACCATGGCCAGCGCTGCGGCTGGTGCCCAGGGGGTGCGCGATGCCCTCGATGTGCTCATCGCGCGCGGCAAAGTCCCGGCCGAGGATGATGTTGAGGTTGTGGTCGTAGCCGGCGACGGCAGCACCTATGATATGGCGCTCTCCGCCACGTCAGGCGCCATCTTCCGCGGTCTCGACTTTTGGTACTTCTGTTATGACAACGAATCGTACGGCAACACTGGCATGCAGATGTCGAGTGCGACGCCGTACGGAGCGCGTACGTTAACCACCCCCGTGGGGGAAAAGACGCGGGCTGGCACTGAGCACGGGAAGAAAGATCTGTTCGAGATCTGGCGAGCACATCGCCCAGCGTACTTGGCCACGGTGTCTCCGCGCTTTCCCATCGATCTGACCAACAAATTCCTCAAGGCCAAACGCTTGCGTGGCCCCAAGCTCTTCATCGCGCATGCGCCCTGCCCCACAGGGTGGCTATACGAACCGGAATTAACCGCTGACTACGCCCGTCTGGCGGTCGAGACCGGCATCTTCGCCCTCAAAGAGGCGGTGGACGGAGTCGTCACCCACACCTACGTGCCGAGACGGCATCGGCCGGTGGAAGAATACCTCCGCGGCCAGGGACGCTATCGGCATCTCTTCGAGCCGGTGCGTAATGAGGAGGCCATCCAGAAGATCCAGGAGCAGGTCGATCACTACTGGGCGAACGTCCACGAGACCACCGGGGCAGCCCGGTAAAGGGGGCTCCGCTGGCTCTCTCCATTCACGGCGCGTCGGAATGTCCGGCAATCGCTCGGCGGCCAGCAAGTCGGCAAGGCACATGAGGGGCGGCACCTGTTATGTTGCTGCGACGGCGATCCCGCTCTTTCGAATACTGACGTGGGTGGGTCGTGCACCGGTGGGTGGAGGGCTTCTTCGAGGTCTTTGGATGGAGGCCTATAAATGGCCGATCTATTTCTTTGTTGCCGTGGGATTTAGGAACTTGATCGGTGCCGGATTCTTCGGTTTTTTCTTATCGACCCGCCGGTTGCTCTATAGCCGCTTGCTCTCTATATATATGCAGGGCCTTAACACTACCCCAGTGCACGGACACACTGCGTTGTTCGGGGTCTACGGCATGCTCGGTATGGGGCTGATGTCTCGAGGGCTTCGCTGCCCACCAGGTGTGGAAAACAGCATGCTCAGCTTTGCATTCTGGGCGAGCAACAGCGGGTTAGCCGGTAAGGGTGTTGCTCAGCCTGTTGCCCGTTGGCTTGCTACAGACGTGGGCGAGCGTGGAGTACGGCCTCTGGGATGCCCGCTCAGCCGAGTTCCTCCGGACCGACCTGGTGAACACCCTGCGCTGGCTGCGGGTCATCGGCGATACGATTTTCGCCGTCGGTGCTCTGGGATGGTTCGTGCTTGGCCTCGAGACAGGGTGGTCGCTGACTGGCGAACCCAAACCTGCGCAGCTGCGGCTATACCGACCTGCCCCCCAGCTTGACCTGAGAGGTGAGGTGTCCTCGCCCTAAGGAGAGCGCCATGGAGTTTGCTGCCGACATGAAGAGACCGCGTTACTTTCACCTCCTCTGGGACGAGGAGATCGAGCGGCTCCGTGACGTGCTACGGGCGCTGCGGGTGCACCATGCCCAGGTGCTCGACCGTTGGTATCAGCTCTACACCATTCATTTCGGCGAAGCAGCTACACTATCGCGTCATGAATTTTATTCGCTCTATGGGCAAGACCTGCTGCAAACCGTAGAACATCTACTGGAAGAAGATATGGAGCGGTTCGTGATCGACCTCCGCACGTCTGGAGAGCGCCTGGTGGAGCGGGGGGTTCCCTTTCGCGAGGTCATTACCTCACTCCATCTCTTCGAGGAAAGCTGTAGCGCAATCTTTGATCAGTGCGGGCTCCTAGAGGATGGGTCTGCCGCCGAAAGGGTCGGTCTGCTGTTGACGTTCGACAAGCTCAGCCACTGCCGTATGATGGTGCTGGCGGAGGCATACTTTGGCACGACCCAGGCACGCACCCATACCCGGGCGCGCGCTCTGGAGCAGGAAATGGCGCGTCTGGTGCCCGATCTCCAGCTCCGGCAGCACTTCCACGGTATTGTCGGCCAAAGTCCGGCGATGCGCGAGGTCTTCCAGCGTGTGAGTGCGGCGGGGGCCTCGCGCGGGACAGTCTTGATTGTGGGCGAGAGTGGCACCGGCAAGGAACTGGTGGCCCGGGCGATCCATGAAATCGGCAGCCGAGGGGAAACCCCCTTCGTGCCGGTGAACTGCTCCGCCCTGCCGCGAGAATTGATTGAGAGCGAACTGTTCGGCTACAAGCGGGGGGCCTTCAGCGGAGCGACGACCGAATATCAAGGGCTGTTCCGTGCTGCCGAAGGAGGGTCGTTGTTCCTCGATGAGGTGACAGAGATGGCGCTCGACACCCAGGCCAAACTGTTGCGCGTCCTGCAAGAACGCGCGATCCGGCCGGTTGGGTCCGTGCGAGAAGTGCCGGTCAATGTGCGTATCATTGCCTCCACCAACCGCGACCCGCGTGAGGCAGTCCAGCAGGGGCGGTTACGTGAAGACCTCTATTATCGCTTGCACGTCAATACCATTCTCCTGCCACCGCTGCGCGAGCGGCGGGAGGATATCCCACTATTGATCGCCTATTTCCTCACCTATTTCAGCGAGCGGCTTGGCGTACGCCGCCGCACAATCACGGCAGACGCTGTCGCTGCCCTGGAACGTTATACTTGGCCAGGGAATGTCCGCGAACTTATGAATGTGCTCGAGAGTGCCTACACCTTTGGCCGCAGCGAACAGATTACGCTTGCCGATTTGCCCGCCTTTCTGCACCCTGCAGCCGAGATCCCTGGGTCGGCGCTGCTCCCTGCCGTGCCCCCTTCGCTCTCCTTTGCTGCAGCCGAGCGTGAACTGATTGTCCGTGCCTTGACTGCGACGGGAGGCAATAAACTGCAAGCTGCAAAGCTGCTAGGAATCTCGCGCAAAAAGTTGTATGCCAAGATTGCCAAGTATGAGTTAGGAGCCGTGCGCTAGGTCACCGCTGGAGTGCTCCTTTCTCTCCCTCGGACCCGCTGTCCCCAGGGGTGTTGGCTGCTGACGCCAGGGCTGAGCCTAAAATCTTGCCGAAGAGCTGCAGGTCGGGCGGTTTCTCCGTGTAGTAGAGCACTCCCAACTGCCGTACGGCGCGCTCTAGTGCGGCGGTATGGTGGGTGGCCAAGTACACAACCAACACCTCAGGGTCGTGCTGGCGTACGGTGCGGAGGAGGCTCTGGGCGTCCTGATTGGTGATCCCATCGTCGAGCACGAGCACGTGGGGGCGCATTCTCGTCAAAGCAGTGACGCACTCGGGTTCTGTCTGCACGATAGCTAAAGCATTGGTGGCCAACCCCAGGGCAGAGAGACAGCCGTGCAGTTGGTCTCCCAATTCTCTATCCTTCGATACCAGCAATACTTTTGCCGAGGTCTTGTTCCCGCGCATAGCAGCAGCTTGTGTGCAACCCATATGCCAGTGTGGACAAAATAGGCATGCGAGAAAACCGTAGCATTCTGCGCGTCCGCACGTGGTCAATGGTGTTTCCAAAGGGAGCAATGTATCGGTTCGCATCACTTTTTTCTTGACCCTCAGCCTTAGATAGTGTCTCCTTCGGTACCACCTTGCACGAGATCTCTGGCTAGTTGCTCACCGGCATACGCCTTTTTTCTTGGCACGATTCTCGCTCTCTTCTCATTGCGCAGACCGTATACACCGAAAAAGCAGCGTGGAAAGGAGTTGGTGATGAAAAAACCCCTGCTGTCTGGAGTCATTGTCGGTGGGCTATTGGGGAGTATAGCGGCGTGGATTGCGATGTCCGACGCACTCCCCGCGGGGGGTCTGGTCGCGCTGGCTGGCGTTGTCAATGGCGTCATGGCCGGGTTGGGCATCGGCGGGCTGATCGGGATCAACATTGCCGAGGGGACCCTCGATGAAGCGGAGGCGCAGCTCACCCCGCCTCCTCCGCTCGCTACAGCTCACCACTCGGCCTGAACGAAGAGGAACCTACCATGAAGGTGAACTGGTTTCATCTCATGCCTTATCGCTGGCTGCCGGAGGACTTCCGCGAACGCTATCGCAGCGTCTGGGTCGATATTCCTAGCTCTCTGTGGGACGCACGCAAAGGCCATTACCTCTACAATGAATATCTCGACGAGCTGGAGTTTGCTGCGCAGATGGGAGTGGATGGAGTTTGTGTCAATGAACACCACGCCAATGCCTATGGCCTCATGCCCTCGCCCAACCTTATGGCTGCCTGTTTGGCACGGCGTATCTCCCGCGCCAACTTAATCGTGCTGGGTGACAGCCTAGCCCTGTACAACCCGCCTATCCGCGTGGCCGAAGAGTTCGCCATGCTCGACTGCATTACGGGCGGCAGATTGGTAGCAGGCTTCCCTGTAGGCACGTCCATGGATGATAACTTCGCCTATGGCATCGTGCCCGCGACATTGCGCGAGCGCTACTACGAAGCCCACGATTTGATCCTCAAGGCATGGACTACGCCCGAGCCCTTTGCCTTCAATGGTCGCTACACCAAGTTGCGCTATGTGAATATCTGGCCGCGCCCCCTGCAACATCCACATCCCCCGATTTGGGTGCCCGGCGGCGGCTCGATTGAGACCTGGGACTGGGTCTTAGACCACGACTATGCCTACTGCTATCTCTCCTACTTCGGTTACCAACACGCCAAAAGGGTCATGGATGGCTTCTGGGAGAAGGTGGCGCAAAAGGGGGCGGAGCCCAATCCGTACCGTGCCGGGTTTCTGCAACTGATCGCAGTGGCGGAAACCGACGCGCAGGCAGAAAAAGACTACAGCAAACATGTCGACTACTTTTTTAATCGCTGCCTCCATGTGTACGCGGGCTTCGCCGATGCTCCGGGGTATCGGACCGAAGCGACCATTCGCGCAGGGCTACAGGCACAGGTGGGAGAAGCCGCCGATATGTTCCGCTTCGGCCTCTCCTGGAAAGAGTTCGTCGAGCGCGGCTACATTATCACCGGCTCCCCTGCCACCGTACGCGACCGGCTGATTGAGGCGATCAAAGGATTGCGGATCGGTCAGCTCATGGTGCTCCAGCAGATCGGCTCGATGCCGAAGGAGCTGGTGCTGAAAAACGTTGAGCTCTTTGCCAAAGAAGTCATGCCGGCGATCAAAAAGCTCTGGGCCGATGACTGGCAAGATCGTTGGTGCCCACGACCGCTGGCTGAGCGGGCCATCCCAGGCCAAGCGGTAGCCCAGTAGTTGAGCGGAGGCGCATACCGATGAACGAACTCCATACCCTAACACTTCGCCAGGGACGTTTTACAGTCAAATACTATCAACACGGGACGGGTCTGCCTCTTGTCTACCTCCACGGTGCCGGTGGGCTGCCCGCCTTCACGCCGGATCTGGAAAAGCTTGCCCACACGTTTACCGTTACCGCTCCCCTCCATCCCGGGTTTGGTTCCAGCGGCGAGGAGCATTTCCACGAAAGTGTGTTAGCTTTCACTCTACATACCTGGGATATCCTAGACGCGCTCGGGATCGAGGAGCCCATTCTCGTCGGCCACTCTCTAGGCGGGATGTTGGCCGCGGAGATGGCCGCGCTCGAGCCACGACGGGTCAAGAAGTTGGTGTTGGTGAGTCCTGCTGGCTTGTGGCTCGACGACTGTCCTACTGCGGATTTCTTTGCTATGAAGCCCGAAGAATTGGTCGGGGCGGCGTTTGCCAACCCGCAGTCGGATCTTGCCCGGGCGTTCCTGACACTCCCACAAGACAAGGATGCGGCCAATGAGGTGCTGATCCAGCGGCTCAAAGGGTTGGCCGCTGCCAGTCGCTTTTTATGGCCCCTGCCAGATCGGGGACTGAGCGAACGCCTCTACCGTATTCGTGCAGCGACCCTTCTGCTGTGGGGAGAGGAAGACAAGATTATCCCCCTGCGCTACGCGCATGCCTTTCGTGCGTTGCTCACCGGCAGCGCCACGGTCACTCTCACGGTCATTCCACATGCCGGGCATATGGTGCTGTTGGAACAGCCAGAGGCAGCAACTCAAGCCATCATCGAATTTTGCCGTTCCCATCCCTAGAAAGGAGCAAAGCAATGGACTTTGGCATTTTCTACGAGATTGAAGTTCCGAAGCCTTGGACCGATCGGAGTGAGGTCGATGCCTATCAGCAAGTCTTTGCCCAAGTCGAGCTTGCTGAGGAGGTGGGATTTTCTCACTTTTGGACGGTGGAGCATCACTTCTTGACGGAATTCTCCCACTGTTCTGCGCCCGAGGTGTTGTATGGAGCCATCAGCCAGCGTACGAAGAAAATCCGTATCGGCCATGGCGCGGTATTGTTACCGTTTCCCTATAACCATCCGATCCGGGTGGCAGAGCGGATCGCAACGTTAGACATCGTCAGTGGTGGTCGTGTCGAGATGGGGACTGCTCGCTCGATCAGTCTTATGGAACTTGATGGATTTGGCATTCCCCCGGAAGAGACACGCCCCCGTTTTTTGGAAGCGCTGGATCTGATTACGACCATTTGGAAGAACGAGGGACGTATCGCCTATAAGGGTAAATATTTCACCGTGCCCGAGCGTACTGTGATCCCGCGTCCGGTGCAAAAGCCCCATCCTCCTATTTGGATTGCTGCGACGGGGGAAGAAACCCACCACCTTGCTGGCTCTCTGGGATGTGGCGTCTTGTCTTTTACCTTCCTCGTGTCACCGGAAGAGATGGGCCGCCGGCTCAAAATTCATAAGCAGGCATGGGACGCCTGCACGACACCCATCGGGGCGCAAAAGCACTATGGTGCTGCCACGTTTACCATGGTGCACTGTGCGGAGACGGACAAAGAAGCGCGGGCGAACGCCGCCGAGTCTATCCTCTGGTACACTCGCTACGCTTGGGACCTCATCATCGAACTAGCAAAGAAGAGCCAAGCGCCCTCGTATGCCTACACCAAGCAGATGTACGACATGGATATCAACAAAATCACTTTCGACTACCTACACCAAAATGACATGGTGATCGTCGGGAGTCCGGAGACTTGTATCAAGAAGATTAAACGCTACCAAGAAAACGGCATGACCCAGCTTCTCTGTTTCATGCAGATCTACAACATCCCCCATCAAAAGGTCATGGATTCGATTCGTCTCTTCGGCAAACACGTGCTCCCATATTTCAAATAGCAGACGGCCCCTGCCTGCAAGAAAGGAACGTCGCCATGCTCAGTTGGCTACCGGAGAACGTGTCTACCTACGGGACAGATATCGACTCCCTTTTTGCTCTCATTTATTACATCACAGGGGTAACGTTCTTGCTGGTCGAAGGTCTCTTGCTCCTGTTCCTTATTTTGTACCGTCGTCGGCAAGGGCGGCGCGCGGCCTATATCGCGGGTGACCGTGTCGGGGAGCTGACGTGGATCCTCGTGCCGTGTGCGCTCGTGCTGGTACTCGATGTGTGGATCGATGTGCGCGGCACTGAGACGTGGGAGAAAGTGAAGGGCCATATCCCGCCGGCAGAGGTCCAGGTCCGCGTGGTTGGTAAACAATTCAACTGGGATGTTTTCTATCCAGGCCCTGATGGGCAATGGGGCACGGTGGATGATCGGCGGTTGGAAAACGAGCTCCACGTCCCCGTGGGCCAAGTGGTCGAGGTCGTGCTAGAGTCACAGGATGTCATCCATAGCTTTTTCCTGCCCCATCTGCGGCTGAAACAAGACGTGGTGCCAGGACGCAAAATTCCGGCTTGGTTTGTTGCCACCAAACCCGGACGCTATGAGATCCCCTGTGCTGAGTTGTGTGGCTTTGGCCATTCGGGCATGAAAGGGTGGCTCACCGTGCACACGCCTGAGGGGTATCGCGACTGGGTTCAACAGCAGTTGACTGCGCTCCCCCCCGCGCAGGTTTCCGCCGCTCTCTCAACCACTCCTCACTGAACCAGGGCGGGGAATTCATCTCACCTGTTCAGCTCTACACGAGAGGGATCGCGATGAGTGATATGGTTGTTGCAAAAGTTGCAGACGTGACTCCTCACGTCTACGAAGAGCTCGGCTTCTGGCGTAAGTACGTCTTTTCTACCGACCACAAGGTCATCGCCAAACAGTACCTCGCTCTTGGCTTGTTATGGGCGATTGCCGGGGGGCTGATGGCGTACATGATGCGCTGGCAGCTCGCCTGGCCAGAAACGCCTGTCCTGCTCTTTCGCTGGATTCCTGAACCCTTCATGTACGACGGGTATATGGGACCCGAGTTCTATAACGCGCTTGTTACTCTCCATGGCACGATCATGGTCTTTTTTGTCGCCATGCCTGTGTTGCTCGCGGCCTTCGGCAATTTTCTCATCCCGCTGATGGTCGGCGCGCGTGATATGGCCTTTCCCCGCCTCAATATGCTGTCGGTGTGGGTGTTCGCCTTGGCCTCGTTGGTCTTGTTCGTCTCTTTCTTCGTGCCCGGCGGCGCCGCGGCTGCCGGCTGGACGGGCTATCCTCCCCTTTCGGCTCGGGCCGAATACACCGGGGTGGAGTGGGGACTGAACCTGTGGCTGATTGCCCTTGCCCTCGAGTTCGCCTCGTTCTTGATGGGAGGGATTAACTTCCTGACCACGGTTATCAACCTGCGGGCGCCGGGGCTGTCGATGTTTCGGCTCCCCCTGTTCGTGTGGATGCAGATCGTCGCGGCCGTGCTGTTCATGCTGTCGGTCGGCCCGCTGATTGCCGGAGCGGTCATGCTCCTCATGGACCGCCTCCTCGGCACGACGTTTTACCTGCCTGCCGGCGGCGGTGATCCGCTCCTGTGGCAGCACCTGTTTTGGTTCTTCGGTCACCCCGAGGTCTACGTCATTCTGCTCCCAGGGTTGGGTATCGTGCTGGAAATTATCGCCGTCTTCTCCCGCAAGCCAATCTTCGCGTATCGTTCCATTATCTACGCGACCATCGTTGCGGGGATCTTGAGCTTTATTGTCTGGGCACACCACCAGTTCATCAGTGGCATCGATCCCCGGCTTGCTATGCCGTTTAGCATTACGACCATTCTGATTTCCGTCCCCTTTGCCTTTGTCGTCTTTGCGATGATTGCCACGCTGTGGAAAGGGGCGATCCAATTCACCACACCGATGCTGTTTGCCCTAGGAACCTTGGCGAATTTTATCCTGGGAGGAGTCACAGGGATTTTTAACGGCTCGGCTCCGCTGGATATCTACATCCACGACACCTATTTTGTCGTGGCACACTTTCACTACACGCTGTTTAGCGTCACCGTGCTCGGGGGATTTGCTGGTCTGTATTACTGGTTTCCGAAGATGTTCGGCCGCATGCTGCACGACACCTTGGGCAAGGTCCATTTCTGGTTGACCATTATCTTCTTCAACTCTGCCTTTATTCCTATGCATCTTGTCGGGGTTGGTGGCATGATGCGGCGCATCGCCAATCCCCTGCAGTACGAGTTCCTCCAGCCGTTGCAGCCGCTCAACGTCTGGATCACGGTCAGTGTGATCATGTTGTTAATTGCGCAGATTCCTTTTGTGGTGAACTGCGTGTGGAGCCTGGTGGCCGGTGTGCGGGCGGAGCAAAACCCCTGGCGGGCGAATACTCTCGAGTGGAGCGCGCCGTCTCCTCCACCGCACGGCAACTTCGCGGCGGTGCCCGTTGTCTACCGCGGTCCGTACGAGTACAGCCTGCCGGGGAGCGCGCAGGATTGGCTCCCGCAAGACTACGAGGTGCTCACTCAAGCGGCGGCGCGTTCGTGAGGAGGCAAGGCCCTATGGAACAGGCATCGACTCTGAACCGTCATATCGCGACACCCCTGAGCACCTCTGTTCCCACCGGCAAGTTAGGGGTGTGGTGGTTTCTGGCCTCCGAAGTCACGGTGTTTGGTGGGCTGATTGCCTGCTACATCCTCACGCGGCTTGGCAGTACCGGCTGGAAGGAGGCCGCCGCCCATCTCAGCCTTGTCTTCCCGCTGCTCAATACCTTGGTGCTCTTGACCAGCAGTATGACCATGGTCATGGCGCATGCGGCGGTGGAAGCCAAGGACTCCCACCGCTTACGGACGTTTCTGATGGTGACGGTGCTCTTGGGGGTGGGCTTTCTGCTGCTGAAAGCGATGGAGTACAGCCGCGAGATGGCGCAGGGCTTTTTCCCTCATACCGGCCTCTTCTGGGCGTTCTATTACGGCATGACCGGGTTACACGCCCTGCATGTGCTGGGGGGCGTGATCGTGAACCTCATTCTCCTGCTCACGGTGCCGACAGCGACCGAGACGCAGCAGCGCCGAGTCGAGTTCGCCGGTCTCTACTGGCATTTTGTCGATATCGTGTGGATCTTTCTCTTCCCCTTGCTCTATCTGACCTGAATCTACGAGAGGCGACGATGACACAGGCACTCACGTATACACACTACTTTCGCATATGGGTCTGGCTAGTGGGGTTGATCTTCCTGTCGGTCCTCGCCAGCGGGCTCTTGCCCAGAGAGGGGGCACTCCTTGTCATCTTTGCCGCGGCATGGGTCAAGGCCGTTCTGATCGCCCTCTACTATATGCATCTCAAGTACGAACGGTGGCAGTTGGCAGCCGTAGTGCTCATCCCCTTGCTTCTCGTTGTTGGCCTCGCTGTCACGTTGGTCCCAGATATCGTGATCGGACACGGCAAGTAACGGCGCGACACCGCTCTGCCGGTCGCAGCATCGTTTTGCTCACAGGACAAGCCCAATTGTTGCTGCTGCGATGCCAGCTTGAGGTGTGTCCTGCCGTCACACTGGCCTTGAGGTCTTGATGAAGGTGTGGGAGCTAGGCGCTTCTCTCCTGGCGGAGTTGTTGAAGTTGTCTATTGCCGCTCCCTTTCTCTTTTCCAGATGCCAACAAGAGATTATTATTGGTACCTAGTACATCCTGTAGCTGTATGGACGATGTCGTTGTCATTGGGGGCGGGATCATTGGCTTGACCATTGCGCGGGCGTTGGCCAAGCGCAAGTTGACCGTCCGGGTTCTGGAGGCTGGAGAGCCCGGTCAAGGTGCCAGCACGGCGGCTGCGGGGATGCTCGCACCCCAGTATGAGGCTGCCGGAGGTGAGGCTGCCCTTCTACAGCTCTGTCTCAAAAGCGGGGAGCTATATCCCACCTTCTGCGCCGAACTCTACGAAGAGAGCGGGATCGATCCACAGTATGCTGCGCAGGGCACGTTGTGTCCGGTCTTTAGCGATGAGGAGTCTTGGAGGATCGTTGCCTTCGAGGCAGCCCAACGTCGGGTTGGGTTGCCGATCGAGATCCTTTCCCCCGAAGAGGCCCGGTACCGCGAACCCCACCTCTCGCCGAGCTGCCGCGGAGCGCTATTTTTGCCCTTTGACCATCGTGTCCACACTCGTCAACTCTTCCAGGCGTTGTTCACCGCTACCCGGGCGGCCCGAGTATCCATTGAGACCCACACCCCTGTGCACGCCCTCGCGCTCAAGAAACATACTGTAGTAGGCGTCCACACCTCACGCCAGCTGTTTCCCTGCCGCTACGCTATACTTGCCGCCGGCGCTTGGTCTGGCTTGGTCACTCAACACCGTTCGTTCCCCTCGCTGCCGGTTAGGCCGGTAAAGGGAGAGATCGTGCAGGTCGATACTCCACCAGCTCGGCGGCTCGCTCACCCCCTCGTTGCTTCCCGCTGCTACCTTGTGCCGCGTGACGACGGGTCCTTACTCATCGGTGCCACCGAGGTTGAAGCTGGCTTCGACGTCACTGTCACCGCCGGTGCAGTAGCGACCTTGATAGCGGCCGCAACTGCAGCACTGCCAGAACTGGCTACGTTTCCTTTTCGGACAGCGTGGGCGGGGCTACGTCCCACCGCTCCTGATCGCCTCCCCCTGCTTGGTCCCTATGGCCCACAGGGGCTCATCGTCGCCACGGGCCATTACCGCAAAGGCATCCTCTTGGCCCCGATCACTGGCGAGCTGATTGCCGAACTGATCACCACAAAGACCACTTCCCTGCCGCTCGATCCCTTTAGTCCCACCCGTTTTTCCACTTGAAGTCGGCTGCATTGCCCACGCTGCCCGGTGATGCTGTTGGTATCACCTGAGCAGCAAAAAAGTGGTGCCAAAGGGAGCAAGTGTCTCCGTTAGCGCCACTCCCAAAGAGCCCCAGAAACCGCTATTCTGCACGGCCTCGTGCTGATTTGCTGCGCTCGTCGCTCCTGGCACAGCTTCTGCTTACTCTCCCTCAGCGTTACTCTTTTGCATCTTACCGGAGCAACGCTGTCACTTAGCAGTCATAACGCCGTGGGAAAACCCACGCCAACCACCAAGGAGGGTCACTATGGTATCCTATCGTATTATTTCAGCCGATTCGCACTTCGTTGAGCCTCCCACCATGTGGGTAGAGCGGATCGACAAGAAATTCCGTGACCGAGCGCCCCGTACCGTGCGCGGGTATGAGGGGAAAGAAGGGGAATTCTTTGTGTGTGAGAACATTGTCCCGGTGCCCGTCGCCGGCTTTTTCGGGTCTGGCAAAAGTGCCACGGAACTTCCCGAACACGCTAAACGGGGTTTTGAGGCCGCCCCGAAGAGCGTCTGGGATCCTGCCGAGCGCTTGAAGGAGCAGGATCGAGACGGCGTCAGCGCGGAGGTGCTCTACACGTCCATGGGCATGCTCCTGTACGGCCTCGATGATGCGGAACTGCGTGCCGCCTGTTTTCGTGCCTTTAACGATTATGCGGCGGAGTACTGTAGCTACGACCCCAAACGGATGGTGGGGCTCGGAGCCATCACTTTAGAAGATATTCCCGCCGCCATCAGAGAGTTAAAACGCTGTGCCAATAAAGGGCTACGAGGGGTGATGATCGTGTGTGCCCCGCCGGATGAGCGGCCTTTCAGTCACCCTGACTACGACCAATTCTGGGCTGTGGCGCAGGATCTCAATATGCCTGTCAGTCTCCATATCCTGACCGGGCGTCGCGGTCACGGGATCGACTTCAGCCGCATTTTGCTCTCCTATATGCGCTTCCCCAGCGAGATCCAAGGCACACTGGCTACCATGCTCTTTGGCGGCGTGTTCGAACGTTTCCCCCGTCTCAAGGTGGTCTCCGCCGAGTGCGACGTCTCGTGGATGCCCCACTTCATGTACCGCCTCGACCATGCCTATGAACGGTTACGTCACTTTGAGAACATCTCTTTGCCGAAGATGCCGAGCGAATATATTAAACGCCAGGTCTACGCCACCTTTCAGTTTGAGACGATCCGTCCGGATTTGGTGGAAGTGTACGGGGCTGACCAGATGATGTGGTCGTCAGACTACCCGCATACCGATTCGCCTTGGCCGCACTCGCGGGAGTATGTGGAAGGAGCAGCCTTTGCGCGGATCTCTCCCGCAGAGACGCAGAAAATCGTTGCTGATAATGCCGCCCGCCTCTACGGGCTTAACTGACTGAGTCTGGGACTGGGCCCCTCTCGCACGGTGGCCAATCGCCTTTCAGCAAGGAGAAAACCTATGGCAGAGTTCGATACGATCATCAAAGAGGGCTTGATTGTCGATGGGACACGCGTCCCACGTTACCGTGCCGATCTCGGGATCAAGAACGGCAAGATCGCCAAGATCGGCCGCCTCAGAAGCAGTGAGGCGGCGACCGTGCTCGACGCACGCGGACTCATTGTCGCCCCCGGCGCGATCGATGGCCACACCCACTATGACTTCCAGCTCCACTGGGATCCATACTGTACGATCGGCAGTTGGCATGGGGTGACCACCGTGCTCGTCGGTACCTGTGGATTCGGCGCTGCACCCCTCCATGCCAAAGATCTTGACCGGGCGATTCTGACGCTTACCCGCAACGAAGCGATTCCTTTTGAACCGGTCAAAGCCTCGATCCCAACCGCACGGTGGGAGACTTTCCCACAATATCTGGATTACCTGGAGCAATTGCCGCTCGGGGTCAACCTGTATCATCTCGTGCCTATCTCCCCGCTCGTTGCCTACGTGCGGGGCGGATTTGACGAGGCCAAGCAGAGAATGCCCACTGAGCAGGAAACGGCAGAGATCGCCCGTTTGCTGCAGGAGGCTATCGATGCTGGCGCCAACGGTTGGTCCTTCCAACGGTTGTTCCCTGAAGGGACCCTCTCCGTGCAGCGGGACTACGACGGCACCCCCATGATCTCCGATCTGTTGCCGGATGAGTTCTATCTGGCTATGGCACGGGCGCTGGGAGAAAAGGGGGAGGGGTGTATCCAATATACCCAGGCCGGTGCGACCGCAGCAGAAAGTCGCGAGGAGCGCTTTAAACGGGACGTGGAGTTTGGCGCACGTTTGGCGGAGGTGAGCGGCAGGCCAGCTCTTTTTAACGCTATACAGATTAACGACCGCCATCCTCTCGCTTTTCGCGCGCAACTGCAAGCGCTGGAGGAGGCGCGTGCACGCGGGGCACAGGTCTTCGGCCAGGCACTGACTGCGCGCATTCCTGCTCGCTTGACTTTCGAGAACTGGAACTTGTTCGATAACAGTCCCACCTGGCGTGAGGCCACCCTAGGGACGGTAGCGGAAAAAAAGGTCAAGCTGGCCGACCCGACCATCCGGGCGCGCATGAAGTGGGAGTTCGATACGCATGCGTATCCGCTCGTCCTCTTCGGGGAGCTCGAAGATTTCCTCGCGCGCAAGGTGTCCCGCGCGGATCTGAGGGAGAAGTACGAAGGACTGTCGGTGAAACAGATCGCCGAGCGAGAGGGCAAGCATCTCATCGATGCGCTGCTCGATCTCTCCGTGGCCGATGACTTGAAGACCGAGTGGCAAACCCCCGCGCTGAATGAGAATGCAGAGCTGGCGAAGGAGCTGATGAGTTCACCGTATGTCCTTGCCGGACTATCGGATGGCGGGGCGCACGTGAAGTTCATTACCCCTGGAGCGTGGCCCACGGATCTGCTGACGTGGATGGTGCGTGATACCGGGATCCTGTCGCTGGAAGAAGCACACTACCGTATGAGTGGCCTGCCCGCCTGGGCAGCAGGGATCAAGGATCGTGGCTGTCTGCGTGAAGGGATGGCGGCTGATCTCATGATCTACGATCTAGAGCGGCTGCGCCTCTTGCCTTCCGAGATTGTCTATGATCTCCCGTTAGGAGACTGGCGCCGGGTGCAACGTGCCGAGGGGTATCGGTGGATCATTGTCAACGGACAGGTGATCTTCGAAGAGGGAAAATGCACCGGCGCGACGCCGGGCCAGCTGCTACGCCACGGCCAGGCCCGTGCCCAATAGCGAGGTACGGTACCTCTTGCCCAAACCTGAGAGAGATCGGCGTCCATAGGCCGTTATTTCCATTCCCTATACAGCGCGGAGGTGCAAGATGATACGCCCTGATCGGATTGGCCACGTGGCGTTGCAGGTGCAGGATCTTCAGCGGTCCTGCGCCTTCTACCGGGACGTCCTAGGCCTACAGCTGATGAAAGAGATTCCAGAGTGGCGAGCGGCGTTTTTCTCCAGCGGCGGACGTGACCACCATGAAATCGCCCTCTTGGAGGTCGGGCCACGGGCAGCATCGCCACAGGGGCATGCTGTCAAGATGTTACACGTGGCTTTCCGTGTTCGCAGCGAAGCCGAATTGCGCGCCGCTTACCAGGAACTCAAAGCCCGAGGGATACCCATTACTTTTACCGTCGATCATGGGATCAGCAAGAGTATTTATTTCCAGGATCCGGATGGCCATGGCATCGAGGTGTACTGCGATAACCCACCCGAGGCATACGCTCATATGCCGAACCCATATGCAGGGGTGGAAAAACTCGACTTTGCTCAGAGTGATCCTGGGTTGGCTGATGCGTTAGCCCTCCGTAGCGGTGCGTAGACTAGGGAGGCAGGCACCGCCAGAGGATTCGTCTGTTCATGTAGGTCTGTCATGCACTTGTGGAAAGGAGTATTGCGTCATGGCCTATCGCATTATTTCCGCCGACTCCCATATGGTCGAACCACCGAACCTCTGGGTTGAACGCTTGGAGGAAAGGTATCGCGACCGTGCCCCCAGAGTCGTCGAATCGTACGAAGGGAAGAGAGGCGCATATTTCGTTGCCGAAGGGCTTCGCCCCTTTCCCGTCGGAGGGGTATTTGGGTCGGGAAAAAAGGCAGAAGAGCTGCCGGAACACTTCAAGCGCGGCTATGAGGCCGCCCCGAAGAGTGTCTGGGATCCTGCCGAGCGCTTGAAGGAGCAGGACCAAGACGGCGTCTGCGCGGAGGTGCTCTATACCTCTTTGGGCATGTTCTTGTACGGTCTGGAAGACGCGGGACTACGGGCCGCCTGTTTTCGCGCCTACAACGACTTTGTCGCGGAGTACTGTAGTGCCTACCCCAAGCGACTGGTTGGGTTAGGCTTGATCTCGCTCGAGGAGATTCCGGCAGCGGTCAAAGAACTCGAACGGTGTGCGCACAAAGGCCTGCGAGGTGCCATGATTTGGGCCTCGCCGCCGGACGATCGTCCCTATACGCACCCCGATTATGATCCGTTCTGGGCAGCAGCCCAGGATCTGGATATGCCGCTCTCCTTGCATATTCTGACCGAACGCCGCGGGGGCGGGATCGGCGGCCGCCGCCGCTTCCTGACCAATTATCTGGCCGTGCCGCACGGCATTCAGAAAACCTTGGGGGTGATGATCTTCGGCGGCGTGTTGGAGCGCTTCCCGCGGCTCACGCTGATTTCCGCCGAAAACGACGTGTCCTGGATCCCCCATTTTATGTATCGCCTGGACCACGCCTATGAGCGCTTCCGCCACTTTGAGGGTATCGAACTGCCGCGTAAACCGAGCGAATACGTCAAACGGCAGGTCTACGCGACGTTCCAGTTTGAAACGATCGGGAAAGATCTCGTCGAGTGGTACGGGGCCGACAAGATGATGTGGTCGTCGGATTACCCGCATACCGACTCGCCCTGGCCACGCTCGCGGGCATATATCGAAGGACCGGCGTTTCAGCGCATTACGCCCCACGAGACGCAACAGATCGTTGCTGACAATGCCGCCCGCCTCTACCACATTGAGCTGTCCTAAAGGGGAGGCCCCTCCCACGTCAGGACGATCCCCCGGCCCTGGCTAGGAGGCCAGGGAGCGCTTGCAATGAGGAGTATGAGGCAGAGGGAAAAGATGGCACCGGTCTCTGCTCAGGTCTGGCTACTCAGCTACTACCGCGAAGCGGAGTTGCGCGGGGCCGATTTCTTAGGACGCCTGCTGCGTAGGACGGACGATCCACACCTGCAGATCAATCTCACGCGCCATTTTGCCGACGAAGCCCGCCACGCCTGGCTCTGGACTCAGCGGATCCAAGAGCTGGGCGCCACTCCTCTCCCTGTCCTCGACGGGTATCAACGGCGATTGCGTCAATACGTAGGGCTGCCGTCGAGCGTGTTCGAGCTGCTGGCGTTGACCCACGTGGCGGAGGAGCGGGTGCAGCAACGCTACCGTGAACATGCGGCGCGACCCGGGGAGGATCCACAGACAGTCGCTGTACTGCGGACAATCATGACGGATGAAGAATGGCACCTGGCCTGGATCGAGACATGGCTGGCCGAGCAAGCACGCGAATATGGGGCGGAGCAGATTGTCGCGCTCCTTGAGCGGTACCGGGCTTTGGAAGCCAAAGCGTATGCCGAACTGGTGGCTGAAGAAGAGCGCTTCAATGCAACACTGTAGTCGTAGTAAGTCCCGGACAGGACGCGGGGAGAGTTGTCATTAGTCGGCACAGGGCCTCTCAAGCACAAACAAGGGTGTTACCCTGTTTGCCATGTTGACAACCCTTGACAAGCTGTGGCAGAAGTCGGACTGTCCACAAGGATCGTCAAGTATCGTTGTGGAACTGCAAGAGGGGGAGCGGCTGTGGTTTCTGCCGATGCTACAGATCCTGTGACGGGGAGCCGCTAAGCTGTTCGGAGCTTACTTACCTGGGGTTGACATACTATATGTCCTTTTACGGAGGTGAATGAACAATGGCTGAAGTTATTCGAGCGGCGGCATGCGGGAGCGAAAGCGACAAGCTGGAACTCGGGAGATGGATCCCCACAACGTACATCATCGTGGGCAGTGCAATCGTGGCGATGATCGCTATCGCCCTGCGCATCTACCAGCAGATGTATGCGTGGACGGTCGGGCTGGATGCGACCGCTCCTGAGTTTCAGACGTACTGGATGAACTTTTTATATGCAGGTTTCGTGGTCGAGGCGCTCGCCGCGACCGGCATCTGGGGCTATCTTTGGATGACACGCGAGAAGAAGATTCCGCGGCTCGAGGCGCGCGAAGAGCTGCGGCGTCTCGGGGTCTTCACCGCGATGATCTTTGTCTACGTCTTTGCGGTATTCTGGGCTGCCAGCTTTTTTGCTGAACAAGACGCGAGCTGGCATCAGACGGTCGTGCGCGATACGGCCTTTACCCCGAGCCACATTGTCCTTTTCTACATGACCTTCCCGATGTACATCATCCTGGGCGTCGCCGCTTACCTGTACGGACGCACGCGCCTGCCGCGGTTTGCGGCACGTCATTCGCTGCCGTGGATCATTGCGGTTGCCGGACCGTTTATGCTGCTTCCGGTGGTGGGCTACAACGAGTGGGCGCATTCTTATTGGATTCTCGAAGAACGCTTCACGGCGCCGGTGCACTGGTGGTTTACCTTTTTCGCCTGGACGGGCTTTGGCCTCGGCGGTCTGCTGCTGCAGGCCTGCGACTACCTCTATGAACTGGTGACCGGCAAGGCGCAGACTTACACAGCCACTGGTTCAGGCGAGCCGCAGGTTGACCCGGCGTTGGCATTCGAGCGCGAGGTCGCCTGAGATCTCTGCGCTGTGTGCAGCCTGAGCGCAGAGTGTGGCGGGACCGCCTCTCGAGGTGTGCAGGGACAAGAAGGAGCGCATGGCATGGCAGCACTACCAGTACCCGAAGCGCGACCACGGGGGGCATTCACCCGGCCGGAAGACATTCGTCAGGCGTACCGGCAGTTCGATATTGTTATCGCTGCCCTCCTCTTCTTCCTCTTCATGGCTTTGTATCACGTCTTCTGGATGTTGAGCGTGGGCGATTGGGATTTCTGGACGGACTGGAAGGATCGCCAGTGGTGGGTCTTTCTGACGCCGGTCGTCAGTATCGCGATGCCGGCAGCGGCTCAATACATTTTTTGGGAAAAGTTTCGCCTCCCATTTGCGGGAACGCTGCTCGCCGTCTGTTTGGTGGTGGCGACATGGATCAATCGGGTAATGAACATGTCGGGATGGGCGTATTTCCCGCTGAACTTCGTTTGGCCGGTGAGTATGATCGCAAGCGGCATCGCCCTTGACGCGACCCTCGTGCTGACGCGCAGCTATCTACTGATGTCCATTTTCGGCGGATTTTTCTGGGCGTTGCTTTTCTACCTGGCAAACTGGCCGCTGATGGCGGCCTTCTCGCTACCGGTCGATGTCAACGGCGTGCTCATGTCGATTGCGGACGTGCAAGGGTATCACTATATCCGGACCGGCACGCCTGAGTATCTGCGCCTCATTGATCGCGGCACGCTGCGCAGCTTTGGGCAAGAGCCCGCCTACGTCTCGGTGGCGGTGGCAATGTTTCTGTCTGCTGTGGTGTGCTTTGTGTTTGTCATGATCGGTCGGGCTTTCACCAAGACGCAGTTCTCGTGGCTCAAGAGGATCTAGGTATGCGATCCCGACTGCGGTGCAGGACCCTAGCGGTATATCTGCTCGCTGCCGCCTTGGCCGCGTGTGCTGGTCTCGCCGGCGACGTTCATGCGCATGGCGAGGCGGCGCAGGAAGCGTTCCTGCGCATGTCGACCATCCAATGGTACGATACCAGGTGGTCGGCAAGTGAAGTCAACGTCAACGACGAGATCGTCGTCACTGGGCGCTTCCACGTCGCACGCTACTGGCCCTTCAACGTGCCGAAACCGGAGATGACCTTTCTCAATGTTGGTGTCCCGGGCCCTGTCTTTGTCCGGGTCGCAAGCGATATTGGCGGCGTGAACGCGGCGGCGTCGATGCCGCTCGAGCTCGGGCATGATTACGAATACAGACTGGTCCTACGCGCCCGCAAGCCGGGCCGTTACCACGTCCACCCCATGCTTGATATCCGCGACGCCGGCCCCATAGTTGGTCCCGGCAGTTGGGTGACGGTCAACGGCAGTTTTGCCACCTTCACCGATCCCATTACTACCAGCGGTGGGGTGACGGTCGACTTGGAACGCTACGGTCTCGGTTGGGTGGTAGGCTGGCACGTCGTGTGGCTCGTGCTGGCGCTCCTCTGGCTCGTGTACTGGCTGCGCAAGCCCTTGCTGATCCCACGGTACGAGGCGGTGGTCCAGGGTGAGGGTGAGGCGCTGATTACGCCGACTGACCGAGTGATGGGAGGGGTCATGCTGGCGGCCGCTAGTGTGATCGCGCTCGTCGCTACGGGAATGGCCTCTGTGCGCTACCCTGTCACAATTCCGCTGCAGTCAAACCAAGCATACCCTCGTTCCCTGCGTGACACGCTGCCAACGGTCAATGTGGCGGTCACCCGTGCGGAATACCAGATCCCCGGACGCACCGTGCGTATGTGGCTCACCGTGACCAACAGTGGAGCGGAGCCCGTCAGACTCGGCGAGTTCACCACGGCGAATATACGATTTCTCAACAGGCAGGTCGTGCAGCCCGAATCTGGCTATCCCGATGATTTGCTGGCTCCTGCAGGCTTGGAGGTGATCCCTGACGTGGCCGTCGAGCCTGGGCAGACTAGGGATCTCGAAGTGGTAGCGACGAGTGTGGCGTGGGAGACCGAGCGCCTGGCGTTGCTCATCAAGGACCCGACGAGTAGAATTGGGGGCCTCCTCATGTTTTTCGGCTCCCAAAGCAACCGGCGTCAGGTCGTGGAAGTTAGCAGCCCTGTCATTCCCACTTTCCGCGGCGAACTCACCGGGGTAGAGTCGTGAGCGGCAAGCACTATGGGGGTGAGCAGTTATCGAGCTTTCAACAGCAGTCGTGGCGAACAAGGAGGCTGGGGTGCGCGGCTGGCCGTGGCCGCGACCGTCAGTGTTGCTGCACTTGCCTTGGCGAGGATGTGCACGACTGTGGCGTTCGCGCATGGAAACGCGGCACTGCGCGATGACGCGTGTGCCAAACGCGCTGGACTCTATTATGTGCACTTCTCGGCCTATCAGCCGAGCTTCAATCCTTACGAGCAATACTGTGAGGCCACAGGTAGCGAGGGCGATGCGCTCGTCGTCCTCGATGTGGTCGGCGCTGGTGCCGACACCCTGCCCGTATCGATCAGAGTGCTCGACGTGACGACGAGTGGTGCGCATCCTGTGTTGGAACTGCCACCGCAGAGATACAGGGGAGGAATTGTCAATTTCCATGTCGCGTTGCAAGCGGGCCGCTCGTACATGACTGCTGTCACCTTGGGGGAACCGCCACGCTCTTATACCGTCAACTACACCCTGCGCGTGGCCACGTGGTGGGACCGTGTGGTCGCAGGGGTCGGACAGGTTGTCGGTATTGGGACTATCATTGTCGTTTTTCTCGTCGTGGGTCTGCTCTACGCATTCTACGGCAGGCAGTCATACGAAGCGCCTCACTGGAAACAGCAGGCGTAGCGATCCAACCAACGGGTGACTATGCGAACAGTGAAAGGGGCTGCAGCGCCGATTTTCTTCATGGCTGTCCTTAGCGTGCCGATAAGTATGGCTGCATGTACGGAGAGGGGAGAATCGGTGAACGCTCCCCTGAGTGCCCCAGGGCTCACGCGCACAGCCGGCTTGCGGCTGACCGATCAGCACAATCAGCCGGTCGCGCTTGAGTCGTTCAAGGGGCGCCCAACGGTGATCGGTTTCATGGATACCGCCTGCCCTGGACCTTGCAAATTGCTAACGAACAAGATGCATATGGTGTACAAAAAACTGGCGTCGGGCGAAGGTGCACGGGTGAACTTCGTCTTGATCTCTTACAACGCGCTGCACGATACTCCAGCGAGGCTTACGGCATATACCCAGGAGATGGGACTCGAGCCGCTTGGCTGGCACCTGCTGACCGGGGCACCGTCCGAAATTGATCAAGTGTTGCATATGTTTGGTCTACCTCCTGTCAGTATCTCCAGCACTCCCATGGAAATGATGGATGCGCTCGACTATGTCTTTCTCCTCGATCGCGACGGGCGTATTCTCAGTCGCTACAAAGCTGCCCAGTTCAAAACCGAACAGCTCGCAATCGATCTGCGGCGCACTTTGGGCTCGGATGTGTCAGTGCTGCAGAACCAATCCCCACCCTCCTAACTGGCGCGCTGAGTCAGTGGGTGCAATCTGAAAGCCCCTGTGGTGTTGCTGCTGTCGAAGGTCTGTCCGGTCGTTCCTGGATGCAAAGCAACACCCACTGCTGCCTCCATTAGAAACACTACGCACACAGACTGTCTCTAAAAGAGACAGAAGCGACCGATTGTCCACCCTGGTTGTTGTTCGCCGTTTGCTGAGGCACAGGCGTGGCTGCCTCCTTTTTCTGCCGATACAAAAGATCCTCTTATGGACCGGTCCCGCAGCGCTGCTGGTGTGGATTTTGCACTTGCCTTTTATCATATCTACTCTGCATGGGGGTATGTGGTGAAGCGCTACATCTGTCTCATTTTGGGTTTGGTCATCTTGGGCAGCTGGGGTGTAAACGTAGCCACCGCCGGCGAGCAGGAGGCGAGAGCGGTGACTACAGAAGAGCTGCGCGCAATCCAACAGCGTGTGCAGCAGTTAGAAGACAACCTACGAGTGCGGGATGAGCGCATCAGACAGCTCGAGGAGAAGTTGGCCATCCACGAGCCGGTGTCGCCAAAGGCGTCATCGGTCCGCGAGCAACACGGTACCCATCTCAGCGCCTTAGAGGCGGAGAGGGACACGCCTTTTGGTGGCGAGTTTGCCGTAATGCCGGGCGGTCAGGATGGCCCTTTTGATACGAGTACCGATTTCTTCATCGCCGGCGCGCTCAATGTGCCTCTTGTCCGCCACGACCCTTTGTTTGGCCAGAAGCTCCTCGGTGAAGTGATGATTGGCTACGGGCGCAGCACCGACACAGGGGTCTTCACTACTCCCCTCACTTTAATGGTTCCCTCTATGGGCCTCCCCGCCGGGGCGCGCATCGTCAGTAACCGACTAGAAACCAAGTTTCTCCAGGTCTTCCTCGGTGCCAAGTATAAATTGGTCGACTATGGACTCGCACAGCTACAAAGGAGTATACAGCCGTATTTCGTGACCGGTCTAGGACTCAATGTGATCCTGGGACGCACCGGCAAGGCCGGAGTCGATACGGATGGCGATGGGAGGCCCGATGTCACCTTGAGCGCTCTTGGTTTTCCCGGTGGGCTGATCGGTGGTGTCACCCCCGAAGCGCCGGAGCTGTGGCGTCGTGGGTTCCCGACCGGCCAAGGCAACATCAAGTTGGCCTACAGTATTGGCGGTGGCCTCGATGTCAAGCTGACCGAACGCCTCTTCTGCGGGATGGATGCGCGCTACAACATCCTGGACGGTGGCGGAGACTATGCCACCTACACGGGCAAAGTGGGATTCCTCTGGTAGAGAGGGATGCTAAAACCATACAGGAGAACTCCCCATGGCAAACTGGCGTGAGGAAACGATAGCTGTTGCCCAGACGACCCTGACGCTCATCCGTGGCGGGGCCGGCAAACCGCTGCTGGTCTTGCACGACGAACTCGGCTACCCCGGCTGGATGACGTGGAACGAAGCGCTGGCACAAGAGCGGACCCTCTTGATCCCGCTGCAGCCCGGCTTCGGCAAGACCCCGCGGCTGGAGTGGATCAGGAGCTATCGCGACCTGGGTGGATTTTACGCCATGGTGCTGCGCCAGCTCAAGCTGGACCCCATCGATGTCATGGGGTTTTCTGCCGGTGGTTTTATCGCCGCCGAAATGGCCGCTGCTGATCCCCACCTGTTCTCCAAAATGGTGCTTGTTGCGCCGATGGGGCTCAAGCCGACGGAGGGGGAGATCACCGATATCTTTCCGTTGACGATCCGCTCCCATTTACGCTTGACCGTGGCCGATCCCACCACGCCCGAGTTTGGCAAAATCTACGGTGGGGAAATGACTCCAGAGCAGTTCGAAGCGTTCGAGGATGCGCGGGCGGAAACTGCCAGGCTGGGCTGGGAGCCGTACATGCACAATCCCAGTCTGAGCTATTTGCTGCAGGGGGTGCAGCACCTGCCAACGCTGCTCATTTGGGGAAACAGGGACGCAATCGTCCCCCGTGGGTGCATTACTGCCTATCAACAAGCGATTGCCGGCGCTCAGGTCGTCGAAATCCCCAACGTGGGGCACCGGCCAGAAATTGAAAATGCCGCTGCCTTTGTCCAGGCGGTCAGGACATTTCTGGCCTCCTAACAGAACAGAAAGGAGAAGCACGTATGAAGGTCGGTTACTTTACCGAGCGACCCTACCGCTGGGTTCCGGAAGAGGCGATATTTAAGAACCATGCCTTCTTTGGCGTCTCGAACGCCTACTTTGACCGTGAGAAAGCCGCGGATGACTACAACTACTATCTCGAAGAAGCCTGTTATGTAGAAGAACTGGGCTTTGACGCCATCGCTCTCAACGAACACCACGGGACTCCCTTCTGTATGGGTGGAGTGATGGATGTCGAAGCCGCGATCTTGGCACGCATCACCACGAAGGTGAAGATCGTCCTTGTTGGCAATCTCCTTCCGGGGGTCAAGCACCCGCTACGTCTGGCCGAGGAGCTAGCCGAGATTGATCTAATCTCACGGGGGCGCTTAGTGACCGGCTGGGTACGTGGGGCTGGCAGTGAGCAATTTTTCAATAATGCCAACCCTGCCTACAACCGAGAATATTTTAACGAAGCGCACGATTTCATTCTGCAAGCGTGGACGCGCCCAGGGCCGTGGCGCTATGAAGGCAAACATTTCCATTATCGTCATGTCAACCCCTGGGCCTTGCCCTATCAAAAACCATACCCCCCCATCTGGATTCCCGGCGTGCTGAGTCCTGAAACAGTACGCTGGTGTGCCGCACATCGCTACCCTTATGTTGGGTTGGGCACCGCCATCGGACCAACGTGTGATCTGTGGGATATATATGCCGATGAGGCGGCCAAGCAGGGGTACCAAGCCGGGCCAGAGAATTATGGGTACTTGATTCCCACGTTTGTGGCCGAGACAGAGGAGCGCGCTCAGGAACTCGGAAAGGGCTTTGTCTTCGGCGGTGGCCAGGCCGCTTTTTCCCGTCCGGAGTACACCCTTCCTCCGGGCTATAATTCGAAGGACGCGATCCGTAGGCTGGCGAAGCAGCCTGGAGGGAGTTGGCTGGGGGTCAGCCAAGATAAACTCAAACAGACGCAGACCGATCCCCAAGCCCAAGAAGAGGAGTTCAACGAGATCCGTCGCAAGCTTGCGGCTAGTTATCAAAAGGCCCAGCAGAACTTACAGATCATCGTGGGAACACCTAAGACCGTGATTCCCAAAATCAAGACGATACTGCAAATATTGCGACCCGGTATCTTTATCCTTTTCCACATCCAGGGTCCGGTCAGTAACGCCGACCGGCTCACCAGCATCCGCTTGATGGCCCAGGAAGTCGTCCCCGCTATCCGTGAGTGTGCCAAAGAACTGGATCTGCCAGACCCCTATGAACGCACTCCGGGGTCGGTCAGAGCCTATGCAGGTGCCGCCCGCGTCCCTGTCGTAGATCGACAGCCGCTCGCAGCTTTGGGGCTTGTCTAGAGTGAACCAGGCAAGACCTGTACATGTCGTGTGTATAGGGTAGGCAGGGCACCCACAAGGGGTGCTCCTGCGCCCTCTATCCTGGCTGAGCGGTACCTTTGACCGCTTGAGCTACTCGATCCCTGTTCCCTGATTCCCTTCCAGGACATGACCATCCTTTTTTAAGACCTCATCGACGACGGGATGAGCACAGCACCGGCTTCCTCGGCCTTGCTCGCCAGCCAGCGGTCAAAGCGAGAACGGAGTGCGGTGAAAGAATGCTTATAGTACGGAGGTGGGTAGTTAGTGTGGCAAAAGGAGCATCTCATCTCTATCTCTCTCTCCTGCTTTCGCAACCATAAGAAAGTGACCGCCCGCTCTGTTCTTATTTTTGCGATAGCCAGGGCAAAAAAGCGCAAAGATAGGTGGTCTGCTTTTTGCTCCTCCTGGGTGTGGCAAGAGGATGACCATGAACACGCATGATTGTGTCGCGCGGCTTACATTCATACTCGTTACGGTATCTGGGCTTGTCGGGGCAAGCGGGGAAGCGGCTCCTCCAGCAGCAGGAACGACAGCGGACAAGCCATCTATAGTTGCCCCAGTCCCGACGCCACCAGGGGCGACGCCGAAGCTGCTCGCGCTGGGCAAGCAGGTCTACGCAAAGCAATGTGCGGCGTGCCATGGCATAGACGGTCGCGGGCAAGGGGAGGCAGCGTATCTCCTATACCCAAAACCCCGGGATTTTGTCGCGGCGCGTTATCGACTCGTCTCGACGTGGGAGCGCGTGCCGACCGATGAAGATCTCTTTCAGACTATCACCCGTGGGATGCCTGGTTCAGCCATGCCGTCCTGGGCGCATCTACCAGAAGAACAGCGTTGGGCTTTGGTCTACTATATCAAGACGTTTGCCGAGCGCCCGCTCGCGGTCAAACCGATGAAAGCGCCGGATACCGACGGGAGTGGGAGAGAGGGAATCATCCTGGTTCCGCCGGAACCTCCCTTTACCGACGACGCCCGCGCCAGAGCGGCCGAGCTGTTCGCCGACGCCTGCGCGTCGTGCCACGGCGCGACCGGCAAAGGGGATGGGGTACAGGAACAGGTAGACGACGAGGGGTTCCCCACGCGACCGCGCGATCTGACGGCGGGCATCTTCAAGGGGAACCCGGATCCAATTGCCCTCTACCGTCGCATTGTCGCAGGCATTCCCGGTACGCCGATGCCGATGAGCGATTGGGCCTATGGAGACGATGCCTGGCACCTGGTCCATTTCATTCGCTCGTGGTCGAGCGATCGACAGCGTGAACGAACAGAGATGAAGAGGTTCACCATCGTTGCTCGGCGCGTGAAGGAGCTGCCTGATCATCCAGATGCCGAGATTTGGCGCGAGGCTCCCCCGGTCAACCTGCACCTTATGCCCCTGTGGTGGCGTCAGGAGCGACCTGAGGAGGTGGTAGTACGCGCGCTCCATGATGGCAAAGAGCTCGCCTTGTTGCTGGTGTGGCAGGATAGCACCTATGATCACACTGCCATACGACCGCAGGATTTTCGCGACGCCGCGGCGGTGCAGTTCTCCCTCACGCCTGATCCGCCGTTCTTTGCCATGGGAGAGACAGGGCAGTTCGTCAACATCTGGATGTGGAAGTCCGAACGCCAGGCAGACCTGGAGCCTGCGTTTCAAGATCTTGAGAAAGTGTATCCGAACCTTGGTATTGATTCGTACCCCAATTTGACCCGCTCGCCCCTCGAGCAGCCGCACCGCCACGCGTTGACCCTCCACTCGGATCCAACGTTCGTCACAGGCTGGGGGGCGGGCAATATCGTGTCTGACCCGCTGCGCATGAGCGCGGCGGAAGATTTGCGCGCACAGGGGTTCGGCACACTGCAGGCACGCCCGCTGATCGACCAGAAGGTCGAAGCGCGTGGTGTGTATGCGTTCGGCTCCTACCGCGTGCTCTTTCGCCGTAGTTTCCAGCCGAGCGGTGAGGGAGGCGTGCGATTCCAGGCCGGGATGACTGTTCCTGTGGCCTTTGCCGTATGGAATGGAAGCGCTGGTGACCGCGACGGCAAGAAGTCGGTGACTATTTGGCAAGATTTGCAGATTGCTCAGTAAAGGAAGAGGACACACTATGAATACACACGCCATGGATGAACTCACTCCTCCTGTGCCTCTACGCAGCGCTGGGCTGACCCGTCGCGACTTCCTGCGCTGGCTGGGGATCGGTACGAGCGCAACCGTGCTAACCGCTGGGCTCCCCCTCAAACTCTTGGCGGCGGCCAGACCGGGGGAAAATCCTCTCGCAGGCTCGGTGGCACGGGACTGGGAGAAGATTTACCGCGACCAGTATAAATACGATTATACCTTTGATTGGGTATGTTCTCCTAACGATACGCACGCGTGCCGGGTGCGTGCCTATGTGCGCAACGGTATCGTGACCCGTCTCGGCAACACCTACGACTACCAGACCTATGCGGATCTCTACGGCAATAAGGCGACGGCCAACTGGAACCCCCGCCAGTGTGCCAAGGGATACACCTTCCACCGCGTCATTTACGGCCCCTATCGCTTACGCCACCCCATTGTCCGTAAGGGGTGGAAAGCGTGGGTTGACGCGGGCTGTCCGGAGTTGACCCCGGAGTTGAAGTCGCGGTACCTGTTCGACAACCGCGGCCAGGATGAATTCATCCAAATCTCTTGGGAAGATGCTTTCCATGACATTGCCAAGGCTTTGGTGGCGATCTGTCGCCGGTATAGTGGCGAGGAAGGCAAGAAACGGCTGCTAGCGCAGGGCTACCAGCCGGAAATGGTCGAGGCTACCAAAGGAGCAGGGACGCGTTGCGTGAAGATGCGGGGCGGTATGGGACTCCTCGGGGTCATCGGCAAGTATGGTATGTATCGCCTCAATAACTCGCTCGCCCTGCTGGATGCCAAGATCCGTGGCGTTGCTCCCGAGCAAGCGCTGGCCGGACGCAACTGGTCTAATTATACCTGGCACGGTGACCAAGCGCCTGGGCATCCCTGGGTGCACGGGCTGCAGACTTCGGATTGTGATTTTAACGATCTGCGCTTTTCCAAGCTCATTATCATGGATGGCAAGAACCTGGTGGAAAACAAGCTGACGGACGCTCACTGGTTCATCGAGTGTATGGAACGGGGCGCTAAGATCGTCGTGATCGCACCGGAGTATAGCCCGCCTGCGACCAAAGCCGACTACTGGATCCCCATTCGACCGCAGACCGATGCTGCGCTCTGGCTAGGGGTGACCAAACTCCTGATCGACAACAAATGGTACGATGAGGCGTTTGTCACACGCTTCACCGACTTCCCGCTCCTGGTGCGGACCGACACTCTCAAGCGTCTCCGCGCAGCCGAGGTCTTCGCCAATTACAAGAGTACGCTTTCCCCAGACGGTCCGTCGATGAAGGTCCAGGGCCTCACCCCAGAACAGCACGCCCGGCTTGGCGATTTCGTGATTTGGGATCGCAAACAGAATGGGCCAGTGGCGATTACCCGTGATGACGTGGGTGAGACAATGGTGCAGAAGGGCCTCGACCCCGTCCTCGACGGGACATTTACGGTCAAGCTGGTGGATGGAACGGAAGTGGAGGTGGCGACGCTATGGACGTTATACCAGACGCACCTCAAAGATTACGATCTCGACACCGTATGCGAGATCACCCATGCGCCACGGCAGCTCGTCGAGCAACTGGCACAAGACATCGCGACGATGAAGCCGGTGGCGATCCACCAAGGTGAAGGGATCAACCACTGGTTCCACGCCACGGAGATGAACCGTGCCGCGTACCTGCCGCTCATGCTGACCGGCAATATCGGGCGCCCGGGAGCTGGATGTCATACCTGGGCCGGCAATTACAAGGCGGCGCTCTTCCAAGGATCACCGTGGACGGGACCGGGCTTCAAAGGCTGGGTGGCCGAAGATCCGTTCGCGCCGAATCTCAACCCTAAAGCCCCCGGTAGAGAAATCAAAGTCCGTGCCTACACCAAGGATGAGGAGCCGGCCTACTGGGATCATGGGGACATGGCGTTGATCGTTGATACCCCCAAATTCGGTCGTAAGAACTTTACCGGTGAGACCCACATGCCCACGCCAACCAAAGCGATTCTCTTCTCCAACGTCAACCTGATTAACAATGTCAATCCCAACGTGGAGATGATCGTGGCGATCGACATTCAGATGACGGCCTCGATCGAGTATGCAGATATCGCCTTGCCCGCCAATAGCTGGCTCGAATTTGCGGGATTGGAGATCACCGCCAGTTGCTCGAACCCCTTCCTGCAGATTTGGAAGGGCGGGATCCCACCGGTCTTCGACACCAAAGACGACATCGAGATCCTTGCGGGAATCGCCGGTGCATTGGCTGATGTCACGGGTGAACAGCGCTTCCGCGACTACTTCAAGTTTGCTGCCCCAGAACACCGCGGTGTGTACATCCAACGCCTACTCGACACCTGCACGACCACGGTGGGATACAAGCTTGAGGACATCATGGCTGGCAAATACGGTCCGCCGGGTGGGTGCCTCATGAATTTCCGCACCTATCCCCGTATCCCCTTCTACGAGCAGGTGCACGATAATCAGCCGTTCTTTACCGATACCGGTCGACTGCACGCCTATGCCGATGTGCCTGAGGCGATCGAGTACGGGGAGAACTTCGTCGTCCATCGGGAAGGACCAGAGGCGACCCCGTACTTGCCCAACGTGATTGTCAGCTCCAACCCCTATATCCGCCCTGAAGATTACGGCATCCCGCTCGAGGCAGAGCATTGGGATGAACGTACCATCCGTAACGTCAAGCTCCCGTGGAAGGGAGTCAAGAACACCAGGAATTTCCTGTGGGAGAAAGGCTTCCGTTTCTATTGCTTGACACCCAAGACGCGCCACCGCGTCCATTCCAGCTGGTCCAACGTGGACTGGCACATGCTCTATGACTCGAACTTCGGTGATCCCTACCGCTTGGATAAGCGGGCCCCCTCTGTGGGCGAGCATCAGCTCCATATGAACCCGCAGGCCGCCCGTGATTTGGGCATAAATGACGGGGACTATGTGTATGTCGATGCCAATCCGGCCGACCGTCCATATGTGGGGGCGCGGCCGGATGACCCCTTCTACCGCGTGTCGCGCTGCATGTTGCGGGTAAAGTATAACCATGCGTATCCGTATAACGTCGTGATGATGAAACACGCGCCGTTCATCGCCACGGAAAAGAGTGTCAAAGCTCACGAAACACGGCCTGACGGCCGCGCGCTCTCCGAGAACACCGGTTATCAGGCAAATCTGCGCTACGGTTCCCAACAATCGGTAACGCGCAATTGGCACATGCCGATGCACCAGACCGATACCTTATTCCACAAGGCCAAGGTGTCGATGAGTTTCATCTTTGGCGGAGAAGCCGACAACCACGCTGTTAACACTGTCCCCAAAGAGACCCTGGTGCGCGTGACTAAGGCCGAAGATGGGGGCATGGGGGGGAAGGGTATCTGGGCGCCGGCGACGACGGGGTACACGCCGGACAATGAAAACGAGTTCATGCAACGATACCTGGCCGGTGATCTGGTGAAGGTGAAAGGGTAAAGGGTGTCGTGGTTCGTGATCGACACACAAAGACAAGACACGAGCACACGAATAACGAATACGAGCTGGAGAAGAACGCGATGCCGTACAATGACCCTGATCCGCAGGATCCGACCATGTTGGTCGGTGTGATGCTGCCCGCTGAAGCGGAGACCATGCGCGAGATGGCGTACGTGTTCGCCGAAGAGTTTGCCCGTTTGGGCTATGACCGCACGCGCATCCTGTGGTTGTTCAAACAGCCCTTCTACAGCGGAACGTACGGGGCATATCGGGCGCTCGGCGAAGAGCCCATCCGTGCGATTATCGACGAATGCCTTGCCGCCTGGGGGCCGGTACGCTTTATCGACCGCGATGACGGAAAGGAGTAGGAGTCATGCCCAAGGTCTACAACTGGCAGCTCGGTCGGGAGATGGTGTACCCCTATGAGGGGGCATATCCACGGCGGCAGTTTGCCTTTGTCTTCAACATCAACCGCTGTATTGCCTGCCAGAGCTGTACGATGGCGTGTAAGTCGACCTGGACGTTCTCTAAGGGCCAGGAGCAGATGTGGTGGGCGAATGTGGAGACCAAGCCCTATGGCGGCTACCCGCAATTTTGGGACGTCAAGATCCTCAATCTGTTGGAAAAGGCCAATCCGGGTGGACAAACCTGGACGAGGACGCCCGCTGACGACCGTTCAGCGCCCTATGGCCGGTTCGACGGGAAGACGATCTTTGAGGCTGTACAGCGGATGTTGGTGCCGGATAGCGCGCGGGTCCTGGGCTATCTGCCGACCGATGAAGAGTGGAACTCGCCTAATATCTATGAAGACAATCCGGTCGGGAAGAAAGGGGTGCCTAACCAATACGATCAGGAAGGCGCTACCCTGCCGGAGCACAGAACGTGGTTCTTCTATCTCGCCCGTATCTGTAACCACTGTACGTACCCTGCCTGCCTGGCTGCCTGCCCACGCCAAGCTATCTATAAGCGTCCTGAGGACGGCATCGTGCTCATCGACCAGAAAGAGTGCCGTGGTTATCGCAAGTGCGTGGAAGCGTGCCCCTATAAGAAGAGCATGTATCGGGGCAACACGCGTGTGTCAGAGAAGTGTATCGCCTGTTACCCGCGCATAGAGGGCAAGGATCCGGAGAGCAAGGGACAGCCCTTGGAGACCCGCTGCATGACCGCCTGTATCGGCCAAATCCGCCTGCAAGGCTTGGTGAAGCTCAACCCGGACGGCACCTGGGCCGAAGACCGTCAGCATCCGCTCTATTACCTTGTGCATGTGGCCAAAGTGGCATTGCCCCTGTATCCGCAGTTCGGCACCTTACCCAATGGGTATTACATTCCCCCACGCTGGGTGCCGCGCCCCTATCTGCGACAAATGTTCGGCCCTGGGGTGGACGAGGCGATCGAGCGGTACACCTACCCTGACCGTGAGTTGCTTGCCGTCCTGCAGCTCTTCCGACGCTCCAAGCGCATCATCTTCCGCTACGAAATCAAAGAGGGGCCGAAGCTGTACGAAGCGACGCTGCGAGGCCGCAAGATTACCATTTACAACGACACGGTGATTGCCTATGGCCAGGATGGTGCAGAGATCTTTCGTACCACCGTAGAAGAGCCACTGCATGTGCGGCCTGCTCTACATGTCAATTCGATTTGACGCAAAGGAGAGGAGGAGCGGTGATGGATACCGTGACACCGTCGCCTGCGTGCCAGGACACCGCGGTCGATTGTGCTTATGGTCGTGCCGCGTTGTACCATGCATTAGCCTTAGGGTTGCGTGCGCCGAGTCAAGAAACCGTTGCACGCCTCCTCTCAGAGGAGGGTGTCGCGGTCCTGGCGAGTATTGCCTCGGCGCTTGAGGAGCGTGGCGCCGGCGAGCTCTGCAGCCGGGTGTTACGGTTGAGAGCGGTGCAGGAGCGAACGCTGTCATCGCTAATGGCCGCCTACCAACGTCTCTTCGGCCATACCGCACGCGGAATTGTGTCGCCCTACGAAACGGAGTACGGCGACGAGGCGCTCTTCCAACAGCCACACGAGATGGGAGATCTCGCCGGCTTCTACCGCGCCTTTGGCCTGACGCTGAATACCGCGGAGCACGAGCGGCCGGACCATGTGAGCTGCGAGTGTGAATTTCTGTGTTTTCTCGCGCTTAAAGAAGCATACGCCCTCGAGCAGCCTGACCCCGTCATGGTGGAGGAAACTCGGAAAGCGAGCCGTCTGTTCTTACGCGATCATCTCGGTCGCTTTGCTCCAGCCTTCTCACGCAAGCTGGTCCAGGAAGATGCGGGGGGTTTTTATGGTGCCCTGGGTGATCTGTGCTATGCTTTCCTGAACTGGGAATGCCGACGCGTCGGGGTCGTGGCCGGGCCTATGGAGCTCGGCCTGCGTCCGGCTACGGATGACCGGGTACCCATGGCCTGTAGCAGCGGCACAGAGTGTGCGGCGCTGCCTGGGACGTGCGGGCCAGAAGTTGTGCGCGTGGGCTGAGAGTCCTGTAAACGAAGAAACTTCAGCAGAAGCGGCTATGCACCCTAGAGCAGACACCGCCCCTTTCTCTCTCCGTTACGATCCGCACCTAGTTGAGGAAGCGATCTTTCTCGTGGTGAAGGACCGTCCGCAGGAGCGGATTTTCCATCGGGGGAGAGACCAGCTTTACCATATCGCCGATGCGGAGGCCCGAGACCGGGCATTCCAGGAATATCACTCATCGTGGTTTACCCGCCTCGGGTTGCATTTGCCGCTCGAACAGGCGTTGGCTGAACAGCCAACGATTCTCCAAGCCGTGCACACCTGCGTGGTGGGTTATGCTCCTACCCAAAAGGATGAAGGTGCCGAGTTGTTTGTCTCCCCCCCTGCGGCGGGGCTGAACGAGCGTGAGCGCCGCGCGGTCGGGGTGCTCCTCCGTCCTGTATCGTTCCTCGATCCTGACACCCTTCTCGGGCTTCTGCGGCACGAGTTGTTGCACATCGCCGACATGCTGGACCCGGATTTCGGCTATGAGCCGGTGTTCCCGCAGCCGCAAGGCGGGCCAGCCGCGGAGCACCTGTTGCGAGACCGCTATCGTATGCTCTGGGATACGACGATTAATGGTCGCATGGTCCGCCGGGGGTGGGCCTCGCCGGCTATACGCGAGCGCTGTCTACGCGACTTCACCCACGTGTTTCCCCTCCTCGGTGCCGGCGCACTCGCAGCGTTCGCTCGCTTTTTCGATACAGGGCCGCATACACACGCCGAACTGCTCGCCGCTGCCCGTGAGCTTGGAGGGAACCCGCGCAAACCGGGACAGAGTGGCCGGTGTCCGCTCTGTCGGTTCCCGACGTATGTGTTTGAACCGCACCCCGAAGACCTTCCTACACCTGTCATCGCACGTATCGCCCAGGATTTTCCTGCGTGGCGCCCCGCCCACGGCCTGTGTGTGCAATGTGCTGATCTCTACCGCGCCCAACCGTTCGCAGCGGCTGCCGTACGGATGCTTCCCCGCGGGTGAGGAGTGTGCCTAATGAACAGCCACGGACAGGGGAGACGCATCTGGCAGGTTGCTGAAGGAGGGTAGGGGTGCCTACTCCTCCCTCCCCGGTCGTGCGGTATGGTGTTGCGATCGTCAGCACGGCAGCGGCGCTGCTGCTGACGCTGCTGCTGCGCCTCTGGATCACTCCCACGTTTTTCCTGCTCTTTTTTGCCGCTGTAGTCCTGAGCGCCTGGTATAGTGGGCTTGGGCCAGGACTGTTGGCGACGGCCCTTGCCGGGGTGCTCAGCAACTACTATTTGCTCCCTACCTTCGTACCGTTGACCGATGGGAGCAGCAGCTTTGGCCGGCTGATCGTATTCACGTGTGTGGCGTTTTTCATCAGCTCGCTGATCGTGGCACGCGAGCGCGCCCGACAAGCGCTGCAACGAGAACGCGACTTCGTCAAGAGCCTCGTCGATACCAGCCAAGATGCCATCATTGTCATCAACCGGCAAAAACAGATCATGCTGTTCAACCCCGCGGCGGAACGTATCTTTGGCTATAGCGCAGCGGAGGTACGAGGGCAGAAAGTGAACATGCTCATGCCCGAGCCGTATGCGAGTGAACACGATGGGTATATCGACCGTTACGAACAAACCGGCACGCCCCACGCCATCGGACGCATTCTCTCTGTGGCTGGTCGGCGGAAAGATGGCAGCATCTTCCCGATCGAACTTGCGGTGACCAGACTGCAGGGTGATGGGGAAATTTGGTATGGAGCGTTCATCCGTGATCTCTCAGAGAAGGTCAGGTTACAAGAGCAGCTCGTGGAGCGCGAGCGCTTGGCCGCGATTGGCACCACAGCCGCGACGTTCGCCCATGAGGTGGGCAATCCGCTCAACAGTATGTTCATGGCTGCCCAGCTGCTAGAGCGACGCCTCGCCAGACAGGGAGAGGTCACAGACGATAAACTGCTGATTCCTTTGCGCACGTTGATGAGCGAACTGAGGCGGCTCACCCTGCTCCTGCATGAATTTCGTTCGTTGGCGCGTCGCCAGGAGTTAACCCTCCGACCCGTCCACCTCACCACCCTGGTTGCGGAGGTCCTGGCAGCAGAGGCACCTGCTTACGCTGCAGGCGGGATTCGTGTCGAGCAGGTCTTCTCTCCCGATCTCCCCGTGATTGTTGCGGATAGTGAGAAGCTCAAACAGCTCCTGTGGAATCTCTGCAAAAACGCGGTCGAGGCGATGCCACACGGCGGCACCCTCACCGTGCGGCTATCCAGTGCGAATGACCAGGTCAATCTAGAGATCAGCGATACGGGGGTTGGTATTCCGGCTGGGATTGATATTTTTGCTCCTTTCGTCACGACCAAGTCCCAAGGGACAGGGTTGGGGCTGACGGTCGTGCGACAGATCGTGGCGGCGCACGAGGGGACGATTACCTATAGCAGTGAACCAGGCCGAGGGACGGTCTTTCGGTTGACTCTGCCGCTACACCCATCCTCTTCACAAGACCGCGCATCAGGAAGGAGCAGTGAGACTTGATACAGGCAGCCGAGGATCTGGGGTGTGACTCTATGTGGCCGGCTGAGCATCATTTCACCGAGCACGGCTATTGGGAATTGGAGAAGGGATCGGTATTGCTTTGCTTCAATACCGCGGAGGCGCATAGACCCCGGCCTGTAGAATCACCCAACGACAGGAGAGTGCTCCTTGGGTGCCTAGCAAGGCCGCGAGCCACATCCTCCCGCTGGAGATTGTCCCGCTCGTGTACGGCAGGGCGGTGAGAGCCAAGGGCGCCGCTAAGTCCAGCAGGATCACCGAGCCAAAGAAGAGCGGTGCCAGCTGACCGCGGACCAATAGACGCACGGCTTCCCGGGCGGAGAGGGAGGAATGGTAGGCACCATGGCCGTGCCAGTGCCCGCCAAAAACGTTCCGGCCGGCCCAGATATGCAATATGGGTCCGCCCTTTACCACTCCGACCAGAAAGAGGCCCAGGAGCATGCCGGGTGGGAGTTGATGGCCATCGAGAGTGATGGTACTCCCGATGCCTGCCGCCTCACCGAACTCCCGTGCCAGGCGCCGAATCGTCTTTGCGGGCACTGTACTGATCTTCTTGACCTCTTCGGGAGCATAGCGTTTGACGTGATCAGCCAGACACTGAAAGGCTGGCTGGCAGGTGAGTCCCTCGCCCACCACATAGCTGCCTACCAGGGCGCATTCTTGGACGGTGGGGTCATCGTAGGGCTTTGGTCTGCCCGCGCCCGCATCCCACACCAACGGCTTCCCCGTTTTGTCATCTCGCACGTAGCGACCATCCGGGCGGATGAGATACGGCGCATTGGTGTGGGCGCGTAAATGCTCGGCGTCATAATAGTGATATTCGTTCAGGAGACAGTTGAGCATGCTGAGGGCGACATAGGCGTCTGTGCCTGGCCGGATCGGCACCCATTCGTCCGCCCGTTCCGCGGCCGGAGAGAGCATGGGATCGATCACCACAGGTGCATGCCCCGTGCCTTTCCTTCAGAGATGCCACGGATGGCCAGAGTGGCATTGTAGTAGGCCCCGGCTCCACTGCCGTAGCCGAACATCAGCAGGTAGTTACAGTGCTCGTAGTCTACCTGAGTGTGAATGGCACCGTGCAGGATGCCGGCCATGGCGTGCTCGCCGTTGCCACAATGCGGGCCGGCTCCCGACACCCAGGCGTTAAACGAACCGATGGCTGTCCAGAAGGAAAAATTAAACGGGTAGGACCAGACATCGACTGCGGTGGCGAGGAAGATGATAGAGCGGGGATCTTTCTGCATGGCTGCTTGCATCTTGGTCACCGACGATGTCTAATGCTTCCTCCCAACTGATCCGCTGCCACTGCGGGTCAATGCCAATCCCTTTCTGCGGGTTGGTCCGCTTAAGGGGATAGTTGACCCGGTTGGGATCATAGAGAGTCATGATCGCGGACAGACCCTTAGCGCAGAGACGTCCACCCGAAACAGGATTGTTCGGGTTGCCTTCGATCTTGACGACGGTGCCATGCACGCGATGGGCGATGATCCCACAATTCGAGTAGCACATGCTGCAAGCACTAGGAATCCACACATCTTCTGTTGCTTGCATAGCTACCTCCCTCCCATGAGAGGTGGAAAAATGAACACCTCGATCGGCCTGGATGCAGGCGGGACTTTACTCGTCAGCGGTCGTTGCAGGTCGGAAGTGCAGTCGATAATCTCTTCTCCCACCGCGATGCGAATACCAGCCTGGAGATGTATTGCCCCCTCTTTCTCGACCAGCAAGGCTGCCCGCACCTGCTCACCGTACTGTTCGCCGAGGGAGCGCACGATGTCGAACGGCGTCACCTCCTCCCCCACTTCAAACCGCACCTCCGGCGTGGGAAACAGCCGCCGATAATTGCCGTAAAATTTGATCTGGACCTCCATACTGCTGCTGCTCGGGCTCTTTTATTACGCGTAGGTCGTGCCATAGTGTGGGAGGCACTACGAGCTGTTATCGTGCGGACTGATAATATTTGGCATGAGCTATGGCTGGGAAAAAATCCTCCATGTCTACATAAGTTGGTGGTGCCAAAGGGAGCACCATGTCTCCGTCAGGCACACTGCCCTCCTGAGAGGAGAGGGGCGTGACGCGCGTGCTTATCAGCACGGTAGGCTGTGGCCAGGTGCGTTGCGCCCTCTGTCGCAAGGCAGCTCTCAGCTGTGAGCGCCACTCAAACCGCCAGACCCTGGAGCCAGTCCAAGAGGCAGCGTTGTCCACACATAGCCGCAGCCGCGCTATAACGAGAGGTGTCTGCGCGGAGCGCAGAGACTGAGAGCCCTGGCACACTGGCAATCTCGACAGCGTGGCCGACCAGCCAGCGCTCAAAGGCCCGTCCGTCGGCCTCAGGGTGGAACTGAAACCCGATAACGTTTTGTCCGAAGAGAAAAGCTTGGTGCTGGTACAGCGGTGTGGAAGCGAGGAGTTGAGCGCCCTCGGGCAGATCAAACGTGTCTCCGTGCCAATGGAGCACCGGTGTGTTGGCGAAGTGTCGCAGGGGCCCAGCTTTGCCAGCCTCGGTGAGCCTCAGCGGGCTCCACCCGATCTCTTTCGCCGGCCCAGGGTAGACCCGCGCGCCGAGCGCGCGGGCGATGAGTTGCGCGCCAAGGCAGATACCGATGGTGGGTCGAGCCGCTTCGATGCGTGAGCGGAGTAAGGTTAGCTCGTCGACGAGAAAGGGATAGCGGTCCTCCTCATAAACGCTCACAGGGCCTCCGAGAACGACAAGCAGATCAGGCTGAACAGGGTCGAGCGTGTGCAGATCGCACACTCCGAGGTCGCAGTACTGGATCTTGTACCCGCTGGCTTCGAGGGGCGCTGCGAACGCACCCAGGTCTTCGAAGTGGACATGCCGAATGGCGATAGCGCGTTTCATCACGAAAGACTCCTTTCCTCAAGACTGCCTTAGCCCCGCACAAGTGCCACCCCGAGAGCGACCACAGCCAGAGCCAGCAACAGGTTGACCCGACCATACCAGGAGGCCTGGTGCCGCAGACGTATCGCTTCGGGTGAGCCGGGTGCCGCCTGTCCTACGGCCGTGGCCCGCGGACCCACGACGAAGTCGTGCACGGCACTGAGCAAGAGAACGAGAACAAAGCAGAACAGTTTGATAGCCAGAGTATGACCGAAGGACCCAGTAAAAAGATGGCCGTTCCAGAGGTCTGCCCAACCAAACCCGCGGTAGGCCAGGTTGACAGTGCCGCTGAGAAGAAGCACGATCAGGCATCCCCAGCCAACCCAGCGAAAGCGTCTCCCGGTTTGGTTAATCAGAGTCACGGCGATCCCCTGGTGTTCTGGTCTGCGAATGATCGGCACTACCACCAGAGCCAGAAAAACCATCCCACCAATCCACACCGCTGCGGCCACGAGGTGCAGCCAGACAAATAGAAGGTAGAACGTATACACTCCCTACTGCCTCTCTCGCATGACTCAGATTTTCTCTGTTTTTGCGGGGACAGCCAAGGGGGGAGGGGCAAGGGGCGCACAAATTCCGAACATGAGCAGTCCTGATAGGGCAAGCCGCCAGACAGGGCTTTGCAAGAGTTTGTTACGCATATCTGACCCCGAATTTGCGGGCCGAGCGACACTGGGAGAGGCGCACGGCCTGGATGCTCCGTACGCCTCCCTGAGCGCGAGAATTGTGGGAATAGCTCCCAGCTCTCGCGTGCATCTTTGGCAAGGAGTATGCTAATACTGGTGCAGTGGCAGGGGTGTACAGCCTCTGGCGCAGGCAGGGGGGCGGAAGAACGGACAGATGGCGTGGAGCAGTCCAGACTGCTGCAGCAGCAACGAAGGAGAGCGGTGATGCAAGGGATTGTCGCAACATGGTTAGCCGATTTGCAAGGCCTTCTCAAAGGCGAACCGCTAACCGTTACAGACGTACGCTTCGGTGTCTTTTACACTGCTGTCCGTTTGTCCAGCAACCACGTTGGTGTCGCCTTCACCCCGCGGGACCTGCACGATACAGTCTGCTGTCCCCGTTCTGCCGCTGCCGCGCCTCCTGCTGGACGCATGGCCGGGGAGAAGGCATGGACCTTGGCACAGTACGCCCTCTCCCCTGTGCCGTTACGGCGGGCGGTAGGAGTTGCCGTGCTCAATGCCCTTTCTGCCCTCGCCATTGCACGCCATGGTATACCAGGTGGGCGCCTCCTCTCTGGTGTAGATGCGCTGGCAGCAGCTAGGGTGCAGTCGCAAGACCGCGTGGCGATGGTGGGAGCGTTTGTCCCTTTCATCAAGACACTCAAGGAACAGGTGGAGCAGCTCTGGATTGTCGACAAACATCAGCAAGCCCTGAAGCCAGAGGAGCTGCCGCTGTGGAGGTCTCCACAACACGCTGCTGACGTCCTCTCCCGAGCGAGTGTGGTCCTCATCACTGGTTCGGCCTTGGTCGAAGGTGGACTCGATGAGCTGCTGGCGGCTGCAGGCCAGGCGCGTCGGGTGGTCTTAGCCGGACCGACCGCCGGTCCTTGGCCACCGACATTCTTTGCCCGCGGAGTGCATATCCTCGGCGGTCTCAGGGTGCTTGACGGCGACAAGCTGCTCCAGGTGGTGAGCGAAGGGGGATCGGGGTACTTTTTTCACACCGTCGCGGAAAAGGTGTGCATGATCCGCGATGGGGCATAGAGGGAGAGCAGGCGCCAGGCGTGCTGGCGAGTTCTCGAGCGCCCTCACTGCTGCTGGTCACTCGCCGTTCTGCCAGTGGATGTGCCTGGGGGTGAATGAAAGCCCAGGCGATTGCTCTACTCTCGCTGGCAAGACTTGCTGCAGCAGGAGATAGGGGTACCCACCAGATCCGATTGAGGTGGTGATAGCCTGTCGTCCCCACTGGTACCCGAACAGCGTGCCGATAAACCACACGTTATTCCCTTCGACGGGCAAGTCTTTGACTGCGCTTTCGTCCGGGTAGAATACCACTACAACGTCCGAACTCCGCGGCGCTTTATGGAGGACCCCATTGCCGATGAGGTGAGCGGGCAGGATGACAGTAGCAAACAGTGTGTAATACTCGACTGCCCCTGTCTTGCCGTCTTTTTTGAACAGGTGCTTTACTTGCGCGTTCCGCCGGAAAGGGCCTTGGACCCAAATTTCCTGGCCAATTTGCTGGTGGCGGAAAAAATCGATGAACGCGTCAGCCCAGGCTGACTGCACACAAAGTCCTAACATCGTTACTGCCGTCAACAAAGTAGATCGAGCAATACGCATGAGTGGTTCCTTCTTTCTTTATACTGCGAAACTCGGTGCATAACCCATGCCACAGCCTTGTTAAGAGTGACAGCTGCCTGGAGGTCGGTACGGATCGGCGATATGGCTGCGAGAGTGACAGAAAAGAGCGCAAAGGGGTGCTGCGAAAGGAGACATATTGTTGCCTTTGGGGGCAGCTCTTCATCAAAACGATCGAGCTGTCAGACGGCTTGGGCCAGCACTGCTTCTTTGACAGGCGCGGTCTATTTACTGATCCCGATGGGATCATGCTCGAATTCGCCGGCTGGACGCGTGCACTCGGTGAGGGAGAGGTGCGCTACAAACCGGCGACTGCAGCGGACAAAGGGCATACCTGGCAATCCAGTGGGAGGCGCAACAGCAAAGTGAGCTCGGTCCGTAGGCGAGAGGATGCCTTCAAGTAGCCGAAAAGCAAGGCCTGCGGGCAGCTGCAGGGGGTGCAGGAATGACAGGAATGAGCGTGCAACGGAGCCATCATTTCCACGTTACTTCCAAGGCGAAAAAGTGCGCAAAGACTGTGCGTGGCGGGTTGTTACGCGTGTCTGTCGCTGGGCTGCGGATATAGAAGTCCAACTGCTGGGCCGCTGGATTCACCTCTCCGGCCGGCGATTTCCTGGGCAGCAGGGGGTAGGTCACCCGGAGCGTCTTGCGGTCACGGATACCTTGGGTAACCATGAAGTGCATTTCGTAGTTGTCATAGAGCGGTTGCCCATTCAGGGTCGCATGTCCATACCCCCAACCCGCCACGTAGACAAAAGTCTTGGGCCAGTTCGTATCGCCACACCCCGAATCACCATGTTCATAGATGTATGCCGCTACACCGCCATGCTGGCAGGGACTGAACTCGTGAAAGCGGGTGAATTCTAGGATCAGGTCACCTTCAGGGACCTTGAGGCGAGCGACAAAACGGCCGGTGTTGTTGATCTCGTCTACATCGATCTCGACCGTTCCCTCCACCGGGTGAACATTCACAGCATCGTTGCCCATGTGATCCCAGCCGGCCGGGTCGTTGAGCCGTCCGACCTGATAAACGCGACCCGCCGACAATACAAAGTGGCCGTCGTAGAGATCATGCTGTTCCGGCGCGTAGAGAGCGATAGTGGCACCTGGCTGTCTGCGGGGAGTCGCTTCTTGCGCATTTGCCTGGGTGCAGAATGGTAGTAACACAAAGCTTACGGCGCGGAAGAGTAAAGCGGCTTTTTTCATCGTGATGTCTCCAGAGGACTAGGGGTTGAGAGGGTAGACGATCTCGGCCCATGCAGTTTGCCCTGCCTCGATGCGAACGATTGTCTTCTGCTCGTGCAGCTGTTCGTGCCAGCTCTTCAGACGATAGGTGCCCGCGGGGATCTCCTTGATGCGGAAGGATCCTGTGGCATCGCTCACCGCATGAAAGGGATGGTCGTCTACCTGGATAAAAGCCTGCATCCAGCCGTGCACATCGCAGCGCACGATGAGCAGACCTTGCTGCGCAATCGGTGTGGTGACCCTGCTTCTCTGAGCGGGCAACGCGAGATTCGCCTCGACGACCCCGTAGAGGTGCACGGTATGGAGAACCGGGTCGCTGTTGAGGGCTTTGATCGTGCTCCCAACGGTGAGGACGCTGACGTGCGGGACAAAACGACATCCTCGGTTATCGAGGACGAGTTGGTCCGGTTGGAGTGGCGGAATTTTTTCCTTCGGCACGTCTGTTAGGGTAATGATCGCATGCTGTATTCCCCGATTGTCGTTGGATACTAACAGGTCGTCTAATGTCTGCAGCTGCCCACACACGGTTGGGTCAGTGGTGTTCGCGACCATGGTCGGAGATGGCACTTGACCTTCCCCCGCCAGCCGTACGCTCCCCTCGAGCGTGCCAAGCCCACTTTCAGCCGCAGAAGATACCCGCGTGTCTGCGATGACCGCCAGTGCAGCCGCCAGGACCAGAACGGTAGGCATACAGCAGGACGCACGGCGCGATCGAGCCTCGTCGCTGTCCATTGCAATACTGATGGTACCAGCACGGTGCGTCGTAGCAAGGGTGGCACACAGATCTAAGGACGCCAGCGGGCGGCGAAGTGCTTTGCCCCCTTAACTCTGTTAACGCATGCTGAACAAACATCGCAGTCATACGCTTGCCATAGCTGCAGACAAGATCAGTGTTATCGATGGGTTGAG
>Ga0308420_1000030_pt1 | contig 49278 bp, 50 predicted proteins | sample HotsprSampleMS55_FD_203802 | JGI IMG/M metagenome (GOLD analysis project Ga0308420, IMG submission 203802) | Hot spring phototrophic mat microbial communities from Mushroom Spring, Yellowstone National Park, Wyoming, United States - 20090730_MS55 ... | reverse complement strand
GTTCGGGAAGTGGAGCGATGAGCGATTCAAGGAGCGCGTTGAGTCGAGCAGGGTCGATTGCCGGGGTGTGGAGCAGAAAGGGGTGTTCGCGGGTGGTGGCTGAGCGCACCAGTTGGGCAAGCGGCACAGGTGGACAGTTGGCGGCAAGCGTGTTCTCGAGCATCGCTTTGAGAGCGGGAGGGGCTGGCGGGGGGCCAAAGCCATAGCGGGTCCACAGCTGGTCCAGAAGCGCCCAGTCGGGGGCGGTAAAGTCGATCGCTTCGAAAAAGCTGTGCACAAGGAGCCCAAAGGTTGGCCCGGCCGGAAGGTCGTCTGCCGCTAGCTGGTGGCGTTCGGCTTCGTCGACGAGCCAGCCTGTCTCTGCCGTGAGCGGCGTCGAACGTTCTGCGGCAACAGACCGCACCAGCGCGGTAAAGCTCGTCTGGCGCTGTGTCCGCTGCCAGACCTGGTCGGTAGCAAGGGGCAGCGGGGCGCGAAGCGTGGCCGGTTGGGTGGCAGGCTGCCAGCGTGGGCAGGGTGGTTGTTTGTCTGCCGTTTCACGCCAGAAGGCGGGATGGTTCGTCAAGAGCGTCAACCGCGGCATGATGAGCGCAGCAAGAGGGTTTCGGGTTGGGTCGCTGCATTTGGCAAGTGGCAGGTAGATGGTCAAGTGGCATTCGGCGCGCGTGCAACCAACGTAGAAGAGGCGGCGCAGCTCCTGCTGGGCCATCTTCTGGTAGGCCTCTTTTTCAGCTTTGTCGAAGGTCAGGCGCCGCCCATCCGGCGTGGGGAAGACGAGCGGGTAGGGAGCCGATTGGGTGTTGTCGCTTCCCCAAGCGCCCCAGAGGAAGACAATGGGAAACTGCAGCCCTTTGCTGCTATGCATGGTGAGGATGACAACCGCCTGGTCGTCGCGCTCCAGCCGCAGGGTGGCTTCGTTTGGGGCGGCGTGGTGGGTGGCGATGGCCCAGCGCAGCAACTGTTCGGGACGCGAAGCATGGTGGCGTGAGGCTTCATGAAGGAGTTCAAGGAGGTGGCGGGTGTCGGCCAGGCGGCGGTCGCCATCAGGTAGGTGGGCGAGCCGGCTCCAGACACCCATTTCGGCAAAGAGGGGAAGGAGCGCGGGCAGAAGTCCGCTGCGCTCCCAGCGCTGCCGGGTCTCGCGCCAGAGTGTCGCAGCGCGGGTAATCGCCGCCTCGTCAGCCAGCCGTTCCGGTGGCCACTGAAAGAGCGGCCCGTGGAGCACGGCGCGCAGGAGCGCCGTCTCGTGCGGGGCAGTGAGGCTTTTAAGGAGCGCGATCAGCGCAATTGCGCTTTCGCTCACCCAGACCGAACGGCGGCTGGTGAGCACGCTCGGCACGCCGGCTTGGCGCAGCTTCCGCTGCACTTGGAAGGCCTGCTCGTTGCTGCGGGTAAGAATGGCAATCTGGTTCGGCATGACCGGCGTACCGTCGATCTGCCCGGTGGTAAGGACCGAAACGACGTCGTGGGCAAGTTGCTCAAGAAGGATCGCTTCGCTCTCCTCTTTCGGGGCGGCAGAGGTCACCAGTCGGATCCGCGCACCATCCTGGCCCCCCCAGGAAAATGGCCGTTCGCTGGCCGTGCGCCCGGCACGAACCGGGTGGTAGCGGCAACGGGGGTCGAGAAACGGCGTACGAAGCGGGTGATGCCCCTCCGGTTCGGCAAAGAGGGTGTTAAAGCCATCGATGAGCGTTGGGTGCGAGCGGTAGTTGACGGTCAGGGTGTGGTGGTAATGGGCGGTAGCCACCGCGGCAAAGTAGGTTTCGAGGTTGGCGCCGCGAAAGCCGTAGATGGCCTGCTTAGGGTCGCCGATAAGAAAGAGCCAGCGGGGCGGCTCATCGGTTGCGTCCGGTAGCGGGGCAAAAAGGGGGGCAAAAAGGCGCCACTGGTCGGGGTCGGTATCCTGGAACTCGTCGATCAGGCAGGCGCGGTAGCGGGCGCGCAGCGTGCGGACAAGCATTGGATAGGTTGCCAGGGCATCAGCAATCGCCTCTTTGAGCGAGGCGTAGGTGTAGCCGTTGCGCCGGGCAAGCGCGGCGCGCCGCTCGGCCTGCCAGCGCTGGTACTGCTCGCGCAGCCAGGCTTGCATGATCTGGTCGTCGTTGGGGACCTCGCCAGCCTCTGGGGCACCATGCTTGGGTTGGTCATTGGCTTTAAGCCAGCGGGTGAGCGTCGTTGGCCAGTCGTAGGGTTGGGTAAAGTAGGCGCGCGACCCGATCCGTATCAGGGTATCGTAGAGTTTGTCCGGGGTTGGCCAGTGACGCAACACCGCCTCCTGAAGCGGCGGCGGCAGCGCGGCGCTCGCCTGCCACAGGGCGTCGATGATCGGCAGGTCGATCTCGGCTTCGTCGGTGATCAGCTCAGCATCGCTGGCGATCCCGACGGCCCAGCCGAGTTCGCGAGCCACCTGGGCAACGAAGCCATCGATTGTAGCGATGGTGGCAAGGTCCATCCGTACTTTGGCGGCAAGCAGTTGGCGCGCTAGGGCGCTACTCGGGTCAGCCTGGCGCGCAGCTATTTCGGCCTCGCTCAGGTGGCGAAAGATCCGCTCGCGCAGTTCGGCGGCGGCAGCGCGGGTGAAGGTAACGACCAGAATCTCATCGATTGCTAGGCCCATCTCGCCGACCAGACGGACGACAAGCTGCGCCAACGTGTGGGTTTTGCCGGTTCCGGCGCTTGCTTCAATGGCGTGGATACCGTGGGGAAGGAGCGTGGTGGCAGCGTCGAAAGTTTGGCTCATCTGGTAGCTCGCGCAGATCGGGCGGCGCGGGGTTTCGTCGGTTGTGGTTTGGCCGGGGGTTCGTCAAGCGGGGTGACGGTGGTGGCATTTAACCAGCGGGCGAGCCGCGGGGCGATCCGCTTCCAGGTGGCGGCAAGTCCTAGGTGCAACGGCTCGGCGGCAAGGGGGCCGCAGAGGGCTGTGAGCGCAGGCGCGATCCCTTCGCCACGAAATTTACCAGTCAAAGCCAAACCGAAGGCTGCTTGGCTTTCCTTTTGCCACGCTTCAAAAGCAGCGGTCTCCCGCGCTTTTGCCCGGTCGCTCCCTAGAAATGCCGCTTCCGCCCATTCGCGCCAGACGCTCTTCTGCCATAGCGGCGGAGCGGCAAGGAGCGCAACCCAGGCGGCGAGTTCATGCTTGGCCTCTTCGCGGTCAAGCGGCGCGAAGGTAAGGCAGAGGGGTTGGACCGAATCAGTGCGTTTGGCCTTGTCGCGAAGAAGCCAGAGGCGGCTTGATTGAGGGGCGTCGGCGGCATTGACCAGTAGGTGCTGTAGCCACGGCAAAAGAAGCTTCTCGCCGCGCAGCGGATGAGGGTAAAGCCCGACAAGCCCCTCTGGGCTCCGGTAGCCGGTGGCAGCGCTATTGAGAAGGTGGGTAAGCGTTGTCATCGAGAGGGTTAGGCCGATCGGCTCCGGTTCTGGTTGTTGCGCTCCCTGCCGCCACGCTGGGCAGGCTTCGGCAAAGCGCTCGATGAGCCGAGTGAGTGGAGCGCACCACTGCTTGGCGATAGCGACAGTGGCGGGGTGCATTGGCCAGCACCCTTCGCCGATCATTCGCGCAAGGAGCACCGATCCGTCACCATTGCCCCGCGCGGCAGCAAAGCGCTCGCGCAGTGTCCATTCGCTAAGCCCGTTAGGGGCAAGCAGCGGCCGTGCCGGGGGGGGAGCGGGCAGTTCGGGCGCAACAATCCCCTGTTGGCTAAGGCGCCAGCCGATCGGGTCGGCGAGCGCCTCAGCTAAGCGAGTAAGCGGCAGTAGGCTGGGAAATACCGGCTTCTCGTTGGCCGCAAGAAGCAGAGGTAGCGATGCCGGTGCCTTAGGTGGTGGCTCGGCCAACGCCCGGACAATGGCGTAGTGGTCGGGGTCTTCGCCCGCCGGCAGTGGCCCAGGGGGGTCGCGGAAGTAGTCGGTGTGAAAAGGATAGGCGCGGTGGGTAATGGTGAGCCGTTCGAGGTCGATGCGGTAGTGGTTGACCAGGACTTCGCGCAGCTCTTCGATGACCGCTGCGGCTGGGAGCGGCTCGTTGGTGTCTGGGGTGACCCCTTGCCAGAAGATCTCCAGCCGCCGGCGGACCGAGAGGAGGAGTTCGAGGAAGGTGTACCGGTCTTCGGCGCGCAGGTCGCGATCTCCCAGACGAAAGTAGCGGTGCATCAGATCAAAAGATGGCGAGGGGTTGGCGCGCGGATAGCGCTGATCGTCCATCCCAAGCAAAAAGAGGTAGTCGACGGGGACGCTGCGCATCGGCAAGAGGTCGCAGAAGGTGATCCCGTTGGTAAGAAACATCGGGTGGCGCGGCGTGCGCCCAAGCGTTTCAGCCCAAGCCGTGACGGTGGCAAGCGGTATCGGTAGGCCAGCTACTGGCTCAGTCTCCTCGCGCCAGCTATCGATCGCTTCGAAAAGGGGAAGCCCCTCTGGGGCATCGCCAAAGAAGAAGCGGGCGAACTGGCTCAACCGTTCCGCCCATTGCGCTGGCAGCAGACCATCGGCCGATTCGGCAAGCAGCCGCCAGGTGGTGATCAGGTCAAGGAGTTCAATCAGCGGCGCCAATTGGGCAAGCGCTCCCCCTTCGATTGCTGAAAGGGGGGCCACGTCGCCCCAGAGACCATCGCTAGGAAAGACGGCTCCCAGAAGCAGCCGGTCGATCGCGGCCCGCCAGTGGTTGCGGTGGGTGGGATCGTCAAGTCCACAGCGCAAGCCGGCGGTGACAACGACCAGCCGCTCCAGCTCCTCCAGGTCGCTCTCCCGCCAGCCAAAGCGGGCCATTACCAGCGGCTGATGGAGAAAGTCCCACACCGCATCCCAGCCCAGCGGTCCAGCCACTAGGTCGAGCCAGTTGGTAAGGAGTGCCAGCGCCGGTGCTTCCTGGACGAGGGAGCGGTCGGCCACCGTATGGGGCAGATCGGCAAAGCAGGCAGCAATGAACGGCTGGTAGGCTTCGATTGACGGAGACATCACCACGATCTGGTTCGGGGTCACTTCGGGGTGGTCGCGCAAAAGGGCAACGATGCGGTCGCGCAGCGCCTCGACTTCCCGGAGCCGCGTATGGCAGCGGTGAAAGAGGAGGTTGTATTCGATTGAAGCGGCAAGCGGGGTCACCTGGTTGCTGGCCAGGTCATTTACCAGATGGTCGGTGAGGGTTGCTGCCGGTTCATGGCGGACGAAGTGGCGGACTTCCCAAGGGGCGTGCTCCTCTGTAGCTAAGAGCAACTGCTGGAAGTGGGCCCCCTGCCGGCCGAAGGCAATGAGGAGCGGATGGTGCTCACCTTCAGGTAACCCATCGGGTTTGGCCACAGCCAGCCGCCAGCTTGTCTGACTGGGCAGGTCGCTCCAGTAGGTCTCGCACGGGGAGAGGAGAAAGAGGTGCACGACTGTGTGGCGGCTTAGTGCAAGAAGCACTTCCAGCACCAGGGAAGGCAAGAAGTTGATGCCAAAGACAAAGAGCTGATCAGGAAGATCAGAAAGAGCAGAGGAGGCTTCCAGCCGCTGGGCGAGCTGCTGCCAGAGTTCGCCGCGGTGGGGGGTGAGGGCAAGCGCCCGCCATAGCGCCGCTTGCCAGGCAGCGTCGGGGTCGTCGGGAAGGGGGTTCTTTCCTGCTTGCCACGCGGCAAGCCAGTCGGGGCGGTGGATCTGGTACTGGTCAAAGAGGTTGGCAATCGCCTCAGCCAGGCGAAAGCGCTGTCGGGGCTGGTGGTTGGCAAGCAACCAGTCGAGCGGGGGGCGATGGGCAAACTCTGGGTCACGAAGAAGCCGCTCGATCTGCCAGCGGATCGCTTCCCGGCGCAGGGCTGGTAACCTAAGGGTCAATCCCAACCGCTCGGCCAACCGGTCGAAGAAGGCGTGGGGAAAGAGAAATTCGCCGCTTGCCCAGACGCCGAACCGATGGGCGAGCTGCTGCATCAGCCACCGTTCCATACCGCGACCCTGAATGAGAAAGGGAAGCCGGGTGAGCGGCTTTGGTGGCGCGGCGGCTAGCAGCTCGACAAGCTGATCGAAAAGCACCTCCGTTTGGTTGCTCGTGTGCAGGAAGAGCTGGTGGCGAAGCAGGCTCATTGCCGCGCCCTGGTTCTGTCTGTCACGCGCGGGCAATCTGTTCGCGCACCACCGCCACCAGCCGGTCGTTCTGTTCGGGTGTGCCGACGGTAATACGCACAAAAGGGGCGATCCGTTCAGGGGTGCGGAAGTGGCGCACGAGGATTGCTTCTTTGCGTAGCGCCTGGGTAAGCGCCGCCCCGTTCCACGCCGGGTGGCGGGCAAAGAGGAAGTTGGCCCGCGACGGCAACACCACAAATCCAAGTGCGGTTAGCGCCTGCGCTAGCCGCTCCCGTTCTGCAATCACCGCTAGGCGAGTTGCTTCGAAATAGGTTTCGTCTTGGAGTGCTGCAAGTGCTCCGGCTTGGGCCAGACGGTCGAGAGGGTAGGAGTTGAAACTATCTTTGATGCGAGTAAGCGCTTCGATCAGGTGGGGTTGGCCAATGGCAAACCCCACTCGCAGGCCGGCCAGCGCCCGGCTCTTAGAAAAGGTTTGCACCACCAGAAGGTTGTCGTAGCGGCGGGTGAGCGGCGCAGCGCTTTCAGTACCAAAATCGACGTAGGCCTCATCGACCACAACTACCGCCTGCCCTTGGTGCGCGGCAACGATTGCCTCCACCTCAGCAAGCGGGAGGGCGATCCCCGTTGGGGCATTGGGATTGGGGAAGATAACCCCGCCGCATGGGGCTTTGAGTTCGCTAGTCACCAGCGTGAAGTCGTCGGCAAGCGCAGTTGTCTGGTAGGGAAGGCCGTAAAGAGTGCAATAGACGGGATAGAAACTATAGGTAATTTCAGGAAAGAGCACAGGCCCCTGATGGCCGAGCAGTCCTTGGAACGCAAAAGCGAGTACCTCATCGGAACCGTTGCCAACAAAGATCCAGTGAGCAGAAAGGCCAAAGCGGGCAGCAAGTGCTTCACGCAGCGCTAATGCAGTCGGGTCGGGGTAACGGCGAAGCGGCTCGCCCAGTTCCGCTTCAATCGCCTCGCGAATCTTTGGCGAGGGGGGGTAGGGGAGTTCGTTGGTATTGAGCTTGATCAGGTTGGGAATTTGGGGTTGCTCCCCCGGCACGTAAGGGGTCAGCGAAGCCAGGCGTGGGTTCCAGTAAACAGAAGGGGGCAGCTCTTTCATTGGGATCGTAATCGGGTTGCTTTGTCACAGACAATGGTATCATGCGCAAATAGCACTTCACCACGGAAACTGGGATGAATGGGCGAACTGCTCAGGTGACGCGAAAAACTGGCGAAACGGAAGTGCACGTTACCCTTGGGCTCGATGGCAGCGGCGCGGCATCGATCGCCACTGGTGTTCCCTTCCTTGACCACATGCTCGAGCAGGTTGCCCGGCACGGAGCGTTCGACCTGACCGTCACTGCAAATGGCGACACCCACATCGACGACCACCACACCGTCGAGGATGTCGGAATCACCCTAGGGCAGGCCTTTGCCCGTGCTCTGGGCGACAAAAAGGGGGTGAACCGCTTTGGTTACGCCTACGTGCCCCTTGATGAGGCGTTGTCGCGGGTGGTTGTTGACCTCTCTGGGCGGCCGATGCTCGTTTTCCACTGCCCGTTTACTGCCGAGAAGATCGGACGGTTCGACACCCAACTGGTGCGCGAATTCTTCCAGGGTTTTGCGAACCACGCCGCCATCACGCTCCATGCTGAAAACCTAGCTGGTGTTAATGCCCACCACCAGGCCGAGAGCCTCTTTAAGGCTTTGGCCCGTGCCCTGCGCATGGCGGTTGCCCTTGATGGGCGGGCTGCAGTGCCATCGACTAAGGGAACACTGGCCGGTTAGGGGGTTATCGTGCGCATTGCCGTGATCGATTACGGAATGGGCAACCTCCGTTCGGTGCAGAAGGCGCTTGAGCAGGTGGCCCCCCAGGCGGAAGTGGCGCTTGTGGCTACCCCAGAGGCTGTCGAAGCAAGCAACGCCGTGGTCTTTCCTGGCCAAGGCTCTTTTGCTGACTGTATGCGGGCGTTGCACGAACGTGGATTGACCGAAGCAGTTCGCTGGGCAGCTTCCCACCGTCCATTTCTCGGAATCTGCGTGGGTTTACAGCTTCTTTTCGACCACTCTGAAGAGGGGGATGTTGCCGGTCTTGGTATCCTTCCCGGTCAGGTGGTTCGTTTTCCTCATACTGCTGCCTTTGCTCCGGGCGGGCGCCACCTTAAGGTTCCGCACATGGGCTGGAATGAGATCACCGTCATCCGCCCCCACCCCGTGCTGCCTGCTGAACTGACTGGTACCCGCTTCTACTTTGTGCACAGCTACTATGTCGTGACCGAACGCGAAACGGAAATCGTTGCCGTCTGTGATTACGGTTTCCCCTTCTGCTGTGCGGTGGCCCATGGCTCGTTGGTAGCCACCCAGTTCCATCCCGAAAAGAGCGGCGCAGCGGGCTTGGCGCTTCTCTCCCGCTTCGTCGCGTGGGCCGATGCTTTCCCAAACCACCCGTAGGATAGGTGTCATGTTGTTGATTCCGGCAATTGATCTCAAAAACGGTCAATGCGTCCGTCTTCGCCAGGGACGGATGGAGGAGACAAAAGTCTATAGCGACGATCCAGCGGCAATGGCTCGCCACTGGATCAGCCAAGGGGCACGTCGGCTTCATCTCGTCGATCTCGACGGCGCCTTTGCCGGACGCCCCAAAAACCTCGAGGCGATCGCGGCGATCCTTGACGAACTGGCCGACGACGAAATTCCCGTGCAGCTTGGGGGTGGTATTCGCGATCTTGATACGATCGAACGCTACCTCGACATGGGGGTCGACTACGTGATCATCGGAACCGCGGCGGTAAAGAATCCCGGATTGGTTCAGGATGCCTGTACCGCTTTTCCTGGCCACATCCTCGTAGGGCTTGATGCGAAAGAGGGGAAGGTGGCCACTGATGGCTGGTCCAAGGTCACCGGCCACGACGTGATTGACTTGGCACGTAAATTCGAAGGGTATGGGGTTGAGGCCATTGTCTATACCGACATCGGTCGCGATGGGATGCTGAGCGGCATTAATATCGAGGCAACGGTTGCCCTAGCCCAGGCGCTAACACAGTGCCCGGTGATCGCTAGTGGCGGAGTCGCCTCGCTTGCCGACGTCGAAGCGCTTTGCCAAGTAGCCAGCGAAGGGATTCTGGGTGCCATCACCGGGCGAGCCATCTATGAAGGAACGCTCGACTTTGCCCAAGCGCAGGCCAGAGCCGATGCCCTGTGTGGCACGGGGACCAAGGGAGCAAGCGTGTGACGCTGGCCAAACGGGTTATTCCGTGCCTAGACGTCGACCGCGGCCGCGTGGTCAAAGGGGTTCAATTTGTTGGCCTGCGCGATGCTGGCGATCCGGTGGCGGTTGCCCAGCGTTATGATGCCGAAGGGGCCGACGAGCTCACTTTTCTTGATATTACCGCCTCAAGCGATGAGCGGGCGATCATGCTCGAAATCGTCGCGCAGGTGGCTGAGACGGTCTTCATTCCCTTGACCGTTGGTGGCGGAGTGCGCAGTGTTGAGGACGTGCGCCGTCTGCTTCTTGCCGGTGCCGATAAGGTGAGCATCAACACCGCTGCTGTCCATGACCCGGAGTTGATTGCCCGTGCTGCCGACCGAGTTGGGTCGCAGGCGATCGTGGTAGCGATCGATGCTAAGTGCGTTGCGCCAAATCGTTGGCACGTTTTCACCCACGGTGGTCGGCGAAACACGGGAATCGATGCCGTTGAGTGGGCAATGCGCGTCTGTGCCTTGGGTGCGGGGGAGATTCTCCTCACAAGCATGGACCGAGACGGCACCCAACAGGGGTTTGACCTGGCGCTTACCCGGACCATCTCGGATGCCGTCCCGGTGCCGGTGATCGCCTCAGGCGGGGTAGGGAACCTGCAGCATCTGGTTGAAGGGATCGTCGAAGGGCACGCCGATGCCGTGTTGGCGGCGTCGATCTTTCACTTTGGCACCTATTCCATTCAGGAAGCCAAAGCTGCTTTGGCCGCAGCTGGCGTGCCCGTGCGGGAGATGCAATGAGCGAAACACCCGAAATGGGCCAAGAGGAGCGCGCACTCCTTGACGAAGTACGCTGGGGGGGCGACGGTCTTATTGCTGCGATTGCCCAGGATGCCGACGATGGCACCGTGCTGATGGTGGCCTGGATGAACCGCGCGGCGCTCCTTGAGACGGTGCGCAGCGGCTACGCCGTCTATTGGTCGCGTTCGCGCGGTCGATTGTGGCGCAAGGGGGAGGAGTCGGGTCACGTGCAGCAGGTGGTGAGTCTCGCGCTCGACTGCGACGGGGACGCTGTGCTCCTCAAGGTGCGCCAAACGGGGGGAATCGCCTGTCATACCGGGCGGCGGAGCTGTTTTTACCGACAATGGGACGGCCAAATCTGGCGGGAGATGCTCCCGGTCGTCAAAGATCCAAAGGAGTTTTATCGATGATCGATGCCGATGTGTTACTGCGCGTGTCGCAAACGCTGAACGAGCGCAAGGCAGCCTCACCGGAAACCTCTTACGTATCGCAGCTTTATCAAAAGGGGACTGATGCAATCCTCAAGAAGGTGATGGAGGAGGCCACTGAGGTGGTCATGGCGGCCAAAGAGGGCAACCGGCTCCATCTGGTTTGGGAGGTGACGGACCTCTGGTTCCATACCCTGGTATTGTTGGCCCATATGGGGCTTTCGGTTGAAGATGTGCTTGCCGAACTGCGGCGCCGCGAGGGGGTTTCGGGGATCGATGAGAAACGGGCGAGGCTTGCCCAGGCAGCGGCAAGTGAAGCGGTTGTGGTTCCAACCGATCAATCAGTAAAGGAGTAAATGATGGCACCCCAAGATGAACGCGACCCTAACTGCATCTTTTGCAGAATCGTGGCCAAAGAGATTCCCGCAAAGATCGTCTATGAGGATGATGCGGTGCTGGTTTTTCATGACATCCGCCCGCAGGCTGAAGTGCACCTCTTGGCGATCCCAAAACGGCATATCCCGTCGACGAAAGAGCTCACCGAAAACGACGTCACCCTCATCGGCCAGGTGATGGTGGCTGCCACCAAAGCGGCGCTGGCGCTTGGATTGACTGAGGGGTGGCGGACGATTATTAACACAGGCGCAATCGGTCGCCAAGAGGTGATGCATCTACACGTCCATATCCTTGGCGGGAGCAAACCGTTGCCAGCGATGATCAAATGGTAGGGGCCAACGCACTGCGGTGGCATCTCAGCATCGTCAGCAACTTATGGGATAATCAGCTACCTCTGTATCGGGAGAGCGATAATGGGTTCGTTAAGCATTTGGCACTGGTTAATCGTTTTATTGATTGTTATCCTCGTCTTTGGTACGAAGAAGCTGCGTAACCTTGGTCAGGACCTGGGCAGCGCCATTCGTGGCTTTAAAGAGGGCATGAAGGGGGGGGAAGAGGCCGCCGACGCTGCTGCGGCCAAAGAAGCGAGCCCTGGCACGCCAACTGCCCCGACAACCACAGCCAGCACCGCTACCCCAAACGCTGCAGCGTCTGCCCAGCCATCTGGTGCGCCGGTAATCGAAGGGCAAATCCGCGAAAAGCATCCCAGCTAAGAACAGGGAAAACGCGCGATGTTCGATGTGGGATTCTCGGAGCTGCTTTTTATCGGGCTGGTTGCGCTGATCGTGCTCGGTCCGGAACGGCTGCCCAAAGTGGCCCGCACAGTTGGCCACCTGCTTGGGCGGATGCAGCGCTACGCAGCATCGGTGAAAGCCGACATCGAACGGGAGATTCAGCTTGAAGAGCTCAAGCGCCTGGAAGCACAGATTCAGGCGCAAGCTCGAGAGCTAGAGCGCGAAATGCAGCAGCAGGCAGCAACCATTGCCCATGAGATCGATGGCGCCCGCCGCGCCGTCGAAACCGAGCCGACGGCAGTGGGGGCGGAACCGGCAGCAGCGGGGGCGGAACCGGCAGCAGCGGGGACAGCGCCGCCAGAGCGGGTAGGTGAGGCAGCGCCGGTGACCAGTAGCTCCCCTTCTGATCCAGCGGTTCTCCTGCCGTCAGAGGCTGCGAAGGAACCGATTGCTACACCGGGGGCGCTAACCGGGGCAGGTGAGACCATTGCGGCCCAGCCGGCACGGGTTTTTCTCAATAACGGCTTGCGCTCATGACCACTCAGGAAGAGACCTTTTTGTCGCACCTTGTCGAGCTGCGCGATCGGCTGCTGCGCGCTGCACTCTCGGTGATCGTGACGGCCGCGCTTCTTCTGCCCTGGGCCAACACCTGGTACGACCTCCTGGCTTTACCGATGATCCAGACGCTGCCGCAAGGCACAACGATGATCGCCACCGGAGTGGTAACCCCCTTCTTCGTCCCGGTCAAGGTGACTCTGCTTTTGGCCTTCCTGATTGCCCTTCCCTACGTTCTCTACCAAATTTGGGCCTTTGTCGCGCCGGGGCTCTACGCCCATGAAAAACGGCTGATTCTGCCGCTTATTATTGCCTCCACGCTTCTTTTCCTGCTTGGGATGGCCTTTTGCTACTTCTTCGTCTTTAAAACGGTCTTTCGCTTCATCGCCGACTTTGCCCCGCAAAGCGTGCAACTTGCCCCTGACATCGAGCAGTACCTAAGCTTTGTCATGACGATGTTTGTTGCCTTTGGTGTCACCTTTGAAGTGCCGGTTGCGGTGGCGCTTTTGGCGCGCATGGGGGTGGTGTCGCTTGCTCAGCTCATCGAAGCGCGCCCTTACGTCATCGTCGGCGCGTTCATCGTCGCTGCGGTAGTTACCCCACCCGATGTTATTTCGCAGTTCATGCTCGCCGTGCCGATGATTCTCCTTTACGAACTGGGTATCCTCTATGTCCGGCTGACCGGAACCAAGCCGCAGGAGGAGGGGGGGTTACCGGTACCTAGCGACTATCGCCCCCTTTCCGAAGCGGAACTCGACCGTGAGCTGGACCGGATCGAGCAGAAAAACCAGCAGTAACCCATCATGACCTGGCCGCTCTCCCCGATCGCGACAACTATCCTGCTGCTGGTTGCCTCCAACCTCTTCATGACCTTTGCCTGGTATGGCCACTTGAAGCATCTGGCCTCTAGCCCATGGTACATTGCTGCGATTGCTAGCTGGGGTATCGCCCTTTTCGAGTATCTCCTGCAGGTGCCCGCTAATCGGATCGGCTACACGCAGCTGACGCTGGCGCAGCTCAAAGTCATGCAGGAGGTGATCACACTTGCCGTCTTTGTCCCTTTTGCTCTCTGGTACATGAGAGAGCCGCTTAAGTGGGACTACCTCTGGGCGGCACTCTGCCTAATTGGGGCTGTCTATTTTATTTTCCGCAGTTGAAGCAAGCTGTTAGGACGCCTCTATCCGAAAGAGCGGCAGGAGCGTCGTTGGTCGGATGAGAATCCTCCCACTTGGTGACGCAGCGCTGACCATTGAATGGGGCGAGGCGATCGACCCGGCGATCCATGCGCGCGTGCTCGCGGCCTACGAGGCGCTACGCGACGCGCCGCCTGCAGGCGTGATCGATCTCGTGCCAACCTACCGTTCGCTGACCGTCCATTTCGATCCGCTGACGACCGATCGTGCGGCGCTCTTTGAACGTCTGCAGGCGCTTGCTGGGATCGCGCCAAAGTCGGCGCTGGCGGGGCGGCACATCGAGATCGCGGTGCGTTTCGGCGGCGCTGAAGGTCCCGATCTGGAGGCAGTGGCGAGTCAGGTAGGGCGCAGTCCCGATGAGATCGTCGATACCTTGTGCGCCCTGACGCTGCGCGTTTATATGATCGGCTTCCTGCCTGGTTTTCCGTATCTTGGCGATCTTCCGGAGTGGTTGCGTCTAGCGCGCCGCGCTACCCCCCGCACGCGAGTCGCTGCCGGCAGTGTTGCGATCGCCGGACAGCAGGCGGCGATCTATCCGTGGCCAAGTCCAGGAGGCTGGCATCTTCTTGGTCGCACCGACTCTCTCCTCTTTGATGCCAACGATCCGGCGCGACCAGCGCTGCTCGCGCCGGGTGACACGGTGAGGTTTGTCCGTGTTTGAGACACTTGCTGTTCCCTTCCCTGCGACGATCCAGGATTTGGGTCGGGTCGGTTACCGCCATTTCGGCGTGCCCGTTTCCGGCGCACTCGATCGCGTCAGCCTCAAGCTCGCCAATGCGCTGGTAGGCAATCGCCCCGATGCCGCGGCGCTCGAAATGCGCTTCGTTGGCCCCAAACTGCGCGCGCTGACCACGGTGCGGGTGGCGCTTGCCCATGCCGAAGCGACGATCGAGCGCAACGACGGCAGCCGCGTGCGCCTTCCGCCATGGCAGACGGCCACTCTGGCGGCCGGAGAGTGCCTGGACATCCACCGGGTCCACGGCGGCGTCGGTTATCTGGCGGTAACGGGCGGCTTTGCGACACCGCTGGTGCTGGGCAGCCGCTCGACCGATCTGCGTGCCGGGTGGGGCTGTGCGCTGCGTGAAGGAACGACGCTGCCGGTGGGCGACGGCGAGTGCGCAGGCCCGGAGCGGCGCCTTTCGCCGCCTGATTTTCCTGCCGGGCCGATTCGGGTGATTCCCGGCCCGCAAGCGGAACGGTTTACCGCGGCGGCCTGGGAGACGTTTCTCTCTGATGCCTACACGGTCACGGAGCAGGCCGACCGGATGGGGCTGCGGCTTGCCGGCCCCCCTCTAACCCATCAGGGCGGCGCCGACATCGTCTCCGAAGGCGTCGCGCCGGGGTCGATCCAGGTGCCGGCAGACGGGCAGCCGATCGTCCTCTTGGCCGATGCGCAGACGGTCGGCGGGTATGCGAAGATCGCCACGGTGATCTCGGCCGATCTGCCGCGCTTGGGGCGGATGCTCCCCGGGGCGTCGCTGCGTTTTACTGTCGTCGATCTGGTCGCCGCGCAGGCGGCGCTCGTAGAGGAACAGGCGTGGCTTACGAGAGCGCTTGCCTCCATCCGACCCGCCACCGAGGAAGACGCGGCGATCGATCAGGCAGCGCTCTATGAAGCCAATCTCATCGATGGGGTGGTCTATGGGGAATGAACGGCTGCTGAGCCTCAACGCCGACGTGGGCGAAAGCTTTGGCCCATGGGTAATGGGGGATGACGACGCGCTGCTTGCGATCGTCGATTCGGCCAATCTCGCCTGTGGTTTCCATGCCGGCGATCCCGACGTAATGCGGCGCACGGTGCGCGCCTGTATGACCAAGGGGGTGAGCATCGGAGCGCACCCCGGCTACCCTGATCTGCAGGGATTCGGCCGGCGGCCGATGCGTTTGTCCGCGACCGAGGTGGAGAACCTCGTCGCGTATCAGGTCGGGGCACTTGCCGCGGTCGCCGCGCTCGAGGGGGGGCGGGTTACCCACGTGAAACCTCATGGGGCGCTGAATAATCAGGCCTGTGTCGATGCTGCACTTGCCGCGGCGATCTGCCGGGCGGTGCAGGCGGTCGATCGCGCGTTGATTCTGCTCGCGCCGGCCTGTTCGCAGTTGGTCGGCGTGGGGCGCGAGATGGGGCTTCCCGTGGTCGAAGAGATCTTTGCTGACCGCGCCTATCTCGACGACGGGCAGCTCGCGCCGCGCGGCACGCCCGGCGCGATGATCGAAGGGGCGGCGGCCTGTGTGGCGCACGTTCGGGCGATGCTCGCCGAACGGGCGCTGATCTCGTTATCGGGCAAACGGCTACCGACCGAGATCGGCAGCATCTGCTTGCACGGCGACGGCGCGCAGGCGGTGGCCATCGCGCGCGAGCTGCGCGCCGCGCTCGAAAGCGACGGCTGGCGGCTCGTGCCTCTGCCGGAGCTGGCTGCCAGCTGTTGATTCTGCTTGCTTGTGGGTTTAGAAAAGCCGTATAATGTAAATATGTACAGTAATGGCTTTCCCTCCCCGGCAGAGCACGAGCAGGCCACGCCGCTGAGTCTGGATCGTTACCTTATCGATCATCCGCTGGCTACCTTCTTTGTGCGGGTAGCAGGGGAGGCGTTGCGTCCGCGCGCTATTCTCGATGGTGACATTCTGGTGGTCGATAGGGCGGTGGTGCCGCAAGTGGGCGACCTGGTGGTTGCCGTACGCGATGGTGCTTTGACTGTCGAAGCGCTCCAGCCGGGGGTAGCGGTAGAGGTATGGGGAGTGGTTGTCGGAGTGGTGCGCAAAGCCCGCCGCAAAGGGAGGAGGGGCGGCCATGACGGTCTGGGCGCTTGTTGATTGCAACAACTTTTACGTCTCATGCGAGCGACTCTTTAACCCACGACTGAATGGGCGGCCGGTGGTGGTTCTCTCCAACAATGACGGCTGCGTGGTGGCGCGCAGCAATGAGGCCAAGGCACTGGGGATCCGCATGGGGCAGCCGTGGTTTGAAATCGCGGCGTGGGCTGAGCGCGCCGGCGTGGTCGCTTGCTCCTCAAACTACGCCCTCTATAGCGACCTCTCCCGTCGGGTGATGGCCCTTCTGGCCCATTTTGCTCCCCATCAAGAGGTCTATTCAATCGACGAATGTTTTCTTGACTTTTCCTGCTTTGACCCTGCCGAGCGGGTAAGCCATGCTCAGCGCTTGCGCCAAGCAGTATATCAGCAGCTGGGGCTGCCGGTCTGTGTGGGGGTAGGACCGACTAAGACGCTTGCTAAATTGGCCAACACCTGCGCCAAAAAGGGGTGGGCAGGAGAAGAGGGCAGTTGTGATCTCTCCGGTTGGGGCGAAGCGGCGCGTGCCGCATTGCTGGCCCAGATTCCAGTTGCCGAGGTCTGGGGAATCGGTCGGCGGTTGGCGGCGCAGCTTGCCGCAGTGGGTATCACCACTGCCGGAGCGCTGGCCGCGGCAGAGCGTGGCTGGCTGCGCCGCCGCTTTTCGCTGGTAGTTGCCCGTACCGCGGCCGAGCTGCGTGCTGAGGCGTGCCTGGATTGGCAAGAGATGCCCATCACCCAGCGGCAACTGGTTGTTTCCCGCTCCTTTGGTGAGCGGGTGCACGACTGCGAATCCCTGTCTGGTGCCGTCACAGCCTTTGCCAGTGCTGCCAGCGCCAAACTTCGCCGCCACGGCTGGCTGGCGCGTCAGATCGGGGTTTTTCTCGAGACCAGCCCTTTTACCCCTCCCTATACCCACGCCTTTGCTACCGCGGCGTTGGTAATTCCCAGCAACGACGCGCTCACCCTTGCCCACGAGGCCAACGCGTTAGCGGCTCGCCTCTACCAGCCGGGAGTGCCTTACAAAAAGGCGGGAGTTGTCATGTACGAGCTGCTACCCGCCCATTGCTGGCAGCCCGACCTCTTTGCCCATGAGCAGCTGCCCGAGCAACGGCGCCGCCACCGACTGATGGCGGCAGTCGACCGTCTCAATGAGCGGCTTGGCCGCGATACCGTCACCCTTGCCGCGGCGCTCGTGGGCAGGTGGCCGATGCGCCAAACCCGTCGTTCTCCCCACTATACCAGCGATTGGCAGGCGTTGCCGGTTGCGTTGGCTCGCGGCTGTGTGACCTGGTGATTCGTGTGGATGATCTCCCCTACGATTTTGGCGTCCCTCTTCGATGCGGCATAATTGTTCCAATCGAGCAAACGACAAATGCTCGCGGCGGGTTGCTCCAGTGGCAGCGTGTCCGCCAGGAGGGTAAGGACGCCGATCACCTTGGAAAGGAACACAACTATGGTCCAGTTGCCTGACAAACAACCCGAACTGCGCGTGATGCCAATGCCTGCCGACCTTAATCCCGCTGGCGACGTCTTTGGTGGCTGGGTAATGGCAATGGTCGATATTGCTGGGTCGCTGCCCGCGCGTCGCCGTGCCCGCGGCCGTGTGGCCACAGTGGCCGTCAATAGTTTTGTCTTTAAACAACCGATTGCCGTCGGGGATGTGGTCAGCTTTTATGCTGAGATCGTCGCCGTTGGCCGAACATCGATCACCGTGGATGTCGAGGTCTATGCCGAGCGGCATCCTGAATCGCCCACCGTGGTGAAGGTGACGGAGGCCCGCTTGACCTACGTAGCGCTCGATGCTCAAGGGAACAAACGGGCAATTCCGCAAGAAGAGCCCGCTACTTGTTAATAGGCGGTGGGTCCAGGGCGAATACAGCGGCAACATCTGGATACTGGGGGCGCAATACTCGCGTGCTTTTTAATGCCACCCCATTAGTCCTTTTTTGGCTCAACCGCCCCTTGCATGGGCGGTTTTTTTGTGCTATCTTTCAAACAAACGTTTGAACCAACCGATGGAGACGTCCGTGAGCAGGCTCTTGATTCGTAAAGTCGCGGTATTGGGCGCAGGGGTGATGGGCGCGCAAATTGCCGCCCACTGTACCAATGCCAATGTTCCCGTGGTCCTCTTTGACCTTCCGGCCAAGGAGGGGGATAAAAACCAGGTGGTCAAGAAGGCGCTGGCCACCTTTGCCAAGCTCGATCCGCAGCCCTTTGCCGCCAAGGATCGGCTACAGTTTGTCGAACCGGCCAACTACGAGACCGATCTGGCCAAGCTGGCCGAATGCGATCTGGTGATCGAGGCGATCGCCGAGCGGATGGAGTGGAAACGCGATCTTTACCAAAGAATCGCTGCGCACCTTGCTCCTGAAGCGATCGTGGCTTCGAACACTTCGGGCCTGTCGATCGAAGCGCTAGCCGAAGCGATTCCCGAAAGCCATCGGGGGCGGTTCTGCGGCATCCATTTCTTCAATCCGCCTCGCTACATGCCGCTGGTGGAGCTGATTCCTACGGCATGCACCGATCTAGCGCTCATCGATGCGCTGGAGTCGTGGCTCACCGTCCGGCTGGGCAAATCGGTGGTGCGAGCCAAGGATACCCCCAATTTCATCGCCAACCGCATCGGTGTCTTTTCGATCCTGGCGGTGATGCACCACACCGAACGGCTTGGCCTGGGGTTCGACGAGGTCGATGCCCTGACTGGTCCGCGGATCGGTCGGCCCAAAAGCGCAACTTACCGCACCGCCGATGTGGTTGGCCTTGATACGCTCGCCCATGTGATCGATACAATGGCTAACCACCTGCCCAACGACCCGTGGCATCGTTACTTCGTCAAACCGAAGTGGCTTGAACAGCTCATTGCCCAAGGGGCATTGGGGCAAAAGACCAAGGGTGGGGTCTATCGCAAAGAGGGCAAAACGATCCTTGTTCTCGACCCGCAAAAGGGGCAATACCGCCCGGCGGTTGGCGAGGTGGCCCCGGAAGTCGAGGCGATTCTCGCCCAGCGCGATCCACGGCTGAAGTTTGAACAGTTGCGTGCAAGTAGCCACCCGCAGGCCCAATTTCTCTGGGCGATCTTCCGCGACGTTTTTCACTACTGCGCGTACCACTTGCGCGATATTGCCGACAACGCTCGGGATGTCGACCTGGCCATGCGCTGGGGGTTTGGCTGGGCGATGGGGCCCTTCGAGACGTGGCAGGCAGCCGGGTGGGCAAATCTGGCCCAAGCCATCACCCAAGAGATCGCCAGTGGCCGGACGATGGCTGCGGTGGCCCTTCCCGACTGGGTGGCTGAGTGTCCAGGAGTGCACGCAGCGAATGGTTCGTTCAGCCCGGCAGCCAACGCCTGGGTCGAACGCCGGGCGTTGCCAGTCTATCAGCGGCAGCTCTATCCCGATCGGGTTCTGGGTGAAGCTCAAGATGACCGCGGTGAAACTCTGTGGGAAAACGACGGTGTACGCCTGTGGCGCCGCCCAGACCAGGATAGCGGCGTGGGGATCGTCTCGTTCAAGAGCAAGATGCACGCCATTGGCGATGAGGTGCTCGATGGCCTGCTCGAAGCGATTGCCCGGGCCGAGCGTGATCTCGATGCCCTGGTGATCTGGCACGAACCACCCTTTGCCGTCGGGGCAAACCTCAAGCAGGTGGCAGAGGCGTGTGCGGCTAAGCAGTTTGACCGGCTCGAGCGCACCGTCGCCAAATTCCAGCAGACCAGCATGCGGATCAAACATGCAGCGGTGCCGGTTGTCGCTGCCGTCGAGGGGATGGCGCTTGGTGGTGGGTGCGAGTTCGTCATGCATGCATCGCACCGCGTTTTTGCCCAAGAGTCGTACGTTGGTCTCGTCGAAGTGGGGGTTGGTCTGATTCCGGCGGGGGGCGGGTGCAAGGAGTTTGCCCTGCAGGCCCACCGCATGGCCCAGCGGGCTGCTGGCGGTGATCCCTTCCCCTTTATCCAGACAGCATTCCAGACGATTGCCCAAGCCGAGGTCGCCAAGAGCGCGCTTGCAGCCATTCAGATGGGTTTTGGCCAACAGGGGGACGATATCGTGATGCATCCACGCGAACTGCTCTACGTGGCGATTCGCCGTGCCCGGGCGCTGGCCGAAGCCGGTTACCAGGCACCGTTGCCCGAGCGGCAGATCGTCGTGGCCGGACGAAACGGGATCGCCACCTGCCAGATGCTGCTGGTCAACATGCTGGAGGGGGGATTCATCAGCGAATACGATTTTCGTGTAGGAACAGCGCTGGCCCGCGCCCTCTGTGGCGGGGAGGTAGAGACAGGCATGAGCGTCTCCACTGAGTGGCTTTTGGATGTTGAGCGTCACGAGTTTGTCGAACTCCTTAAAGAGGAGAAGACCCAGCAGCGGATCGTTCATATGCTGGAAACCGGCAAACCGCTGCGTAACTGATCAGGAGTAAAAAATGAGCAAGTCAATGCAAGATGCCTACATCGTGGCAGCCGTCCGCACCCCGGTAGGGAAAAAAGGCGGGATGTTTCGCCATGTCCGACCCGACGATATGCTGGCCCATGTACTCAAGGCAGTTGTTAGCCAGGTTCCGGAGCTAGATCTGACTGAGATCGGCGATGTGATCGTGGGGTGCGCCATGCCCGAGGCCGAGCAGGGGATGAATGTTGCGCGTATTGGTCTTCTGCTGGCCGGTTTTCCCAGCTCTGTCCCAGGAATTACCATCAACCGCTTCTGCTCTTCTGGGCTGCAGGCCGTGGCCGATGCTGCGGCGCGCATCCGCTTGGGTGAGGCAGATGTGATGATCGCCGCCGGCACCGAATCGATGTCGGTGATGCCGCAGATCATGGGCAACAAGGTGAGCATCAACCCGGCAGTTTTTGCCAAGGAGGAGAACTACGCCATAGCTTTCGGGATGGGGTTGACTGCCGAAAAGGTTGCCCAGAAGTGGGGGGTGAGCCGCGAGGATCAGGATGCGTTTGCCCTGGCTTCGCACCAGAAAGCGCTGGCCGCGATCGACCAGGGTCTCTTTCGTGACGAGATCGCCCCTTACCCGGTATACACCCATCTGCCGGGCAGCAACGGCACGCCGCGGGTAGTCGAGCACCAGGCTGATACCGACGAAGGTCCGCGCCGCGACACCTCACTCGAGATGCTGGCCCGCCTGCGTCCCGTTTTTGCCGCGCGCGGGACGGTGACTGCTGGCAACAGCTCGCAGATGTCCGATGGCGCAGGAGCCGTTCTGTTGATGTCCGAAGCAGCGCTTAAGCGTTACCAGGTTACCCCGATCGCCCGGGTGGCCGCCTATGCCGTGGCCGGAGTTCCGCCAGAGATCATGGGCATTGGCCCAGTTGCCGCCATCCCCAAGGCATTGGCGCGTGTGGGTATCCGGCAGGAGAATCTCGACTGGATCGAACTCAACGAAGCTTTTGCTGCCCAGTCGCTTGCGGTGATGCGCGAGCTCGATCTCGATCCAGCCAGGGTCAACCCCTTGGGCGGGGCGATCGCGCTTGGCCACCCGCTTGGGGCAACCGGAGCCATTCGAACGGCAACGGTGATCAGTGCCATGAAGCGCGATCCTAACCTCAAGTACGGCATGGTCACGATGTGCATCGGAACCGGGATGGGGGCTGCGGGGATCTTCGAACGGGTGTGAGCGCGGAATCCCGGCCGAATTCGTTGCTGCCATGCGCCCCCCTTTGATGCGCTATTTCCCCCGCCGCGGGTGGCCACGGCTGCTGCGCTGGGGGAACAGCCTTTCTGGAAAAGCGAGCGCCCCGTTTTCCTCGGTAATGGTTACGCCGCCGTTGGGTAAAAGAGGTTCACCGCCCAGACAGCGGTCGCAATCCCGGCGACATCGGCGGCCAGCGCTGCCAGCACCGTATGGCGCACGCGCTGGATGCCAATTGCCCCGTAATAGACAGCCAGAATGTAGAAGGTGGTTTCGGTCGACCCCTGGATCGTCGAGACCAGCCAGCCGACCCGTGTGTCGGGTCCAGTGGCCGGGTCACTCATGATTCCGGCCATGACCGCATAGGCCCCCGAGCCAGAAAAGGGGCGCAGGAGCGCCATCGGCAGCGCTTCGGCGGGCATCCCCATTGGAGTTGTGATTGGAGCCAAAAGCGCTACGAAACCATCGAGTGCTCCGCTTGCGCGCAGCATCGCAACCGCCACGAGGATTGCTACCAGGTAGGGGATGATCCGCACCGCGACGGTAAATCCCTCGCGCGCGCCGTCGACGAATTGATCATACACCGCAACGCCGCGGGTCAGACCAAAGAGGAGAAAGCCGGCGATCAAAGTCGGGATGAGCCACGCTGACACTGCCGGCCCAAACCACCAGGTGAGAGGGATGAGGGAAAGGATGCCAGCCAGAAAAAGAAGCGTTGCCCACCACGGGTAAGGAACGACTGGTTCGACTGCGGGGGAATCCTTCTCGGCTTGGTTCGCCGAAGGGATGGGCAGTTGGTCAGGGGCGGCGGAGGGGAACCAGCGGGCGAGCCACCAGGCGGTAAATCCAGCTACCAGGGTGGCTGCGGTGGTAGCGATCAGAGTGGTCGGGAAGATTGCCGCGGGGTCGGTGGAACCAAGGCTCGCGCGCAGCGCAATGACGCCAGTGGGTAACAACGTCAGTCCAGAGGTGTTAAGGGCAAGGAACATCACCATCGCATTGGTCGCTGTACCAGGGTGGGGGTTGAGCCGCTCCAGCTCTTGCATCGCTCGGATGCCGAAGGGGGTAGCGGCGTTCCCAAGCCCGACGAAGTTGGCCGAGAAGTTCATGATCATCGCCCCCATCGCCGGGTGGTTGGCCGGCACGTCGGGAAAGAGGCGGACCATGAGCGGTTGCAGCAGCCGGGCGACTACGGTCAGGAGCCCACCTGCTTCGGCAATGCGCATCAGGCCAAGGAAAAGGCTCATCACGCCAAGGAGCCCAATGGCGAGCGTGACAGCTTGTCCCGCTGCGTCAATTGCCGATTTTCCTATCGCGGCCATCGTCCCTGGGGCCGAGGTCAGTTCCCGCCAAGCGGCGGCAGCAAAGGCAGTAAGGATCAGAAAGGGAAAGAAGCGGTTCATGGGCGAATTATCGCAACAAACCCCCTTTTTTCTTCCCATTACCAGGGATAGGAGACGACTATGATTGAAGCAAACTCGGAGAATGTGCGGAGCGGAAGATGACCCTATTTATTGTGCTGGTGCTCTCGATCTCGTTGGTGTGGCTCGGTTGGGAGGGGTGGCAGTGGCACCGCAGGGTTGCCGAGATCCGCCAAGCCAGCGGTACCTTTTCAGCCGAGGTGGCGCAGCGGGCGCTCAGGCAGGAGCTGGACCAGATGCGGGTGCTGCTTGCTGCCCAGCAACAACAGTTGGCTACCCTTCAGGAAGAGATCGCGCAGCTCAAGAGTAGGCTGACGGGGGATTCTTCCAATGGTGTAGGGCAGGGAGTTACCGGTGGCGTAGGGCAGGGGGCTGCTGGTACCACCCTCCCCGGGGAGTCGAGTCGCACTGCCTCAGCGCAGCCATTGCGTTCCCCGGCCGAAGAGGCTCTTTCGGTTACCACCGTTTCGCCCGAATATGCCGAACCGTTGGCCCTTGCCCGGCGCGGGCTCGATCCCGAGGCGCTCGTTGCCCGCTGCGGCGTGACGATGGCTGAAGCGCAGCTCATTTGGGCACTGGCGCAGTCGTCGGCGCCTCAGGAATCCCAGGTATACGCTTGAGCAATTTGAGGTAATATCTCTTTTGCCCACACTCGCTTTAAGGAGCAGACCATGAAACTGACCAGTCCCGCTTTAGGAGAGATCGAAGTCGATGAGAACCGGGTAATCGAATTTCCCAATGGCCTGGTTGGCCTTCCCCATCTTCGCCGCTTCGTTCTGGTTCATGAAGAGAACGATTCGGGGGCAACGCCGAAGGTATTTTTGCTCCAGTCGGTCGATGAGCCGGAGATGACCTTTTCGGTGGTGCCGCCCGATACCCTTGGCGTCCGCTACGAGATCGACCTTAAGGATGAGGAGGTGGCGCTGCTGCAGGCGCAATCGCCCGATGATCTGGTGCTTGCAGTAATCGTCCGGCGCAGCGACGAGCAACCGGAAAGCCACGGATTGACGGCCAATTTCATGGGGCCGCTCCTTATCAATACCCGCACGCGGCGGGGGATGCAGAAGGTGCTTGAGCGCCTGAACTGCGACGTCGTCATCCGAGGTTGACCCGATGCGCCAGCCAATCTCCACACCCAACGCACCGCAAGCGATCGGTGCCTATTCCCAAGCGATACGCGCTGGCGACTGGCTCTATATCTCTGGGCAGTTGGGGCTCGATCCGGCAAGCGGTTTGCTGGCCGAAGGGTTCGAAGCCCAGTGCCACCGCATGTTTCAGAACCTGCAAGCAATCGCCGAAGCAGCCGGTGCCGGTTTGCACCAGGCGGTGAAATTGACCGTCTTCCTGGTCGATCTTGCCGATTTTGCCCAACTCAACACGATCATGGCCCACTATGTCCCAAAACCCTTCCCGGCCCGGGCCGCGGTGCAGGTCGCTGCTTTGCCTAAAGGGGCGGCGGTGGAGGCCGATGCCGTGCTCTACCTGGGGCAGTGAGCGCCAATCCTTCGCCTCGATTGCCGCTTCAGAGTTGGCCAGGGATCGGTCCAGCGCTGGCAGCACGGTTGGCGCGGTTGGGGGTGCATGAGCCAGAGGACCTGCTCTGGCTCATGCCCCTTCGCTACGAAGACCTGACCACGGTCAGGCCTGTTGCGGCGCTCAGGATGGGCGAGATGGCACTGGTGGAAGGGGAGGTGGTGCGGGTTAATGAGGAGAAACCGCGCGGCACGCGCGCTCAACCGATCTTGACAGCGGTTCTGGCTGATACCCATGGAACGATCGTTGGCCGGTGGATCCACTGGTACCCGAGCTTGCGCCAGCGGCTGCAACCGGGGCGGCGCTGGCGCTGGTATGGCGAAGTGCGCCCGCACTACTTCGGCGGCTATGAGATGGTCCATCCGCGGCTTGTTGACCCCAAATCCCCTTTGCCGACGTCGCTCACGGCGGTCTACCCGGCTATCGAGGGGTTGAATCAGCCTCAGCTTCGCCGTTGGGTGGCCAAGGCGCTTGCGCTGGTACCACTGACTGAGTGGTTGGCTGACAAGGAGCGAATGGCCTTAGCACTCCCCCCTTTGCCCGAGGCAGTGCGCCTGATCCATGCGCCGCCCAGAGGGGTGACCCAGACCTCACCGCAGTGGCAGGCGGCGCGGGCCCGGTTGGCTTTCGACGAACTGATCGCCCAGCAGGCGTCGATGCGCCGGGCACGCCTGGCCCGCCTCTCCTGGGTCGCGCCAGCGATTGCCGGAGCGGCGAGCGAAGAGGCAGCGATTCGACTCGCTGCCCGGCTCCCCTTCCGGCTGACTGCGGCGCAGGAGCGCGTGGGGAACGAAATCGCTCGTGACCTTTCGCTCCCTACGCCGATGCACCGGTTGGTCCTGGGCGATGTTGGCAGCGGCAAAACGGTTGTTGCCGCAGTGGCGCTTGCCCGAACCGTTGCCGCTGGCTATCAGGGGGCGCTTCTTACCCCCACCGAGATTCTGGCCCAACAACATGCAGCCACACTCGCCCACTGGTTTGCCGAGATTGCCCCGGTGGCGCTGATCACGGCATCGACTCCGCGCGCCGAGCGGACGGCGTGGCACGACCGCCTTGCCAGAGGTGAACCGATCGTGGTGGTTGGCACCCATGCCCTTTGTCAGGAGAAGACTCCGCTGCCCCGTCTGGCGCTGGCGGTTATCGACGAGCAGCACCGCTTTGGCGTGCGGCAACGGGCGGTCCTGCGCGAAAAGAGCGGCAGTTGGTTCCCCCACCTGCTGATGATGTCGGCTACGCCGATCCCGCGTTCGCTGGCGATGGCCTGTTACGCCGACCTCGACCTGTCGTTTCTGGACGAACGACCGCCGGGGCGGCAACCGGTGGTGACCACCCTGGTTTCGCGCGAACGCGAAACGGAGCTGATCGCGCGGGTTGGTGCCTGGTGTAGCCAAGGGCGGCAGGCCTATTGGGTTTGCCCAGTGATTGAAGAGAGCGAAGCGCTTACCATTACCGCCGCTGAAGCACGTTTTGCCCAGTTACGTGCCACTTTGCCGCATGTGGCGATCGCGCTTCTGCACGGCCGGATGGCCCAGAAGGAGAAAGAGGCGGTCATGGCCCAGTTCGCTACTGGCCAGGTGGCCCTTTTGGTGGCAACGACGGTGATTGAGGTTGGCGTCGATGTTCCCAACGCCAGCCTGATGATCATCGAACATGCCGAGCGGTTTGGCATGGCCCAACTCCATCAGCTGCGCGGCCGGGTGGGACGGGGAAGCGAGCGCTCCTATTGCGTGCTTCTTTATGAAGGACCGCTTTCGGAGGTGGCCCGCAAGCGGCTAACCACGTTAAAGAGTGAGACCGACGGCTTTCGCATTGCTCAGATCGACCTTCACCTGCGCGGCCCCGGCGAATTGACCGGTGTGCGCCAAAGCGGCGTACCCATTCTGCGGGTAGCCGACCTTGCTGGCGACGAAGCGCTGATTCCCCATGCCCAGAAACTGGCCGATCGACTGGTGCGCGAGCAGCCGGAACTGGTCGACCGGCTCATCGCCCGCTGGGTTCCCCAAGCGTCGTGGGCCCCGCATGCGTGACGCCTCTGTCGTTGTCCGCTGGCATGAAACGGGCGTGAAGCTGCCACGTGCCTGGTGGCCGTGGTGTTTCAGCCAAGGGTCGCTGACCGGGCAGCTGATCGCCCGCTTTGGTGCGCTGACTGTTCGTCCGGTTGGGCAGGGGCGGGCGGCCATTACCCAAGAAGAGCGATTGCTTCTCAGAGAGCACCTGCGTCAGGCCTATGTCCGAGAAGTCGTGCTCAGCGCCGGCGGCGTGACCGTCGTCTTCGCCCGTTCCGTCCTCCCTCTGTCATCGGCGAGCGCTTGGCCGCTCTTTTTTCGGGTGGGAACGCGGCCGCTCGGGGCGCTGCTTTTTACCGATCCCCGCATTAGGCGCGGGTCTCTTACCGCTGCATCGGTTGGAAACCGCCACTGGCTTTGGCAACGAGCAGTCGCGGCGGGCTTGGTGCGCTCGAGTTGCCCCGCTCGCCTCGTGGCTCGCCGCTCCCTCTTTTGGCGCCTGGGAGAACCGCTGCTTGTCCAGGAGCTCTTCCTGCCTGGCTTCCAACCTTAGCCCCCTAGACCCCTTTGCGCTATCATCGCGGTAGCAGATTCGGAAAAACCCTCTTTCCTTTGCTTACCTGTTGGTTATGGTCACTTCGCTGCTTTCTCCGCTCTCTCCTTATTGGCGCCTGATTCGCGGTGATCGGCCGATCGGAACGCTCCTTCTTCTTTGGCCAACGCTTGTTGCCCTTTTCTTTGCTGCCCGCGGCCAGCCTCCCGCTTGGCCGCTTGCTGTCTTTGTGCTGGGCTCATTTCTGATGCGCTCGGCAGGGTGCGCGGTTAACGACTGGGCCGACCGCGATTTTGACCGCTCGGTCTGGCGTACTGCCTACCGGCCATTGGCGGCTGGGGAGATCCCGCCGGCACATGCCCTATGGGTGGCTAGTGCTCTGGCCGTCGTGGCTGCGCTTCTGGCTGCTACCCTCGGGGCAAAGGTTCTGCTGTGGGCGGTTCCAGCAGCGCTCGTGGCGGTGATCTACCCGTTCATGAAGCGATTTTTCCCCTTACCTCAGGCGGTACTTGGGGTTGCTTTCTCCTTTGGCATTCCGATGGCCTACGTCGCCGTACGCGGCGACGCGCCCTACTGGGGGCTGGATGCAACCACTCTCTGGCTTTTTGTGGGCAACCTTGCCTGGGTGATCGCTTACGATACTGCCTATGCAATGGCTGACCGTCCCGATGACCTCAAGATCGGCATCCACAGCTCGGCGATCCTCTTTGGCCGCTGGGAGGTCATGGCGATCGCGCTACTGGAGTTGGTTGCCCTCTTATGCTGGAGCCTGGCTGGCAAGGAGGCGGGGGTTGGGCTGAGCTATTGGGTGGCCCTGCTTGCGATTGCCATTCTTTGGAGCGCTCAGCTGCCGGTGCTCGCCCGCCGCGACCCGCACGCTGCGTTGCAGGTTTTTCTTGACCACAACTGGGCTGGACTGCTCTGGTTTCTTGGAACGGTCTGGTCATGGACTTCGTTGCGATGAAGCGCCTTACTTTTCTTGCTCAACTCAGCCGTCTCTGGCAACACGATCCTACCCGCTTGCTCTGCGTCGGACTCGATCCCGATCCGGAACGGCTCCCTAGCGGGCTGGGTGACCCGAGGGAACCCGAGCCCCTTTTTCGCTTCCTTACCGGCATCGTCGAGGCGACCCACTCCTATTGCTGCGCTTTCAAACCGCAAATTGCCCATTTCGCCGCGCATGGGTGGGAGGGGGTTCTTGCTAAGCTGATCGCCTGGATCCATGAGCACTACCCCGAGATTCCGGTGATCCTTGATGCCAAACGGGGGGACATCGGTTCAACTGCCGCCCACTATGCTACAGAAGCCTTCGTCCGCTACCGGGCCGATGCACTTACCGTGAACCCGTACATGGGCAGCGATTCGCTCGCTCCCTACTGGGAACGTTTCCCCGACCGCGGTCTCTTCATACTCTGCCGTACCTCCAACCCAGGGGGTGACGACCTACAGTTCCTTCTACTTACTTCGGGCGAACGGCTCTTTGCTCGTGTGGCTCACCTGGCGGCAAGTCGCTGGAATCCGCATGGGCAAACCGGCTTGGTGGTTGGGGCTACCTACCCCGGTGAGATCGCCCAGGTGCGTGTGCTGGCCCCTGAACTGCCCCTCCTTGTGCCCGGAATTGGTGCGCAAGGGGGAGATATCGCGGCAGCGGTAGCAGCAGGTTACCGGTCGGCAGCCTTTCCTGGGTTGATCCTCAACTCCTCGCGCGCCATTCTCTACGCCAGCTGCGGCCCAGACTGGCAGGAGGCAGCAGCCCGCAGCGCGCAAGCAACCGCTCGCGCCATCGCCAAGGCGGTGGATGCGGTAGAGCGCCAGGGGGTGGCTGGGCGATGATCGCCTACCTGGTGCGCCGGCTGATGTGGCTTGTGCCGACGCTCATCGGGATAACGCTTGTTGTTTTCGCGGTGATGGCCGCCTCCCCCGGCGGTATCTCTGCTGCCGCCCTTGTTGAAGGGCAAAACCTGGAACCGGAAGCAAAAAAGGCGCTTACCGACTACTATAACCGACGCTATGGGCTCGACCAACCAGCCGCGGTGCAATACCTGCGCTGGCTCAACCAGATCTCTCCTTTGGGCTGGGAGCCCGATGCCAACGGCACCCTGAGCGGTTTGCCCACTTTGAAGCGCCCCGACCTCGGTGTCAGTTTTCGCTACGGTCGGCCGGTGATTGAACTCTTAGCCGAACGGCTGCCGGTGACGCTCCTTCTTAATCTTTTCTCTATCCCCCTGATCTACCTGGGGGCGATCGCGATTGGGGTCCGGGCAGCCGAACGGGCCGGCGGGCGGTTCGACCAGGTCACCTCTCTCACCTTGCTGACGCTATGGTCGGCGCCGCCGATGCTTGTTGGGGTGCTGCTGATTGGTTTTTTCGCTTCAAGCGATGCGCTCTCCTGGTTTCCGACCGGCGGCTTGAGCCAGCGCCAGGCCCTGGATGCTCCCTTCTGGCCGGTTACCGAATCGCTCACCAGCTGGCTGCTCTTGTGGCTCTTGCCGCTGGGAACGATGGCCGCTGCCGTAACACTTGGTCGAAGCGGCCGCTGGCACTGGGGGAAATGCCACCCGGTGGTCAGTGCGCTTCTTGGGTTGGCACTTGGTTTGATAGCGGTACGCCTCTTCGTGCCGGTGACGAACCCCGGTTTCTTTGCTGACCGCCTCTGGCACCTGGTACTGCCAGTGGTCACACTGGCTTACGGCGGGTTGGCCTTTCTGGCCAAGCTTACCCGCGCCACACTCCTGGAGCAGCTAGCCAGCGACTACGCCCGCACTGCGCGCGCCAAAGGGGTGCCGCCCGAGCAGATCCTTTGGCACCACCTCTTTCGTAACGCTCTGCTGCCGCTTATTACGGTGGCTTCGTCGCTTCTTCCTTCGCTTATTGCCGGGTCGGTGATCGTCGAGACCCTCTTTTCGCTTGACGGCATGGGGAAGCTCGCCGTTGAGGCGGTGCAGGCGCGCGACCGCGAGCTGATCCTGGCGCTGACCCTCCTTTCCGGGTTCCTCACCCTTGTCGGTTACCTTCTGGCCGATCTCGCCTATGCCATCGCCGACCCACGGATCCGCTATGAGTAGCCACCGGTGGCTGCTGCGCTTTGCTTTTGGCTGGCTCGCTCTTTTGGCCACGATCGCCGCATGGGCACCGCTTCTGGCTAACTCCTTTCCGCTTCTTGTCTGCTGCGAAGAGGGGTGTCAGTTTCCAGCCTTTCGCCTCTTTTCGGCGGTGGATCTCCTCTGGCTCACCGGCTGGGGCGTGGCGGTGCTGCTGTGGCGGGTGCGCTGGCTGTGGACGATCCGGGTGGTTGTGGCTTGTGTCGCCTTGCTGGTTGCTGCAGGCATCGGAAGTCAACTGGAACCTCCAGCGCTGGTTGTGCATGAGTCGTGGCGAACCCACCTGACCGCGCAACCGGCGCAACGAGTGCTTTGGGCGCCGATTCCCTATGGGCCGCGCGACTACCTCCGCGACTTTGGCAGCACCGCCCTTGAACCCCCCTTGGCCGCCGCGCCGCAGCGCTGGCACTGGCTGGGGACCGACGATCAGGGCGCCGATCTGGCCGCCCGTCTTATCCACGCCAGCCGCATTGCGCTCTCGATCGGGTTGATCGCCACCGGGGTCGCGCTGGCGATCGGAGTGGTGGTCGGAGCCACGATGGGCTACTTTGCTGGATGGGTCGATTTGATCGGGATGCGGCTGGTTGAGATTTTTGAGGCGATTCCCACCCTGTTTCTGTTGCTGACTTTTGTCGCTTTCTTCGAACGGTCGCTGCCGCTGATGATGGTCATTATCGGGCTGACCTCCTGGCCAGGATATGCCCGGTATACCCGCGCGGAATTTCTGCGGTTGCGTCGGATTGAATTTGTCCAAGGGGCCATTGCCGCGGGGCTGCCGCTTACCTCTATTCTCTTTCGCCACATGCTCCCCAACGCCGTGGCACCATTGGCGGTAGCTGCCGCTTTTGGCGTTGCCTCGGCGATCCTGGCTGAGAGCACCCTCTCTTTTCTCGGACTTGGTCTGGTGGACGAACCCTCGTGGGGACAGGCGCTCAACCAGGCAGTTAAAGCCGCGGCATTCAACTGGTGGCTCGCTCTCTTTCCTGGCCTGGCGATCCTTCTGACCGTTCTGGCCTATAACCTCCTTGGTGAAGCGCTGCGCGATGCCCTCGACCCTCGCTACCGTGAGGGGGTAGGGGTATGACGTCGATTCTTGCCGTCACCGGGTTGACGATTGCCCACCGTGGTGTGCCGCTCGTTCGCGGCATCGATCTGACGATCGCCGCCGGTGAGACGCTGGCTCTCGTCGGCGAGTCGGGTTCGGGCAAGTCGCTTACCGCGCAGTCCCTGTTGGGACTTCTGCCCCCAGCGTTTCAAGTAAGTGGCCAGGCACACCTTGCTGGGGTTACCGGCAACATCCTTGATCCGGTGGTAGCCCAGCGCGTGCGTGGGGCACGGCTAGCGATGATCTTCCAAGAGCCGATGAGTGCGCTTAACCCGGTGCTGACGGTGGGCGAACAGATCGCTGAGGTACTTGCCATCCATGCGCCGCACCTCTCTCCGATGGGGCAGCGCCAGCGGGTTCTCCAGGCTTTGGCCGAAGTCCAGCTCGATCCCGAACGGATAGCGGCAAGCTACCCCCACCAGCTCTCCGGCGGACAACGACAACGGGCGATGATTGCCATGGCGTTGGTTGCCGAACCCCTCCTGCTGGTTGCCGATGAACCGACCACGGCGCTCGATGTGACTGTGCAGGCAGAGGTGCTCGCCCTTTTGCGCGCGCTGCAACAACGCCATGGTATGGCTATGCTCTTTATCTCCCACGACTTGGCAGTTGTGGCGCAGATCGCCGATCGCATCGCCGTCATGCAGCAAGGGGCGATCGTTGAAACTGGGACGAGCGCCGATTTACTTACTGCGCCCCGTCACCCCTATACCCAGCGCCTGCTCGCGGCGCAACCGGACCGGTTGCCGCCTCGTTTGCGGCGTGCTCCGGGCGAAACACTTTTGGCAGCACACGATCTGCGCGTCTATTTTCCGATCGAAAAGGGGATCTGGCGCCGAACCGTCGGGTGGGTGCGTGCCCTAGATGGGGTGGATATTTCGGTTCGCGCAGGAGAGGTGGTGGCGGTGGTAGGCGAATCAGGATCGGGTAAAAGCACCCTGGGTCGCACCCTTTTGGGATTGCAACCGCTGACCAGCGGTTCGATCACCCTTTTTGGACAAGAGATGGCGGCTGTCCCTTTGCGCGCCTGGCGGCCATTGCGGCGACGGGTTCAGGTGGTGTTTCAAGACCCTTTTGCTTCGCTCAACCCCAAGGCTACCATCGGAGCGCAGATCATGGAGCCGCTTACTGTGCACCGCATAGGGGCAAACCGTGCTGAGCAGTGGGCGCTTGCCCAACAGGCGATCGAGGCAATGGGGCTGCCAAGCGATACGTTGCACCGCTACCCGCACCAGTTCTCAGGGGGGCAGCGGCAGCGGATCGCGATTGCCAAGGCGCTGGCATTACAACCCGAACTGATTGTTTGCGACGAGATCACCAGCGCGCTAGATGTGACGCTTCAGGCCGAGATTTTACAGCGGCTGGCTGCGCTGGTGGCTGAGCAGGGCCTTGCACTTCTCTTCATCACCCACAATATGGCTGTGGTGCGCTACCTTGCCGACCGCGTACTTGTCCTTTACCGTGGCCAAGTGGTTGAGGAGAAGACCCACGCTGAGCTTTTCGCTGCACCCGAGCATCCCTACACGCAGCGGCTCCTTGCCGCTGCCCAACTCGAACCAGTGTGAAAGCGTCATTGGCGCCTTGAGGGTTTGAACCACCGCAACCGGCTGGCGTTGCTGACCACCGTCACAGAAGAGAGCGACATGGCCGCACCCGCAATTGCTGGGTGGAGCAGCCAGCCGGTGATGGGGTAGAAAAGGCCAGCGGCAATCGGAATTCCCAAGGCGTTATAAAGGAAGGCGCCAAAAAGGTTTTGCCGGATGTTTCGCAGCGTTGCGTGCGACAGTTCAATGGCATCGGCTACCCCGTGGAGCGACCCGGAGAGTAGCACCACGTCGGCGCTTTCGATGGCCACATCGGTGCCGCATCCGATGGCAAAGCCGACGTCAGCAGCAGCAAGCGCTGGGGCATCGTTGATCCCATCGCCTACCATGGCAACAACTGCTCCCTGCTGCTGCAAGGCAGTGACCTCAGCAGCCTTCTCATGAGGAAGAAGCTCGCTGCGCACCGCATCTACCCCGACTGCCTTGGCCACCGCCTCTGCGGTGGCACGGGTGTCGCCCGTCAGAAGCACCACCCGTAGCCCCAACGCCTTAAGCCGCGCCACAGCGGCGGCAGCGTCGGCCTTGACCGGATCGGCCAAAAGAAGCGCACCGCAGATTGTGTCATTGACTGCCACAAAAAGCGGTGTCGCTGCCTGTTGGGCGGCAGCTGCTTCCTCACTTTGCCATGACTCGGAGGATATTCCTTGACCGGCAAGCCAGCGCAGCCGCCCGATCACCACCTGCTCTCCCTCAACCACCCCTTGGACCCCTTGGCCCGTTTCGGCAGAAAACCCCTCAACCGGGGCAAGCAGCAGCCCGCGTGCTTTGGCCGCCGTCACAACTGCCTGCGCCAGGGGGTGCTCTGAGGCCGCTTCAACGCTTGCAGCCAGTTGCAGCAGCCGCTCTGGGTCGATCCCGCGGGCAATAAGGTCGATTAAGCGGGGTTTCCCCTCGGTAACGGTACCGGTTTTGTCGAGCACGGCCACGTTAAGGCTACTGGCGCGCTGAAGCGCTTCGCCGTTGCGGATTAGAATACCAAGTTCAGCCGCTTTGCCCACCGCCACCATGATCGAGATGGGGGTAGCCAGCCCAAGCGCGCACGGGCACGCGATGATCAGCACTGTGGTAAGCGCCACCAGCGCATAAGATAGGCGCGGTTCTGGTCCCCATAAGAACCAGGCCAGGGCAGCGATCAACGCGATCGCAATCACTGCGGGGACAAAAATGGCGGTGACCCGGTCAACGATCCGACCAACAGCCGGTTTGGCGTTTTGCGCCTGGCGAACCAGTGCAATAATCTGGGCAAGTGCAGTCTCTTCTCCAACGCCGATGGCCCGAATCAGGAGCGTTCCACTTTGATTGAGGGTACCGGCAGCAACGCGGCTACCGGCCTCCTTGGCAACAGGGACGGCTTCGCCGGTGAGCATCGACTCATCAACGAAACTGGCCCCATCGACCACTTCGCCGTCTACCGGAATCTTCTCGCCAGGGCGGATCCGTACAAGATCGCCACGCTGTACCGCCTCAACCGGAAGCTCAACCTCAGTTCCATCGCGGACAAGGCGCGCTCGGCGCGGTTGCAGGTCCAGAAGCCGTCTGATTGCCTGCGAAGTCTTCCCCCGTGCTCGCGTCTCCAGCGCCAACCCAAGGTTGACAAAACCGATGATCATGCTGCTTGCCTCAAAGTAGAGGTGGCGCGCAGCCTCAGGGAAGGCCTCGTGAAAGAGGACTACGGCCATCGAGTAGAGCCAGGCGATGGACGTGCCCAACGCTACTAGGGTGTCCATCGTTGCGCTTCGCGCTTTCAGCGCCTGAAATGCGCCGCGGAAAAAGTGGGCGCCGCTGGTGGCTAGCACTGCAGCAGTCACCAGGCCAACGGCAAGCCACCCCCAGCGGTTGGCGCCAGAGACATGCATCATTGACCCGTCGACGAGCATCGCGACCATCAGCGGCAGACCTACCGCTAGTGCAACGAGGGCATCGCGCACCCGCGCCCGGAAGAAGGCCTGCTCCTCCGCCTCCTTCTCGGCAAGAGCCAGGGCGGGATCCTGGATGAGCCGCGCACCATAACCAGCCGCGCTCACCGCCGCAATCAGTGCCTCTGGGGTTGCTGTCCCGGTCACCGTCGCGGTGCGCTCGGCAAAATTGACCACAACCGTCGCAGTTCCCGACACCCCCTTGAGGGCGGCTTCAACCTTGCCGACACAACCGGCGCATTTCACGCCAGAGAGGGCCAGCGATACCCGCTGGTTGCCTGCCTGCTGTTCATTCATTGCTACGCCCCTTCGTACTCGGAGCTATCTCTTCGGTGATCCATTCCGCAATCTGGCGGCGCATCGCTTCAAGCGCTTCGGGGGCCACCGGCAACAGTAGCAGCGACATACCAAAGACATAGGCATAGAGTAGGGCGGCGCGTGCCGTTGCCGTCTCTTGATCGATGCCGCTCGCCAGAAAGAGCCGCCGCGCCCGGTCAAGCCGAACCGCATCGACCTCACTTACAACTGCTGCCGCCGCTTCGTCGCGCCGGGCCCATTCGCGGACAGCGAGTTCGATGAGAATACCACGGGGATTGCGGCTTGCGCTATAGACCTCGATGACGTGAAGAAGCTGCTGGCGCTCCTGCCCGGGCGGGCAGCGGGTCTGCTTGTCGATGTCGCTGATCCGCCCCGCTTTCCACTGCTCGAGCACCGCCAGATGGAGTTCGCGACGATCCTTGAAGTGCCAGTAGAAACTCCCTTTGGTCACACCAAGATGGTGGGCGAGCCGTTCGACCCGCAGCCCGGTAATCCCCTCTTTAGCAAGGAGATTGATCGCCGCGCGGATCCAGTCGTCTCGGGTCAGCGTCTTATTGGTAACGGCAGAAGTGGCACTCATTGATCTTGACTCAGGAATCAAACAGTTGTTCAAAAGTAGTTGACGTAGCGCGACAAGTGCGCTATCGTATTACCATACGATACCGTATGGTAGTCCAAACCCTGTCGGAAAGCAAGGAGCGCACACCGTGAAAATTTTAGTGCCCATCAAACGCGTGGTCGATTACAACGTCAAGATTCGGGTCAAGCCCGACGGGACGGGGGTTGAAACCACCAACGTTAAGATGTCGATGAACCCTTTTGACGAGATCGCTGTGGAAGAGGCGGTTCGTCTGAAAGAGAGAGGGATTGCTACCGAAGTGCTCGCGGTGAGCGCTGGGGTGGCCGCGTGTCAGGAGACGCTGCGCACCGCGCTGGCTTTAGGCGCCGACCGGGCGATCCTGATCGAAACCGACGTGGAGCTGCAACCCCTTGCCGTTGCCCGGTTATTGGCCGCAATCGTTGCCAAAGAGGGACCGCAGCTGGTTATCATGGGCAAGCAGGCCATCGATGATGACGCCAACCAGACCGGGCAGATGCTCGCTGCCCTGCTTGACTGGCCGCAGGCCACTTTTGCGTCGCAGGTGGTCGTCGATACGGCTGCGCAGCAGGTGACCGTCACCCGCGAGATCGATGGGGGGCTTGAGACGCTCCAGATGCCCTTGCCGGCAGTGATCACCACCGACCTACGGCTGAACGAACCCCGCTTTGCTTCCCTGCCCAATATCATGAAAGCCAAGAAAAAGCCACTCGAGACGGTCTCCCCAGCAGCGCTTGGGGTCGATGTTACCCCGCGGATCCGCACGCTCAAGGTCGAAGAGCCGCCCAAGCGCAAAGGGGGGGTCAAGGTGGCCGATGTCGACGAACTGATTGCCAAGCTGCGGCAAGAAGCCAAAGTCATTTGACGGCTGGGGAGAATCGCAATGAGTGCAAACGTTCTGGTTGTTAGCGAACATGATAACCACCATTTGGCTAGGAGCACCGCCCATGTTGTTGCCGCGGCGCGCCAGCTTGGCTCGGTGACGCTGCTTGTTGCCGGAAGCCAATGCGCACCAGTGGCTGAGGTTGCAGCGCAGCTCGATGGTGTCGACCGGGTGGTGCTGGCCGATGCCGAACCGCTGGCTGGCCTTACCGCCGAGGCGTTGGCCGAAGCGGTGCTTGCGGTGGGGGGGGATTCCTCTTACATCCTCTTTCCTGCTACCGCCTTTGGCAAGAATATTGCGCCGCGCGTCGCAGCGAAACGAAACGTTGCACAAATCTCGGACGTTATCCGCATCATCGATGGCAAAACGTTCGTTCGACCGATCTATGCGGGAAACGCCTTGGCCACCGTAACTTGTGATGACCCGGCATTGGTACTTACCATACGCACCACCGCTTTCGATGCCGTAGGCAAGCGCAGCACGCCAGCGCCAATCGAAACGCAGGCGGTGGCGCTTGCTGCGTCAAAGACAACCGCCGTTGGCCGCCAGCTCACCCAATCAGCCCGACCAGAGCTGACCGCTGCCCGAGTCGTCGTCACCGGTGGCCGCGGTCTTGGGAGCAGCGAGCAGTTCCATGCGCTCCTTGAACCCCTTGCCGACAAGCTCAACGCGGCGATCGGGGCATCGCGCGCTGCGGTCGATGCCGGTTATGCCCCCAACGACTGGCAGGTAGGCCAGACGGGCAAGATCGTTGCCCCCGAGCTCTACATCGCCATCGGTGTCTCCGGGGCCATCCAACACCTGGCGGGGATGAAGGATTCGAAGGTAATCGTAGCGATCAACAAAGACCCGGAAGCGCCGATCTTCCAGGTGGCCGATTACGGGCTGGTTGCTGACCTCTTCCAGGCCGTTCCGGAATTGACGCGCAAGCTATAAGCCAAAGGGTAACTTTAGGAGAAGTCTCATGCTCGACTATCGCGCTCCGCTGCGAGACATGCGCTTTGTGATGGAGAAGCTGTGCCAGCTTGATGCGATCAGCCAGCTCCCTGGCTGCGAAGAGGCTACCCCAGACCTCGTTCAGGCGATTCTTGAAGAGGGGGGAAAATTTGCCACCGAGGTTCTCTCCCCGCTTAACCGGGTCGGCGACAAAGAGGGGTGCCGCTTGGCGGACGGCCAGGTGACCACCCCGACGGGTTGGCAAGAGGCGTACCGTCAATTCCGTGAAGCGGGGTGGACAGCGGTGGCCTGCGACCCCGCTTACGGAGGCCAAGGATTGCCCAAGCTGGTGTCGACGGCTGTCATGGAGCTGTGGAAGTCGGCCAACATGGCCTTTTCGCTCTGTCCGATGCTCACCCAGGGGGCGATCGAAGCGTTGATGCTCTGTGGAACCGAGGAGCAGAAAACGCGCTATCTGCCCAAGATGGTAAGCGGGGAGTGGACGGGCACGATGAACCTTACTGAGCCGCAAGCAGGGTCGGATCTTTCGGCGGTGCGCACTCGTGCTGAACCGACCGGGGATGGCCGGTACCGGCTCTTTGGCCAGAAGATCTTCATCACCTATGGCGAGCACAACCTCAGTGAAAACATCGTCCATCTCGTCTTGGCTCGTTTGCCCGATGCCCCTGAAGGAGTAAAGGGGATCTCGCTCTTTGTCGTTCCCAAATATCTGGTGAACGACGATGGGTCGCTGGGTGCGCGCAACGATGTTCGCTGCGTCTCCATCGAACACAAGCTCGGGATTCATGGCAGTCTCACCTGTGTTCTCTCCTTCGGTGACCAGGGGGGAGCGATCGGTGAGCTAGTCGGCGAGCCGAACCGTGGTCTGGAATATATGTTCATCATGATGAACGAGGCGCGCTTTGCCGTAGGGATGGAGGGGCTGGCCCTGGCCGAGCGAGCCTGGCAGCAGGCCGCTCACTACGCGCATGAGCGCATCCAGGGGTTCGAAGTCGGGCAGAAGGGGGGAGAACGGGTACCGATCCTTAAGCACCCCGACGTTCGTCGGATGCTTTTGACCATTAAAGCCCATACCGAAGCGATGCGCGCAATGAACTACCATGTTGCTGCCGCTTTTGACCTGGCCCGCCACCACCCCGATTCTGCTGTCCGTGAACGCAGTCAAGCCTACCTAGAGCTGATGATCCCGGTGGTCAAAGGGTGGTGCACAGAACGGGCCGTGGTGCTGACCTCGCTCAACGTCCAAGTTCATGGCGGGATGGGCTTTATCGAAGAGACCGGCGCTGCGCAGCTTTTCCGCGATGCCCGCATTACCCCGATCTATGAGGGGACTACAGCCATACAGGCCAACGACCTAATTGGCCGCAAGATTGCCCGAAATGGCGGAGCAGTGGCCCAGGCGCTTGCTGATGAGATGGACAAGAGTGTGGCGGCGTTGCGCGAACAGGGGGATCCCCTCTTGGCGCGAATCGCCGATCGGCTCGCTCAGGGGGTTGCCGCGTTGCGCGCAGGGGTCGCCTTCATCCTCGATCACTATTTCCGCGACCCGAAAACGGCGCACGCCAGTTCCGTGCCGCTTCTCGAGCTCTTCGGCGTCGTCTGCGGTGGCTGGCATATGGCTCGGGCCGCGCTGGTCAGCCATGCTCAGCTGGCGGGTCAATGCGAAGATCCCGACTTCTACCGCGCCAAACTGGCCACCGCGCGCTTTTATGCCGAACACGTGCTGCCGCAGGCAACTGCGCTTAGCGAAACGGTCTGCTCTGGTGCCGCCGCAACGGTCGAATATCCCGAAGCGCTGTTGACGAATGCTTAAGAAGAGGTCGCGCTCTGCTCAACACGGTTTGTCAGCGACTCCTCATTAGCAGCGGTGCAGTAGCGTCCCTGCTCAACCCGGCCTAAGGTCGGGGTGAGCAGGTGTTAGCGATCGGGTGTTACTCGACTCGAGCTTTTTTGACCAACTCGTCGATGTGCGCTTCGATCTTCTGCTGCTGAAGCTGCTGCTCCAGTTGTGGGCGGATCTCTTCCAATTTCGGTGGGGTCTGCTCGCGCACGTCGTCCAGACGGATGACGTGCCAGCCAAACTGGGTCTTCACCGGCTGATCGGTCATCTCGCCCTTCTTCAGTTTGGCCATTGCCGCCCCGAATTCTGGAACGAACATATCCGGAGTTGCCCAACCCAGATCACCGCCGCGATCCTTGCTGCCCGGGTCTTTCGACTGCTTGGCCAGCTCATCCCATTTCGCCTTGTTGGCCTTGAGTTTAGCAATTGCCGCCTTCGCCTCCTCCTCTTTTTCGAAAAGGATGTGGCGGGCATGGTATTCGTTGCCGGCAAAGGAGATCTTCACTTTCTCGTAGGCAGCCTTGATCTCCTCTTCGGAAACAGGGTGGGTCTGGAGGTACTGGGTCAGATAGTGGCGCAACAGCACTCCTTGCTGGGCAAGAGCCATCTCGGCCTTGACCTTCTCATCCTGGTCGAGCTTAGCCGCTTTTGCTGCCTGCTCGATCACTGTGCGGCGAATGAGCTCCTCGCGAATCGCCTCACGTAGCTCCTTGGTCTCTTTTTGCCCCTGTTCAAGCTGCTTATCTAGAATAGCTTTGAGGTGGGATTCAGGAACCGCCTGGCCGTTGACTTTGGCCACCTCTCCTGCCCAGAGCGTGGTCGACAACAAAGCGGCGGCAAGAGCCGCCACGGTTTTTTGACGCAACATCGAACTTCCTTTCAGAGTGAAAAAAGTCAAATCTCTTCAGGGCTTTTGGCAGTCAGCGCCAGCGCATGAATTTTGGGCATCAGCTCACCCAGCGCCGCATAGACCATTCGGTGGCGTTCCACGAGTGATTTGCCCGCGAAAACTGGGGCAACGATGGTCACTGTGAAGTGGGTATTGCCTGCCGCAGCCTGAGGGTTGTGGCTGGCGTGGGTATGGCTGACATCCTCAACGGTCAAGGAAACGGGGTTAAGTGCCTCAGTGAGACGTTGGCTGATCGTTTGAGAGGAGATCACCTCATGCTCCTTGCGTCGGTGGTTGACCGTTCTGGTCGAATGTTTCAGGATGCTTTTCGTGCCGGCTTAGCCAGACTGCCTGACCAATGACAAAAAGCAGCGTCAAAGCCAAGGTACCAAACATTTTGAACTGCACCCAGACCGCCTCCGAAAAGGAGTAGGCAACCCACAGGTTGAGCGCCCCCATTGCAACAAAAAAGAGCGTCCACAGATCAGATAGCCGTTGCCAATAGGCGGCGGAGAGTACGACCTGCTGGCGCAGCGCAAGTTCCACCAGGTTGCGCCCAGTCAAGCGCGCAAGCCACAATCCCAAGCCAAGCGTCCAGTAGACCGCAGTGGGCTTCCACTGAATAAAGCGCGGGTCATGAAAGAGCAGGGTTGCGCCCCCAAGCAGAACCACCAGCCCAAACGTGATCCACACCATTCGGTCGACTGGCCGATGGGTGATCTTCAGCCACAGGATCTGGAAGCCGGTGGCTACGATCGTCACTGCCGTAGCCAGAAGAATTGGCACCCGTTGCGCCTCTGTCCCAAACCAAGGGGCAAGGGTTTCGGTCAACGAGCTGCCCTGCGCCCCTTGATACGCAGCGAAAAAGGCAATGAGCGGTAACAGATCAAAGAAGAGCTTGTTCATGCCGCCATTGTACCCCCATTGCCGGTACAATCCCGCATTATGAGAGTGTTGGCCATCGATACTGCCGCGCAGTGGGCTACAGTTGCTGTTGCTTGGGACGGCTTGGTGGGGTATCGTCAGCTTCCTGGGTATGCCCGCCACTCCGAACACCTCTTGCCAACGGTGGCCGAACTTTTCGTCGAATTGGCCATCGCCGATTGGCAAGATGGCCTGCAGGCGGTGGCTTTTGCAGCCGGACCGGGTGCCTTTACGGGAATTCGGCTGGCTTGTTCCGCCGCCCAAGGGCTGGGGATGGCTCTCGGCTGCCCGGTGCTGGCGCTCGATTCGCTCGAACTGGTGGGGAGAAGCGCCTTTGCCACCGCGCCACCGCCAATGGTTGTGACGCTTATCGATGCCCGCATGGGGCAGTGGTACGCGCGCCCCTTTGCGGTGACCAAAGCGCTCTGGCAACCGATCGCTCCCCCCACCTTGGTCAATGCTGGCAACTGGCAAGAGATCATCTCTTTAGCGGAAAAGGGGGGGGCGGGGAGCACCCCGTTGGCAATCGCTGCCTGGCAGATTCCTTTGAACAAGGAGGAATTGCCGCCTGAGATCGGTCAGGTGGTCACGATCGATGCCATTGCCCCGGTACCGCTCCTTACGGCAGCCTCTATCGCCTTTGCTGCGGGCAGGGCTGTGCCAGCGGAGCTGGCTGAACCGGTCTATGTTCGTCAGCGGGTTGCCCTTACCGCTACCGAACAGACCAAACGGCGCCAAGCGCGGACGACCGCAAACGGATGAGCGCGATGGCATTACGCTTTTGCCCCCTAAGGCCCGAAGATCTTGCCTGGGTTTTGCCCATCGAACGGCAATCCCACCCAATGCCCTGGTCAGCCGACCATTTTCCCACCAGCGGCAAGGAAGAGGGGCAGCAGGCCGTCACCTTATGGCACGATGCTACCCCAATCGGGTATTGGGTTGGGCTTTTTGTCCTTGATGAAGCCCATCTCCTCAACTTGACTGTCGCTCTGCCATGGCGCCAGCAAGGGTATGGACGGCAGCTCCTTAGCCACTTTCTTGATGAAAGCCAGCGCCGGGCGTGCCGGTCGGCCTGGTTGGAGGTGCGCAGCGACAATGCCCCAGCAATCGCCCTTTACCAAGCGCTGGGATTCCAGACCCAAGCGATTCGCCGCCGCTACTATCGCGACGCCGCTGGCCGGTACGCCGATGCACTGGTCATGAGTCTGACGATTGTGCCAACCGATGTTGCCCCTTGACTGCGACCGCTTCCGCTGCTTTCAGGCGATGGAACTGACCCCAATATGGCGGGTTCGGGCCCACTGGCCCGCCACGCCGATCCCAGCGCATCGGCCGGTCGAAGCTCGCTCTTCTCTCTCCTCTCTCTCCCAGCCGGATGGAGAACCCCAGGTGGCACTTCCCCGCTCAAATTTGGAGCAGCAGGTGGCTACCCTTGACTGGGAAGGACTGGAGGCGGCAATTCGTTCCTGTCAAGCCTGTCCACTGGCCTGCAAACGGACCCAAGCGGTTCCTGGAGTTGGCGATCGTCAGGCACAATGGCTCTTTATCGGCGAAGGGCCAGGGCGGGAGGAGGATCGCCTTGGCGAACCGTTTGTCGGGCCGGCTGGCAAACTCCTTGATGAGATGCTCTTTGCCTTGGGGCTTGCGCGGGATAAAAACGTCTATATTGCCAACGCTGTAAAATGCCGACCACCACTTAACCGCACCCCACACCCGGAAGAGATCGCTGCCTGCTTTCCCTTTCTAGCTCGGCAAATTGCCCTTGTCGCGCCAAAGATCATTGTCGCTTTGGGTAAGCCTGCGGCCTTTGCCCTCCTCAATCAAGAGATCAAAATCGTCCAGGCGCGCGGAAAATCCTTCTCCTATCAGGGGATCCCGGTGGTGGTCACCTACCACCCGGCTTACCTGCTGCGTAATCCCGCCGACAAAAGGAAAGCCTGGGAAGATCTCGTTCGGGCACGGCAAATCTGGCAACAACAGGTATAATTAACTGTTATGACGGCCCGGCGAATCGAACTGCACCCGCGCAACCCGCAGCCGCGTACCGTTGCCCAAGTTGCGGCGCTCCTGCGCAACGGGGCGATCGTGGCGCTCCCTACCGACGCCTCCTATTCGCTCGTCTGGCAGGTAGGCGATGCCCAGGCGTTGCAGCGGGCACGCCGCCTGCGTGGGGTCGATGAAGACCACCTCTTTACCCTCTTCTGCCCCGACCTTGCCGCCCTTGGCCACTACGCGCGGGTCGATAACCGGCAGTTCCGTCTCCTCAAACTCGGTACCCCGGCACCCTTTACCTTCATTCTTGAAGGGACCCACGAGCTTCCGCGCCGCGTGCTCCACCCCAAACGGCGCACGATCGGCTTACGTGTGCCGGCTCACCCCGTTGTCCAGGCCATTCTGGCCGCACTGGGGGGGGCGCTTTTGGCAACGACTGCCCAACCCGCCGGGTATGATGCGCCGCTCAGTGACCCTGACGAGATCCTTGCCGTGCTGGGGGAGCGCATCGAGGCAGTCGTCGATACCGGCGAGATGCCGCAGGCGCTCACCACCATCATTGACCTGACCTGTGATCCTCCGGCCATTCTTCGCCAAGGGGCCGGCGACCCGGCCCGCTTGGGGCTCACCCATGGCTGAACTCATCGCCACCCTGGCGATCTGGGCGCTGCCAGTGCTCTTTGCTATTACGCTGCACGAAGCGGCCCACGGCTACGTTGCTCGGTCATTCGGCGACCCGACCGCGCAGCAACTAGGCCGCATCACCCTCAACCCAGTTAAGCACATCGACCCAATCGGCACCGTTGCGGTTCCGACGGGGATCGTGATCCTCTCAACCCTTTTTGGTGGTCCTCCCATCCTTTTTGGCTGGGCTAAACCGGTGCCGGTCGCTCCGTGGCGGCTACGCAACCCCAAACAGGATATGTTCTGGGTTGCTGGTGCCGGCCCCGCTGTCAATCTGGTGCAGGCCCTTTTCTGGGCGCTTATCTTTCACCTCACCCTAAACCTCGGCCCGGGCGGCCAATGGCTTGCGCTTGCCCGGATGAGCGATGCTGGAATCCACATCAACCTCATCCTTGCCCTGATCAATCTCCTACCGATCCCGCCGCTTGATGGCGGGCGCATGGCCGTAGCTCTGCTGCCTGACCCATTGGCCAGAACCTTTGCCCGTCTTGAACCCTACGGTATGCTGATCGTTCTGCTCTTACTCTTTTCTGGTGCGCTCTCTACGCTGCTTTGGCCCCTTTACAGCTTCACGCGCCAGGCTCTCCTCTCCTTGGTTGGTATAGGAGTCTAGCGATGTATGCACCCCGCGTTGTCTCGGGTATGCGCCCTACGGGCCGATTGCACCTTGGCCACTATCATGGTGTCCTCAAAAACTGGGTCAAACTCCAGGACGAATACCCGTGCTTCTTCTTTGTTGCCGACTGGCACGCCCTCACCACCCAGTATGACGAGCCCCAAGCGATCGCCGACCACGCCTGGGAGCTGATCATCGACTGGCTCGCTGCTGGAATCAACCCCAGCCAGGCCACTCTCTTTATTCAGTCGCGGGTTGTGGAGCATGCCGAACTGCACCTGTTGCTCTCGATGAGCACCCCGCTTGGCTGGCTGGAGCGGGTCCCCACCTACAAAGACCAGATCGAGAAACTCGCCCACAAAGACCTTACCACTTACGGCTTTCTCGGTTACCCGCTGCTTCAGGCTGCCGATATCCTCATCTACCGGGCCACCCTCGTCCCAGTGGGCGAAGACCAGGTGCCCCATATCGAACTCACCCGCGAAATTGCCCGTCGCTTCAACCACTTTTACGGGCGCGAGCCCGACTTCGAAGCCAAAGCCCTAGAAGCGGTCAAAAAACTGGGAAGCAAACGGGCCAACCTCTATCTGACGCTGCGCACCCGCTACCAGCAGGAGGGGAGCGAAGAGGCGCTCGATCAGGCCAAGGCGATGTTAGACAGCGAACAGAGCCTCACCCTTGGGGACCGCGAGCGGCTCTATGGCTACTTGGAGGGTCGTCACCGCCTGATTCTGACCGAACCGGAAGCGCTCCTTACCGAAGCGGCCAAGATGCCTGGGCTCGATGGGCAGAAGATGTCTAAGAGTTACGGCAACACCATTGCGCTGCGCGAAGCGCCCGAATCGGTCACTAAAAAGGTGCGCACCATGCGCACCGACCCGGCCCGGGTCCGGCGCACCGACCCAGGGGAACCGACTCGGTGCCCGGTATGGGCCTTTCATCAAGTCTATACCGACCCCGCCTGCCACGAGTGGGTTGTCAACGGGTGCCGCAACGCCACGATCGGATGTCTGGAGTGCAAGCAGCCCGTTCTGGAAGCGATCCTCAAGGAGCAGGAGGGATTTTGCGAGCGGGCGCAACCCTACCTCGACGACCCTTCGCTGGTCAAAGCCATCATCGCCGATGGCTGCGACAAAGCCCGCAAAGTTGCCCAAGAGACGTTGCGCGACGTCCGTGAAGCGATGGGGCTCGACTACACCTAATCGAGACAAACCGCCATGAGCACGAAACCCCACTCTTCTCGCCGCTCTGCCGCCGGGGCAACTCAAGCTGGCGAACGACTCCAGAAAGTGCTTGCCCGCCTTGGTTTAGGCTCGCGCCGCACCATCGAAGCGTGGATCGCCGCGGGTCGGGTGCGGATCAACGACCGGGTGGCACGGTTGGGGGATCGTCTCAACCCCAATGACCGGGTCAAGGTCGACGGCAAATTGATTGAATGGCGCAGCGCCAACCGCTTCCCGCGGGTTATTCTCTACCATAAACCAGAAGGGGAGATCGTCTCCCGCCACGACCCAGAAGGGCGGCCGAGCGTCTTTGACCGACTGCCGCCGCTGCGTCAAGGCCGGTGGATCGCGGTCGGGCGGCTCGACTTCAACACCTCTGGGCTACTTATCCTAACCACCGATGGCGACCTGGCCAACCGCTTGATGCACCCGCGCTACCAACTAGAGCGGGAATACGCCGTGCGGTTGCTGGGTACCCTTACCCCAGAACAGCAACAGCAGCTCCTATCGGGTATCGTCCTTGAAGATGGCCCAGCCCGTTTTTTGGCCATTGACGACCTGGGAGGGCAGGGGGCCAACCACTGGTATCGTGTCACCATCGCTGAAGGACGCAACCGCGAGGTGCGGCGGATGTTTGAAGCGCTGGGGTTAACGGTCAGTCGGCTGATCCGGGTCCGTTATGGCCCAGTGCACTTACCGGCACGGCTGAAACGGGGCATGTGGATGGAGTTGCCTGCCGGCGAAATTGCCCAACTCTTTCAACTTCCCCTACCTGAGCCACAAAGGCAGCCTCTTGCTGCTATCCCATCGCCGCGGCCACGAAGCACCAAGCTGCTGCCATCGCCTGCCAACAACAAAAAGAGGAGAGCCAACCATGTCTGACCGTCGCCTGCGTGTCTTCTACACCGTTGTCAAAATGGGGTCCTTTACCCGTGCCGCCGAAAAACTCGGGATGACCCAGCCTGCCGTCACCTTTCAGATCAAGCAACTTGAAGAGCACTTCGATACCACGCTGATTGACCGCAGCCATCGCAAACTGCGCCTGACCCCGGCTGGAGAGATCGTCTTTGCCTATGCCGAACGGATGATCCTTCTAGACGATGAGCTCGAAACGCGCATCAGCGAACTCACCCAAGAGCTGCGCGGGCCGCTGACGATTGGCTGCTCGACCACTCTTGCCGCCTACTGGGCACCGCGGCTTATTGAAGAGTTCAAGCGGCGCAACCCCCATGTGGTGCCACGGTTGATCGTCGGTAACTCGGAATTGACCCAGGAGCGGGTCGCTAACCGTGAACTGGACATGGGGATGATCGAAATCGTTGCCGACGACCCGCGCATTGAAGAGATCCCTGCTGGTCGCGACGAACTCTGGGCCATCTTTGCGCCTGCGCATCCATTGGCCAAATCGGGCAAAAAACGGCTCACTGCTAAGGACCTAGCCGCCTACCCCTTCATCCAGCGCGATCCCGGTAACGCCGTTCGCGAGCTGGCTGAACACTTCTTCCAAGAGGGCGGAGTCGACCCGCAAACCTTGACCATTGCTGCCGAAATCGGCACGCTGGCTGGGGTCAAACATCTGGCTGCGGCCGGCATCGGGGTAGCCATCGCTTCGCGCGCCGCCCTTCTGGAGGAGATCCGGGCTGCCGACCTGCGCGCGCTGCCCCTTGATCCGCCACTCTACACCCCCTTTGTCATCATCATCCCCAAAGACAAGTTCCGTTCGCGTAAGATCACCGTCTTTGCCGAATTTGCCAAAGAGCGGCTCCAGACAATGGAGCGGTCGCTGCCCAAAGCCGAATTCTTCTTTGGCGGCTGACCGCCTGCTTATGGCCAAAAGCGGGACAATCTACCAGTGTCGGCAGTGTGGCGGGCAAACCTTGCGTTGGCAAGGAAAGTGCCCCCATTGCGATGAATGGAACACCCTTGACGAGGTCAACCCCGGCGCTTCCTCTTTGCGGCTGCGTCAACCGGCAATGCACCAACACCAACCCATCGCCGGCAGCAGAGGAGGGATCGTTGCCTTGGATGCCATCGAACGGCAGCCGCAGCAACGGCTATGCACTGGAATTGCCGAATGGGATCGCGTCCTGGGTGGCGGTCTTGTCCCTGGTGCGGTCATTCTGCTTGGCGGCGACCCGGGAATCGGTAAATCGACCCTCCTGATGCAATGCCTTGCAGCACTTACTCAGCAAGGAATTGGCCCAACCCTATATGTCACTGGGGAGGAGTCGCCGCAACAGGTTGCGCTGCGTGCTGACCGCTTGGGGTTAGGTTCAACCCCACTGACGCTCCTAGCCGAAGTCGAGGTTGAGACAATTCTGACTGCGCTCGCGCAGACCAGACCGCGCGTTGCCGTTATCGATTCGATCCAGACCCTCTACACCAATACCATGACCTCCGCACCGGGGTCGGTAGGACAGGTGCGCGAATGCGCGGCACTGCTTACCCGCTATGCCAAAGAGGCCAATACGACAATCCTACTTGTTGGCCATGTCACCAAAGAGGGGAACCTGGCTGGACCGCGTGTGCTGGAACACATCGTCGATACCGTGCTCTACTTCGAAGGAGACCCAAACGCCAACCATCGGCTGATCCGTGCCGTCAAGAACCGGTTTGGGGCCGCCAATGAGCTGGGTGTCTTCGCGATGACCGATCGCGGCCTTAAGGGGGTAGCCAACCCATCGGCGATCTTTCTCTCTGAGCACCGCCCCGATGTTGCTGGCAGCATCATTTTGCCCACCCTGGAAGGAACCCGCCCCCTTCTTGTCGAAATCCAGGCGCTGGTCGATCCGGTCACCACACCCAACCCACGGCGTCTGGCCATCGGTTTGGAGAGCAACCGACTGGCCATGCTCTTAGCGATCCTTCACCGCCACGCAGGCTTGGCCACCAGCCAATGGGATGTCTTTGTAAATGCTGTAGGGGGAGTGCGCATCACCGAACCTGCCGCCGACCTGGCGCTTGCAGCAGCGATTACCTCATCGCTGCGTAACCGGCCGCTGCCGGTTACCCTGGTCGCCTTCGGCGAAGTTGGCCTAGCAGGCGAAATCCGTCCTGCGCCTCGCGGTCAGGAGCGGCTCAGGGAAGCGGCCAAACTTGGCTTTCGGCAGGCGTGGATCCCTCGCGCGAACCGTCCTAAGCAACCAATCTCGGGCATGGAAGTGGTAACCCTCGAACATATCGGCGAGTTGGCCGATCTCGTTCGGCAAGGGTAGCGCAGATTCTCGCACGTTCGCTTCCGCGTTGCGGGAGTGTTTTCCCCCCCTCATTGGTTGCCCATCGGTCTGTGCTGTTGATGGATAGGTATTGACAAGAGGTGTTGGAGTTTGATAGAGTCACGTTTCTCGACT
>Ga0308420_1000028_pt1 | contig 49606 bp, 47 predicted proteins | sample HotsprSampleMS55_FD_203802 | JGI IMG/M metagenome (GOLD analysis project Ga0308420, IMG submission 203802) | Hot spring phototrophic mat microbial communities from Mushroom Spring, Yellowstone National Park, Wyoming, United States - 20090730_MS55 ... | reverse complement strand
GGACCTGCGTCGGACTACGCTGCAATTTGCTCACCGCACTCGGCCGGCCTGTCCCCTCAGACGGCCGCAGCCGCGAGCACCTAGTCCCGGTACGAGGTGTACTCTCGGCCGTACGCTTCGCGGGCGATAATCCCCTTCATGATCTCCGGGGTGCCGTCGCCGATCTCCAAGCCAACGACGTCGCGCCAGCGCTGCTCCAGAGGCGCATCCATATTGTAGCCGTAATGACCGTGCAGGATGATACACGCATGGATCGCTTCGGCGGCGACCTTTGGGCCCAACCATTTCGCCATCGCCGCCTCTTGGGTGTGTTTCTGCCCGCGGTCTTTCAGCCACAGGCACTTGTAGGACACCAGACGTGCGGCCTCGAGCAGCGTGAGGTATTCAGCGATTTGAAACGCCACCCCTTCGAACTTCGCCAGTGGTTTGCCGAACACGTGCCGTCCTTTGGTGTATGCAATCGTCTCTTCAATTGACTGCTGCGCTGCACCGATGCAGGCGAGAGCGATAATCGCGCGGTTAAAGTCGAAAGCGATCATTGCCTGGGAAAATCCGCCGCTTTCGTCGCCCAGACGGTTACGGGCAGGAATGCGGACAGCATCGAAAAATAGCGAACCGCGCTGGGTCAAGCGTTCTCCCGGGGTTTGATACACCTGGCGCGTGACTCCAGGCGCGTCAAGGGGCACCAAAAAGGCAGAAATCCCCCGTGCCCCCTGGCCACCGGTGCGCGCGAACACGATGCACGCGTCGGCGTAGCCGGCGAATGTAATCGAGGCCTTCTCGCCGGTGATAATGTACTCGTCGCCCCTTTTGGTTGCCCGGGTGGTGATGTTCGCGGCATCCGAGCCTGCGCCCGGCTCGGTCAGTCCAAAGGCGATGATCGCATCGCCGGTGGCCTGTCGCGGCAACCATTCTGCCTGCACCTCGGGATGCGCATAGCCGGCGAGGAGCTCCGACGCGATCAGGCTGAGTTGGATATACAGACTGTAGTTGAAATCCCCGCGGGAGAGTTCTTCGGTCATCACCCCGCAGGTGACGTAATCGGCCTCTTGTCCGCCAAATTTTTCCGGCACCCGTAAGCTGAAAATCCCCAGTGCGGCAGCCTCCTTGATCGCCGCGCGGCTGATGTGCTCCCCACGATCCCACCGCGCATAGTTGGGTAACAGTTTGTCTTTCGCGAACTGGCGTAGGGTCTGCTGCAGCAAGAGTTGCTCGGCAGTGAAAGCGAAGTCCATGGAGTGACCTTTCTGCGGGCACAACGGCTTAGATGAGTGCATCCTACCGACCACCAGGCGAGGGCGCAAGGCGCAGGGAGGGTGGAGGACCGAGCGATCGCTAGCGGAGGTGCTGCCCTTGTCGTCGGGAAGTGGTTTGGTGTAATACCTGCCGAGAGGTGTAGCGCAGGACCCAGAACCTGACGCGGATGTTGAGGAGGCGACATGGACTTCCATTATTCTCCTGAGGAAGAGCAGTTTCGCCGGACAGTGCGGTCTTGGCTCGAAGCGAATCTGCCTGAGGATCTACGCGAAGGGCGCGACGAGGACCTCTCGCAAGACGAGCGCTGGGAGCGGCACAAGGCCTGGCACAAAAAGCTGTACGAAGGTGGCTGGGTGGGTATCTGGTGGCCGAAGGAATACGGTGGCCGTGGAGCTTCTGTGCTCGAACAGGCGATCTTTAACGAAGAGCTCGGCCGCGCAGGAGCGCCCCCTGGGGTCAATATGAATGGCATAACCTTACTTGGCCCCACGCTCATGCACTGGGGCAGCGAGGAGCAGAAGAAACGATTCTTGCCCAAGATCCTCCCCGCGGAAGAGATCTGGTGTCAGGGGTACTCCGAGCCGGGCGCTGGGTCCGATCTGGCGTCGCTGCAGACGCGAGCGGTTGAGGACGGGGACTCGTTCATCGTCAACGGCCAGAAGGTCTGGACCAGTCAGGCGCAATATGCGGATTGGTGTTTTCTGCTAGTGCGGACCGATCCGAACGCTCCCAAACATCAGGGGATCAGCTACCTGCTGGTTGATATGCATAGTCCCGGCATTACTGTCCGTCCGTTGGTGCAGATCACAGGGGATGCGGAATTTAACGAGGTGTTTTTCGAGGATGTGCGCGTGCCCAAAAAGAACCTGGTGGGGGAGAAGAACCGTGGATGGATGGTCGCGGTAACGACGCTGATGTACGAGCGGGTAGCGACTGGCAACTATTTTCGCTTCGAGAAGATTTTACCACAGCTGTACGATCTCGCCCGGCGTGTGGAGGTGAACGGTAGACCGGCTGTCGAAGACACGGCTGTCCGCCAGCAACTCGCGCAATTCGCCATCGAAGCCGCGGCGATCAAGTATAACGACCTCCGCCGCTTGACCCGCCAGCTTAAGGGGCAGCCGCCCGGGCCGGAAGGGTCGTTCTCGAAGATCACCACGACTGAGCTGAACCTGCGTATCGCCACCTTCGCCATGGAGCTGCTGGGACCGTACGCAGTGCTGGAAACAGGCTCTCCCTTTGCTGTAGACCATGCCCGCTGGGCACGCCGCATGCTCGGCGCGCGGGCCGGTACGATCGCCGCTGGGACCAACGAAATCCAGCGGGGGATTATCGGCGAGCGCGTCCTCGGGCTGCCGAAAGGCCGGTAAATGCGGGAAAACGGCGCCACTCCGACAACCACGGTCCTGTTCGATGCTGGTGGCACCCTCGTGCACCTAGACTATTTCTTTCTCCAACAGGAACTCCGCCGTGTGGGGGTCCACGTGACTCGACGTGCACTACGCCAGGCAGAGTATCGCGCCAGGGCTGAGATAGATCGTTTCGTTCTCAGCGCTGCCCAGGGCTCAGACGAGACGCGGCGACGGCCCTACTTTGCCGCGATGTGCGAACAGTTCGTCCCGGACCTGCAGGCCTTGGAGTCCCTCCTCGAACGACTCGAGGTGGCACATCGACAGAGCAACCTCTGGCGGTTGATGCTGCCGTCAACGCGGCAGGTACTCGCGGAACTCCGCCGCCGCGGTGTCGTGCTAGGGGTTGTCTCTAACGCCGATGGCCGCATTGCGGCCATTCTGCAGCAGTGTGGCGCCAGAGGCTTCTTTGACGTCATCGTTGATTCGCACCGTGTCGGCGTCGAGAAACCGGACCCGCGCATTTTTCAGCTGGCGCTCGCGCAAGCTGGCGCGCGCCCCGAGCAGGCGGTTTTTGTCGGGGACATCTATAGCATCGACGTGGTCGGGGCTGAACGGGCCGGCATCCGGCCGCTCTTGCTCGATACGCTCGGGTGCTATGCGGGCGTGCGGTGTGAGAAGATTCGGCACCTCCGCGAGTTACTCCTGTGTATATGAGCTGTGGGGACTGTGGTCAGTAGATCTCTGATCGGTTGTACACATGCGACCGCGATGAACGAAGGAGGAGGACATGGCAGAGAGACTCAAAGGAAAAGTGGCGCTCATCTCTGGCGGTGCACGTGGGCAGGGCGCGGTGGAAGGGAAACTGTTCGCGCGCGAAGGCGCCAAGGTCGTTTTAGGCGATGTGTTGGAGGAAGAAGGAAGGCGTACGGCGGAAGAGATCCGCGCCGCAGGTGGGGAAGCAGTGTTCGTCACACTCGATGTGACGAAAGCGGACGACTGGCAGCGGGCTGTTGACACTGCTGTCAGCACGTATGGAAAGCTCGATATTCTGGTGAATAACGCCGGGATCCTGCAAATGGAAGGGTTGGAGGACATTACGCCTGAAACCTGGGACCGTGTGATGGCTGTGAATGCGACCGGGGTCTGGCTCGGCATGAAGGCGGCTGTGCCGGCCCTCCGCCGCGCCGGCGGCGGCTCGATTATTAACATCTCCTCTATCTCGGGGTTGATTGGGACCGGGATGCAGACGGCCTATCAAGCCAGCAAGGGGGCCGTGCGCATCATGACCAAAACGGCGGCCATGCAATACGCAAAGGAAGGGATTCGGGTCAATTCTGTCCACCCGGGGCCGATCGACACCCCGATGACCACGGGGTTGGATCGTGAGGTGTGGCAAATGTTTTTGCGCAGTGTCCCGCTCAAGCGCGCCGGGACGCCGGAAGATGTGGCGTACGGTGTCCTCTACCTCGCTTCGGATGAGTCGTCGTTCGTCACTGGGGCAGAGCTCGTCATTGACGGGGGGTACACGGCGCAATGACCATGGGGGAGTGAAGCAAAGGAACTGATCGGGGCCATGCAAGCGGTGGCCCTGTTAAGCAGGCACAGGAGGGAGTGTTCATGGCAGGTCGGTTAGAAGGGAAAGTTGCCCTGATCACAGGTGGGGCATCGGGGATCGGCGAAGCCACGGCAAAGCTGTTCGCGCGAGAAGGGGCGAGGGTTGTTGTCGCCGATGTGCAGACGGCCAAGGGCAAGGCGGTTGTAGCGGCGATCAGAGCTGCCGGGGGGGAGGCGGCGTTCATCCGGGCAAACGTGGCCCGCGAGGGGGACGCCAAACGCATGGTTGCCTTTGCCGTGAAACGGTATGGGCGCCTCGACATCTTGTTTAATAACGCTGGGGTCGAGAACCCCAAACCCGAGGTCGAAACCAGTGTAGCGGAGTGGGACAAGGTCATGGACGTCAACGTGAAAGGGGTCTTTTTGGGGACGAAGTACGCGATCCCGGAGATGAAAAAAAACGGCGGTGGCTCGATCATCAACACCTCGTCCATTTTCGGATTGGTGGGGTCGCCCGGGTTCGCGGCGTATCACGCTTCCAAGGGAGCGGTGCGCTTGCTGACCAAATCGACCGCGCTCGCGCACGCGGCGGATAACATCCGCTGCAACGCCATCTGCCCGGGGGTGATCGAGACGCCGATGTTTGCGCAGGTGCTCAGCGAGGCCCCCAACCCCGATACGGCGCGGGCGGAGTGGATGGAAATGGAGCCGATTGGTCGCTTTGGTCGGCCCGATGACATCGCCTACGGGGCGCTGTACCTGGCGTCCGATGAGTCCTCCTATGTCACCGGGACGGAACTGGTAATCGATGGGGGGTATACGGCGCGGTAGCGTTTCCCTCCAGGCGGAGCGAACCGAAACCCACGATGACCAGTCCGACGGTGAACCGTTGACACTGTGGACGTCCTCGACTAGCATCCTCAAGAACGTGACTATCTCTCAGGAGGGACAGCTATGGCCGAAGGGAAAGCGAAGCGGCTGTGGGCTCTGCCCAATGCAGAGCTCACGGTGCCACGGAGCCTGCTTATGCATGGAGCCCCACATGAACCCGTCACCGTGCCCAGCCCTGCATATCTGATTGAGCATGCGAAAGGGCTGGTCTTATTTGATACCGGCTGTCATCCCAAAGTAGCGGACGATCCAGTGGGCTACTGGGGACCGATCGCCCAAGCCATTCAAGTCAACTACCCCAAGGAAATGTTGCTGGACCGGCAGATCCAGGGGCTAGGGTACAAAATGGACGACATCAAGTATGTCGTCATCTCCCACCTCCACCTTGATCATACCGGTTATATGCACGCCTTTCCCAAAGCCAAATTCCTCATCATGGCCAACGAGCTGCGCTACGCGTACTGGCCAGACCCTGACCGGCGGGCAGTGTTCATTCTCGACGATATTCTGCCCACGCGCAACTTTGATTGGGTGGAGCTCGATGGCGACTTCGACCTCTTCGACGATGGGAGCTTGGTGATGCTCAAGACGCCCGGCCACACGCCTGGAGAGTGTTCGCTGTACGTCCGCCTGCCGAACCGCAAAATTCTCCTCGTCGGCGATACTGTGCACTTGCGTGCGCAGCTCGATACCGGCGCGACCATGCCGCTCGACACCGACCCCATCCAGGCGGCATTGTCGATCCAGCGGGTCAAAGCGATCCGCGACCTCCATGAGGCGACGATGTGGATCACGCACGACCCCGAGGACTGGGCTGAGCTGCCGCACGCGCCGACGGCGATCGAGTAGAGAAGCGAGGGGGTATGCCACTCTACGAATACCACTGCCTATCCTGTGACGTGACGTTCGAAGTCCTCGCTCCGCTAAGCGAAGCGTCACAAAAAAAGCCGTGTCCGGACTGCGGGCGACGGGCCCCGCGGGTGGTATCGGCGTTTGCCATCGCCTCCGGCAGGAGTAGCCGGCAGGACACGGGGAGGAGGGGGGTCGCGCAACAGCCGCGCGACCCGCGGCCCCTGTGCATGCGGTATCCTCAAGTGCCCCTGTCGTGCCACATGGACGAGCCCTCGTTGCGCCGCTTCGTTGCCCATGCGCAAGGGCGTGGCAACGAGTACGATGACAAAATGGCCCAGGCGGCGGAGATGCGAAAGCAACGCGGGATTCCTGACCCGGTGTACGCGCCTCCTGCTTATGGGCACAATCACAGCCACGACCGCAATCCGCGCCGTCATGCCGTGACGCAAAACCACGGCCATGAACACAGCAATGGACGGGAGCACTCCCATACGCATGGCCACGCCAAGGGGAAAGCCCATACGCACTCCCACAGCACGCACTAACGCGCACCTTGGCCCCCGGCTTCCTTCTCCCCTGGTGGGCTCAGGATATGACCCTTTGGCACGCTGGCACGAGCAGAAGAGCATCCCACACTCAGTGGGTCGTTAGCACCGGGTGGGAGAGGGCTAGAGTGAAGTCTGTGTCTGGGCACACTATGGACGGCTGTGGTTCTCTCGCCCCTGTGATAGCCTTCGTCTGTGTGCTCACCCAATCGGGCTGTTTCTTCTCCGGCGGCGTCTCCACTTTTCAAAAGGCGATCGCGGCGAGTGGTAGCGGGTTCATAACCGCGACCGAGCGGGGTGGGCAGTGGGATCACAACGGTCCACCGCCGCGCGTCGGTGACGTCACCGAGCGGACCATCTACCGCAAGATGGAGAAAACGAAAATTGTCTCTCTCGGCTACCTCGGTGATGTCTACGAATTGGCCGACCCGTATCCCCCGGGGCGTTATCGCATTGCGGCCGTTCGGGAGATCGGCACGGCCGCGGAGGGCGGCGGGACAGTACACTATTACGCGGTTGAGTTCGATCGGGAGGGCGGCGGCTAAGGCTTTCTGCCGCGGCGAAAACTTTGCGAGATCATCTGTCCCCGTGATTTGCGCCCTCGCCAAATCAAAGCAGGGGGCGGCTAGGACCAAGGTCTTTTCCCATGCGACCTCCGGCAGGGAGAGGTGGTGCTAAGTGCCACCATGCTGCTTGCACGAACCCGGCAATTTGGGCATACAACGGTGAGGACAAGGGTAACAACCGATGAGCGGCGGGAACGAAGCGGGGCATGCTCCCTGAGGTGATCGCTCGCTTTCGCCGGGAGGCACAACTGGCCGCCGCGCTCGATGACCACCCGCAGCACAGTACGAGAGGCCAATATCGGCAGGCAACGGCTGATATTCGACGGCTTGGAAAACAAGCGGATCTTGGGATGAGGGTAGACGGCGACTTTCCCACCTATTATACCGGCGAGGCGAAAGGCAGCACGATGTCAAGGAGGAACACGCATGGCTGAAACAGTAAATTTTCCCAGTCCGATCCCCGATTTCGACGCCCAGGAATTCTGGGACGGGTGTAACCGGAACGAGCTGTTGATGCAGCGGTGCAAAGTCTGCAAGAAGTTTCGCTGGCTGCCGCGCCCGATGTGTCCGCAGTGCAACTCGCTAGAACGGGAGTGGGTCAAGGTCAGCGGCCGGGGAACAGTGTATTCGTGGACCATTATTACACACCCCGTTCACCCGGCGGCCGTGAGCCGGGTGCCCTACAACGTGGCGCAGGTCCGGCTCGATGAAGACCCGGAGCTCATCTTGGTGACGAACTTAGTCGGCATCAAGAACGAAGAAATCCGGATGGATATGCCGGTCGAGGTGGTGTTTGAGGAGCATGAGCCGGGAGTGAAGCTACCGAAGTTTCGACCGGTGTCGTGAGGGCGCCAGGGTCCAAAGGGGGAGAGATGCAGCTCGGTCTGGCAGACAAAGTCGCCATTGTGACTGGCGGGAGCAAGGGCATCGGCCGGGCAACAGCGCTGGGTTTTATCGAAGAAGGCGCTGTGGTGCTCGTCTGTGCCCGTGGGCAGGAAGCTCTGCAGGAGACCGTCCGCCTGGCGGGCAAGAAAAACGAGGGGCGGATTGTCGGGATGCAGGCTGACCTCACCAAAGGGGAGGATATTCAGGCCGTCGTCGCTCGCTGTATCGAGACCTTCGGGCGCGTAGACATCCTCGTGAATAATGCAGGCAGCGCACGGCCTGGAGACTTTCTTCAGTTGCCGGATGAAGCCTGGCTGGAGGATTGGACGCTGAAATTTTTTGGCTATGTCCGGATGGCACGTGCGGTGTTTCCCCATATGCAACGACAGCGTGGCGGGGTGATTATCAACATCATCGGCACTGGCGCCCTCAAACCGATGGGCAGCTATATGATCGGCGGGGCGGCCAACGCCGCGTTGAACCATTTCACCAAAGCGCTGGCCGACGAGGGGGCAAAACACGGGGTGCGCGTTGTCGGCGTCAATCCCGGACCGATCCTGACCGAACGGCTGCAGCGCTTCCTCTCGACCTTCAGCCCCGGGAGCAGCAGCGCCGAAGATGCCCTGGCACGCATGACGCCGCTCGGTCGGGTGGGAAAACCGGAAGAAGTTGCTGACCTCGTGCTGTTCCTCGCCTCTGCGCGTGCTACATTTATCCACGGCGCGAACATTACGATTGACGGCGGGGCCAATCCGGGATTGATGGGGTAAGAGTCGCTCGGTCGGGGCGTCTAGGAGTCGGGTGGTCAATCAGTCTCGCCGAGTGGGCGGGTTGAGCAACGACGGGACTATCGAGAGACGCAATGGCGACGTTACGACGCTTTGAGGACCTGCAGACCTGGCAGAAAGGCAGAGAGCTGGTGCGAACCAGCTATCGGATCGGTGCGCGTAGCGACTCGGGCAAAGATTAGGGCCTAAAAGACCAGTGGACCGCAGTGTCGGGGATGAGGAATATTGCCGAAGAGTGTGCCAGACCCAGTGCTCGTGATTTTGTGCGTTTTCTGACCGTCGATCGATCATCTGCGAGACTGCGCCACGCCTGACTGACCTCTTGGACTGGACGACTGAGCAATGAGCCGTATCCCGACGAATCCCCCCCTGCTCAAAAAAATCCTTACCGCCTTTATCGCCAACGAGGTGCGCAAAATCGGCCTGGAACGGGTCGTAGTCGGCCTCTCGGGCGGTGTGGATTCAGCGCTCAGCGCCTTCCTGGCAGTGGCAGCTTTGGGATCGGAAAACGTGCTCGCGCTGAAAATGCCCTATAAAACGTCGAGCACGGAGAGTATCGCGCATGCCGACTTGGTCATCGCGGCGACTGGTATGCCCTCCCTCACCGTTGACATTACGCCCCAGATCGATGCGTATTTTGCACGCTTCCCTGACGCCGACAACATGCGCCGCGGCAACAAAATGGCGCGTGAGCGTATGACCATCCTCTACGACCACTCCGCCCGCTGGCAGGCGCTGGTGCTCGGCACGAGCAACAAGACGGAGTTGCTGCTGGGCTACGGCACCCTGTACGGGGATATGGCGTCAGCCATTAACCCTTTAGGTGACCTCTACAAGACGCAAGTGTGGGCGCTGGCCGAGTTCGTCGGGGTGCCACGGCCGATTGTGGAGAAGCCGCCCTCGGCGGACTTATGGGTCGGGCAGACGGACGAGGCCGAGTTGGGGTTCTCCTATCGCCAGGTTGACGAGCTGCTCTATCTCATGGTCGATCAGCGCTGCTCGCGCGAGGAGTTACGCGCCGAGGGGTTTGCGGACGCGTTCATCGACCAGGTCTACCGCCGCATTATGAATTCGCAGTACAAACGCCGCCTGCCGGTGATCGCCAAGGTCTCCCACCGCACGATCGACCGCGACTTCCGCTACGCCCGTGATTGGGGTCGCTGACATGGCCGGTGTGCTCTACGTGGTAGCGACGCCGATCGGCAACCTGGAGGACATCACGCTGCGCGCGCTGCGCGTGCTGAAGGAAGTTGACCTCATCGCCGCCGAAGATACGCGCCACACCAGAAAGCTCCTCGCCCACTACGGCATCACTACCCCGCTGACCAGTTACTATGATCAGATCGAGGCACGGAAGGCACCGGTGCTGCTGGCCGAGTTGCAAGCCGGCAAGGCCATCGCCTTGGTAAGCGACGCGGGGACCCCGGGTGTTGCCGATCCCGGCTATCGGCTCGTGAAGGGTGCCGTAGCGGCGGGAATTCCGGTGGTGCCGATCCCCGGCCCCTCTGCGCTGCTGGCGCTGTTGAGTATCGGCGGCCTCCCCGTGGACCGGTTTGTCTTTGAGGGGTTTCTTCCGGCCAAAAGCAGCCGGCGACAAAAGGCGCTGCAGCGTCTGCGGCACGAGGAGCGCACGCTGGTCTTCTTTGAAGCCCCACATCGCTTGGCAGCGATGCTCGCCGACCTCCAGCGTATTTGCGGCGATCGCCAAGTCGTCGTGGGGCGAGAGTTGACCAAGATGTTCGAAGAGGTAGTGCGGGGCACGGTGAGCGAAGTCCGTGCGTGGCTGCAGGATCGGGAGGTGAAGGGAGAGGTCGTGCTCTTAGTCGCGGGCCGGGAGGCCGGGGAGGCGGACGTTGAAGAGCTCCCCCTGGCGGACGAAATTCAGCAACTGACCGCGGAGGGATTATCCTTGAAGGAAGTTGCGCACATCGTCAGCGAGCGACGCGGGATCTCCAAACGGGACGTCTATGCGGCGGGAATCGGGGTTAAGCATGGTGAGGCTGCAGGGCGCTGAGCAATGTGGTCCGCTGCCAACGGATGGTGGGAAAGCAAGGGCAAACGGTGCACGAAGCAGTAATGGAAGGAGCGGTGATGCGTGAGAAGACTACCGGCGCGATCAACCGATTAATGGGACTGCTCTGTAAGGCGCATCCCTGGCACGGCGTAGCCACCGGACCGCACGCGCCAGCACTTGTCACCTGCTATATCGAGATCGTGCCCTCGGATACGGTGAAGTACGAGATCGACAAGACCACGGGGTTCTTGAAAGTCGATCGCCCGCAGAAGTTTTCCAACGTCTGCCCGACACTCTATGGGTTCGTGCCTCGCACTTTTTGTGACGAACGGGTGGGTGCATTCTGCGCCGAGCGGACCGGGCGGACCGGCATCGTGGGGGACGGGGACCCGCTCGACATCTGCGTCATCACGGAGAAGACGATCCCCCGCGGCGATATTCTGCTGCAGGCTATCCCCATCGGCGGCCTCCGCATGATCGATAACAACGAGGCCGACGATAAGATCATCGCGGTCATGCAGAACGACGCCGTGTACGGCAATTGGCGGGAGATTACCGACTGTCCTGCCCCGCTCATCGAGCGCCTGAAGCACTATTTCTTGACGTATAAGGAGCCGCCCAACACGAGCGAACACCAGTATGAGATCACGCACGTGTACGGCCGCCAGGAGGCGTATGAGGTGATCCGGCGGAGTCAAGAAGACTACCGGGCGCGGTTCGGGGACCCCGAAAGTCTCCTGGCCGCCATCCTGCCGGGGGAGAACACGGCTCTGTAGACGGTTCTAGGTATGGCTCTAAGGGCTTATCCCCCTAACACTGCATTGCGTTACTCTGCTCTACGGTACGAATCCCTGTTCGGCTGTGCCTTTACTGCCCCCCTTAACTTTATTTTCCGTACGTGCTCTCGTCGACTTTGCCTTCGATCCGTTTTATTGCCTCATCGAGGAATCCGGCAGCGTCCGACTTGAGTCCTTTTGCCTGTTGCAAGACGCGCAGGGCATCGGCTGCACGGCCGACTTGGTCGTACGCGAAGGCGAGGTTCGCCAGGTACGTGATGTCATCGCCCTTGAGGGCCACGGCCCTCTCGAGCGGGCCAACAGCTTCCTCATAGCGGTTGAGTTTCAGGAGCGTCACTCCAAGCAGCTCCTGCGCAAACGGGGTCTGCGGCTGAAGCTCGGCCGCAAGCATCGCTTTGGGGAGCAAATCCTGCGGGGTGGGTGAGTTAAGCAACTCAGTGTAGCGGGCGGTGAGCAGATCGAGAAACTCGAACGTGCTGAGCTGCTGGTAATGCGCGATGTCTTTGTCCTGCGGGGCTAACTGTGCGGCCTGTGTGACTGTGCGGAGCGACTGGAAGGTCCGCTCAAGGGGGTCGTCGACGCCGACCGCTTTGGCGCGGATGAATAGAGCCCGTGCGAGGAAGAGCCGCGGCTCGACCCCGTAGCGCCGAGCCAGTGTCTCCGGCCGGATGTGGGGGAGCAGGCGCGCGAGGACGAACGGCATGGTGCCAGCGATGCCCAGCCTATTCAGCTCGGCAAACTCGACCGAGGTGTGGTCGTCGGTGAGGACGGGGTAGTCATTCCCCACCAGCATATCGATCGCCGGGCCGTCAAGGATGATGTATTTCAAGAGGTCCTGCCCGTCCGCTATGCCGAGCTCCTGCAGGTCGGCCTGTACTGCCTCATTGAGGCGCGCCAGCCGGCGGTTGAGGGTCTGGGGTGTCAGCGTGAGCGGGGTGTTGGCGCCGATCATGAGGGAGTAGCGGTTGGTGAAGAGCAGGAGCATGTCGGGGAACACGTCGTGGAAGGTGCGGAGGACCGACAGGTAGTCCGTCGGCGCCATGTTGTGAAGCGGCAGCCACTGGGCGAAGATGCCGTGCTCTGTCAATTTGTCTTTCACTAATTGGTAATATTCTCTGGTATAGAGCACCCACGATTCCGCCGCCGCTGGGTGCGTCGCGTCGGCGGTGATAGCGTCATACCGCCGCGGGGAGACCTTGAGGAAATTCCGGCCGTCGTCGGCGATCAGCCGCCAGTTCGTGCGCGCGAGCACATTGTCGTTCTCCCGGGCGAAGAGCGCCATCGCGTCACGGACGTCGGGGACGATATCGACGGCGTCGATCGTGACCTTATGCTTGGCGACCGCGCCAAGAGTGATCCCCCCGCCGACCGCGTTCACGAGGACCGTTTGCGGGTTCTCCTGCAGGAGTAGGGGCAGGTGGCCGAGCAGCTTAAACGTGGCGATCGCGTCGCGGTGGGTCGGCACCTCCTCGATACAGTTGATCATGAGGTCTTTCATCTCGCCGACCTGGAACACGGCGACCGTGCCGAAGGCGCCCTCGCGGTAGAAGAGCAGTTCTCCCTGCTGTCGCTCGAAGCGGTCGTACCATTTGGTCAGGGTCAGTTCTTGAGAGAGAAGTGCTACGGAGAGCACAAACCCGGCTGCGAGGAGCCCGCCTACGGCGAGGCGGGACCGACTCACCGGCGGACAGCAGCACAGCAGCAGGCCGGTCGCCATCCATACCCCGGCGAGAAAAAGCATGCCTCGGCTCAGGCCGAGGAACGGGATCAACGCGAACCCGCCACTGAGCGCGCCGGCCATACTGCCCACAGTGTTGGCCGCAAAGACGAGGCTTGCGGCCCGCCCCGGCGGCTGCGCATTGCGGTCGCGGAGGAGATCGACGAGCAGCGGGACGACAAACCCCGACGCCATCGCCGGGACCAGCGTGACGACCGCGGCCGCGCCGAGCCGCACCAGCCCCAAGGCGAGCCAGTGGTCCGTGCCGATGCGGCGGCTGAGGTCCAAAGCAATATCGTGCAGGTGGTTAAACAGGGTCAGAGAGCAGACGATCGCGACGGCCGTGAGGGTCGCGATGACGAGGAACGCAAAGGCTTTGGTCTGCGGTGCCGCACGCGAGGGACCGCACGCCGCGTACAGCCACGCCCCGAGGGCGAGCCCGGCGAGGATGTCAGCCAGGACAACGGAAAAAGAGTAGGTGGTGTTCGACACCACACACACGAGGGTGCGCACCCAGAGAATTTGCAGCGCCAAGCCGATGAACCCGGTCAAGAAGGGGAAGGCCAGAAAACCAAGAGAGCCCGAGAGGGCGGGGGATATGCGCTCCTCTGCGGGCGCGTGTGACCGGGGGCGTGGCTGCAGCAACGCCACGGCGCAAATGGCGGCGTTGATCACGGTAGCAATCACGGTGGTAGCGAACACTCCGTAAGTGCGGATGAAGAACACTCCGCCGAAGAACGCCCCCAGAACTGAGCCTGTGGTATTGACGGCGTAGAGGAGTCCGATCCGTCTCCCGACCGGCTCGGCGTATCCAACGTAGCGTGTCAGGGTCGGGAGCGTCAGTCCCATCAGGGTAGCCGGGCAGACAAGGGCGAGGAAAGAAAAGAGGACCTGCAGGAAAAAGCTTCCACCGGAAGCAACGTAGAGCACCTCGATCAGGCGTATGAGACCAGGGAAGACGAGCGCGAATGCCCCGATGCCCCCCTCGGCAACGCCGTAGACCGTGAGCGGGTGATAGCGGGTGAGACGCGGACTCTGCCCGAGAAAATACCCCAAGGCCAGGCCGAGCATGAACGAGGCGGTCACCGTCGTTACCGCATACGTGGACAGTCCAAAGGTGAGATGGAGTAGCCGTTGCCACACCACTTCATAGAGCAAGGCGGTAAATCCGGAGAGGAAGAAGAGAAGGAAAACCACAGGAACTAAGGAGTAGGGGCTAAGGGCTAATCTCCAGCAAACCACCGCCGTGGGTTCTCGACCAGCATGGTTCTGATTTTCTCGTCACTGACGCCGGCCTCGCGCATCTTCTCACTGTCGCCAACCACAGCTTTTCCGGAAGGATGAAATCGAGGCCGAAACGATCGCACCCGAGGTACGCTCCTTGGTCCATAATCGATACGTGGTACTGTAAATTTGCCGTGTCCCCGGAGTGACCAATGATGACCCGCCGTGGATCGACCCCTTCGCTCTTGAAGACTCTAACTGTTCCAACCCGAGCATCGCTTCGTTGGTGTGGGTGGTAATGGGGGCGCCGGTCGCGCACTTAATAAACCCGGCCTTCACACCCGTATCGCCGATGCCCTCGGTGAGTTCCTTTTCGTAAAGTTCGGCGATTTCGTTCACCCCCGTTCCCATGTGCATGTAGAACTTGAAGTACGCCCCGCCGAGGTCCTCCTTGTACAGGCCGGTGGCACAGATGACACGCAGGCCTGATTTCACCGAGGCTTCGGCCATGAATTCGACGTCGCGGCCGGGGTCGGAAGGGCAGGGATCCATGAACGTGTTCACGCCGTGCGCCTTCAGTTCCTGGAGCCGATCGACGCAGAACTTCAGCGCTTCAGTGCGCTTAAAGCCTTTCACGACAATGCTATCCGCCTCCCAGCCCGACCAGGCGATTAGCAAGTGTTCGTGCACGAGCGTGGTGCCGAGTTCCTCTGGGGTACAGGTGCCAGTAACGGTGTTGATCTTCAGCATATATCCCTCCTGTTAGGAGCGAATCACGAAGCCGGAAAACTCTCCGGTGGCGTCCTGCCACTGGGGCTCAAGATCAGTGACCACCGCTCCAGGCGGCCCACTGTGACACCAGACGAGGAGCTGAGCGAGCCGCTCTTCTTCGCCCTCGGCGACGAGTTCGACACTGCCGTCCGGGCAGTTACGGACCCAGCCCCTGAGGCCGAGCTCACGGGTGCGGTCGCGGGCTGACGCGCGGAAATAGACGCCTTGCACCCGACCGCGCACGATTACATGGAGTCGCTTCATGCTTTGCTGTTCTACACCAGATGGGACATCAAGGCGAGGACTAGCCGTCCCGGGTGCGCAAGGGAAGGTGATTCCGCCCCTTGTACTATGCCTCCGCGCCTCCACCAGCGCCATATGCCATCTTGAGCGTGATGAGGCCACAGCACTCCTCGGGGTCAGCACGGCAGCGGTCTTTCCCTAGCCGCGCTGCCGATTCCGTATGAGAGCACCCTGCCACCCCAGCATCCGACGCAGCCAGCACTGGAGGACTTCGAGCGGCAAAGATGTAACACGAATACGGTGCGAACCCCACGGGACGATTGTCAAGCGAAGACAAGCGGCTGAACGATCTCGTTTTTGTTTGTTCATGAGACAGCTGCTGCCGGTGGCAAATCATTAACACCAGAAAGGGAAACGTTAAATTTTTGCCGTGAGCCATTCCTGCTTCGTCGCTACATCGGAAAAGAGAGACTTTTGTGACTTCCTGCACTGGCAGGAGAAATGTAAAGGAAAGGATGAATTGGCACTGGATTTGCTGACCTAGGCTCCTCTGTTCGACAACTACTGTCTGAGGGAGTACTGAGACAGTTGTGCAGGGGGGGAAATGGAGCTACACATCACGGCCCTACTAGGGCAGCATGGTGAGGAAGACACCTGGACATTCGGCCCCTTGGTGGGCAAAAGCCCGGCCATGCGAGGCGTCTTTGCACTCATCGCCAAGTTGGCCAGCAGCAGCGCTACGGTGCTGATCAGTGGGGAAAGTGGCACGGGCAAAGAGCTAGTGGCCCGGGCGATTCACACCCTCAGCCCGCGAGCTGCCCACTCCTTTGTCCCGGTGAACTGTGCGGCGATCCCTGAGGAACTGCTGGAGAGTGAGCTTTTTGGTCATGTGCGTGGCGCCTTCACCGGTGCAATCAATGCCCGCCAAGGGCGCTTTCAACTCGCTCATGGCGGCACGCTCTTTCTCGATGAAGTGGGAGAGATGAGCGCCAAGCTGCAGGCCAAACTGCTGCGCGTGCTACAGGAGCAGGAGTTTGAGCCTATCGGCAGCGATAAGGCAGTGCATGTCGATGTGCGGGTCGTGGCGGCTACTAACCGTGACCTACGTCTTGCCACGAAAGAGGGGCGCTTTCGCGAGGACCTGTTCTATCGTCTCAATGTGCTTCCCGTCGAGCTCCCGCCGCTGCGCGAGCGGCCTGAGGACATTGCGCTTTTGACAGCCTACTTCCTGCAGCGCCATAGTCGGAAAAAAGGCAGAGCAGTGGAAAAGGTGGAAAAAGAGGCTCTGGCGTTACTCGAAGGCTACAGCTGGCCGGGGAATGTGCGGGAGTTGGAAAATCTGCTGGAGCGGTTAGTCATCCTGAATGAAGATGGCGTAATCCGCGTCCGTGACCTGCCTGACTATGTTTGTCAGAGCTTTGCCGGCCAGAAAGACAACGCGCTCTTCCCTGCCATCCACCTCCCTCCGGAGGGAGTGGATCTCGATAGGCTCCTCCAGGAGATAGAAAATACCCTCATCTTACAGGCCCTCTCTCGCACCCGGGGCAACAAAACCTTGGCTGCGGAGCTGCTCTGCTTAAACCGCACCACCTTGGTGGAACGCCTGCGCAAACGAGGGCTGGAACCTGTTCGCCCAGTTCTGACTCCTTTGCCTTCTTCTGCCGTCAGAAGGATGACGGCGGGTGACTGTTCTTTGACTGCGTAGTCCCGCCATCGGTTCATGTGTGGCCGTGTCTGCTAATCCTTAGGATGCGTTTTTTGCCGCCTGCCCTGGCGCGGTCCTTGCTAAAAAATTGGCGGTAGGAGGACACGCGCATGCCTATCCCCAGAGAGTCAAGGACGAAGGGGCTCGGGCTCAGAGCTACAGCAAAAAGCCGCCTTCGCTCCTTGCCCGGGCGCGCTCCGTTGTCCCCTGGGCAGTCTGAGGAAGAGGTGGCAGCCCTCAAGGGGTTGATCGCCTGGTTTCACCATAGCAGCCTGCGGTTGACCGAGGAGTACCGTCGGTTAGAGGAACGGATCGCGGACTTGAATGGTGAGCTGGAGCGGAAAAATCAGGAACTGGAAAACAGCCTGCGCGAGCGCGAGGAGGCTCGCAGCTATCTCTTCTCGGTCCTCGAGAGCCTGAAGGCTGGCGTTCTGGTGCTGGACCGCGAACTCCGCCCTACCTTTACTAATCGCCGCCTGCGCGAATTGGTTGGGGAAGTGAATGAAACACGGGCGGCGCAACTGATGGGAGAGAAACTGGCCGCGTCCCTCAAGCAAGGAGAGACCGATTTTCTTCCACTAGAATGTGAGCGAGTTGTCCACGGGCGAGGCACAGCTCCTACTCCTGTCCACCTCACCGTTTCCGAGGTTATGATCGCCGGAGGGGGCAGTGGTGGCTATGTGCTGGTCTTTCAAGACATCAGCCGCTTGAAGCGGCTCGAGGCGGAGGCCGCCCGCTCTCGCCGGCTTGCTGCCCTTGGAGAGATGGCAGCTGGGATCGCCCACGAAGTCAGGAGTCCTTTAGGAGGGATCGAGCTTTGTGCCTCTCTTCTGAAGGAGCAGGGGAAAGGGCAGGCAAAGAGGCTAGCCACAGAGATTCTGACCGCGGTCCAACGCCTACATACTACCCTCTCGCATCTCCTCTCCTTTGCCGCAGAGCCGCGCATCATGGCAGAGTCACTCCCTGTGCCTTTCCTGCTCCGAGCAGTCGAGGACATGGCTGCCTCCCTGTTCCGCAAAGGACAGTGGAAGCTAGAGACGGAGGTAGAACCTAATCTGCCCCCGCTGTGGGCAGATAGAGAGCTCCTCCTCCAGGCGCTTTTTAACCTCGTCGTCAATGCTACCGAAGCGATGCCGCGAGGAGGAACAGTGAGGATCCAAGCGCAGCGGTCTGCACTCTCCTCCGCGAATGGCCGTATCCACCGTGAGGTGGAGCTCAAGGTCATCGATGAGGGGGTAGGGATCTCGCCAGAGGACCGAGAAAGGATCTTCGACCCTTTTTTTACCACCAAGCCCAAAGGAACAGGGCTCGGACTGGCCCTCACCCACAAGATTGTCTGTGCCCATCACGGGTCTATCGAGGTCTTCTCCGTACCTGGTCAGGGCAGCTGCTTTACCCTGTTTTTACCTGTAGCTGATAGAGTCGTTTCGTCGCTCGGCCCCGCCGTAGAAGAGTCTCAGCATCTGTAGACTGCGTAGCTGAGCGACAGCGCGGCTAATAAACGAAGCGCTACGTGATCGCTGGATCGATGAGGAATAGTCGAGGAGAGCAGTCATGAAGCAGAAGCGGGTTGTCATCGTTGATGACGATCACGCCATGCGTACAGCTTTGCATGAGGCCCTGTGCGCGGCTGGTTATGAGACAAGGCAGTGCTCGAGCGGGGAAGAGGCGAGCAGAGTCATCGAGCGGGGGGACGTGCATCTGGTGATCAGCGATGTGCGCATGCCAGGAGGCGATGGGCTGGAACTGCTCAGACGCTGCCGCGTCCTTTTTCCTTCTCTCCCCGTCGTGATGATCAGTGGCCATGCGAGTGTCGCCGAGGCAGTAGAGGCGATGAAGATGGGGGCGTATGACTTCCTTGTCAAACCTTTTTCTTATCGTGAGCTGATCGACCTGGTGGAGGTGGCGCTCCGTCAGGGGGAAGCAGCGGACGGAGACAGGAGCTGGGAGGTGGAAGGCGCGGGGCGGCACGTGGGTGCTGACTCTCCTTGCTCAGGGGAAGCCGGAGAATTTGTCACCCAGCACCCTTGCATGCTCAAGCTGCTGCAGTTCGCCGCAGACGTAGCAAGATCCCAGGCTTCGGTCCTGATCCAGGGAGAGAGTGGCACCGGGAAGGAGCTGTTGGCGCGCTTCATCCATGCGCGCAGCCGCCGCCGCTCCGGCCCCTTTGTTGCTGTCAACTGTGCGGCCCTGCCCGAAGGGCTTTTGGAGTCAGAGCTGTTTGGCTATGAACGGGGGGCGTTTACTGGCGCGGTGGCCAGAAAGCCTGGCAAGTTTGAGCTGGCCCATACCGGTACTCTGCTGCTCGACGAAGTGAGCGAAATGCCCACGTCGCTGCAGGCCAAGCTGCTGCGGGTGTTGCAAGAGAGGGAAGTGGACCGTATCGGCGGGCGACAGCCTGTGCGGATCGATATTCGCGTGATTGCCACGACCAATCGCGACCTCCGCGATATGGTCAGCAGGGGAACCTTCCGGGAGGATCTCTTCTATCGACTCAACGTTATTCCTCTACGCTTGCCTCCGTTGCGGGACAGGATCGAGGATATTGAGCCTCTCTCCCGCGCGTTCTTCAGCCGCAACGGCTACAGGAAAGTAGCTCTCTCCCCCCAGGCTGTCGACAGGCTCAAGTCTTATCCCTGGCGGGGGAACGTCCGGGAACTGTTTAACGTGCTGGAGCGGGCGGCCATTATGGCTGCAGGCGGGGTGATTCAGCCCGAGCACCTGCTCTTGGAGGAGGGTATTACGGGGGACGCCGGTGCAGTGTCGCGTCTCCAGTTGCCCAAACAACCCCTCGCAGTCCAGTCCTTGCCGTCTGAGACTGAAGACGCAGAGATCATCCGCGCAGGAATATCGGTGCAGGAGATGGAGGAGAAGCTTATCCGCAAGACCCTGGCCGAAGTGAATAACAACCGGACCCAGGCCGCCAAACTCCTCGGTATCACCGTGCGGACTCTACGGAACAAGCTGAAACAGTACCGGCAAGGGGCGAGCCGCTCACTCGAGGAGTCCGGGGCGCCGTCCGTGCGGCTGAACTGAGTGACGCAGTGATTGGAGGGCAGCTCTATGGCTGGTTTTACTCTCTTTGGTCCCACCCATCACCTTCTGACTGCTTCTGTGCGCTTGCGCGTCATACGGCATGAGCTTTTGACTGCCAATATCGCCAATGCGGACACCCCCGGCTATCGGCCCCGCGACCTGGACTTTGCCGGTGTACTAAGAGCTCTCGTCTTGGATCAGAGGGGCAGAGGGGGAGGAGAGTTCGGGAAGTGGGATACTGAGAAGCTAACCCTGACATCCAGGCATAGCCACGGCCTCGCCCAAGAAAGAGAAGGAGAAGGGAGACTGGACGGTAACCGGGTTGATCTTGATCGGGAGCTCGCCCTGCTCGTGGAGAATACCTTGCTGCACGAGGCTAGCTTGACTCTGCTCTCCCGGACTTTGGGAGGGCTCCGTTACGCTATTAGCGAAGGAAAGAGGTAGAACAGTATGGATCTTTTTGACATTTTTACGGTGAGCAGCGCGGGCATGAGTGCCCAGAGGAGCCGGATGAGCGTAGTGGCAGGAAATCTGGCCAACGCTGAAACGACCCGTACCCCCGAAGGAGGACCGTATCGACGACGCAATGTGATCTTTCGGGCCATCCCGACACGGGAGAAGTTTTCTGCCTTGATGACAGCCTCGACTCTTCGTTTAGGGACCCCGTGGCGCGCGCCCGTAGGACAGCCCTGGCTCGAGACCGGTTTCCGTGGCCTGCCAGAAGAGGTTTTGGCAGTACAGGTAGAAGGGGTGCATGTCAGCTCTCGGGCACCCAAAAGGATCTACGACCCTCATCATCCGGACGCTGATGCTGAAGGATATGTCTCTTACCCCGATATTAACACCATGGAGGAAATGGTGGACCTTTTGTCTGCCGTCCGTTCTTATGAGGCCAACCTAGCTGCCTTTAATGCGACCAAGACGCTCATCCGCCGTCTTCTCGAGATAGGCCGGGCACCCTAAAGAGCTCTGGGCAGTCAGTCGGTAGCAGCCGGCTGACGCAGACAAGCGTCTATGGTGTCGAGAGCTAATGTGAGGAGACCGACCCATGAAAGAGATCACCTTAGGGGGCTTGCCTCCGACGACCATCCCTTCCTCTATCGCTCAGACTCCTTCCCGCCCGCAGGGGGAGGGCTTTCATACTTACCTCAAGCAGGCTTTGGGGGAAGTCAACGATCTCCAGCAGAAGGCGGATCAAGCGATCCAGCAGTTGGTGAGCGAAGGGCGAGGAGACCTGCAGGATACCATCATCGCTCTGGAAAGGGCGGATGTCTCTTTTCGTCTGATGATGCAAATCCGCAACAAGATCCTGGAAGCCTACCAGGAGATCGTGCGTATGCAGGTGTGAGTGGATGCTCCGCCATCAGCAGCTAGCTGTCAGCCGAATCCGGACGAGTTATGGGGTACGACTTTGGCTCCTGATAGCTGATGGATGACAGCTGACCGGTGAATTGTGTTTGACCGAGTCCTGCAGAGGATACGTGAGGGAAAAGAGTGGTGTACACAATTTCTCTCTTCGCTGTCACCACAGCAGAAGAACCTACTCGTGCGGGGAGTGCCGGTTCTCCTCGTTGCCTTGGCAGTTGGTGGCTATCTTCTGCAGAGAGTCCGCTATCGGCCTCTCTTTACCAACCTTTCTCCCCAGGATGCGGCCGCAGTGGTTAGGGAATTAGACGCGAGGAAGATTCCGTATACCCTACGCAGGGAGGGCTCCGTGATCGAAGTGCCGGAAGAGGTTCTATACCGCACTCGTCTGGAGCTGGCGAGCAAAGGCCTCCCTATGGGAGGAGGGATAGGATTTGAAATTTTTGAGCAGACCCCCTTTGGAGTCAGCGAATTTACCCAGCGGATCAACTATCTAAGAGCCCTGCAGGGAGAGATTGCTCGCACCATTAACACTTTGGAAGCAGTGCAATCTAGCCGTGTCCATATCGCACTTCCTTCCCGCTCGACCTTCTTTGGAGCCCAGGATAAAGCCTCCGCCTCCGTGGTGGTGGACTTGAAGCCTGGTTTCCACCTAACCCCTGAGCAGGTGCAAGGCATTATCAATCTGATCTCCTCCTCAGTGGAGGGGCTGGCCCCGGAAAGGGTGACGGTCGTGGATACTTTGGGGCGGCCCTTACGTCCTAGGGAAGAAGGGATAGAGTCCACAAGCGAGCTTCTCCACCGGCTCAAGAGACGACTTGAGCAGGAAATGGAGGGGCGTATCGAGACAATGCTTGAACCGGTACTAGGACCGGGCAAGGCCGTGGCCCGGGTCAGTGTGGAGCTGGACTTTCGCGAGACCCAACTTGCGCAGGAGGAGTTTGACCCCTCCAGCCAAGTGGTACGCAGCCAGCACCAGGAAACGGAGGAGCAAAAGACCCCCCCTGGTGGGGTTCCTGGGGTGCAAGCGAACCTCCCGGGGGGAGATGCAGAAAAGTTGAAGGAATCGCCCATCAAAAAAGAGAGCCGGGTGATCAACTACGAAATAGGTCGCACTACCAAACAGATCGTCGAGCCCCGTGGTCAGATCCGCCGGTTATCGGTGGCGGTCTTGGTAGACGGCAAATACGCTGGCGATGTCTACTCTCCCCGGGCTCCAGAAGAGATGGAAGCGCTGAAAGCGATCGTGATGAAAGCGGTGGGATTTGACGCTGGCCGGGGCGATCAGGTGGAGGTGGCAAACATTCCCTTTGCGCTTGATTCTCCTGCCCAGACACCCGAGACGGTAGGGGAACTGTACCGTTGGGCCCGCTCGCCGTTGGCAATCGGCGTGGGAGGAGCCTTTTTCGTGCTACTATTGCTCTTAGCGCTGAGCCGTAGACGCCGGTCGCGTCAGCAGGCCCCTGGTGAACCGCTCATTGTAGAGCAAACCAAACAAGAGTTAGAGGATCTCTCCGGAGCGGTCGGGAAAATTGTAGTAGTGACCGATCCCCGCCGTGCGCAGCTCGCGCAGATCGCCCGCGATTACAAAGAGGTGACCGTGCAAATTATTCGTATGTGGCTGAAAGAGGGACGGAAAAAGAGGCTTAAGACGGAAGAAGTGCCAGAGGGATAAATTTTCTTTTCTCCTTTGACACCTTGGTCCCTTGCACGGGACACTTTTATATAGACGAGGAGAGCGCATATGCTGACAGGACCAGAAAAAGCTGCTTTGCTCCTCACGCTCGTAGGGGAAGAGATTGCGGCTACCCTGGTATCGGAGTTGGAAGAGAAAGAACTGCTCTTGCTGCGGCAGGGCATCCATCGTGTAGGTTATGTGGAAAGAGAACATGTGGATCTCATCTTTACCGAAGTACAGCAACATCTGGGGAAAGCGAGCATCCTGACCGAGGAGACGGCCGAGTATCTACGACGGGTGCTCTCCAAGGCGTTGGGACCGGAGAAGGCGGCTTCGCTCATAAGCCGCATCGTGCAGGAGGAAGATGAGTCCTCCGGTATCGAAGCGCTGCGCGAAATGGACGGCAAGGTCCTGGCCAACTTTTTGCGCGAAGAACATCCCCAGACTGTTGCCTTTATCCTCGCCCACCTCTATCCGGAACATGCGGGACAAATCCTCTCCCTTCTGAGCGAGGAGATGCAAAAAGAGGTCGTGTATCGTATTACCCAGCTCAGCCGTACGCCACCAGAAGTGATCGAGGAGGTGAGTAACGTGCTGCGCAACGAGATCCGGCAGGTACGGGGGAAGGAAGTAGGAGGAACACGGCCAGTAGCAGAGATGCTGAACTATGTGGACAAGGCTACCGAGGAACGAATTCTTGCCAGCCTTGGCGAGATGGATCCTGAGCTGGCAGAGAGTGTGCGCGAGCTTATGTTTGTGTTCGAGGACTTGGTCCAGGTAGACGACCGCAGCGTGCAGCAACTCATCCGTGAAGTGGAAAGGGACAAGTGGGTGTTAGCCCTGCGTACTGCTAGTCCTCAGCTGAAGAAAAAAATCTTCAGTAACATGTCAGAGCGGGCTGGAGCTCTTCTGCGCGAAGAACTGGAATCTCTCGGGCCGGTGCGGCTACGCGACGTAGAAAAAGCCCAGCGAGAGATCATCGAGTGCGCTCGTGCGCTGGAGGCAGAGGGGAAAATCTTCTTGACAACGGGCAAAGGCAGGGAGGAGCAACTTGTGTAGAATAGTTGTCCGGGATGCCCTTCCTGAGAGCGAAGTCCAACCGTACCGGGAAGTGGATGTACGAACCCTTCTGCTCGGACGGAATGGTACAGAGACGTGGCAGCGGGAAAGCCAGGGGCCAGAGGAACACGAGGGGAGCGGCGAGGTGGATGCTCCTCTCTACCAAGGCACTGCTGCACCGCTATCCACCCTAGCTCCTTTGCTCTTCCTGATGGTCGCTCAAGCAAGAGCGGAAGAGATCGTGACGCAAGCCCACCACCAGGCCGAGGTGCTGCAGCAGGAAGCCTACGATCGCGGACTGGCCCGCGGTCGAGAAGAAGGAAGGGAGCAGATCAGAAAAGAGCTCTTGCCTGCTCTCTCTGCCTTTGTCCAAGCTAGGCAAAGCCTCATCGCTCTTGAAGAGCAGCTGGTGTCCCGCTTGACCCCGGAGATTGTCCGCCTGGCTGTGGAGATTGCCGAGAAGATAGTGGGGAAAAAAGTAGAAGAGGATCCGCAGGTGACTCTCTCGGTGCTGGAGCGTGCCCGGGCAGAGATACCCCAGGCGAGACACGTACGCATCTGGCTGCACCCAGCTGACTATCACGCCTTGGTGGATCTCCATCCCGAACTCATGCAGGTCAGGGAGGAAGGAGGGAGAAGGGTGGAGGTCTTGACCAGCGAAGACATCAGCCGTGGTGGTTGTTGCGTAGAGACTGAGATGGGAGTGATAGATGCGACCATTCCCACCCAAGTACAGGAGATCAGCCGACAACTATTGGAAGAAGGGATGTAGACATGCTCCGCGTAGTTGCTCTCCCCCGAGGTTGTCCACTGCGAAGATCTCCTTCCAAGGGTCCCCGTCCTAAGCCATGCACGCACGCGTTTCCTATGACGAGCAACTAACAGATGCATGGGAGCGGCCGCAAATCGATCTGACTCCCTACCGTAGCCGATTGCGGTCTCTCTCCTCTTTTCGCATTTCTGGCACGGTCACGGATGTCGTTGGTCTTCTCATTACCAGCCGTGGGCCGTGGCTACCCGTGGGTGGGATATGCGAGGTCTATCCTTTGCGCGAAGGGAGTCCGACCATGGCTGAAGTGGTGGGGTTTAGAGGAGAGCAGACGCTTCTCATGCCTTTAGGCGAGTTGCACGGAGTGGGGGCTGGCAGCAGGGTGGTGGCTCTGGCGAAAAGGGCCCACTATCCCGTTGGCGATGGGCTACTAGGCAGAGTGCTCGATGGTCTGGGCCGCCCTATTGATGGCAAGGGGATCGTCGCTGCAACCCAGACGTATCCCCTCTACGCCCCCGTGGCGAATCCTTTGGAACGGGAGGAGATCAGAGAACCTCTTGATACAGGCATTCGCGCTATTAACGGGTTGCTGACCTGTGGTAAGGGGCAGCGGGTGGCCATTATGGCCGGAGCTGGAGTAGGAAAGAGTACTCTCCTAACGATGATCGCTCGCTATACACGGGCAGATGTAAAGGTGATTACCTTGATCGGGGAGAGAGGGCGAGAGGTACAAGAATTCGTCGAGCAGGGGCTACCCGTGCAGGATCGAAACAGAATGGTTGTTGTGGCCGCCACTTCTGCGGCTCCCCCCCTTGTCCGGGTGCGTGGAGCGTTTCTTGCCACCACTATTGCAGAATACTTCCGCGACCGTGGTTGTGATGTGTTGCTGTTGATGGACTCGCTCAGTCGCCTTGCCATGGCGCAACGGGAGGTAGGATTGGCTGCTGGTGAGCCGCCCTCTACGAAGGGCTACACCCCTTCTGTCTTCGCTCTGCTCCCACGCCTGCTGGAGCGAGCGGGGAAGTGGAAGGGCAAAGGGAGCATCACCGGATTGTATACGGTGCTGATGGAAGGAGACGATCCTCATGAACCTGTGACTGACGCCGTCCGTTCCCTGACCGATGGGCACATTCATCTTTCTCGCCGACTGGCAGAGCAGGGGCATTTCCCCGCCATTGACGTCCTCTCTTCGGTGAGTCGGGTACGCACGCGAGTCACGTCAACAGCACACCAGCGCCTTACCGCGGAGATGGTACGCTATCTGGCCGCCTACAGAGATACAGAGGATCTTCTCCACATTGGCGCCTATACGACCGGGAAAAACCCTGAGGTGGATCGGGCCATCCAGCTCATGCCCAGAATCCGCCGCTATCTCTGCCAAGAAGAGTCTGAAAACGTTGCTCTAGAGGCTAGTATCACGGAGCTCGCTGAGCTGCTCGCAGCTTAGCGGCGGACACGGAGACGCCCAACGTGCGATAACGACAGTGTCGTTCCTGGGATGAGAGTGATGTCTGCTTTTCGTTTCCGTCTGGCACCGGTACTGCGATATCGCGAGCACCTGAGGGAGGCAAGACGCTGGGAACTACGCGCCTTGGCGGAGGAGAGGGAGCGTCTGACCTCCGAGATCAGGCAGCTAGAACAACTCCTCATCCGGCAAACCCGAGAGATGGAGGAGCAGCGAGGAAGAATTATCACTATCGGTGATTTGCAACTGCAAGGAGATATTGCCCAACGGCTGTTGCAGAGCATCGAAGAGAAGCGTCGCCTGTTGGCCGTTGTGCAAAAAACACTCGAGGAAAAACGCGGTGAAGTGATTCAAGCCGATAGAGAAGTGAAAAGCCTTGAGCAGTTGCGCTCCCGCTTGTGGGAGCGACATCGTCAGCGGGAAGGGAGAGATGAACAAAAACTGATCGATGAGGTAGGGCAGAGGAGGTATCTCGACAGGACCAGGGTCTGAGGGGTCCTGTCTTTCGGACTGGTTGGCGGGTGGTACGGAAAAAAATTCCTGCCCAAAGACGGTTTTTTCCTTGTCTGGGCGTGGGAGTTAGGCTCCTCCCGCGCCGGCCGCGCGCAGCGCGCGGAAGCGCATGGCCCTCACCCGTGCAGGCGTGGCCAGAGAAAAACCTAGTCTCCACGAGTTGATAGCTAAGCTCTGTTTTATTAGTTCTCCTTTGGAGTGAGCAGAGCAGCGCTGACCACTGACCCTAACACGCGCAGTTGGCATCCGCTTTGTTACCTTCCCGGTCGTGATGTTGGTCGCGGCTCTTCCTCCTGAGGACTTGGGTGGCTTGCTGCGGCTCCTCCCTTTTGCTCGGGGCAATCCTGGCGCAGGGTCCCCTCCGAGCGAAATCGAGGGTGGCAGCACTCCCGACTTCTCTGCTCTGTTCTCCGGCCTGTTGCTCACGTCGGCAAGCCGGGACGGGGAGCAGGACGACCATCGTCTACCTCAGGGTAGAGAAGAAAGGGAACTTCTTTTCTCTGCTCTCGACGTAGCCTACGGTTGGTCCACGGGTCAGATAGGTGGCTGCCAGCCGCCTGTGTCCACCTGGCACTCGGCACCTGCCGAGGAGCCGCCTGCTTCTGTATCCGCGCACGGACATGGCATATCAGCGGCAGTCGTGCTCCCTATGCCTTCATCCCCGACTGCAGGGGTAGAGCATGCAGCGACACCAGTGGGTGAGGTGGAGGTGTCCTCTCTACTGCTACGTGCTGCGCCAGAAGAAAATCTGCCGCGCCCTCTCGGGCATGAGCCTCCGCTTGTCTCTACTCTGCTCGCACCGGTCCCGTCCCAGACAAGCGAGCGAATGACCTCTCCCGCTACCTACACAGAGCACACAGCGAGCAGCCAGGCAGGGAGCGGTCTGTTCTTATCTTTTCTCCCCCCTGGAGGGGAGACGAAGGATGAGACAGCAGGGGTGGCTGTCGGACAGGGACAAGTGCAGGATACGCAGGAACCCTCTCTGCTTGCACGAGAAGCTCCGCATGAAGTCAGACCTGCGCTCATACGGGAAGAGGAGAACAGCGTGTTGGTGGAGAGTATCCCGCTCAACCCGACAGTCAAAGAACGCTCCGTTCCCTTCTCCTTCAATGGACCGTCACAGTTCTCGACTAGCTCGCAGCGTACAGGACAAGAACGCCCCTCTGACTCCCCTACCGCTCCCAGTACGGTGCAAACCGACGGACCCCCGTTGCGACTCGCAGGCGAGAACCCCAAACAGGGGAGCGGTGCCGCACAGCCCTCCGCTTCTTCCAGTAGAGGAGCAATGGAGCCGGAAAGCGAGGGAAAGTTGCATGTTCCTCTTCCTCGGAAAGAGCCCTTTCGTCCACTTCCTGTAGCGGCCTTCTCTCTGGCTGCTGAGGAGGAGATGGGCACTGCAGCAGAGAGGATCGTGGGACAAGGAGTAGAGGAACGGAGAGGTGCAAAAGCAGAGCACCTGCTCGGCACCTCAGTACCCGCACACGCCCGCGCGCAGGATTTCTCGGCTCCAATATCGCGGCCTCCAGCGCTCATTCCTCGAGTCCCCTCTGAGTCCTGGCAGGCGTTGGTGGGACGGATAGCAGGGGAGATATCCAGCCACGTGCGGCACAACCTCCATGAGGCATTTCTGCAACTGGAACCACCAGAGCTGGGCCAACTGAGAATCGACCTTGTGCTTGAAGGGGACACGGTGCAAGCCCGCATTGTCGCCGAAGTAGCAGAAGTTGGTGCACTCCTGCGCACCCATCTTCCCGAGCTCAGGGAAGCTCTACAATATCACAGTTTAACGCTGGGCGAGGTCAGGGTGGATATCGGTGGGTGGAGTGGAGAGAGAGGAGAACTGCCGCAGAGTTTTCCGCGGGAGTCGGGCACACGTGAAGAGCAAGGACCGCGGACCACAGTCCGCGGTCCACGATCTACGGCCACAGAGCGTGTCCATCGTGACCCGGGGAGTGGTATCAGCGTGTGGGCATAGGACAGCTCTGCCCAGTCCGCACGCGCAGAAATGCTCCTGGGGAGAGGATGACAGCCAGGAGAAAAAACATGGAAGTGCGGTCGGTCGGCCAAGAGGTAGCAGCGGGACAGAGTCGGATTGCCACCTCGGCAGGGGCGATAACGCAGGACGCTTTTCTGCAACTGCTTATTGTCCAGTTACAGAACCAGGACCCTCTTAACCCGCTCGATAACCAAGAGTTTATTGCCCAGCTGGCCACCTTTAACAGCCTTGATCAGCTCATTCGCATCAACGAGAAGTTGGACGCGATACAGGCAGAGCAGCTCCGACTCGGCCAGCTTGAGGCAACTTTTCTCATTGGGAAAGAGATCCGTGCGCAGGGAAACCGTGTCAGTCTGCAGGAGGGACAGCAGGCCGAACTGCATTACGGCTTGGCCGCTGATGCAACCCGGGTGGTAGTGAACATTATGGACAGCGAGGGAAGCTTGGTGCGGACCCTCGAGGTGGGAAGCCAGGGTGGCGGGGAGCAGACAGTGAGGTGGGACGGCAAGGATAACAAGGGGAAGCCGCTGAGCGCCGGGATATACACTTTTGAAGTCAACGCCTTTGACGTGAACGGTAACAAGGTGGAGGTGACCACCTTTATCCAGGGAGTGGTAACCGGTGTGAGCCTGACCGGAACCGAGCCCTTATTGGCAATCGGCGACTTGGAGGTTCCGGTGAGCGCGGTTAGTAGGGTGCAGGAGCACGTATGACAGATGAGAAACGCACAGGCGCAACACCGATGGGTCGCGCGGCGCTTGGCTGTCGAGCTTGTGCGTACGGGAGAGGGTATGTCTATCACGAGCTCTTTGTATACTGGGGTAAGTGGCCTCTTGACTTACGGCAGGTCCTTATCAGTTGTGGGCAACAATGTCGCCAACGTCAACACTGTGGGTTATAAAGCGTCTCGGGCGGAGTTTGCCGATCTTCTGAGCTCCTTAGAGGGAAACGTCGAGATTGGCAGAGGAGTCAGCCTCGTCGGTGTCACGCATCTCTTCCTGCAAGGAGCACTGCAGACCACTGGCAGCGTGACCGATTTGGCTATCCAGGGAAACGGGTTCTTTGTCGTGCGAGACGCTAGTGGCAACTCTTTTTATACCCGAGCCGGACAGTTTCATGTGGATAAAAACGGCGTCCTAGTTAACCCCCAAGGGCTGGCACTGCAGGGGTTTCCGGTGGACAAGACGGGGAGGCCGGCAGGCGGGCTGGGCGATATCGTGCTGGACAACGGGCTGACCCTGCCCGCGACAGCTACCTCCAGTATCAGTCTGGCCGTTAACCTCAATGCAGCGGCCACCACGCCTGCAGACGACTGGCCTGGGGGGGTGGGTGATGATGCCCCTCCAGAGGACTGGCTTGCCGCCAGCAACTTCTCGACTCCTGTGCGGGTGTACGACTCGCTCGGGCAAGCGCACGATGTGACGTTTCTCTTTCGGAAGACCGAGGCAAACACCTGGGAGTATAGAGCTGTCATCCCCATTGCAGACATCCAAGCGGACCCGGAAAACCCCAAGAATTGGATCGCCGTTGGTGATGGCACCCTGGTGTTTAACAACGACGGGACGCTGAATGCGGAGGACAGCACGATCAATGACATCACCATGACTGGCTTCGTGAACGGCGCTGCTGACTTGACTATCCTGGCCGATGACCTGAGCTTTGCAGGATCCACCCAATTCGCTCAACCCTCAGTCACCTCCTTGGTCCAGCAGAATGGCTCTTCGGCTGGCACGCTCACCGGTATTACCATTGATAGCCAAGGCATTATCACAGGGCAGTTTTCCAATGGCGGTTTGCAGGCTCTCTATCAGATCGCACTCGCCGATTTCCCCAGCGCGGCAGGGCTCGCGAGCGTCGGTAACAGTCTGTTTGCGCAAACCTTTGAATCCGGCGACGCCCGTATCGGCATCCCGGGAACGGGTGGGTTGGGCTCTCTCCTGGCAGGGGGGTTGGAACTGTCCACAGTGGATATCGCCCAGGAGTTTGTCGGTTTGATTAGCTCGCAGCGGGGCTTTCAGGTGAACTCCCGTATGGTCACGGTGGCAGATCAGATGTATGAGGAGGTGGCGAACTTAAAGCGGTAGCTAGGTGAGTGGTGAGTCGGTCGGTTTTGGGCGACTCGACAGGCGGGTTGTACTGGTGTCATGCGCATCTCTGCGCATATCCCACCGGGAACCTACGACGCGAAGCTCTTCTCCCTGGAGCGCAGTGCATGTGGTTGAAACAGGAGGGACGGATCCGCTGGCCCACCCGCAAGTACTATTAGTCTGATTGATCGATACGAAGGAGGATTGCTATGTCACTAACCGGAGCGCTCTTTAGCGGAGTGAGTGGTATCAACGCTAACAGCAACGCTATGAACATTATTGGTGACAATATCGCCAATGTGAATACCGTGGGCTTTAAGTCCACCCGGGCGGTCTTCTTCGACCTGCTCAGCGCCCAGATCGGCGGAGCAAAAGTTGGCACCGGCTCGCGTCTGGCTGCTGCCAGTCGTCTCTTTGCCCAGGGGGGGGTGCAGACGACCAACAGTCCCACCGACATGGCAGTGCAGGGGCGAGGCTTTTTTATCTTGAAGGACTCCCTAGGAGGGAAGTTTTATACCCGGGCCGGGCAATTTACCGTGGACAAAATCGGCGCCTTGGTGAACGCCCAGGGGTTGAAGGTGCAGGGGGCGCAGCTCGATAGCAACGGCAACCCGATTACCGGGCTAACCGATATCATCATCAACAGCAAGATTCTGGCTGCTCCCACTGCAACCACCTCCGTGAGTCTGGCTGCCAATTTAGACGCCGCTGCTACCACTCCGACTGCTGCCTTCCCCGCCGGTCCGGATGCTCCCCCCGCTGATTGGTTTGCCGCGAGTAACTTTTCCACTGTTGTCACTATCTTCGACTCTTTAGGGCAGGCCCATGATCTGACCTTCCTCTTCCGCAAAACCGGGCCGACCAGTTGGGATTACCGGGTGGTGGCGAACCGTAAGGAGCTCGATACCACTGCGCCTACGAGTACTGACTTGCGTGAGGTCAGCACCGGCACCTTGAATTTCACGGGCGACGGTACTTTAACCACGAGCACTATTAACGATATCGGCCCCATGGACTGGGTCAACGGTTCCACGAGTCAGACTATTGTGGCCGCTGACGTGATATTCACCGGCACGACCCACTACGCCCTGCCTTCTGCGGTGAGTACCCTCAGCCAGAACGGGGACCAATCAGGAATCCTCACCAGTATTAGTATCGACGAAAAAGGGGTCATCACCGGACTCTTCAGCTCGGGTCGCACCAGGCCCCTGTACCGGGTGGCGTTAGCTGATTTTACCAACCCCGAGGGCCTGACACACGTGGGGAATACTCTTTTTGCCCAGTCTCCTAGCTCCGGGGAGGTGCTCGCCGGCAATCCTGGCACCGGAGGCTTTGGTACCGTGCTCTCCGGCTTCCTCGAACTCTCGACCGTTGATCTCGCCGCAGAGTTTATCAAGATGGTGACGACGCAGAGAGGCTTTCAGGCCAGCTCTCGTACCGTTACCGTCGCCGACACCCTCATGGAGGACGTGATCAACCTGAAGAGATGAGCCACGGGGTGGTTGTTTCCCGATTGGGCCTCTCTCCTCTGTTAAACCTGCTCCTGCTCGCGACCGATATAAAGAACGAGGGAGGAAACGGATGCATCTCTCGAGGCGACATGGACAGGCCACACGAGAAGGGTGCTGATGGGTCGGTTCCCCTGATCACCACCAGGAATGCCTCACCGTCTGGCGGAAGCCGCGTAGAGAGCCGAGGGGGAGTACACATAGCGTATGGTAATGACGGAGGAAACACGGGAAATTGTCGAGGAGTTCATAGCCGAGAGCCGGGAGGGGCTGGAAAGCCTCGATCAGCTCTTCGTCGCTTTAGAGAGCGACCCGGCCAACAGCGAGCTCCTCAACCAAATCTTTCGTGTCGTTCACACTATCAAGGGATCAGCAGGGTTTTTGCATCTCAACCCTGTGGTGACCCTGACCCATGCGCTTGAAGACCTTTTGAGCTGTCTACGTCAGAGCAGGATGAGGGTGAGCCCGGATCTCATGGATATCCTGCTCGAGGGTGTGGACCTCTTAAAGGCTATGGTTGCCGACTTAGCGAATGGTGAGGAGCAGACCGCTGGTGTAGAACAGATAGTGACAAAGCTTGCCCTAGCGCTGGAATTGTACAGCGAACCTGCTGCCTCTCCAGTGGCGGAGGAGGTTGGAAGCGAGGCGCTGGCAGAAAGACCACAGGTCAGCGAGGAAACGCGAAGAAGCGCCCATCGATCAGGCGATGCAATCGACCACCCCTCCGCCTCTGAACTCCCCAGGGCAGAGGTCACCCAGGGCAAGCGCTCTGGGGAAGAAGGGGTCCAGCAGGAGACCGACGAACGGACTATTCGGGTAGACACTGAGCGGCTGGATACGGTGATAAACTTAGCTGGGGAGTTGGTCTTGGCGAGAAACCATTTCCTCAAGCTTGCGCACCGTCTAGCCCGACGTTATCCCGAAGACCAGATCGTGACGGAGTTGGTGGAGAGTGGCGATCGTTTGAGCCTCCTCACTACTGACCTACAGGCGGCCGTGATGCGCACTCGCATGCAGCCGGTACGCAAACTCTTTAGCCGGATTCCCCGTCTCGTACGCACTCTAGCTCGTGAACTCGGCAAGGAAGTAGCAGTACACCTCGCGGGTGAGGAGACAGAGCTGGACAGATCGGTGCTAGAGTGCCTCAACGATCCTCTCATCCACCTTGTGCGTAATGCCGTTGACCACGGTCTGGAGTTTCCTGAGGAGAGGCTTGCTCGAGGGAAGCCTCGTCAAGGGAGGCTCTGCCTTTCTGCTGCCCATGAGGGAGGACATATCCTCATCAAAATTGTCGATGATGGCCGTGGGATCGACCTGCAAAAAGTTTTGCAGAGAGCCCTAAGCCTGGGGCTGGTAGAGAAGGCGGCGGCTGATCACCTGAGCCCAAGCGAAATCATCGATTTCATTTTTCGGCCGGGCTTTTCCACCACGACTCAGGTGAGCAGCCTCTCTGGCCGTGGGGTAGGGATGGACGTGGTGAAAACCAACATCCGTAAACTGGGCGGTTTTGTCAGTGTAGACACCCAGGTGGGGCACGGGACGCAGATCACAGTGCAGATTCCCCTCACTGTGGCTGTCATTCAGGCACTGCTCGTGCAAGTGGTCGAGCAAACCTATGCGCTCCCGCTGGGGTCGGTGGTAGAAATCGTACATACGCCGGAGCATGTGCAAGCCGTAGGCAGGCGGAATGTGATAGTGCTGCATGATCGTCTCATTCCGCTCGTTAGCCTGAAACATCTTTTTGCCCTTGCTGGAGAGAGCTACCAGCCGAGGTGGTCCTACGTCGTGGTGGTTCGGTTGGGGGAGCAGCCCATAGGATTGGTCGTCGAGCGACTTCTGGGAATCGAAGAGGTGGTGGTGAAACCCCTGGATGGGTTCGTTGAGAATGCGCATTTCTTCGGAGCTACCATTGCTGGAGATGGCCGGGTAGTACTGATCCTTGACCTGCAGGGTCTCCTACACAACGTTACCGCCCTGTACGCTCATGCGCCCTATGTGTCCCATTAGAGTGGTGATCATCGACGACTCAGCGTTTATGCGTAGGGCTATTAGTCAGATGCTGAGCGCTGATCCCGAGATCCACGTGGTTGGCAGTGCTCGGGATGGACATGAGGGACTGGAGAAAGTGAGGAGTCTCAAACCGCATGTGGTCACGCTAGACGTGGAGATGCCACGGTTAGGTGGTCTCGAGACGCTCAAGTTCCTGATGCAGGAGATGCCTCTGCCGGTGCTGATGGTTTCCAGTTTGACGACCGAAGGAGCTGCAGCGACGTTCGAGGCGTTGGACCTCGGTGCAGTGGATTTTATCCCGAAAAATCTTGGGCTTGCTGCTCTCGATATCCTCAAAATCCAACGCGAGTTGATCGTCAAAGTCAAGGCAGCGGCACGCAGCTGTAAGGTGCAGCCGTCGCCAGTCGATTTCCCCCCTGCTGGCGGAGTTCAGGGTAGGGTGGGCGATCATGGGTCTTCCTCGCAGTTTATCGGTCAGGTGCGAGACGTTCAGCAGCTGCGGCCGATGAGGAGTCAGGTTGCATTAGTAACTATCGGTGCCTCTACTGGTGGACCCAAAGCGGTGCGGACAATAGTGAGCGCACTGCCAGCAGACACGCCCTGCGTCTTCGTCGTCCAGCATATGCCTCCGGCTTTTACCGGTGTTTTTGCCGAGCGACTGAACCGACTCTCCGCTCTAGAGGTGCAGGAGGCGAGCGCAGGAGCAGTTATCCGGCCTGGCCTTGTGCTGATCGCTCCTGGGGGAAAGAACCTGCAGGTTCTCCGCCGCACGCCCTTAGAGGCGGTGGTCTCGCTTTCATCTGAGCCTGTTGGGTCACTGTACTGTCCTTCGGTAGACGTGACATTCAAGTCCGCGGCTGCTGCTTTTCCTGGGCGCTGCTTAGGCGTTATTCTCACTGGTATGGGCAGTGATGGCCGTGAGGGAGCACGGGAGATGAGGCGGCGGGGCTGCAAGGTGCTCGCGCAAGACGAGAAGAGTTGTGTGGTGTACGGCATGCCCAGGGTGGTAGTGGAAGCAGGGTTGGCCGATAAGGTCGTGCCACTCGAGCTGATGCCCAAAGAGATTCTCGGTTTGGTACAGACGCCGGGAGCGTTCAACTGAGCGTTCCTCTTTACCGTGCAGGAGGAAAGATGTCACCCGTTGTTGATGCGATTCTTTTTTTTGCCCTAGTCATCCTCTGGGTGAGGAACTGGCAGTGTGCTGTGCGCGTCAAGCAAGCTGCGCAGCAGGCCCAAGCAATCGCCCGGGGCGACTTGCATGTCCCTAACCTGGTGTATAGCTGGCGGGGCGATATCGGTCTGCTTGCTCACTCTCTCAACCAGATGAAACGGCGGATAGCGGGAACCGTCGGACAGATCGCAGCACTCACCCAGCAGGTTGGTTCGGCAGCCGAGGAGATATCCACCATCTCTGCCCAACAAGCTCGGAGAGCTGAGGAGCAGCAAGAGCAGACTGCGCAGGTAGCCACTGCTATGGAGGAGATGTCCGCTACGGTAGTGGAGGTAGCCCGTAACGCCAGCGAGGCGGCCGCAGCAGCTAAAGAGGCGAATGCGCTGGCCAATCAAGGTCGGGAAGTGATGACCCAGAGCCGGGCAAAGATGGAACGGATCGCTCGGATGGCGCAGGCCTCTGCCCAGACCATTAGGGCGCTGGGCAAGAGAAGCGATCAGATTGGGGAAATTGTGGGAGTGATCAACGACATTGCTGATCAAACTGATCTGCTTGCCCTCAACGCTGCAATCGAAGCGGCTCGGGCAGGGGAGCAGGGAAGAGGGTTTGCAGTGGTGGCAGACGAGGTCAGGAAGTTAGCCGAGCGCACGACCAAGGCCACCCGAGAAATTGCTGACACGATAAAAACCATCCAAGAAGAGACGCGCGAGGCGGTGCGGGAGATAGAAGCAGGCACTCAGGAAATAGCCACCGGAGTGGAGCTGGCAGAAAAAGCCCATACGGCCCTGGGAAACATCGTGGCTGCAGTGGAGAAAGCTGCGAGAATGATTCAGCAAATCGCTACTGCCACCGAAGAGCAATCCACCGCCGCAGAAGAGGTTTCGCGTAGTGTAGAACAGATCTCGACTACGTCTACCGAAGCGGCGAGAGGTATCAGGCAGACGGCTGAGACCTGTCAAGGTCTATCCCGACTTACTAGCCAGCTGCAGGTCCTGACGGACCAGTTCCAACTCGACGGTGCAGGATGGAATGGGACGCAAAATGGAGGGGCCCCCCTACCGGTTAGTGGTGATCTCCCCACTTGGTCTCCAATCTCTCGCTCTCACGCGCAGATGAGATCTTGGGTCTCGAGTCTCCGGTCCAAGATTTCCAGCCTACGGGCTTGGCTCCTGGGCTTAGGGTCCAGAGCCCAAGTCCTTCTCCAGGAGGAACGACATGAGCAGTGAAGAGAGAGGTCTCTCAGGAGCGGAGAAGACCTGTCAGCTAGTTACGTTCCGGTTAGGGCAGGAGGAATTTGCTATAGAAATTCTCCACGTGCAGGAGATCCTCCGCTTGGTCCCCATTACTCCTGTCCCGCAAGCCCAGACGTATGTGGAGGGAGTCATTAATCTGCGCGGCCGTGTGATTCCGGTGATCGATCTAGGACGACGGTTGGGCGTAGTGGGAGGGGAGCGAGGCAGGCACAGTCGCATTATGGTCATCACCACAGGAAGGCAGCTGGTGGGAGTCATCGTGGATGGGGTACGGGAGGTACTGCGGATTTCTACTAGTTGTATTGAACCGCCTCCACCCTTAGCAGGAGGGATGGAAGAGGAATGTATCCAGGGGGTGGGTAAACTCGAGGACCGTCTTCTCGTTCTCCTCGATCCCGAACGTCTCTTCTCCCCCTCTGTCTATGACCCCTCTTCAGCGCAGAAGAGTGGCACTAGTCTCCTGCCGGCGCCCTAAAGGATGGAGCGCTCCTCCCGATCCTCTCAAGTGAGAGACTGCCTCGTTTGCTGTCGGGTAGGTGTCCCTGCGTCCTGCTCAGGAGCGACGGTTTGCAGGCAGGATTCTAGCAGTGGAGAGCGTTTATGCAGCAAGGGTATTGGTGTGGAGACCTGCATACTCCCCAGAGGGAGAACACTAAGGAGGAGAGTGTGACACATGCACTGAGCGAGCTCGTCGGCATGGCCCGAGCCCTGTCTGAGAAAAACTTTGAGCATCGATTCGCGCAACACTTCCAAGGGGAGCTAGCCCGTCTGGCCGCTTCTCTTGAAGCCTTGCGACAAAACCTTAAAGCCCTTTCTCCCACGGTAGTGACCTCTGCCCATCTCATCCCCAAAGCCGCCCAAGGTGTCGCGGAGATTTCGCGACAGGCGGAGACCGGGGTCAACTCAATCCTGGGATTGGTAGAGGAAATGCTCGTCGACCGGGAGAGGATATCGGGTCTCCTGGCCGCGATGGCGCAAGGCGGAGCGTTGGATCTCTCTGAGTTACACAGAGTGATCGAGAAGGACCGCCACAGTCTCATGAGCCTCGTGAGTTATCTGTCCTTTCAAGACGTTGTGCGGCAACGGGCAAAGCAAGTGCAAGAAATGATCGTTACGGTGGAGAAGACAATTTTAGAGGTCCTCGTACAACTGAGGGGACAGGTGAGCGAGCAGATGATCAAAGCGGAGGGCGACCAACAGCTCTCTTGTGGGGACACCGAGGATCTTTCCGAAAACGCGGGACTTGATCAAGCATTGGTTGATGCGCTGCTTGAAAACCTGTGACACGATGTCAACCGAAAGGCGGTGAGAGGAGTATATGCTTGACCCGAATATAGAGGTCCTTGTCGTGGACGACGCTGCGACCATGCGGCGGATTGTGCGCAGCCTTTTGCGGGAACTCGGAGTAAAAAATGTGCGGGAGGCAGAGGATGGCAGTGCGGCGCTGGAAGAGTTGAAGCGCCGCAGAGCCGATCTGGTCATCTCTGACTGGAACATGCCTCATATGAGCGGCATCGAGCTTTTGCGCGCGATACGCGGGAGCGAATCGCTGAAAGACATCCCGGTGCTGATGGTCACTGCCGAAACCAAAAAGGAGAATGTGCTCGAAGCGGTGCAGGCTGGGGTCAACAACTATATTGTCAAGCCCTTTAATGCCAAGACCTTAGAGGAAAAGCTCCACAAAATCTTCAAGTAGGGCGAACCGAGCGCTCGGCTCTTCTTGTTTCTGCACCCGCATGCCTCGCCGGAGGAGGAGAAAAGATGGACATGTACATAACAGAGGGGAAGAGAGGGGTCACCCTTGCCCTGAAAGGACGTTTTGATTTTCACAGCCATCAGCAATTCCGTGGGATGATTGAGAAACTCATCGCGGCTGGTAAACCCTGCCTGACCATAGACCTCACGGGCGTGGACTTCATTGACAGCTCGGCTCTGGGCATGCTGCTGTTAGCGCGGGAGAGCTGCAAGAACGCGGGGGGAGGCATCGACCTCGTCCATCCCCAGGAATATGTGCACCGGGTGCTCAAGTTGTGTCGCTTCGATGAAGTTTTTCAGGTGGAGCGATAAAGATTCTTTCCCATCTGCCGATCTCTTCTAGAGGAAGGAGGACCGCTAAGCGCATGGAACACGAGCGTAACCAGACGATAAGTCTCACCGAGAGAGAGGGGCAGCCGTGGCTACTCCTCCAGGGTGTGGTTGATATCTTCTCCGCCGAAGAGCTGTATCGCACCGCGCTTTGCCTCCTCGAGCGGGGGGAGAGCACCGTAGTATGCTGCCAAGGAGCGAGCTACCTGGATACCTCTGCTGTCCAAATTCTGCTAGCCCTCGAGGAAGGGTTGAGAGAGAAGGGGAAGAACCTCCACATGGTGGGGGTACCAGCCGTGGTGGCCGGTCATCTGCGCTTAGCCGGTCTGGATGGTGTCTTCCTGCGAGAACAGGCAGACAACTGACAAGAGCAGGGTTCTGGGGTGGGGAGAGAGCAGTGTGGAGAGGTTGTGAGGAGTATATGGCAGGCTGGGCGTTTGTTCTCGCGGGTATCATCCTGAGTGCGGAGATGCTGTTGGTCGCTTTTCTGCCTTGGCTGGCCAAGGCGGCACTCCTACCGCTCTGCGTGCTGTTCGCCGTAGCGTGTCACTACAAAGAGAAGCGGTTGACCGCTCGTGTGGCAGCGGAAGCCGAGGCGCGCAGGGAGGAACAGCTGGCGGCACGAGAAGCGGAGTGGCGGCATCTGCTCGCCCAATACCTGCCGGCCCTCCCCGTACTGGTCGCACAACTCAGGGAGACGAACGGGCAGGTGGAAAAGGCCGTGGTGCAGGTCTGCGATAGCTTCCACAGTATGGCTGCCCGGGCGCGCGAGAGTGTGACTCAGGCTATGAGGAGCTTGGAGGATACCGACGACACCCAGGAGCAAAAGGTGGCCAGGGTGCGGGCGTTGATGGAGGCCGCCCGTAGGACTCTGGGGGACTTGCTCGACCGCATTATTCAGAGCAGCCGCCTGTCCATGAAGGCGGTCTACAAAATGGAGGATGTGGCGAAGGGCATGAAGGAAATCGTCGGAATCCTGGGTGAGGTAGAGTTCATCGCTGACCGCACCAAACTTCTCGCCCTCAACGCTGCCATTGAGGCGGCCCGGGTGGGGGAACAGGGCAGGGGGTTTGCCGTCGTCGCCGCCGAGATCACCAAGCTGGCCGAGCACTCTGCTCGGGCAAGCGAAACGATCCGCGGACTCGTGCGGCAGGTGAGCGACGATATGGATTCTGCTTACGGGGAACTTCAGACACTCGCTTCAACCGATATGAGCGACGTGTTGCTCAATCAGGAGGATATCGACAAGCTCATGACCTTCTTGACGTCCACTAACGAGGAAATGCATCGCTCAGTGCTGACCGCGGCTAGGCACAGCGAAGAGCTTGCCCGAGATATCTCTCAGGCGGTCATCGCCCTACAGTTTCAGGATATTGTGCACCAGCGGATCACCCATGTGGTAGATGCTCTCGGGGAGATGGAAGCAGCCCTGGCCGCTCGTCTAGCTGACCGCAGACGATCGGCGACTGACGGCGATCCGCGGTTAGCGATTTCTGTCCACGAGAGGCCGGGCGACGAGGACGAGAGGGGAAGCCGGAACAAGGGGCACTGGGCTGAGCGTCTGGAGCGGGGCTACACCATGGAAGCCGAACGAAGAGTCCTGGCTGAGCACAGGGGCAGGGGAGAGAGAGGCGACAGACCGAGCGACCAGGGGGACAATGTAGAGCTATTTTAGTCGGAGGACCCTGCTGTGAACAAAACGGTACTGGTTGTTGACGACTCCGTGTCCATGCGCCAGATGGTCGCCTTCACTCTGAAAGAGGCGGGATTTGTCGTCCTGGAAGGGGGAAACGGGCAAGAGGGACTGCAGCGGCTCGATGGCAAACGTGTCGATCTCATCATCACCGATCTAAACATGCCAGTAATGGACGGTATCACCTTTATCCGCCAGGTCCGTTCCCGGCCGCAGCACAAGTTCACCCCTGTACTGATGCTCACTACAGAGTCGCAAGAAGCGAAAAAACAAGAGGGCAAGAGCGCTGGGGCTACAGGCTGGATTGTCAAGCCGTTCAACCCTCAGCAACTCCTGCAAGTGATTACCAGAGTGCTGCCCTAAGTACGGCAAAAGAGGGTGAGCGGCGGAAAGATCGGGCGGAATAAGGTGGGGGAGAAGGGGCTAGGCAATGCTCCTGGCTCTCTAGCCCCCGCAGTTTTGCGCACTGTTCGTTTGGAGTGGGGAACCATGCAGATTGATGTTGATCGCTTCCGCGAGGTGTTTTTTGAGGAGGCGGCCGATCACCTGGCCGACATGGAGGCTGCCCTCTTACGGCTGGAGGAGACGCCTCAAGATCAGGAGCTCCTCCACCGCATCTTCCGCTGCGCTCATTCGATTAAAGGAGCGAGCAGCACTTTTGGTTTTTCTGACATCGCCCGCTTTACCCATGTCCTGGAGAGTCTCCTAGACCGGATGCGGGACGGAGAGATCTGTCATACTACCCAGCTCACCGACCTTTTGCTACGCTCCGCTGATACCCTCAGAGGGCTCGTAGCCGCAGCCAGAAATGGACAAGAGTCACCCGCAGAGGTAGAAAGCGTACTCGGCGAACTGGAGCATGCTTTAGCCCAAGGTCCACCGACTCCGGTGCAACCTTCCGCCTCCTCCCCTTCCGCCTCGGTATATCGGGTCGTGTTCGTCCCGGGGCGGGACGTTTTACGCCAAGGCATGGATCCGCTCCTCCTGCTGCGCAACCTCTGTGCTCTGGGTGAGGTGTCGGAAGTACAGGCTGATCTCTCCCATCTTCCTGCCCTTCCCGACCTGGACCCGGAAAGCTGCTACCTCTCCTGGTCTGTGCGGCTGCGGACAGACAAAACCTCGGCTGAGATCAAGGATGTGTTCTCTTTTGTTGAGGACAGCAGCCAAGTCATCGTCGAAGCGCTGGCCGTGCAAGAGGCTACCTTCAACCGCTTGGGCCCCAAAGCCCACGGCCAAGAAGCCATATCCAAGATGTCATCTTCTGGTCTGCAGCCTCCAGCGGCAGAGGCCGCAGGACGCAGTGGGAATCTGGAGTCTTCCTCTATACGCGTTTCTACCGCCAAGGTGGATAAGCTTATCAACTTAGTCGGAGAATTGGTGATCACGCAGTCAATGATTACTCAAGTGATCAATAACTTCTCGCCTGACAAACTGCATCAGTTGCAAGAGGCGGTCACCGCCATGGGGCGCAACACCCGCGAGTTGCAAGAGCGGGTGATGGCGGTGCGCCTGCTGCCCATCGGTCACGTCTTTAACCGCTTTCCCCGCCTGGTGCGTGACTTGGCTACAGCTTTCAACAAAAAGGTTTCCCTCCAGGTCATGGGAGAAGAGACGGAATTGGACAAGGGAGTCATCGAGCGGATTGGTGATCCGCTCACCCACCTGATCCGCAATGCGGTAGATCACGGCATCGAGTTCCCCGAGGAGCGCCGGGCTGCGGGCAAGCCCGAGCAAGGAACGATCCGCCTCCACGCTTTCTACCAGGGGGGGAACGTGATCATTGAGGTAGCCGACGATGGCCGAGGCCTGGACACTGAGCGGATCAGGCAAAAGGGGATCGCGCAGGGCTTGATCAATGCCGAGGACGTCTGCAGTACAGAACAGATTCACGCCCTTATCTTTCAGCCCGGGTTCTCCACCGCGACGGCGGTGAATGACGTCTCCGGCCGCGGGGTCGGTATGGATGTCGTAAAAAAGAATGTGGAGGCACTCAATGGCTCCGTGAGCGTTTTTAGCGAGCCCGGACGTGGCACTTGCCTGCGTATTAAGCTCCCCCTCACTCTCTCCATTCTTGATGGACTGTCTCTAAAGGTCGGAGAGGAGATCTACATTCTTCCTCTTACGACTATTGTAGAGTCTATCCAGCCCCGTACAGAGCACCTAAAGAGAGTGCTGGGCCAGAGGGAAGTCGTAGAGGTGCGGGGAGAGTTTCTCCCCCTTCTCCGTCTGTACCGCCTCTTTGACATTCCCGCTCGGGTGACCGACCCAAGCCAGGGGTTGGTGGTGATTGTGGAGAACGAAGGGAATAAGCTTGGACTCTTAGTCGATGAACTTTTGGGCCAGCAGCAGGCGGTCGTCAAGAATCTCGAGACTAACTTCCGCAAGGTTGAGGGGGTTATGGGGGCGACGATTATGGGGGACGGAAGAGTGGCGCTGATTTTAGACGTCCAGGGGCTCGCGCGTCTTGCTGAGCGGATGTGGCGGGTCGAGGACTTCCACCCCAAACTGCCCAACTTGGCAAGGGGGGAGGTGCACGCTGCAGAGGCAGCGGCCTAAAATCCCAGAAAGGAGGCTGTAGTGAGTATGACTAGTGTGTTGCATAGAATGACTAAATTGTCAGTGGCTCAGATTGGGCATTGGACGCTCAAGGCGAAGCTCATCGGACTCGTAGCGGTCTTTTGCCTGGGAATGACAACACTTGGCGTTTTGTCGTATCGAACTCTGAGTTATACAGGGGTCAATGGTCCTCTCTATCAGAGGATCGCTCAGAATGCAGATCTACTGGCAGACATTCTTCCTCCGCCATCGTACATTGTCGAGTCTTACCTGCTCGTGCTGCAAATGGCCGAAGAAACAGAGCCGAGCAAGTTGGAGGAGCTCATACAGCAGAGCCAGAGGACACGCGACGAGTACTACGCTCGCCACGAGTTTTGGACTCGGGAGTTGCCCGCAGGTGAGATGAAGGAGGTGCTGGTTACCGACTCGTACCAGCCGGCGATGGAGTTCTTCGCGATCCGCGATCAGCAGTTCATTCCAGCGGTGCGGCGAGGTGACAGCAAAACGGCTCTGGCACTGGCATTGGGGGAACTCAAAGAGAAGTTCGTAGCACACCGTGCGGCGATTGACCGTCTCGTGCCAATGGTGATGGCACGGAGGGAGGCGGAAGAAGCGCATGTTCGGGATGTTATCCGGGGAAGAACGATAGCTTTGGTATCAGGGGGGATAGGCATCGGCGTGTTGGTGTTCCTATTGGCTATGTTGCTGCGCAGGGGGATGGTGAAGTCGTTGCAGCAGACAGTAGCAGCGCTCGAAAGGGTAGCGGAAAGGGACTTTACACAACGACTAGAGGTACGGAGTCAGGACGAGGTGGGACAGATGGTGGCAGCGCTGAACCAAGCGAGCGAAAGGATGCGAGACGTGCTGCTACGCGTCCGAGCAGCGGCTGAGCAGGTGGTAGGGGTTTCACAGCAGCTCGCCTCTGCCTCGGAGCAGCTATCCTCTGGTGCGCAGGAGCAAGCCTCGTCCCTGGAAGAAACCGCAGCTTCCTTGGAGGAACTGACGGCGACGGTCAAGCAGAGCATGGACAATGCTCAGCAAGCCAACCAACTGGTCCTAGGTGCGCGGGAAACAGCGGAGAAGGGAGGAGAGGTGGTGACCAAGGCAGTGAGGGCCATGGCGGAGATCAGCACGGCTTCGCGGCGGATCGCCGATATTATCACTACCATCGATGAAATCGCCTTTCAGACCAATCTCTTGGCGCTCAATGCAGCGGTGGAAGCGGCGCGCGCAGGGGAGCAAGGCCGGGGGTTTGCGGTAGTGGCGGCGGAAGTGCGCAATCTGGCCGGCCGCAGCGCCCAGGCCGCCAAGGAGATCAGAGTATTGATTCAGGACAGCGCGGGCAAGGTGGAAGCCGGGTCTGAGTTAGTCAATCAGTCGGGGCACGCATTGCAGGAGATTGTGCAAGCGGTGAAGCGAGTGACGGACATCATCTCTGAGATTGCGGCGGCGAGCCAGGAGCAGGCGAGTGGCATTGACGAGATCAACAAAGCGGTCAGTCAGATGGATCAGGTTACCCAATCGTACGCCGGGCAGACCGAGGAGCTCTCCTCTACCGCGCAAGTATTGGCGGCGCAGGCGCGGCAGCTCCAGGCCCTGGTCGGGCAATTTCAGCTCACGCACGACGGCACGATGCAAGCCGGCAGCGATGAACCACCCCGCGCTGCTATGCCGCGAGTGAAGCCGTTGTCGTCCCCAATAGAGCTGCAGAAGGTCAAGGTCCAGCCTCCGGAGCAGAAGGTGGCTCATGTGAGAGCGGATGTCTCCCCTCTGGTCCACGCCGGTGGGAACTCTACCGTCAACAGCTTTGAGGAGTTCTAGACGGGCAACAAGAGTCAACCGTCAGCCAAGACGGGGAAGCAGAGTGCTGCAGACCGATCGCTGAGAGAAAGGGGAACAAGAGCATGGAACAGTTTGATACGCTGAACAGCCAGCTCAGCTTTGCCACCGACGGGAGCCAGTATCTGACCTTTTCCTTAGGAGAGGAAGAGTACGGCGTGGAGATCCTCAAGGTGCAGGAGATTAAAGGGTACTCGACCATTACGCCCATCCCCCATACCCCGCCCTACATCAAGGGGGTGATGAACCTACGTGGGACGATCATTCCGGTGGTGGACCTGCGTGGGAAGCTTGGTATGGCGGAAACCGAGTACAACCAGTTCACGGTGATTATTGTGGTTACGGTCGGAACGAAGATGATGGGGCTCATTGTGGACGCGGTATCTGACGTCCTGAGTATCCCTCGGAGTGAGGTGCAGGCTACGCCAGACTTCGGCGGCCAGGTCGATGTGCGGTTCGTCAGCGGTGTGGCCAAAGCAGGCGAAAAACTCGTCGTCCTGTTAGACATCGATAAAATTCTGGTCGGTGATGAGTTAGCTGCACTGGATGCTGTCAGTTAAATGGAGGCAGTGATGCGGTTCACGCTCAAAAAGAAAATCATCAGCGGCTTCTTGGGTCTTAACGTCCTGATGGCGCTGAGCGGCATTATCTCGATCTTGCAGCTTTCTTCTTTGGGATCCAAAATCCAACGCGCGACCCTCGAGTCTGCGCAGAGGTTGGAGGTTGCCGAGGGCATCGTGCAAGAGATCGCCATGGTGCGCTACTATGGCAACCGTTTTCTCGATATCGGTTCCCCGGATGATCGGGAAGAGACGCGCAAGCGGCTCACCGCCTTAGCCGACAAGACCATGGCCGCACAAACGGTGTTGACGTCTGTAGCAGACTACGAGCGACTGACGGCGCTCGGAACGCTGATCGCCGCGTACCGCGAGAAGTTTGACATGGCCGACGAACGCTTCGCCGAACGAGCAGAAAAGCAGATGTTGTTGCTCCAGAAAGAGGAAGAGATCGAGACCACCCTGATGAATTTCTTTAACTTGCACCGTGAGAGCCTGGAAGCCTCAAGACCGTTTCTCTTTTTCGTGACCGCGAAGCAACATCTGACGAGCTACTTCAACACCTTCGGCGATCAGGACTTCCTAGAAACCGTGCGTAGCCTGGAAACCGTGGAGCGACTTTTGCTCAATGGTGCCGGTCTGTGGGGAGAGGCCGAAGCTGCGCAGTGGAAGAAAGCTGCGACGCAGGTCAGAGAGTTCCATGCCTCCTTGGCGCAGCTCGACACCGGTACGCAAGAATTACGTCAGGAGATCAGGGACACCCTATTCCCTCTGCCCGACAAGATGCTGGCCCAGGCCCAGGCAATAGCAACGACGAGCTGGCAGGGGATGCGAGAGTTAACCACCAATATCTTGCGTGATACCGCCCAGGAACGGTGGTTCATTGTAGTCAGCCTATTGGTAATGGTTGGTGTGGGATTGACGTTGGGCGTAGTACTCTCCTCTCGCTTCACCACGCCTCTGGCCCAGGTTGTCAGGATGCTACAGGATGTAGCCGAGGGCGAGGGGGATCTCACGAAACGCCTAGAGCTACACAGCCGCGACGAGGTCGGCGAACTGGCTCGTTGGTTCAACACCTTCATGGATAAGCTCCACGCTATTGTAGACCAGGTGCAGACCGTCTCCCACCATGTCGCCATAGCCGCTCAGCAACTGTCAGCCGCCACCACGCAACTCTCCGGTGGCGCCCAGCAACAGGCGGCGTCGTTAGAAGAGACAGTGGCCTCGCTGGAGGAAATCACCTCAACCGTCAGACAGAACGCCGACAGCGTCCGGCAGGTGAACGAGCTGGCTGCGGGCTCCTGCCACGCCGCCGAGAAGGGCGGGCAGGTGGTCACCGCTGCCGTGGAGGCGATGGGCGAGATCAATAAGGCCTCGCAGAAGATTGCCGACATCATTACCACCATCGATGAGATTGCCTTTCAGACGAACCTCCTCGCGCTCAACGCGGCCGTCGAAGCAGCCCGGGCGGGGGAGCAGGGCCGGGGGTTTGCAGTGGTCGCTGCGGAGGTCCGGAACCTCGCGCAACGCTCAGCCACCGCAGCCAAAGAGATCCGCGTCCTCATCCAAGACTCCGTGCAAAAAGTGCACGACGGTGCCGAACTCGTCCACCGCTCGGGACAGACCCTGGAGGAGATTGTCACTTCGGTCAAGCGGGTCAGTGACCTCGTCGCGGAGATGGCCGCAGCCCACCATGAACAACTCTCGGGCATTGAGCAGGTGAACAAGGTGGTGGCGCAGGTGGATCACGTCACGCAAGCCAACGCGGCGCAGACCGAAGAATTATCGGCCACGGCGCAGGCGCTGGCAACGCAGGCGCAGCAGCTCCAGGCCTTGGTAGGACGGTTTAAACTCTCGGCCGACTCCGGGATGGCAGTTGAAGCTGCCACCGCTCCACCGCCGGCAGAACTTTGGACACGCCCCTCGGTACGGAAGCAGGGAGCACCGTCTGTTGGTAGTGCGGCAGACGCTCAGGGGACCCGGGCCAACGGCGAGTCCGATATGGAGGGGTTTCGGGAGTTCTAGAAACCGGCGGCGATTTTGTGCGGCTGGCACGCAAGCTGCTTGTACGAGGAAACTTGCAGTGGCAATGACAGGAGCGCGGCTGGTGGAACTCGTGAGCGAGTCGGTTTGTGCAGCCCCTGGCGGTAAGGACTGCCAGAAACTTGACGGTAGCGTTTGGTTATTGACGCTGGGCTGTCCACTATCGGTCTGCGGTCGCTAGCTTGCCTGTGGCTGCCTGGACTCTCGTCGGCAGTGACCCGCTTGCCGTGCAGGATGCGCATTATGGCACGTGCTGAGACTTTCTCGCTCCCGACGGCGCCGACCCAACCTCTGGTTGGGACGTTTCCCATTACCGATCAGGAGTTTGATGCCTTTCGCGAGCTGATCCTGAGGGAAGCCGGGATCTTTTTGAGCGATGCCAAGCGCCAGCTCGTTTCCTCCCGTCTGGCGAAGCGGTTACGCCGCTTCGGCTTCAAAACCTTTTCCCAATACTACGACTACCTCATGACCCAGGATCCTGAGGGAAAAGAACGCCTCCAGATGATCAACTGTATCACCACCAACAAGACTGACTTCTTTCGTGAGGCCCACCACTTTACGTTTCTGCGCGAGCAGGTCTGTCCTCAGTGGCAGGAGCGAGCACGGCGGAGCGGCGTAAGGCGGGTGCGCGTTTGGAGTGCTGGCTGTTCCAGCGGCGAGGAACCGTACTCCATTGCGATCACCCTCAAGGAAGCGCTGGGCTGCCTGACTGGGTGGGATGTGAAAGTCTTAGCGTCGGATATCGATACCGAGATGCTGCGCGTCGGGGAGCGAGGAATTTACCCAGCAGAGAAACTGAAAGGAGTGCCGCAGGAGGTGCAGCATCGTTACTTTTTGCGCGGGACGGGGGAGTGGACTGGCCATTTGCAGGTGCGCCCGGAGATCCGCAGCCTCGTCGCCTTCCGACGGATCAATCTGATAGCAGAGCCCTGGCCTATTTACACCCGCTTTGATGTGATCTTCTGCCGCAATGTCATCATCTATTTTAACCGCGACACCCAACGCAGGCTCTTCGAGCGTTTGGCCAGCTATCTTGCGCAAGACGGCTATCTACTGGTCGGCCACTCGGAGAGTCTGTACTGGCTTGGCAATCTGTTCGTGCCGCTACGCAGCACCATCTATCGTCTGCGAGCAGGGAGCACGGTGTGAGTAGCCTCCTCCGAGGGATCAAAGAAGTGAGCATCCACATTGGTGGAGTGTTTGCTAGCCGAGAGCCGACGGTGGTGCGTACCGTTCTGGGTTCGTGCGTATCCGCCTGCCTGTTCGATCCACTCACCAGGATTGGCGGTATGAATCATTTTCTGCTGCCCGAGGGGGATGGAGATGAGGGGCTCCCGACTCGCTACGGCATCCATGCCATGGAGGTACTGATCAACGAAGTCATGAAGCTGGGGGGGGAGCGCCGGCGACTACACGCGAAGGTGTTTGGAGGAGGGCATGTATTACACATGGAGCGTGGTGGCATGGGAGTACCAGAAAGAAACGTATTCTTCATAAAACAGTTCCTTGCCACCGAAGGCATTCCCATTCTCAGCCAGCGCTTAGGGGGGGTGCATCCTCTGCAAGTCTACTTTTTTACTCATACCGCTAGGGTGTTGGTTAAGCCTCTGGGGAAGGACACGGCCAAGGAGGTGGTGGTGCAAGAGGGGCGTTATAAAGTAGAAATTGCACGGCAACTTCATCACCTACCGCAGGACAGTGTGACCCTCTTTTGAGAGGAGGAGCCATGAACTAGCCGCATAAGCGAGGAGGCTGTAGAGGG
>Ga0308420_1000026_pt1 | contig 49884 bp, 49 predicted proteins | sample HotsprSampleMS55_FD_203802 | JGI IMG/M metagenome (GOLD analysis project Ga0308420, IMG submission 203802) | Hot spring phototrophic mat microbial communities from Mushroom Spring, Yellowstone National Park, Wyoming, United States - 20090730_MS55 ... | reverse complement strand
ACCTCCATGCGCTCGCGCTCGAACAGGACGTCGGCCTCGATGTCGCGGATCCGCGGCCAGCCCTCGGCGTAGTCGAGCACCCCGCCCGAGACCCGCACCGCCACCTGGAACTGGCCCTTCGTCGCGTCCCTGAACGGAAAGTCGCGCAGATCGCCCTTCAGGCGCAGCCGCGCCTCCTTCACCCGCCCGTCGAGGATCGCGGTCTGCACCCAGTCGCGCGTGGAGGCGCCGAGGATCGAAGCGAGCGGCAGATACTTCGCGCTTGCGCGCACGTCGGCGCGCGAAAGCTGCGCGTTGAGGTCCGCTTCGCCCGGTCCCTCGCCCGCGAATCGCCAGCTGCCGTAGGCGGTGCCGGCGAGGTCGGCGTTCGCGAAGGCGAGGTTCGCGATGCGCACCCGGAGCGCACCGGCGCTGTCGCGCTGCCAGGCGATCTCGCCTGCGAGCGAATCGAGCGCGAGCCGCGGCTGCGCAAACACCTGCGGCAGATCGAGCTCCGCCTTTTGCGAGGCGAGCAGCAACGTCCCTCTTTTCTCGTTGGCCTCCAGGCTGCCCGAAAGACCGGCGAAGCCCGGCACGCCGCCCCAGGGGTTCGCGCCGAGGCCGTCAAAGCGCATGCGCGCGCTGTACGCCGCCGCTGCGGGAAGCTCCCCGCTCCACTCGATCCGCGCGTCGAGCAGGTTTCCGCGCGGTGCGACCGCAGCCAGCAGCGCGCGCAGGTCGGCGGGCAGCGGCAGATGCCGGGCGAGCTCGGCGAGGGGCCCGAGCTCGACGAGGCTGGCGCTGAAGCTGCCGCGCGCGGGCTTCGCTCCTTCGGCGGGCTCCCATGCGAGCTGGAAACTCGCCGCGCTCATCGCCGGGAGATTCGGTGCCGACAGCGCGAGCCCGCGCACGCCGAACTCGTAGCCGCGACCCGCGGCGCGACCCTGCAGCCGGCCGCTCAGCGCCGCGAGCTCGAGAAGCGGCAGATCGCGTTCCAGCCGCGCAACCACGCCCGAAAGCGCGACGTCGGCGGTCGCGCGCACGAGCTGTCCACGCTCGAACGACGCCCACAGGCGAAGCGCCCCGGTGCCGGAGCGCACCTCCAGCGGATAGTCGACCCAAGCGCGCCAGCCGGCGAGATCGGTATGGCCGAACTCGGCGTACACACGGCCGTTCCATTCCGAGAGCTCCGTCAGGCTGCGGCCGAAGAGCTCGGCGCGCAGCTCCAGCGCCGGCCCCAGCTCGCGCGGCGGCCGCGCGCGCACGCCGATCGCGTGGCGTACGCCGTCGTTGCGCATGCGGAAGGTGAACGCCGAGAGCGCGAGCGGCGGCGCACCGCGCAACTCGTCGGTCCAGAGCACCTCGGCATCGCGGATGACGATTTCGCCCTGCTCAAGGAGCCAGTCCGAAAGGCGGCCGCCGCCGGGGGCGCCGGTCAGCTCGATCCCGCCGACGGTGATCGCACCGCGCGCGTCGCGCCGGATCGTGAGCCGCGGCGCCTCGACGACGAACGAGGCGAGGCGAAGCTCGCGCGCCCCGAGCGAGCGCCAGGAAAGCACGTGCTCCACCGCCGGCAGCACGAGCGCCTCGCGCCCTTCGCGATCGTACAGGCGCACGTCGGCGATCGAGACCTTCGGCCGAAGCCCCGCCCAGTCGGTCTCGATCGCGCCGATGCGCACCGAAAGTCCGGTCGTGCGCGAAATCTCGGCCACGATCTCCTCGCGCCAGCGCTCGATGTTCGGCAGCACCGCGTAGCGCAACCCGAGGACGAGGAGCGCGAAGGCGAAAAACACCGTCCATGCAAGCACTTCGAGTGCGAGGAGGAGCCGGCGGATCGCGATCGGCATCGGAAGCGCGAAGATCCCTCTATGCTCGAGGCAGCGCAAAGGCGTTATATCGTGGCGGCACGGCGGGCGCCGCTCGCCATCGCATTGTAGCCCTAAATGCCCGATCCGATTCGGAAAACGAGCCTCTCGCGCGCCGCCGGGCGGATGCTCGCGGCGCGTCCCGAACTCGCAGCCGAGCTCGAGGCGCCGGGCCCCTTCACCTCCGCCGAGATCGCCGCCGCGCTCGCCGGCGCGGCCGGCGACGACGAGCAGGCGCTGCGCCGTCGGCTGCGGCGGCTGCGCCAGCGCGTGTTCCTGCGCACGATGGCACGCGATCTGGAGGCAGGCGCCGACCTCGCCGAAGTCTGCGGCACGCTGAGCGAGCTCGCCGAACAGGAGATTCGCACCGCGCTCGACTGGCTCGGCGCCCCCGACCTGGTGGTGGTCGCGATGGGCAAGCTCGGCGGCCGCGAGCTCAACGTTTCCTCCGACGTCGACCTCGTCTTCGTGCATCCGACCGGCGAGGATCCCGAGCGCCTGGAGCGCGTCGGTCGCAAGCTGATCGCGCTGCTGAACGACCTCACCGAGGACGGGATCGCCTTCCGGGTGGACATGCGGCTCAGGCCCTACGGCAACTCCGGACCGCTCGTCTCGGGCTTCGACGCCCTCGAAGCCTATTTCCTCGCGCAGGGGCGCGAATGGGAACGCTACGCCTGGATCAAGGCGCGGCCGGTGAGCGGCCGAGCGCACGCGGCGCTGGAGGCGATCGTGCGCCCGTTCGTCTATCGCAAGTATCTCGACTATGCGGCGCTCGCCGCGATGCGCCGGCTGCACACCGAGGTGCGGCGCGAGGTCGAACGGCGCGATCTCGCCGACGACGTGAAGCTCGGCCCGGGCGGCATCCGCGAGATCGAATTCGTCGTCCAGGTGCTCCAGCTCATCCGCGGCGGGCGCGATCCGGCACTTCAGGTTCGGCCTACCCTCGAGGCGCTGTCGGCGCTCGGCGAGCGCCGCCTGCTCGGCGCCGACGCGCTGCGCGAGCTCGCGGTCGCCTACGTGTTCCTGCGCCGCCTGGAGCACCGGCTGCAGTACCTCGACGACGCGCAGCGCCACCGGCTGCCGGCCGAAGACGAGGACCGCGAGCGGCTTGCGCGCATGATGGACTTCGCCGACTGGAGGGCACTCGCGGCGGCGATCGAGCGCCATCGCGAAGCGGTGACCCGGCACTTCCGCGACCTCCTCGGCGAAGAACCGGCGGAAGCGGATTTGCCCTGGCCCGAACATCCGCGCGCCGCGGCGCTGCGCTCCGGTCAGCGCTATGCGCAGCTTCCGGACGATTCGCGTCGGCGCGTGGACGTGCTGGTGCCGCTGCTCGCGCGCGCCGCGCGCGCGACCGCCGACCCCGATCGGACGCTCGCGCGCGGCATCGACCTCGTCGAGGCGATCGCCGGGCGCGCGGCCTATCTTGCGCTTCTCGCCGAGCATCCGCAGGCGCTCGAGCGTGTCGCGCGCATCGTCGGCGCATCGCCGTGGGCGGCCGACTACCTCGCGCGCCATCCGCTCTTGCTCGACGAGCTGCTCGACGACCGCCTGCTCTACGCGCCGCCCGACGCCGAGGCGGTCGAGCGGGCGCTGCGCGGCGCGCTCGAGGCTGCCGCGGACGACACCGAACGGCGCATGAACCTACTGCGCGAGCACCACCACGCGCAGGTGTTCCGCCTGCTCGCGCAGGACCTCGCGGGACTGCTGACGGTGGAACGGCTCGCCGACCACCTCTCGGAGCTCGCCGACCGGGTGCTCGGAATCGCCCTCGAATGCGCTTGGGGCGAGGTGAAGAACCGCCACCGCGAGCGGCCGCGCTTCGCGATCATCGGCTACGGCAAGCTCGGTGGCAAGGAACTCGGCTACGCCTCCGACCTCGACATGGTGTTCCTGTACGACGACCCGGATCCGCGCGCCGAGGAGAACTACGTGCGCCTGGCGCAGCGGCTCAACGTCTGGCTCACCGCGACCACCTCTTCCGGCCAGCTCTTCGAGACCGATCTGGCGCTGCGACCCTCCGGCTCCAAGGGGCTCTTGGTGTCCTCGCTCGCCGGCTTCGAGCGCTATCAGGAGCAGAGCGCCTGGGTCTGGGAGCATCAGGCGCTCACACGCGCGCGCTACTGCGCCGGAGAGCGCGCGATCGGCGAGCGCTTCGAGGAGATCCGCGTGCGCATCCTGCGGCGCAGCCGCGACCGTGCAGCGCTCGCGCGCGAGGTGCGCGCGATGCGCGAGAAGATCCATGCCGCGCACCCGAACCGCTCGACGCTCTTCGACCTGAAGCACGACCGCGGCGGAATGATCGACATCGAGTTCGTGGTGCAGTACCTGGTGCTCGCCGAGTCCTGCCGCCACCCGCGTCTGGTGGACAACCTTGGGAACATCGCGCTGCTTGGCATCGCGGCGGAGCTCGGCCTCGTCGAGCCCGCGCTCGCCGCGCGCTGCCGCGACGCCTACCGCGAGTTCCGGCGCCTGCAGCACGCGCTACGGCTCTCGGGCGAGAAATATGCGCGCGTGCCGCCCGAGCGCGTCGCCGAGCAGGTCGCCGCGGTGCGCGAGCTCTGGCGCGGGGTACTCGAAGGCTAGTGCGGCGGGCCGGAGCGCGGAGGCGCGAAGAGCCGGCGCGCGGCGAGGAACCCTGCTGCCGGAGGCACGAAGAGCGCGAGCGGGGCGATCACGATCGCGGCGAGCACCTCGCCCGCCTCCAGCCCGGCGAGCGGGTCCCTCGCCGCGATCGCGGCGAGGTCGAGCACGAGCGCGGCGGCGAAGCTTTTCGCCGGAGAAATGCCCCGAGGGGCCGACAGCGCGCCCGCCGCCGCACCGATCGCGGCGCCGATCAGCGCGGCGTCGAGGAGCAGCGCACCCATCGCGACCGCCATCGCGGATCTCCGACTCGCATGCCCGTAGTATGGCGCCTGCAGCGCCGACGCGGTTAGAATCGGCCGCCTCCAGGGAGACCGATGCCGATGCCGAAAAAAACCGCGGCGACCGCGCCGCTTTCGATGGCCGACCGCGACGGGTGGATCTGGTACGACGGCCGGCTCGTGCCGTGGCGGCAGGCGACCACGCACGTGCTCACGCACTCGCTGCACTACGGGCTGGCGGTGTTCGAGGGCCTGCGCGCGTACCGGACCGCGCGGGGCACCGCGATCTTCCGCCTCAAGGAGCACACCGATCGGCTGTTCCAGTCGGCGCACATCTATCTCATGCGCATCCCGTACACCCGCGAGGAGCTGATGGAGGCGCAGATCGAGACGGTGCGCGCGAACGGCCACGAGGCCTGCTACATCCGCCCGATCGCGTTCTACGGCTCGGAGAAGATGGGGGTATCTCCGGTCGGCGCACGCGTGCACGTCGCGATCGCCGCCTGGCCCTGGGGCGCCTACCTCGGGCCGGAGGCGCTCACGAAGGGCATCCGCGTCAAGACCTCGTCCTGGGCGCGTCACCATGTCAACGTCACCATGCCGCGCGCGAAGATGTCGGGCACGTATCCCAACTCGGTGCTCGCGACGCTGGAGGCGACGATGCACGGCTACGACGAGGGGTTGCTGCTCGACGTGGACGGCTTCGTCGCCGAGGGCGCGGGCGAGAATCTCTTCGTCGTCAAGGACGGGGTGATCCACGAACCGGAGCTGACGTCGGCGCTCTGCGGAATCACGCGCGCTTCGGTGATCGAGCTCGCCCAGGGGCTCGGCTACACCGTGCGCTCGCGCCGGCTGACGCGCGACGACCTCTACATCGCCGACGAGTGTTTCTTCACCGGCACCGCGGCCGAGGTGACACCGATCCGGGAAGTGGACGGAAGGCAGATCGGCGCCGGGCGCGCCGGGCCGGTCACCAAGGCGCTGCAGAAGGCGTTCTTCGACGTGGTCACCGGCAAGGACCGCCGGCACCGGCACTGGCTCACTCCGGTGCCGATGGGAAGACGGCGCCGATGAGCGAAGCCGGAAGCCGCGAGCGGCTGCGGGAGGTGGAAGTCGGCGCGCGCGAGCTCCCGCTGCACTGCCCGCTGCCCGACGCGCCGCTCTGGGCACGGCATCCGCGCGTCTTCCTCGACGTCGTGGCGCGCGGCGAGGCGCTCTGCCCCTACTGCGGCACGAGGTACGTCTACAAGGGCGAGCCTCCGAAGGGTCGCTGAGGGAGTGCGCGCTGCGCCGCGCCCTCGTCGTCGCACCGAACTGGATCGGCGATGCGCTGATGGCGCAGCCGCTGCTCGCGCGGCTGCGCGCGCGCCATCCAGGGTTGCGGCTCGAAGCGCTCGGCGCGCCGTGGGTCGCGCCGGTGCTGCGCCGCATGCCCGAAGTGGACGAGGTGATCGAGGCTGATTTCCGTCGCGGCGCGCTCCAACTCGCGGCGCGCTGGAGGCTCGGCCGCTCGCTCGCGCCCCGCGGCTACGACACCGCGATCGTGCTTCCAAACAGCTGGAAGTCCGCGCTCGCGCCCTTTTTCGCCGCGATTCCGGTTCGCATCGGCTACACCGGCGAGGCCCGTTACGGGCTCCTCAACCGCCGCCACCGCGCGCGCGGCGCACCGATGGCCGAGCACTACGCCGCGCTCGCCGATCCGCCGGACAGCCCCGAGCCGCAGCCGCTGCCGGAAACCCGGCTGCGCGCCGATCCGCAGCAGGTGGCCGCGACCGCCGAGCGCTTCGGCCTCCCGCGCGAGTACTGCGTGCTCTGTCCGGGCGCGCAATACGGTGCGGCGAAGCGCTGGCCTCATTTCTCCGAGCTCGCAGCGCGCCTTCCGCTTCCGGCGGTGTTGCTCGGCTCGGCGCGCGATGCCGGCGCCTGCGCCGGCGTGCCGGGGCTCGACCTCGCGGGTAAAACCACGCTGGACGAGGCGATCGACCTCGTCGCCGGCGCGCGCTTCGTGGTCGCGAACGACTCCGGCCTGATGCACGTCGCCGCGGCGCTCGGTCGGCCGCTGGTGGCGATCTTCGGCTCTTCCAGCCCAGCACATACACCCCCGCGCTCGACCCGTGCGCGCGTGCTCTGGCTCGGCCTTCGCTGCAGCCCCTGCTTCGCGCGCGAATGCCCCCTCGGGCATCTTCGCTGCCTGCGCGACATTTCGGTCGAGCGCGTGCTCGCCGAGATCGAGCGGGAAGCCTGACGCTTTTTCGGCAAAATAGCGCTTCCCGCCCCGGTCCCCGATCTCGCATGGCGGCGAAGTTCTTCCCGACCGCGCAGGACGCCGAGAACGCCTTCTACGATGCGCTCGAGCGTGCCGATCTCGAGGCGATGATGGAGGTATGGGCCGAGGACGAGGAGATCGTGTGCGTGCATCCGGGGGGGCCGCGGCTCGCCGGGGCCGAAGAGGTGCGAGCGAGCTGGCGCGCGATCTTCGCGTCGGGATCTGGCCTTCGCGTCCGCGCCGAGCGGCGCGTGGCGATCAGCGGCATGATGGTCGCGGTGCACAGCGTGCACGAGCAGATCCACGTTCCCGGTGAGGCGCGGGCGCAGCCGCCGATCGTGGCGACGAACGTCTACCTGCGCACCCCCGCCGGCTGGCGGATGATCGTGCACCATGCCTCGCCGGCGCCGCCTTCGGCTGCCGCCGAGCCGGCGGCCGCGCCACGGCGTCTGCATTGAGCGGCGGAGCCTGGCGCTACCGCGCGCCGTGGTGGCTTCCGGGCGGCCACCTGCAGACCCTCGCTGCCGCGCTTGCGCCCGCACCGCGCATCGCCTGGAGGCGCGAGCGCTGGCAGACACCCGACGGAGACTTCGTGGACGTCGACTGGGCAGGGGACAGGGCGGCGCGGCGCCTCGTCGCGCTTTTCCACGGCCTCGAGGGCAGCTCGGCGAGCCCCTACGCCCGCGCGCTCGCCGCCGAGGGCGCGCGTAGCGGCTGGCAGATCGCGGTAGCGCATTTCCGCGGCTGCTCCGGGGAGCCGAACCGCCTGGCGCGTGCCTACCACTCCGGCGACAGCGCCGAGGCGCACTGGATCCTGGAGCGTTTCGCCGCGCGCGGGCTCCCGGTGTGCGCGGCCGGTGTCTCGCTCGGGGCGAACGTGCTCCTCAAGTGGCTCGGCGAATCGGGCGAGCGCGCCCGCGCGCTCGTTCACCGCGCCGCCGCGGTCTCCGCACCGCTCGATCTCGCCGCCGCCGCGCGCGCGCTCGACCGCGGCCTGCGGCGCCGGCTCTATACCCGCCACTTCCTGGCGACGCTGCGCCGGAAGGCGATCGCGAAGCTCGAACGCCATCCGGGTCTCTACGACCCCGCGCGCGTGCGTGCCGCTCGCACGTTCCGCGAGTTCGACGATCTGGTCACCGCACCGTTACACGGCTATCGCGACGCCGACGACTACTGGGCACGTGCCTCGAGCGGCCCGTGGCTTGCGCGCATCGCGGTGCCGACGCTGGTGCTGAACGCACGCAACGATCCCTTCCTGCCGGCCGAGGCGCTCGAGGCCGCCGCCGCCCCGGCGCGCGCGAATCCCGCCCTCCGCCTCGAATTCCCGGACTCGGGCGGCCACGCCGGGTTTCCCGGAAGGGGTCGCTGGCTTGCGCGCCGGGTGCTGGATTTTTTTCAAGCCTGAGGCAGCCGCAGGCGCCTGCGGCTTCAGTCCTCGAAAGGTAGCCCGACGTAGTTCTCGGCGAGCGTGGTCCGGCCGGCGACCGAGTGCAGCACGTAGTCCAGCTCCGCCTCGAGGATCCGCCGCTCGAAAGGGTCGGTGTCCGGGAACACATGCAACAGCCGCGTCATCCACCAGGAGAAGCGCTCGGCCTTCCAGACGCGGCGCAGGCAGCGCTGAGAGTAGTGCTCCAGCTCGGCGTCGCTTCCGCGGTAGTGCGCGATCAGCGCGCGCGCGAGGTAGCGCACGTCGCTCGCCGCGAGATTGAGCCCCTTGGCGCCGGTGGGTGGCACGATGTGCGCGGCGTCGCCGACGAGAAAGAGCCGGCCGAAGCGCATCGGCTCGGCGACGAAGCTGCGCAGCGGCGCGATGCTCTTTTCGAGCGCGGGTCCGCGCACCAAGCGCTCGCGGGCCGGCGCATCGAGGCGCCGGCACAGTTCCTCCCAGAACCGCTCGTCCGGCCAGTCCTCGACGCTCTCGTGGAGCGGCACCTGCAGGTAGTAGCGGCTGCGCGTGCGCGAGCGCATGCTGCAAAGGGCGAAGCCGCGTTCGTGCCGCACGTAGATCAGCTCCTCGGAGACCGGCGGCGTGTCGACGAGAAGTCCCAGCCAGCCGAAGGGATAGACGCGCTCGTACACCGTGATCGCGCGCTGCGGCACGCTCGCGCGGCAGACCCCGTGAAAGCCGTCGCAACCGGCGATGAAATCGCACTCGATTTCGTGGCGCACGCCATCCTTGCGGTAGCGCACGCGCGGCCGCGCGCTGTCGAAGTCGTGAATACTGACCTCGGCCGCCTCGTACACCGTCGCGAGCCCGGCGGCGGCGCGCGCGTCCATCAGATCGCGCGTGAGCTCGGTCTGGCCGTAGACCAGCACCGTGCGCCCGCCGCCGAGGCCTGCCAAGTCCACCCGGTGGCGGCGGCCGTCGACCAGGATCTCGAAACCTTCGTGCCGCAGGCCCTCGGCGCGCATGCGCGCGCCGACGCCAGCCTCCTCCAGAAGATCCGCGGTGCCCTGCTCCAGCACGCCCGCGCGGATGCGCCCGAGGACGTATTCCGGCGAGCGGACCTCGAGAATCACCGCCTCGATGCCGGCGCGCGCGAGCAGCTGGCCGAGCAGCAGACCGGAGGGACCCGCACCGACGATCGCGACCGGGACGCGCATCCGCCCCCGCACTCAGTCCGCGAGCTGCTGCTCGAGCCGGTGCAGGATGCGGTAGCAGGGCAGCACCTCGGCCACGCTCGACCGCGGCTCGCGGCGCTCGCGGATCGCGGCGAAGAACTCGCGATCCTGCAGCTCGACGCCATTCCGCGAAACGTCCACCTTCGAGACGTCGATTGGGTTGCCCCGGCCGTCCTCGAGATCGTCGTAGCGCGCGAGGTAGGTGCCGCTGTCGCCGATGTAGCGGAAGAACGAACCGAGCGGGCCGTCGTTGTTGAACGAGAGCGACAGGGTGCAGATCGCCCCGGTGCTCGACTTGAGCTGGATGGACATGTCCATCGCGATGCCGAGCGTGGGATGGATCGGACCCTGGAGCGCGTTCGCGCGCACGATCTCGCCCCCCGTCTGCCAGAGGAAGAGGTCGACCGTGTGCGCCGCGTGATGCCACAGCAGGTGATCGGTCCAGCTTCGCGGCTGGCCGAGCGCGTTCAGGTTGCTGCGGCGCATGAAGTACGTCTGCACGTCCATCTGGTAGAGCGTGAACTCCCCGGCCCGGATTCTGCGGTGCACCCACTGATGGCTCGGGTTGAAGCGCCGCGTGTGGCCGCACATCGCGACGAGCCCGGTCTCGCGCGCAGCCGCCACCACCGCCTCGGCATCGGCCAGCCGGTCGGCGAGCGGAATCTCCACCTGCACGTGCTTTCCCGCCTTCAGGCACTGGATCGCCTGCGCCGCGTGCACCGGCGTCGGCGTGCACAGGATGACCGCGTCCACGTCCTCGCGCGCGAGGCTTTCGGCGAGATCGGTCGTCCAGTGGCCGATGCCGTGCTTGTGCGCCGCCTCCTTCGTCTTCTGCGCATCGCGGCTGACGAGCGAGACCACCTCCACGCCCTCGATCTGCCGCATCGCCTCGAGATGCTTCATGCCGAACGCGCCGGCTCCGGCCAGCGCGACTCCGATCCTGCTCTTCATGTGTTCTCCAGAACGAGATGGCCGACGGCGGTGTTGCTCGCCGGCACGTGGTAGAAACGGTGTACCACCCGCGGTGGCCGATCGCTCATCGCACCGCGGGCGACGAGCCACATCACGAGCTCGATGCCTTCGGAGCCCGCCTCGCGCACGTACTCGACGTGGGGCATCGCGGCGAGGCCTTCCGGATCGGCGATCAGCCGGTCGAGGAACGCCTGGTCGAAGGCGCGGTTGATCAGGCCGGCACGCGGACCCTGGAGCTGGTGGCTCATGCCGCCGGTGCCCCAGACCTGCACCTCGAGCGGCGCGTCGAAGGACTCCACCGCCTTGCGGATCGCGCGGCCGAGCGCGTAGCAGCGCCGGCCCGAGGGCACCGGGTAGAGCACCACGTTCACCGCGAGCGGGATCACCCGGCAGGGCCACTCGGTCGGCTGGCCGAAAAGCAGCGACAGCGGCACCGTGAGCCCGTGGTCCACCTCCATGCGGTGCACGATCGTCAGATCGAAATCGTCCTGGATCACCGAATGCGCGATGTGCGCGGCGAGCTCCGGATGGCCCTTCACCACCGGCACCGGCCGGCGCCCCCAGCCCTCGTCGGCGGGCACAAACTCCTCCGCGCAGCCGAGCGCGAAGGTAGGAACGATCTCGAGGCTGAAGGCGTTCGCGTGGTCGTTGTAGACGAGCACGACGACGTCGGGGATGTTCTCCTCCATCCAGCGCCGCGAAGGCTCGTAGCCGGCGAAAAGCGGCTGCCAGTACGGCTCTCCCGTCCTGCCGCGGTCGATCGCAGCGCCGATCGCCGGCACGTGCGAGCTGTACACCGTCGCGGTGATGCGCGCCATCTCAGCGCTCCCCGGCACCGACATCCCCCCTCGCGCGCCGCGGCGGAGCGTCGCCCGCCTCGCCGAGACGGCGGTTGCCCTCGATCGAACGGCCTCCGGCGAGCATCATCGCGCGGTACGCCTCCACGCTCATGCCGGTCATCGCGGCTGCCATCTGCTCGAAGCTGCGTCCGTCGGTGGCGCCGATCTTCGCAAGGAAGTAGATGTTCCCGCCGAGGGCGATGCAGCGGTTGAGATCGCGCGCGAGCACCGCCTGCTTCTGCTCCTCGGTCATCGGCCACTCGTCGAGGTAAGCGCGCTCGTTCGCTTTGAAGCGCGCGCGGTTCTCGGGCTTCATCAGCGACATGCAGAACTGGTTGAGCCAGTAGCCCCGGCGCGCCTGCTCGGCGTCGAAGATCGTGGTGCCGGGAATGTCGAGGTAGGGTTTATCGAGCGCCATCGTTGCACTCCTCCGGCCAGTAGAGCCGCATCGGATTGTCCACCAGCAGCCTGCGCTGCAGCGCTTCGGTCGCTGCGATGCGCGGGATGAAGTCGACGAGCTTTCCGTCGTCGGGCATGTGGTGCTTGAGGTTCGGATGCGGCCAGTCGGTACCCCAGAGCACGCGGTCGGGGAATTCCTCGACGACGCGGCGCGCGAACGCTACCACGTCGTCGTAGCCGGGCGGGCCGCTGCACGAGAGCCGCTCCGGGCAGCTCACCTTCGCCCAGACGTTCGGATGCTCGCGCAGGAGTCTCAAGAAGAGCCCGAACTCGGGGCCGTCGGGCGATTTCGTCACGTCGGGCCGTCCCATGTGATCCACCACCACCACGGTCGGCAGCGCGGCGAAGAAATCCCACAGCCCGGCGAGATCCTGCGCTTCGAAGTACACCACCACGTGCCAGCCGAGGGGCGCGATGCGCTCGGCGATCTCGAGCATCTCCTCGCGCGGCGTGACGTCCACCAGCCGGCGCAGAAAATTGAACCGCACGGCTCGTACGCCGGCCGCATCGAGCGCCCGCAGTTCGGCGTCGCTCACCGTGCGGCGTACGGTGGCGACCCCCCGCGCGCGGCCGCCCGAAGAAAGACAGGCATCGACCAGCGCTCGGTTGTCGGCGCCGTGGCAGGTCGCCTGGACGATGACGTTGCGCGCGAAACCGAGGTGGTCGCGCAGTGCGAAGAGCCGCTCCTTCGGGGCATCGCAGGGGGTGTACTTGCGCTCCGGCGCGAACGGAAAGCGCGCCTCCGGTCCGAAGACGTGGCAGTGCGCGTCCACCGCCCCTGCCGGAAGCCGGAACGCGGGCTTCGAGGGATTGGGATGGAACGGGAGCCAGTCCGGATCCATGCGACCCCTTTCGTCCGTCAGCCGCTGCGAGGCGCGCCGGTGCCGACGCGGTGCTCCGCTCGACGCGTCATCGGCCCCTCGCGCGCAGCGCCGCGTCCAGGCGCGGATAGACGCGCCGGGCGTTCTCCTCGTAGATCTTGCGCCGGTCCCCGACCGAGAGGTTCGGCGCGGCCTCGACGTAGCGCCGGGTGTCGTCGAAGGGGTGGCCGGTCTCCGGGTCCACGCCCTTCACCGCGCCGATCATCTCGGAAGCGAACAGGATGTTGTCTACCGGGATCACCCGCGTCAGCAGGTCCATGCCCGCCTGGTGGTAGACGCAGGTGTCGAAAAAGACGTTGCGCAGAAGATGCTCCTGCAACGGCGGCTTTTTCAGTTCCTGCGCGAGCCCGCGGTAGCGGCCCCAGTGGTACGGCGCCGCCCCGCCGCCGTGCGGGATGACGAAGCGCAGAGCGGGGAAATCGCGGAAAAGATCGCCCTCGATGAGCTGCATCACCGCGGTCGTGTCCGCGTTGATGTAGTGCGCGCCGGTGGTGTGGAAGCACGGATTGCAGGAGGTGGAGACGTGGATCATCGCCGGAATCTCGAGTTCGACCATTTTCTCGTACAGTGGATACCAGTGCCGGTCGGTGAGCGGCGGCGAGCGCCAGTGCCCGCCGGAGGGATCGGGGTTGAGGTTGACGGCGACGAAGCCGTACTCGCGCACGCAGCGCTCGAGCTCGGGGATACAGGTCGCCGGATCCACGCCCGGAGACTGCGGCAGCATCGCGCAGCCGATGAAGTGGTCCGGGAAAAGCCGGGTGACCCGGTAGCACAGCTCGTTGCAGATCGCTGCCCAGGTGGCGCTGACGCGAAAATCGCCGATGTGATGCGCCATGAAGCTCGCGCGCGGGGAAAAGATGGTGAGGTCCGAGCCGCGCTCGCGCATCAGCCGGAGCTGGTTCTTCTCGATGGACTCGCGGATCTCGTCGCAGCCGATCCTGAGCTCGGAGACCTTCGGCATGCGCGCCGGATCGCCGATCGCGGCGATCTGCCGGCTGCGCCAGATCTCGAGCGCCTTGGGGGCGGTGGTGTAATGGCCGTGACAGTCGATGATCACGCGGCGGTCTCCTGGCTCGCGGGCTCCATGCCGTGGCGACGGATGGCGCCCGCGACCTGCGGCGAGCGCAGGAAGCCGACGAACGCGTAGGCGGCCTGCGGATTCGCCGAGGCGGTGCACACCGCCGCCGAGAACACGCTCACGATCTCGCAGCCCGGCGGCATCGGTCCGAGCCGCTCGATGCCGGCGACACCGAGCATTTCGCTGCGCTGCTGAAAGCCGAGGTCAGCTTCGCCGGCGGCGACGAGGCTCGCGACCGCGACTCCGGGGGCCGCCTGCACGAGCCGCGGGCGCACCGCTTCCAGGATCCCCCAGCGCTCGAAGAGCCGAAGGAGCGCCCGGCCGCTCGGGCCGGTCGAATGCCCGATCGAGCGCGCCTCGAGCACCGCACGCCGCAGCGCGGCTTCGCTCGCGACGTCGGGCCGGGGAGCGCCCGCGCGCACCGCGATCGCGACCGGGGAGCGCGCGACCGGCGCGACGCTGTGCGCGAGCACGCGTCCGCGCGCGGCAAGCCCTTCGAGCGCCTCGGCGTCGAGCATCGCGACATCGTAGCGCTCGCCCTTGTCGAGCCTGCCGACTGCGTCCACTCCGCCGATGGACTCGAAGGCGACCTCGATCCCGGACGCGGTGCGCCAGGCCGCGGCGAGCTCCGCGACGAGGGCGCGCGTCGCCATGGACGATATGCCGCGGAGACGTTCGGTCATCGGGAAGGATTTTCGCCGGCCGCAGCGGCCCGCCAAGAGCGAGGGCCGCCTAGCAGTTATGCCGTCCGGTTATGGCTCCGGCGCGCCACCGTCGTCTCCACGAGTTGGCGCAGCATCGCGGCGACGCGCGCGGAGAGCGGGGTCGCCGGCTTGTGCGCGGAGACCGCGATGCAGAGCGTGCTTGTGAGCGCCGGCGCCACGATCGGTCGCAGCCGGAACGCGGCCGGATCGCCCGAAGCGGCGAGCGCCGAAGGCGTGAGCACCGCGTGGCCGTGGCCGCTGCGCACGAGCTCCAGGATGGATGCGACGCTCGAGACCTCGAGCGCCACGCGCAACCGGTGGCCGGCCAGCGCCGCCTGCGTCTCGAGGAGCTTGCGGATCGCATGGCTGCGCTCGGGCAGCACGAGATCGAGCCGCGCCGCCTCTTCCAGCGTCAGCGCATCGCGCCGCGCGCGCGCGCCGCGCGGCGAGGCCGGACTCACTACGCCGAGCGGTTCCTCGAGCACCGGGGCGATGTCGAGCGTCGGCTGAGGATCGGGATTGTAGAGCAGACCGACGTCCACGCGTCCGGTCGAGATCCACTCCGCAAGATGCGCCGAAAGCCCCTCGACGATCGCCAGCCGCGCTCTCGGCAGCGAGCGCCGGAAGCCTTCCACCAGCGCGCGCGTGAGCAGCCGCCCGATGCTCGGCGGCAGTCCGACGACGATGCGCCCGGCAGGCTCGTCGCGCGCACCCTCGACCTCCTCGCGGGCGCGCGCGACGAGCCGCAGGATCCCGACGCTGTGCTCGAAGAGCCGCTTGCCCGCCTCGGTGAGCACCACCCCGCGGCCGTTGCGCAGCAGCAGCGTCACGCGCAGTCCGGTCTCGAGCCGACGCACCTGGCGCGAGAGCGCGGGCTGGGCGACCTCGAGCATCTTCGCCGCTTTGCTGAAACTGCCCAGCTCGGCGACGGAAACGAAGTACTCGAGCTGTCTGAGGTTCACCGCGCGCGCCCGGCCGACCGCCCATGAGCGGCGGCGCCACCCGGATGGTAGCAAACCGCCGTCCCGGGGAGGCTCGAGGCGCGTCATAATCGGCGGCAAGCCTGCCCGACCACTCTTTGCTTCCACCGACGAACGATGAAAGCACCTGCGGAAATCTTCCGCGCCTACGACATCCGGGGCATCGCTGGGCGCTCGCTCACCGAGGCGCTGATGCACGCGCTCGGCCGCGCGCTCGGACGCCCGGGCCGCACCTTCGCGGTCGGCCGCGACGGCCGCAGCACCGGGCCGGCGCTCGCCGGCGCGCTGATCGAGGGGCTGCTCGCCTCCGGCTCTGACGCGATCGACCTCGGCATGGTGCCCACTCCGCTCGCCTACTTCGCCGCGCATCACCTCGGCTGCGGCAGCGCGCTCGCGGTCACCGGAAGCCACAACCCCCCCGAGTACAACGGGCTCAAGATGATGGTCGAAGGAAAGACGCTGTCGGGAGAGGAGATCCAGGAACTGCGCCGGCGCGTCGAGGCGGAGGACTACGCGCAGGGCCGCGGCCAGTGCTTGCGCGCCGATCTTCGCGACGCCTACCTCGAACGCATCGCGGGCGACGTCCGCCTCGCGCGCGGGCTCCGAGTCGCGGTGGACTGCGGCAACGGTGCGACCGGCGAGATCGCCCCCCGCCTCTACCGCCGCCTCGGCTGCGAGGTGCTCGAGCTCTACAGCGCGGTGGACGGGCGCTTCCCCCACCATCATCCCGATCCCTCGCGCCCCGAGAACCTCGCCGATCTCGTCGCCGCGGTGCGACGCGAGGACGCGGCGCTCGGTCTTGCGTTCGACGGCGACGGCGACCGCTTGGGCGTGGTCACGCCCTCGGGCGCGATCATCTATCCCGACCGCCAGCTGATGCTGTTCGCGCAGGACGTGCTCGCGCGCAACCCCGGCGCCGAGATCATCTACGACGTCAAGTGCTCGCGGCTGCTCGGCCGCTGGATCGAGCGCCACGGCGGCCGGCCGGTGATCTGGAAGACCGGCCATTCGCTCATCAAGGCGAAGCTCGCCGAGACCGGCGCACCGCTCGCCGGCGAGATGTCGGGCCACATCTTCTTCAAGGAACGCTGGTACGGTTTCGACGACGCGCTCTACGCCGGCGCGCGGCTGCTCGAGATCGTCTCGCGCGAGGCCGATCCGGCGGCGGCGCTCGAGCGCCTGCCGGATGCGCCTTCGACGCCGGAGCTGCACTGGAAGCTCGCCGAAGGCGAGCCGCACGCGCTCGTCGCACAGCTCCAGCGCTCGAAACCCTTTCCGGGCGCAGAGCGCATTCTCACGATCGACGGCGTGCGCGCCGAGTACGCAGACGGCTTCGGGCTCGCGCGCGCTTCCAACACCACGCCCGTCATCGTGCTGCGCTTCGAGGCCGACAGCCCCGAGGCGCTCGCCCGCATCCAGGCGGAGTTTCGCAACGCGCTCGCGCCGCTGAAGCCCGAGGCGCCGCTGCCGTTCTGAGCGGCCCGGGCGGCACACCGCCCCCCGCGAGCCTTGCGCCCGCGTCTCGCAAAAAAGCGAGACAACTCTCCCGATGCGATCTTGCAGCCGCAACCGGGTCCCCGTGGAAGAAAAAGGCGAGTCGGAATCCTCGAGGGTTCGGTCGCGTTCGCGGGTTCTTCCCCGGCTCGATTTCCGGGCCGCGGCGCTCGGGCCCTCGCGACCTATCGTTTCAGGCCGCCCAGCAACGCCGCAAGCTTCCGCTCCCGCCGGCGCGGCTCGCCCGGGGACGCCGCCTGCAGCCGGGCGCGGCTGGGCTCGTAGGGCATCGAGAAGATCGGATCCTGCGCCTGCGAGGCCGCTTGAGATCGCTCGCCGCGCATCCCCTCCCGCCGGCTCGCCTCGCCATCTCGCCGTGGGTGTCGAGCGAGCCGCTCCCGCCGCCCGCCTTCGTCGCCCATCATCGCCGCGAGCGTAGCGGCGTCCGGTTCGAAGCCCGGCACGAGCACGCGTTCGATCCTGCGCCCGATGAGCCGCTCGATCGCCGCCAGCGCCTCCTGGTCTTCCGGGGCGACGAGCGAGATCGCCTCGCCGGGAAGCCCCGCGCGGCCGGTGCGGCCGATGCGGTGCACGTAGTCCTCCGGCGAGCGCGGCAGGTCGAAGTTGACGACCTGCGGCAAGCCCTCGATGTCGAGGCCGCGCGAGGCGACGTCGGTCGCGACCAGCACCGTGGTCTTCCCCGCCTTGAACGCCTCCAGCGCCGCCTCGCGCTCGGCCTGGCTCTTGTCTCCATGGATCGCGTCGGCGTGGATGCGGTCGCGCCGCAACTGGTGCGCGAGGCGGTTCGCGCCGATGCGCGTCGCGCAGAACACCAGCACCTGGCGAAGTTGCCGGATGTGGACCAGGTAGGCGAGCAGCTCGCGCTTCTTTTCGCGCGCGACCGGATGCACCACGTGCGTGACGAGATCGGCGGGCGCGTTGCGCGGGGCGACCTGCACCTCGGCCGGATCGCGCAGGATCGTGCGGGCGAGATGGCGGATCTCGTCGGGAAAGGTGGCGGAGAACATCAGGTTCTGCCGCAGCGGCGGCAGGGCGGCGAGGATGCGCTTGAGATCGGGCAAGAAGCCCATGTCGAGCATGCGGTCGGCTTCGTCGAGCACCAGGATCGAGACCTGGTTCAACATCACGCTGCGGTTGTGCAGGTGGTCGAGCAGGCGGCCCGGCGTCGCCACCAGGATCTCGACCCCGCGGCGAAGCTGCGCGATCTGCGCGTCCATGTCGGCGCCGCCGTAGACCACCGCGCTGCGCAGCGCCAGATGCCGGCCGTAGGCGCGAAAGCTCGCCTCCACCTGGATCGCGAGCTCGCGCGTGGGCACGAGCACCAGCGCTCTCACCGGATGGCGCGCCGGCGATGCGGACGCGTTCGCGAGCGGCGCAAGCCGCTGCAGGATCGGCAGCGCGAACGCCGCGGTCTTGCCGGTGCCGGTCTGCGCGCCGGCGAGGAGGTCGCGGCCGGCGAGCGCGAGCGGAATCGCCTGCTGCTGGACGGCAGTGGGCTGCTCGTACCCCTGCTCGCGAATCGCCTGGAGCAGCGGCGCGATCAGTCCGAGCGAATCGAAACCGTACGGGATGACGGGATCCGAAAGTTGCCGAAGGGTGGCGCATTATACGCCGCAGCACGCAAGTCGCGCCTGCCGCACGGGGCGCCCGGCGCTCCGGCGCGGAGGCCTCAATTGATCGTGCGACGCGAGCGTTCCGGAGCCTCGCGCTCGCCCGCCCCGGGCAGCCGCAGCTCCATGTCCCAGTCGCTCTTCGTCACCGCCGCCTGGAGCAGCCGGCACAGCGAGTGCAGCAGCACCGCGTCGAGCGTGAGCGTGACGCCGTGGCCGCTCGCCGGATGCATCGCGAGCACCGGCTGTCCGGAGCGATCGCGACCGGTCTCGATGCGGGCGAGCAGCAGCGGCGCCTCGCCGAGGGGGGTGGAGCGCGCCGAGTGCTCGAACGGACGGGAGAAATCGGCGCGCGCGAGCGCCTGCTCGTGCTCGAGGCCGAGGAGCGCGCGCCGCGCATCGGGATCCGGCTGGCCGCGGATACGCGGGCTCACCTCCTCGGCGAGCTTCACCAGCAGCGGCCAGAGCAGCTTGACGAAGCGGCGCGTCATCCACAACCGCACCTCGACCGCCTCGGCGGTCGCGATCAGCATCAGGATGCGGTCCTGCTCGGCGACGTAATCCACTTTCAGCTGGTGCAGCCGCATGCGCGATAGTATCGGCACGAACCACCCGCCTTCCGGCGCCGTCTTTTCGCCCCTGGATCTCGGCTCCGAGTCACCCGTTTCCGCGGATGCGCGCAAGCAGCGCGCTCGTCGAGCGCTGGTGCTCGAAGGGGATCGAGACGACGCGCCCGCCGCGCGCGAGCACGCGCGCGGCGCCCGCGATGCGTTCCACCGGCCAGTCGCCGCCCTTGGCGAGCACGTCCGGCTCCAGCGCGGCGACGAGCGCCTCCGGCGTGTCCTCGTCGAACCAGGTGACCGCGTCCACCGACTCGAGCGCCGCGACCACCGCGAGCCGGTCGTCGAGCGGGTTCACCGGGCGCCCGGGGCCCTTGCCGAGGCGCCGCGCCGAGTCATCGGTGTTGAGCGCGACGACGAGCGCGGCACCGAGCGCGCGCGCACGCGCAAGGCAGGTCACATGACCGCGGTGCAGGAGGTCGAAGACGCCGTTGGTGAACACCAGCGGACGCGCGAGCTCCCGCGCCCAGCGCGCCGCCTGCCCGGGCGCGTGGATCTTGCGCGCGAACGCGGGCGGTGCCGTCAGCGTTCGGCCGCGGGCTTCGCGCCCGCCTCCGCCGAAGCCTGTGGCCGGCAAATCTCGTCGGTGGGCTTGCAGTACTCGAACACCTTGACCACCTTCGCGACGCCGCCGGTGGTGCGTGCGACCTCCACCGCGGCGTTGGCCTCCGCCTCGGTGACGATGCCCATCAGGTACACCACCGCCGCCTCGGTGACCACCTTGACGTGCAGCGCACTCACCTGCCTGGAGTCCACCAGCCGCGCCTTGACCTTGCCGGTGATGAAGCTGTCGTTCGCGCGCGATTGCAGCGAGGAGGGCGCGCCGACGCGCAGTTCGTTGGTCAGCGCGCGCGGCCGGTTCGGCAGATCGAGCACGATACGCTCGACCGCCTCGCGCGTCTGCGCGTCCGGCACCTCCCCGGTGAGCAGCACGATGCGGTTGTAGGAGGTCACGTTGACGTGCACCCGGTCGCCGAAGCGGTCGCGGATGCGGTTGGAAGCGCGCAGTTCGATCGCCTCGTCCTCCACCTGCGTGCCGGTGCTGCGCCGGTCGTGGACCGAAATCACCGCTGCGCCGACGCCGATCGCCGCCATCTCCACGCAGGCGCCGAGCAGCGCCATCGCGCCGAGCGCGCCCGCCACCGTCGCGGTCCGCATCGCGTTCATGCCGTCTCCCCGTAGAGCTCGCGGTCGATGCCGTCGCACAGGCAGTGCAGTGCGAGCAGGTGCACCTCCTGGATGCGTGCGGTCTGCGCGTGCGGCACGCAGGCGTGCACGTCGCCTGCGCCCAGGAGCCGCGCGAGCGCGCCGCCGCCGCGTCCGCTGAGCGCGACGACCGCGAGCCCCATCTCGCGCGCTGCGCGCACCGCCGCGAGCACGTTCTCCGAATCGCCGCTGGTCGAGATCGCGAGCAGCACGTCGCCCGGCCGTCCGAGCGCGCGCACCTGTTTTTCGAACACCTGCGCGTAGCCGTAGTCGTTGGCGATCGAGGTGAGCGCCGAAGAATCGGTGGTGAGCGCCACCGCCGCAAGCGGCGCGCGCTCGCGTTCGAATCGGTTGACGAGCTCGGCGGCGAAGTGCTGCGCGTCCGCCGCCGAGCCGCCGTTGCCGCAGGCGAGGATCTTGGCGCCGGCGCCGAGCGCGCGTGCCATCAGCCGCGCAGCGCGTGCGAGCGGCGCTGCGAGCTCGGCTGCCGACGCGAGCTTCAGGTTCGCGCTTTCGCGAAAGTGCGAGGCGAAGCGCGCCTCGAGCGCATCGTGCGCGCGCATCGCCTGCCCCGCCGCTTCCCGCATCGGGCGGATTCTACACCCTCAGTCGACGTAGACTTCGATCTCGATGCGGCGCGCCGGGTTCGGATGCTCGCGCAGGCGCGCGATCCGCGCGCGCAGCGGTGTTCCGCGGTCGAGCGCCCAAGCGAGTGCCGCGTTCTCGCGCCGCGGCAGGTAGCCGAGCTTGTATCCCTGCCACTCGACGCGCACCGCGCGGCCGTCGTGGGGATTCTCCGGTTCGCGCACGAGCGCGAGCGCGTCGCCCTCGCGCAGCTGCGTCCACAGCACCGGCGCGTCGGCGTACCGGAAGCCCGCGAGGGGCGAGTTCTGCATCACGATCCGTACGCCGTCGGCGAGCGCGGCGGGCGCGAGCGTCGCCAGTGCGAGCGCAGCGGTGCGCAGCGCGCGCTCAGGCCTCGAACGCATCGCGGATCCAGCGGATGCGCGCCTGCGGCAGCGACTCGACCACCAGCACGTCGAAGCGGCAGGGCCGCTCGGGCCGACCGGCGAGCCAGGCGCGCGCGGCGGCGGCCAGGCGCGCGCGCTTGGCCGCGCCGACGCTCTCGGCTGCGCCGCCATGGCTCGCGCACGCCCGATAGCGCACCTCGGCGAACACCACCGTGCCGCGCTCCTCGGCAATCAGGTCGATCTCGCCGAAGCGGCAGCGCCAGTTGCGCGCGAGCACCTTCAAGCCGGCGCGCTCGAGCAGCCGTCCGCACAGCTCTTCGGCTCTCGCGCCCGCCGGATTCATGGCACGCTTAACGGCAACGCCTCCTCCCGGTTGACCCGTGTCCGGTACGCTCTACATCGTCGCCACGCCGATCGGCAACCTCGCCGACGCGAGTCCGCGCGCGCTCGAGGTACTGGCCGCCGCCGACCTGGTCGCCTGCGAGGACACCCGAACCTCGCGCACGCTCTTCGCCCGCCACGGCATCCGCGCGCGCACCGTCGCGCTGCACGCGCACAACGAGCGCGCGGTGGCGGCGAGGCTCCTCGCCGCCCTGCGCTCGGGCAAGAACGTCGCGCTGGTGTGCGACGCCGGAACGCCGGCGGTCTCCGACCCCGGAGCGCTCGTCGTCGCCGCCGCCCACCGGGAAGGCGTGCGCGTGATCCCGATCCCCGGTCCGAGCGCCGCGACCGCAGCCTACTCCGCGGCGGGATTTCCCCACGGCCGTTTTCTGTTCGCCGGTTTTCTGCCCTCCCCGCCCGGCAAGGCGCTCGACGCCCTCGACGTCCCCTATCCGGTGATCGTGTTCGAGGCACCGCACCGCATCGCGGCGACGCTCGAAGCGCTGCTCGCACGCTTCGGTCCGGAGCGCGAAATCGCGATCGCGCGCGAGCTGACGAAGAAGTTCGAGGAAATCGCGCGCATGCGGCTCGCGGATGCGCCGGCGTGGCTGGCGGCGCGCCCCGAGCGCAGCCAGGGCGAGTTCGTGCTGGTACTCGGTCCAGGCACGGAGCAAAAGCCGGCGGTGCCGGTCCCCGCCTCCGAGACCGTGCTCGCGCTGCTGCTCGAATCGCTCGCGCCGGCGGAGGCCGCGCGGCTCGCCGCGCGCATCACCGGTGCGCCGCGTAACGTGCTCTACCGCGCCGCGCTCGCGCGCGCGCGCAAAAAGTAGAATCGCGCCGTGGAGCGTCTCACGCTGCGCCGGCCGGACGATTGTCACCTGCATCTTCGCGACGGAGCGGCGATGGCGGCGGTGCTCCCGGACAGCGCGCGCCGCTTCGCCCGCGCGATCGTGATGCCGAACCTGGATCCCCCGGTCACCACCGTCGAGCAGGCGCTCGGCTACCGGGAGCGCATCCTGGCAGCGCTTCCGGCAGGCGCCGCCTTCGAGCCGCTGATGACGCTCTACCTCACCGACGACACCTCGCCCGAAGAGATCTCGCGCGCCAAGCTCTCGCGCCTCGTGCACGGCGTCAAGCTCTATCCGGCAGGCGCGACCACGCACTCGGCGGCGGGCGTCACCCGCATCTCGCGCTGCTTTCGCGCGCTCGAACGCATGGAGGAGGTCGGACTGCCGCTGCTGGTGCACGGCGAAGTGACCGATCCGGCGGTGGACGTCTTCGACCGCGAGAAGGTTTTCGTCGAGGAGGTGCTCTCGCCGCTCGTCGAGCGCTTCGCGCACTTGAAAGTCGTGCTCGAGCACGTCACCACGCGCGAGGCGGTCGAGTTCGTGCGCCGGGCGCCGGAAAATGTCGCCGCCACCATCACCGCGCACCATCTGCTGCTGAACCGCAGCGCGCTCTTCCAGGGCGGGCTTCGGCCGCATCACTATTGCCTGCCGGTGCCGAAACGCGAGGAGCACCGGGAGGCGCTGGTCGAGGCCGCGACCTCCGGCAACCCGAAATTCTTCCTTGGCACCGACAGCGCACCGCACGAGCGCCGCGCGAAGGAAGCCGCCTGCGGCTGCGCCGGCATCTACACCGCGCACGCGGCGCTCGAGCTCTACGCGATCGCGTTCGAGGAAGCGGGCGCGCTCGGTCGGCTGGAGGACTTCGCGAGCCGTTTCGGCGCCGGGTTCTACGGCCTGCCGCTCAACCAGGGCACGGTGACGCTGGTGCGCGAGTCCTGGACTGTGCCCGAGACCCTGCCCTTCGGCGAGGGCACGATCGTGCCGCTGCGCGCCGGCGAGGCGATCTCCTGGAAGCTTGCCTGACGCACCCGATCTACGATGCGGTGCGGCCGTGGGCTGCGCGGCTCGCCGGGCCGACGCTCGAGGCACTGAATGCCGCAGCCGAGGCACGCGATCTGCGAACCGAGAGCGGCCGCCCGGTGCGCTTCGTGCCCCCGCAGGCCGCCAGTCCGTATTACGAAATCCAGGTCTTCGAGACCGGACGGGTGCCGACGCGGCCCGGCAACCGGCACGACTTTTTCAACGCGCTCGCCTGGCTCGCGTTCCCGAAGACCAAGGCCCGGCTCAACGCGCTGCATGCCGCGGAGATCCCGCGCGAGGGCGGCCGCCGCGGCCGGCTGCGCGATCTCCTCACCCTGTTCGACGAAGGCGGAGCGGTGGTGGCCTGCGCCGAGGCACGGTTCGAGGCGCTGGTGCGCGAACACCGCTGGAAAGAGCTCTTCTGGGAGCGACGCGCGCAGGTGCGAGCCGCGATGCGCGTGCACGTGCTGGGCCACGCCAGCCTCGATGCGGCCGCGACCCTGTGGCCCGGGATCACCTGCAAGGCGATTTTCGTCCCCGCGCACGCGGATCCGGACGCTGCCGCCAGCGCCTGGCTCGACGCGCAGCGCCGTCCGGAAGAGCTTTGCGCGCTGCCGGTGTTCGGCGTCCCGGGATGGCATCCCGGAAACGATGCGGAGTCGTTCTACGACGACGAGCGCCATTTCCGGCCCTTGCGGCACGCGGTGCGCGGGCCTTTGACGATCGGCAAAACGTCCTGAAAAGGCGACGCATCGCGCGAGCCACCCACTCGCCAGCGGGTGCGCTAAGATTGTCCATCGGAAGCCGGCGAGGCAGCCGCTGCGCCTTTCTTGGCGCAGAGGAAAGTCCGGGCTCCGCAGAGCGGGATGCGGGGTAACACCCCGGCGCGGTGACGCGACGAACAGGGCCACAGAGACGAGTCCTGCCGCACGTGGCGAGGCGCGAAAGCGCGGGGCCCACGTCTCGCAACCGAAAAGACGCGGAACGCGTCGCACCGAAAAGGTGCGCGCTCCTCGTCGCGAAGGTTGCGGGGCGGTCCGGCAGGGGTGAAACGCGGCAACCTCCATCCGGAGCAACACCAAGTAGGCAGGCGTTCGAGGCCGGCTCGGCCGAGCCTGCGGGTAGGTGGCTGGAGCCGGAGGGTGACCTCCGGCCAAGACGAATGGCTGCCGCGGCGGCGCCGCAAGGCGACGTCGGCACAGAACCCGGCTTATCCGCCGGCTTCCGTTTTTCCGTCCGGGACACCGCACCCTCCTCCTTGCGGCGTGCGGAGAAACAGATTAAAAATCGGTCGCAGTTCTTTCGGTCGCACGGCTCCCCTTGCAAAGCCGACTCAGCTGCAACGATGTCAGCAACCGGGTCAACGTCGAAGATCCGGCGGCGGTGCGCGACGAGATCCTGGCCCTTTTCGCCGCACGCTATCCCGGAACCGACCTCGCTCCGATCGCGCGCGCGTTCGCCGACATCCACGCCCTGTTCGAGGGGAACTACCCGGGTTATCTCGCCTGCGACACGCTCTACCACGACCTGCGCCACACGCTCGACGTGACGCTCGCCACCGCGCGGCTCGTCGAGGCGCACGACCGGGCGCACGCCGCGCCCGAGCGCCTCGGTGCGCGGCGCGCGATGCTCGGCGTGCTGATCGCGCTGCTGCACGATTCGGGCTACCTGAAGCGCGCGACCGAGATGCAGGTCGCCAACGGCGCGGTGTTCACCAAGATCCACGTCACGCGCAGCGGCGCGATGCTGGGCGAATACCTGCCGACGCTGGGCTTCGGCGCCGAGGCAGAGCTCGCCGCCGAGCTGGTGCACTTCACCGGCTACGAGCGCGAGCTGGAAGACATCCGGGTGCACCACGCGCTCGACCGCAAGCTCGGCTGCATCGTCGGGACAGCCGATCTCCTCGCCCAGATGTCCGACCGCATGTACCTCGAGAAGTGCCGCGAATTCCTGTACGACGAGTTCGTGTGGGGGAAGGTGGCCCGCGAGCGTCTGCCCGACGGGCGCGAAATCGTGCGTTACGCTTCCGCCGACGACCTGATTTTCAAGACGCTAGGATTCTACGAGTACGTCGCGCGCGATCGGATCGTGTGCAAGCTCGGAGCGCTGGACCGCTACGCCGCGATCCACTTCGGCGGGCCGAATCTCTACCAGGAGGAGATCGACCACAACATGCGCTACTTGCGCGAAATCCTGGAAAGCGCAGACCTCGGGCGCCTGCGGCGAGCCTGTTATTCGCTTTCGCGAAGGCGCCCCCCAAGCGCGTGATTCTGTGGCGTTTTTCGCGTTGCGCGGAAAAATGCGGGGAGCGGGGCGTCCCCCGCCCTTGCGATCGAGGGCGGTGCATGGCAAAAGCCGCTCATGCACCCGCCCGATCGCGGCGGGCGCCGCAAAGAGGAGGCGGCGCCCGCGCTCTTCCGGCTCCTGTCCGAGAGCGCGGCGAGCCGCGCGGCGCTCGCTGCCTGCGGCTTTGAGGTGGCGATCGCCGACGCGCGCGCCCAGGGCCATCCGCTCATCTACGCCAACCCCGCTTTCGAGTCCGCGTTCGGCTACCGGCGCGACGAAGTCGTCGGCCGTCCGGCGATCACCCTGCTCTTTCCGGAGGACGAGTCCGCCGCCGACATGTTCCGCGACGCGTCGGCGCGCGTCGAGATGCGCATCCGCCGCAAGGAGGGCAGCGCCGCGCGGGTGGAACTGTCGATCGGCATGCTGAACGGCGCCGACGGCACGCTCACGCACCGGGTGCTCGGTTTCGCCGACCGTTCGGAGCTGGCGCGGTTGCGCGAGGAGCTGCGGCTCGTGCGCTCGCTCGCCGCCGCGCCGTAGCGGCTACGAAAGCTTCCCGACCAGCCAGCGCGCGGTGCGCAGCAGCCGCGCGTCGAAGTGGCGCCGACCGACGAGCTGCACGCCGACCGGAAGGCCGTTGGCCGCGCGCGCGAGCGGCAGCGAGAGCGCCGGCAAGCCGGTGAGGGTCCACAAGGTGCAGAAGGAGGGGTCGCCGGTGGACTCGAGGCCCTTCGGCGCGGCGCCGGGCGCGGCCGGCGTCAGGATCGCGTCGTAGCGCTGCATGAAGAGCTCGTCGAGGCTCGCCTGCATCGGCGCGATCATGGCGCGCGCGCGCTGGTAGTCCACCGCGCGCACCTCGCGCCCGCGCTCGAGGCACGCCCGCAGCGTGTCCGAAAGCTGCTCGCGCCCGAGCTGCCACTCGCGCTCGAGGTTGTGCGCCATCTCGGCCTCCATGACCGTGCGGTGCCATTGCCAGGCGTCGCGCATCGACGGAAACAGCTCCACCTCCTCGACCTGCGCGCCGAGCTCGGCGACGAGCTCGGCGAACGCCTCGCGCGCATCCGCGTCGGCACGCTCCCACAGCGGCGTCTTCACGAACGCGAACACCGGCTCGAGCGGAGGTTCCTCGGCGAGCACGCGGCAGAAGGGAACCCGCGCGCGCGGCTGCGTGTCCGGATCGCCCTCGTCGAAGCCGACGAGCTCTTCGGCGACGAGCGCGATGTCCTCGAGCGTGCGCGCGAAGAGGCCGACGTGATCGAGCGTGCGCGAGAGCGCGAGGATCCCGGTGCGCGGAACCAGACCGTGCGTCGGTTTGAAGCCGTAGACGCCGCAGAACGACGCCGGCCGGATCACCGAGCCGTTGGTCTGCGTGCCGAGCGCGACGGGCACCATCGCCGCCGCGACCGCGGCCGCCGAGCCGGAGGACGAACCGCCTGGCGTGTGCTCGGGATCGTGGGGATTGCGCGTCTTGCCAGGATGGAAGTAGGCGCACTCGGTGGTCACCGTCTTGCCGAGGATCACCGCTCCGGCGGCGCGCAGGCGCGCCACCACCCAGGCGTCGCGCCGCGGCGTGCGCCCGGCGTGCAGCACGGTGCCGTTTTCGGTCGGCATGTCGGCGGTGTCCACGATGTCCTTGATGCCGACCGGAATGCCGTTGAGCGCCCCCACCGGCTCTCCCGAGCGCCGGCGCTCGTCTGCGGCGCGCGCCTGCGCGAGCGCATGCTCCTCGTCGAGGAACTGCCAGGCGTGTACCACCGGCTCGAGGGCGCGCACGCGCTCGAGGCAGGCGCGCACCAGCTCTTCGGCCGTCAGCAGCCCCTCGCGCATGCGCCGGGCGGCCTCGGCTGCCGCAAGCAGCGCCGGATCGGCGTCAGCGCCCATAGAGCACGTCGGGCAGCCACAGGCCGAGCTGCGGCCAGGCGTAGAGGACGAACATCGCGACGATCTGCAGGCCCATGAACGGCATCATGCCGGCGAAGATCGCGTTGAGCGAGACGTGCGGAGGCGACACCCCTTTCAGGTAGAACGCCGCCATCGCGACCGGCGGCGAAAGGAACGCGGTCTGCAGGTTCAGCGCCACGAGCAACCCGAAGAAGAGCGGGTCGATGCCGAAGTGCGGCAGCAGCGGGATAAAGATCGGCATGAAGATGATGATGATCTCGGTCCATTCGAGCGGCCAGCCGAGAAGGAAGATGATCACCTGCGCGAGGATCAGGAACTGGAGCGGCGTGAGGTCGAGCGACAGCACCCAGCGCTCGACGAGCTCCTGCCCGCCGAGGAGGGCGAACGCCGCGGAGAAGATCCCCGAGCCGACGAACAGCCAGCACACCATCGCGCTGGTGCGCGCGGTGAGAAAAGACGATTCCTTCACGATCGCGCCCAGTTCGCGCGCCGCGGTCCACCACCGCGCGCCGGCGAAGCGGGCACCGGCTCGCGACTCGCGCCAGTGCGCGGCGATGCGATAGGCGACCACCAGGACGAAACCGCCGAACGCGCCGACCGCGGCGGCCTCGGCCGGTGTCGCAAGCCCGAAGACGATCGAGCCGAGCACCGCGAGGATGAGCAAAGACAGGGGGAAAAAGGAAGTGAGCAGCAGCTTGAAAATCTCGAGCCGCTCCCAGTTCCACAGCGCGTAGAGGAAGGCGAGGCCGGCGACACCGATCGCGAACATCACCCAGAACCACCTCGGGGCCGGCTGTCGCTCGGCGGCTGCGCTGTCGGTGCCGCTCTTTGCGCCCGCTGCCGGCGCGTTCCGCCCGCCCGCACGGGCTGCGGGCTCTTCTGCGCCTGCCGGTACTGTCGCTTTCCTTTCTTCCTCGCCGCGCGGCTCCTGCAGCCCGGTCCCCGCTGCCGACACCTCCTCCTGCGGTTCCGCCAGCCCGACCGGCACCGACTCCTGCTCCTCGTCCTCCGCCGCGCTCGTCGCAAGTCCGCTTGCGAGAGCGCCTTCTGCAGCTGCCTCGACGATCGGCGCGGTCGCCCGTGTGTAGGAAAAGGCGAGGAGGCCCGCGATCGCGAGCGCAGGCAGTAGCGACACCGCGAGGTGCCCGACGACCGTGCGCCGGGGCACATCGTAGGGTAAGAGCAGGGCGCGTCCGAGGCCGACGAGCGCATGGCGGCTTCGCCGCGCCAGCGTTTCGAGATGCGGAGGCAGCACCACCCGCACCTCGCTTTCGGGGAGCGGCGGCATCAGCGAGGGCTTCAGCTTCGCGAGCAGCACGATGTAGCCGACGTAGAGCGCGGCGAGCATCAATCCCGGAAAGAACGCACCGGCATAGAGCTGCACCACCGACACCCCGGCGGTTGCGCCGTACACGATCAGCAGTACCGAGGGCGGGATCAGGATGCCGAGACAGCCGCCGGCGGTGACCGCGCCCGCCGCGACCTTGACGTTGTAGCCCGCGCGCAGCATCGCCGGAAACGCGAGCAGCCCCATCAGCGTCACCACCGCGCCGACGATGCCGGTGGCGGTCGCGAACACCGCGCAGGTGAGGATGGTCGCCACCGCGAGCGAGCCGGGCACGCGCGCGGTGGCGAGGTGCAGGCTGCGGAACAGGCGGTCGATGAGTTGCGCGCGCTCGACGAGATAGCCCATGAACAGAAAGAGCGGGATCGCGATCAGCACGTCGCTCGACATCACCCCGTAGGTGCGCTGCACGAAGACGTCGAACACCTGCCGGACCGCGCGGTCCGGATCCACCGCGCGGTAGGCGAGCCAGGCGAAAAACACGCCCATTCCCATCAAGGTGAACGCGGTCGGGAAGCCGAGCATGATCGCGACCACGATGAGCGCGAGCATCAGCAGCCCGAGCGTGCCGAGATCGTCCCTCGAGAGGTGGCCGTCGAGGAGGTTTCCCCACGGCGTGATCGCCACCACCGCGACGACGATCAGCGCTATCAGCGCGAAGCCGAACCAGAGCTCGCGGCGCAGCGTCACGGGGCACGCTCCCGCGCCGCCGATGGCACCTCGAGGGGGTGGAGATCCTCGTCCCTGACGTGCAGCTCTTCCTTCATCTTCTCGACGTCCACCTCCTCGACGTCCTGCTCGCGCGACGGCCACGCGCCGGTGCGCAGGCACAGCACGCAGCGCACGATCTCGACCACGCCCTGCGCGAGCAGCAGTGCGCCGGCGACCGGGATCACGGTCTTGAACGGATAGAGCGGCGGCCCTTCAGCGGTGATCGTCGAGCGCTCGCCGATCGCCCAGGACTGGGCGGCGTAGGCGTAGCCCGCCCAGGTGAGCGCGATCACGCCCGGAAGGAAGAACACCAGGTAGAGGACCAAGTCGATCGCCGCCTGCGTGCGCGGGCGGAAGAAAGCGTACAGGATGTCTCCGCGCACGTGCGCGTTCTTCGCGAGCGTGTAGGCGCCCGCCATCATGAACAGCGTGCCGTAGAGCATGATCATGCCGTCGAACGCCCAGGCACGCGGTGAATTCAGCACGTAGCGCCGGAACACCTCCCAGGTGACGTGCAACGCGAGCACGACGACCAGGAACGAGAACGCGTGACCGACCCCGGTGGATACTCGGTCAACGAAAAGCAGCGCCTTCTGCATCGCATCCTCCCGCCAGCAGGCGGGCGCAGATTCTGCCACTGCCCTCCGTGCCGGCGAAAAAACACCACCCGGGTCGACCCCGGATGGTGTGTCCGCGATCGGTGTCGCGTCAGGCCTTCTTCGCCGCCGGCTTCTCGGTCTTGCGCCCGAAGTAGTGGTTGTAGGCCATCTCGCGGCGCACGTTGGTGTCGAGATCCCATTTCACCGCCCGCTCGGCGAAGGCGCGCTGCGAGGCAGCCACCTCCTTGAAGAGCGGATTTTCGGCCGACTTTTTCGCCTCCACGGTGTCGAAAATCTCGAGCTGCTTCTGCAGGATCGAGGCCGGCGTGCGGTACACCTTCACCTTGTCCTTGACCTGCAGCTCGACGTAGTCCTTCGAGTAACGGTCCACCGCCTTCCACGACATGTCGGCCGAGGCCGCCTCGACCGCATTCTCGATGATCGTCTTGAGCCGCGCCGGCAGCGCGTCGAATTTCGTCTTGTTGAACAGGATCTCGAACTGCTCCGCGCTCTGGTGATAGCTCTGCAGCATGTACACCTTCGAGACGTCCGGGAAGCCGAGGATGCGGTCGGAGGTCGCGTTGTTGAACTCGGCCGCATCCAGCAGCCCGCGTTCCATCGCCGGCACGATCTCGCCGCCCGGAAGCGCATTCACCGCGCAGCCGAGACCGGTGAAAAGATCGATCGAGATGCCGACCGTGCGGTACTTGAGTCCTTTCAGGTCCTCCGGCTTCGCCACCGGCTTCTTGAACCAGCCGAGCGGCTGCGTCGGCATCGGGCCGTAGGGGAAGGAGACCACGTTCGCGCCGATCGACGCGTAGATTTTGTCGAGCAACGCCTTGCCGCCGCCGTACTTGTGCCAGGCGAGCAGCATGTTCGCGTCCATGCCGTAGGCGGGACTCGAGCCCCAGAGCGCGAGTGCGTTCTGCTTGCCGTAGTGGTAGACGAGCACCCCGTGGCCGCCATCGAGCGTGCCCTTGGAGACGGCGTCGAGCAGGCCGAAGGCGGGTACCACCGCACCGGCTGGCAGCACCTCGATGCGCAGGTCGCCACCGGTCATGTCGTTCACCTTCTTCGCGAAGTCGAGCGCGAACTCGTGGAAGATGTCCTTCGCCGGCCAGGTGCTCTGCCAGCGGAAGCTGATCGGACCTTGCGCCTTGACGATCGCCGGAAAACCGAGCGTCGCGGCACCGGCGGCGCCTGCCGCTGCACCGGTCAGAAACCTGCGGCGCGAGGGTTGGATGGTCTGCGTGCTCATGCCTATCTCCTCCTGGTTGAAGGGAGCCGTGCGCGCGGCGCGGTCCCAGGGGTGGGAATGGTGCGGCGGATTCTACGTCCCGGATTCCGAGCCGCGCAAGGTCGCTTCGTATCGTGAAGCGGGGCGCCGCGACGCCCCGCTTGCGGCACCGTGGCCGCACCGCTCACTGTAGCGCTTTGACGATGTCCTCGACGACCTTCTTCGCGTCGCCGAACACCATCATGGTGCGGTCCATGTAAAAGAGCGGATTGTCGAGGCCGGCGTAGCCCGCCGCCATGCTGCGCTTGTTGACGAGCACCGTGCGCGCCTTGTGCACGTCGACGATCGGCATGCCGTAGATCGGGCTCCCCTTCTCGTACGCGAGCGGGTTGACGACGTCGTTGGCGCCCAGCACGAGCGCGACGTCCACCGTACCCATCTCGCCGTTGATCTCTTCCATCTCGAACACCTGGTCGTAGGGCACCTCCGCCTCGGCGAGCAGCACGTTCATGTGGCCGGGCATCCGCCCGGCGACCGGGTGGATCGCGAACCGAACCTGGACGCCCTTCTCGCCCAGGAGATCCACCATCTCCTTCACCGCGTGTTGAGCGCGCGCGACTGCGAGGCCGTAGCCCGGCACGATCACTACCGACTGCGCGTTTTCGAGCAGGAAGGCGGCGTCTTCGGCCGAGCCCGCCTTCACCGTCTTCTGCCCGGCGTCGCCCGCCTTCGCACCTTCTTCGGCGCCGAAACCGCCGAGGATCACCGATACGAAGGAGCGGTTCATCGCCCGGCACATGATGTAGGACAGGATCGCGCCGGAGGATCCCACCAGCGAACCGGCGATGATCAGCATCGCGTTGTTGAGCGAGAAGCCGATTCCGGCCGCCGCCCATCCGGAGTAGCTGTTCAGCATCGAGATCACCACCGGCATGTCGGCGCCGCCGATCGGGATGATGATCAGCACCCCGAGCAGGAACGCGAGCGCCGCCATCAGGATGAACGCGGTCCAGTTGGGCTCGGGCGAGAGAAAGAAGGCGACCCCGAAGGCGATCATCAGCAGGCCGATCGCGAGGTTGAGCCAGTGCTGAGCGGGGAAGACGATCGGCGCGGAGGAGAACAGCCGCAGCCGGCGTCCGAGCCCGGCGAGCTTGCCGAAGGCGATCACCGAGCCGGAGAAGGTGATCGCGCCGACGACGGTGCCGACGAAGAGCTCGAGCTTGTTGCCGGCCGGCAGCGGGTCGGGCACGCCGAACGCCGCCGGATTGTTCACCGCCGCGATCGCGATCAGCACCGCCGCCATGCCGACGAGCGAGTGCATCGCGGCGACCAGCTCCGGCATCTGCGTCATCGCCACGCGCCGCGCGATCGCCGCCCCCACCGCGCCGCCGGCGAGCATCGCGAGCACGATGAGATCCACGCGCCCGCGCGAGACCACCGCGAGCGTCACCAGCACCGCGATCGCCATGCCGGCGATGCCGAAGAGGTTGCCGCGACGCGCGGTGGTGGGCGAGGACAGTCCCTTCAGCGCGAGGATGAAGAGCACGCTCGCGACGAGGTACCAGAGCGTGAGCTGGTTCGCGCTGATCGTGCGCGCTTCTTCAAGCATCGCGCCTCCCGGTGGGAGGTTCCTTCTTGCGGAACATCTCGAGCATGCGCTGGGTGACGAGGAAACCGCCGGCGATGTTGACCGACGCGAGCGCGACCGCGATCACGCCCAGAATCGCGCCGAAGTCGGTCTCCGAGGGACCGGCGGCGAGGATCGCGCCGACGATGATCACCGAGGAAATCGCGTTCGTGACGCTCATCAGCGGCGTGTGCAGCGCCGGGGTCACGTTCCAGATCACGTGATAGCCGACGAACACCGCGAGCACGAACACCACCAAGTTGACGACGGTCGGATCGGCCCCTGCGGCCATGGTCTAACTCCTCTTCAGGACCGCCCCGCCCGAGCACACGAGCGTGGCGGCGACGATCTCGTCCTCGCGATCGATGCGCAGCTCGCCCGTCTTCGGATCGAGCAGCAGGCCGAGCATCGCGAGGAGGTTGCGCGCAAGCAGCGCGGAGGCGTCCGCCGGCACGGTGGCCGGCAGGTTCGCGAGGCCGATGAGCGTCACGCCGTGCTTCTCGACGATGCGGTCGCGCTCGCTGAGCGGGCAGTTTCCTCCCTGCTCGACCGCGAGATCCACCAGCACCGAGCCCGGGCGCATCGCGCGCACCGTGTCCTCGCCGACCAGCACAGGCGCCGGACGACCGGGAATCAGCGCGGTGGTGATCACGATGTCGGAGGCGGCCGCGCGCCGGTGCACCGCTTCGGCCTGCCGGCGCAGCCAGTCGGAAGGCATCGGGCGCGCGTAGCCGCCCACGCCCTCGGCGATCTCGCGCTCTTCCTGCGTAAGGTAGGGCACCTCGAGGTACTTCGCACCGAGCGATTCCACCTGCTCCTTCACCGCCGGGCGCACGTCCGAAGCCTCCACCACCGCGCCGAGGCGCCGCGCGGTCGCGATCGCCTGCAGTCCCGCGACCCCCGCGCCCAGCACCAGCACGCGCGCCGCTTTGACCGTGCCCGCCGCGGTCATCAGCATCGGGAAATAGCGCTTGTAGTGCGCGGCGGCGAGGATCACCGCCTTGTAGCCGGCGATGTTCGCCTGCGAGGAGAGCACATCCATCGCCTGCGCGCGGGAGATCGTGCGCGGCAGGAGTTCCATCGCGAAGGCGTTCACGCGGCGCGCCGCGATCGCTTCCAGGCGCGCGCCGTCGTGCGGCTCGAGCAAGCCGACGAGCGTCGAGCCTTCGCGCAGCAGCGCGATTTCCCCCTCGTGCGGCGCGCGCACCTTCAGCACCACGTCGGCATCCAACGCCTCGGCGGCGGAGGCGACGATGCGCGCGCCCGCGGCCTCGTACTCGGCATCGGCGAAGGTCGCCTGCGCGCCGGCGCCCGACTGCACGCGCACCTCGTGCCGTGCCGCCAGCTTCTTCACCGTCTCCGGCGTAGCCGCGACGCGCGTTTCCCCCGTGCGCGTTTCCGCGGGTATCCCGATCCGCACCCCGTGGTTCTCCCTGAGCGCACGCGATGATACGACACCCGCCTCGGCCATGGGCCGCCGCCTCAGGCCGCCCGGCCGGCGCGCCGCGCCCCGGTGTCGAGGAACTGCAGCGCGGCGAGGCTCGCGTAGAGCCCGCCCGCGCGCAGGAGCTCCCGGTGCGTGCCTTCGGCGACCGCGCGGCCGCGCTCCATCACCACGATGCGGTCGGCGTGCTGCACGGTCGCAAGCCGGTGCGCGATGATGAGCGTCGTGCGCCCGCGCTCGAGCGCCGCGAGCGCCTGCTGCACCATGCGTTCGCTCGCCGCATCGAGCGAGCTGGTCGCCTCGTCGAGGAGCAGGATCGGCCGGTCGGCGAGGAGCGCGCGCGCGATCGAGAGCCGCTGGCGCTGGCCGCCGGAGAGCGTCACCCCGCGCTCGCCGAGCCGGGTGTCGAACCCCTGCGGCAGGCGATGGATGAACTCGAGCGCGAACGCCTGCTCGCACGCGCGTTCCACCTCGGCGAGGCTCGCCTGCGGGCGCCCGTAGCGCACGTTGTCGAGCACCGAGGCGGCGAAAATCACCGGCTCTTGCGGCACGACCGCGATCAAACGCCGCAGCTCGCGCGGGTCGAAGTCGCGCAGATCGGTGCCTCCGATGCGCACCGCGCCCGACTGCGGGTCGTAGAAACGCAACAGCAGCGCGAGCACGGTGCTCTTGCCCGCACCCGAAGGGCCGACGAGCGCGACGCGCTCGCCTTGCGCGACGCGCAGCGTGAAGCGGTCGAGCGCCGGCGTCTCCGGCCTGCCCGGATAGGCGAAGCTGACGGCGTCGAACTCGAGCCCGAAGTGCGGCGGCCGCGGCGCCGGCAGCGCCGGCGCGACGATCGCCGGTTTCGCGTCGAGGATCTCCATCAGCCGCTCGGTTGCACCGGCCGCGCGTTGCAGCTCCCCCCACACTTCCGAAACCGTCGCCGCGCCGCTCGCGGCGACGAACGCGTAGAACACGAACGCCGAGAGCTCGCCCGCACTCATGCGCCCGGCGAGCACGTCGTGCCCCCCCGCCCACAGGATCACGCCGACGGCGCAGAAACCGATCAGCATCACCGAGGCGATCAACGTCCCCTTGTGCACGATGCGGCGCGCGGCGCTGGCGTACGCCGCCTCGGCGTGGCGTCCGAACGCGGCGCGCGCGACCGCCTCGTGGGTGTACGCCTGCACCGTGCGGATCTCGTGAATCGCCTCGTCCACGTAGGCGGCGACGTCGGAGACGCGGTCCTGGTTCTCGCGCGAAAGACGCCGCACGCGGCGCCCGAGCAGCAGGATCGGAACCAGCGTCGCCGGAATGCCGAGCAGCACGAACGCGGCGAGCTTCCAGCTCGTCACGAACATCATCGCCACCGCGCCCGCCATCATCAGGAAGTTGCGCACGAACATCGAGACGCCGTAGCCGATCACCTGTTGCAGGAGCGTCGCGTCGTTCGTGAGCCGCGAGATCACCTCGCCGGTGCGCGCGGCGTCGAAGTACGCCGGCTCGAGCGCAAGGAGATGGTCGAACACCGCGCGCCGCAGGTCGGTGACCACGCGCTCGCCGGTCGTCATCATGAGATAGAAGCGCACCCAGGTCGCGGCCGAGAGCAGAAGCGCGACCGCGACCGTCGCCGCGAGCGCCGCATCCAGCATGCCGGGATTGCCGCTGCCGAAGCCGCCGTCGACGACGAGTTTCAGACCGTGGCCGAGCGCGAGCACGCAGCCGGCGGCGACCACGAGCGCTGCCAGTGCCGCCGCGACGCGCAGCCGGTAGGGCGCGAGAAAACGCGCAAGCCGCAGGAACTGGCTCACCGCGGCGCTACTGTACCGCAGCCTTTCCGGCGCCGCGCGCGGGGCACGGGCGCTCGACGCGCTGGGGCGCGTCCTTCATTCCCACGAGCGCTTCGAGCACCTCGCACCAGGCGGCGCCGAGGTTCTCGAGATCGTAGCCGCCGCCGCCGAAGGCCATCAGGCGCCCGCCGCTCGTGCGCTCGGCGAGTGCCACCAGCCTGCGCGCGGCGTGCGCGTGCGCAGCGCGGCTGTAGCGCAGGTCGGCGAGCGGATCTCCGGCGAGCCCGTCGGCGCCGCACTGGAAGAGGATGAGCTCGGGCGCGGCGCGCTCGACGAAGCGCTCGGCCTCGGCCCAAGCACGGAAGAACTCGGCGTCGCCCGCACCCGGGGCGAGCGGGATGTTGAGTTTGGTGCCGCGCGCGCGCCCGGTTCCGGTCTCGTGCGCGAACCCGGTGCCGGGATAGAGGAACGCGCCGCTTTCGTGGATGTCGGCGACGACGAGGTCCGGGTCGTCCTCGTACTCGTAGTACACGCCGTCGCCGTGATGCACGTCGATGTCCACGTAAGCGATGCGCCGCACGCCGTACTCGGCGCGCAGTGTCTCGATCAGCACCCCGAGATCGTTGAACACGCAGAACCCGGCGGCAGCCCCGCGTCGGGCGTGGTGCAGTCCGCCGATCGGCTGGAAGGTGCGCTTCGCCTCGCCCGCGGCGATGCGACGCGCCGCCTCCAGCGCCGCGCCCACCACGTGCGCGCCGATCTCGTAGCAGCCGGCGAAGGCCGGCGTGTCGCCGTCGTCGAGGTAGCCCCCACCGTCGCGCGAGGCCTCGATCACCCGCCCGACGTACACCGGCCTGTGGAAGCGCTCGATCGCCTCGCGCGGCGCGCCGAGCGACGGCGCGAGCGCGACGCGCGCATCGAGCCCGCGCGCGCAGGCCGCCCGCCAGAACGCGCCCTGCCGGTCCGCCGACAGCGGATGGCCGTCGGCAAAGCCGTAGCGGCCGAGTTCGTCGCTCAGGAAGAGGTGCACCGCGCTCACGCGATGCGCTCGACCTCGACGAGGCAATCGTAGAAGGTCGCTCCGCCGCCGAGGTCGGCCAGGCGCTGCGAGGTGACGTCGTTCGCGTTGCCGCCGCCGGGGGAGTGCTTCTTCCACCACACCGAGGGAGCGACCACGACGCCGGGTCGCGGGCGTCCGTTGACGCACGCGCTGAGCGCAAAGCTGCCACGGTCGTTGAACACCCGCACGCGGTCGCCGTCGCGGATTCCCCGCGCGGCCGCGTCCTGCGGATGCATCTCCAGCCGCGGTCCGCCCTCGAGATCGCGAAAGCGCTTCAGGTGGGCGAAGCTCGAGTTGAGGAAATTGCGCGCCGGCGGCGAAAGGAAGGCGAGCGGATAGCGGCGCGCGAGCGCAGGATTGCTCCGCACCGATTCCCCGGGCGGATTGTAGAAGGGAAGCGGGTCCAGGCCGAGCCTCGCGAGCGCCTCGCTGTAGAACTCGCACTTGCCCGAGGGCGTCGGAAAGCCGCCTTCGGCGAAGGGCGCGAAGCGCTCCGGGACCGCGAGGCGCTGCCAGCCGGCGGCCTTCACCCGTTCCCAGGCGATGCCGCGCATGCGCGGGCTCGCCGCAGCGAGCGCCTGGCGGCAGAGCTCCTCGTCGGAGTCGCGAAAACAGGGCTCGTCGAAGCCCATGCGCGCAGCCAGCCGCCGGAACACTTCGGAGTTCGGCAGCGATTCGCCCACCGGCGCGATCGCCGGGTTGTTGGCGAGGACATAGAGGTGGCCGTAGGACTGGTGCACGTCGACATGCTCGAGCTGCGTCGTCGCCGGTAGCACGATATCCGCGTAGTCGGCGGTGTCGGTGAGGAAGGAATCCAGGACGACGCAGAAGAGATCCTCGCGCCGGAAGCCCTCGATCACCCGGTTCGAATCGGGACAGACCGCGACGGGATTGTTGTTGTAGACGATCACCGCCTTCACCGGCGGTTGGGCGCGCAGCAGCGCCTCGCCGAGCTGGGCATGGTTGATCGTGCGGGGTCTCCGCCCGCCGAGGAGATCGGGACGTTCGAGCGCCGCGTGGTCGAGGCCGTAGAAACCGGCCGTCGAAAGCAAGAGGCCGCCGGCTGCGTCGCGCCAGGCGCCGACGAGCGCCGGAAGACACGCGATCGTGCGCGCCGCCATCCCGCCTCCGGCGTGCCGCTGCATGCCGTAGTTGAGCCGGATCGCCGCCGGCCGGATGCGGCCGTAGTCGTGCGCGAGCGCCTCGATTTCGGCGGGCTCGAGACCGCAGACGGCCGCCGCCCATTCGGGCGTGTAGGCCCGCACGCGCTCGGCGAGCGCCTCGAAGCCGACGGTGTATCTCTGGACGTAGTCTCGGTCGACGAGCCCGTCGCGCACCAGGACGTGCATCATCGCGAGCGCGAGCGCGCCGTCGGTGCCCGGAAGCGGCGCGATGTGCTGGGTGCACTTCTCGGCCGAAAGGCTACGGTAGGGATCGATCGCGATCACCTTCGCACCGCGCCGTTTCGCCGCCTGCACGCGCGACCAGAGGTGCAGGTTCGAGACCACCGGGTTCGCGCCCCAGAGGAGGATGAGCTTCGCCTCCTCGAATCGTTCCGGGTCCATGCCGACCGATCCGCCGAGGGTGTACCGGAGCCCCGCCTTGCCAGCGGTCGAGCAAAGCGTGCGATCGAGGATCGAGGCCCCCAGCCGATGGAAGAAGCGCCGGTCCATCGAACTCCACTGGACCATGCCCATCGTGCCGGCGTAACTCAGCGGGAGGATGGTCTCGGGGTTCTCGGCGGCCAGCGCCGCGAGGCGTGCGGCGATCTCGTCGAGCGCCTCGTCCCAGCCGATGCGGCGAAACTCGCCCGCGCCCTTCGGGCCGGTGCGCCGCAGGGGGTGCAGCACGCGGTCGGGCGCGTAGGTGCGCTCGAGGTAATGCGCGACCTTGGTGCAGAGCGTGCCCTGGGTGAACGGCATCGAGGGGTCGCCCTGGATCTTCACCGCGACGCCGTCTTTGACCGTCACCAGCATGCCGCAGGTGTCGGGACAGTCGTGCGGGCAGGCGGCGCGCACCACCTCGGTCGTCGGATCGGCGCGGGCGAGGTCGCGGGCGGCGGCGGGCGCGTTCACGGAAGGTCCGATTCTACCCCGGCGCCTGCTCGCCGAGCGCCTCGTCGAGGAGCTCGATCCAGTGCCGCACCGGAACCCGCGCCGCCGCCTGGAGGTGCACCAGGCAGCCGATGTTGGCGGTGGCGATGACCTCCGGCGAAGTGCTTTCGAGCGCCGCGAGCTTGCGCGCGCGCAGCGCGTTCGCGATTTTGGGATGGAGGAGCGAGTACGCGCCCGCCGAGCCGCAGCAGAGGTGGGAATCGGGCACCGGCGCGAGCTCGTAGCCCGCGCGCTCGAGAAGCCGCTCGACGACCCCGCGGATGCGCAGTCCGTGCTGGAGCGTGCAGGGCGACTGGAAAGCGACCCGTGCGCGACGGCGCGTGCGGCCGAGCGCGCGCACGAGCGCGGCTTCCTCAGCGTGAAGCACCTCCGCGAGGTCCCGCGCGGCGCGTGCGACGCGCGCCGCACGCTCGGCGTACGCCGGATCGCGCGCGAAGAGGTGCCCGTATTCGCGGATCGTCGCGCCGCAGCCACTTGCGCTGAAGACGAATCCCTTGACCTCGCCGCGCTCGAGCGCGGGCCACCAGGCGTCCAGCAGCGCTCTCATGTCGCGCTTTCCACCTTCCTGGTCGTCCAAGTGATAGCGTAGCGCGCCGCAGCAAAGCGCTTCGGCGGGCTCCAGGAGCGAGATCCCGATGCGATCGAGCACCCGCGCGGCGGCGCCGTTGATCGAGGGCGCGAGCGCCGGCTGCACGCAGCCTGCGAGCGCGATCAGGCGCCGGGTGTGGCGGGCGGGCGGGCGCGGCGGCGGGTCGCGCCGCGGCGGGATCTTGGCCCGCAATGGCGCCGGAACGAGCGGCCGCAGCGCGCGCCCGAGCGCAAGCAGCGCCGAGAAGAGCGCGCGGCGCGGCAAAAAAAAGCCGAGCGCCGCGCGCCGCACGCGATCCCAGGGGCCGCGGCGCGTTCTCGCGGCGAGCAGGCGGCGGCCGATGTCCAGGAGCCGGCCGTACTCGACACCGGAGGGACAGGTGGTCTCGCAGGCGCGGCAGGTGAGGCAGCGGTCGAGGTGAAGCCGCGTATGCGCGCCCGGCACCGCGCCTTCCATCATTCGCTTGACGAGGTAGATTCGACCGCGCGGCCCGTCGAGCTCGTCGCCGAAGAGCTGGTAGGTGGGACAGGTGGCGGTGCAGAAGCCGCAGTGCACGCACTTGCGTACGATCGCTTCGGCCTCGCAGCCGTCGGCGGTCGTACGCAGTTCTTCGGCGAGCCGGGTTTGCATGGCTATACTTTTCCGATGCGCCCGCTGCTGTGGCTTCTCCTCGCCGCGACCGCGGGCGGCTTCGCGTACTGGCTGTTGGACGGCCTGCGCCGGTTTCGCGAGAAGAAGGAGGCGCAGGCCGTGCGCGCCGCGGTCTTCCTCGCGCAGGCAGCCGCCCTCGCAGCGCCGAAAGCCGCGACCCCTCCTGCTGCGCCGGCCCCGGCCGCGAACGGCGCGACCGAACCGCAGGCCCTCGCGCAGCAGAAGCTGCTCTTCGAGGCGGCGGAGAAGGCGGGCGAGGCGGGCGAGCCGTTCCTCGCGATCCAGCTGTACGGGCGGCTGATCGCCCGATACCCCGAGAGCGCGCTTGCGCGGCAGGCGCGCACCGGGCTCGAAGCGCAGAAGAAGAAGCTCGCCACCGCTCAGAGCTCGGGGTAAAGCCGTCCGGGGCTGAGGATTCCGGCCGGGTCGAACACCTGCTTGAGCGCCCGGTGCAGCCGCAGCAGTTCGGGCGACAGCGGGGCGAACGCGCCGGCCGACTTGTCCCGCGCGCGGAAGAGCGTCGCGTGCCCCCCGGCGCGCGCCGCCACGGCGCGTACCTCGGCGGCACCAGCCTCCGTCTTCCACCAGCGCAGCGCCCCGCCCCACTCGACGAGCTGCGCGCCAGAAAGCGAGAGCGCGGCTGCCGCCGAAGGCACCGCGAGACGCCAGAGCGGCGCTTCGCCCGCGAAGAAGGGATGGGTGTGCTCGCGGATCGCAATCCAGAAACGCCGCGCCTCCTCCTCGCCGAGCTCCTCGCCTCCGAGGCGCGCGGCCGCGGCGCGCAGCGCAGACTCCGCACCCGAGAGTCGGAGGCGCAGTACGCCCGCATGCCAGGCGCTCGCCGAGACCGGGACCGGCTCCCCAGCCCAGCGGTTCATCGCCTCGAGCGCTGTGGCCTCGTCCATCTCGAAGCCGAGCGTGCGCTCGGCCGCCGGCAGCGGCAGCACTTTGAGCGAGACCTCGAGCAGCACCGCGAGCGTGCCGAGCGAGCCGGCGAGAAAGCGCGCGACATCGTAGCCGGCGACGTTCTTCATCACCCGGCCGCCGAACCGAAGCTCGCGGCCGCGCCCGTCGAGCACGCGCACGCCGAGCACGAAATCGCGCAGCGCGCCGGCGGACGCGCGCCGCGGCCCGGAGAGTCCCGCCGCGACGCAGCCGCCGAGCGTCGCGCCCGGGCCGAAGTGCGGAGGCTCGAAGGCGAGCATCTGGCGTTCGCGCGCGAGCAGCGCTTCGAGCTCGGCGAGCGGCGTGCCGCAGCGTGCGGTAAGCACGAGCTCGCTCGGTTCGTAATCCACCACGCCGGCGTGGGCGCCGAGATCGAGCACCTCGCCGGCGAGCGCGTTGCCGTAGAAATCCTTGGTGCCCGCCCCGCGCGGCCGCAGCGGCGTGCCGGCCGCCGCTGCCTCGCGGATGCGGGCCGAGATCTCGTGCGCGCTCAGAATCGCGGTAGCTCCGGGTGCGGAAGCGCGCCGCGCGAGACGCGCAGGCGGCCGTACTCGACGCAGCGCGCGAGCGTCGGCACCGCCTTGCCGGGGTTGAGCAGACCGGACGGATCGAAGGCGCGCTTGATACCGTGGAAGACCTCGAGCTCCTCGGCGCGAAACTGCACGCACATCGGGCCGAGCTTCTCGACACCGACCCCGTGCTCGCCGGTGACGGTGCCGCCCACTTCGACGCATTTCTCCAGCACCTCGGCGCAGAACGCTTCGGCGCGCTGCAGCTGTTCGGAATCGTTGGCGTCGAAGAGGATCAGCGGGTGGAGATTTCCGTCGCCCGCGTGGAACACGTTGGGGCAGCGCAGCCCGTATTTCTTCTCCAGTTCCGCGATGAAGCGCAGCACCTCGCCGAGCCTCTTCTTCGGAATGGTGCCGTCCATGCAGTAGTAGTCGGGCGAGATGCGGCCGACGGCCGGAAATGCCGCCTTGCGCCCCGACCAAAAGCGCAGCCGTTCGGCCTCGTCGCGCGAGACCGCGAGCCGGCGCGCGCCCGCTTCGCGCAGCACCGCCTGCACGCGCGCGATCTCCTCCTCCACCTCTTCGGGGGTTCCATCGGCCTCGCAGAGCAGAATCGCGGCCGCCTCGAGATCGTAGCCCGCACCGACGAAGGCCTCGGCCGCTTGCGTCGCCGCCCGATCCATCATCTCGAGACCGGCCGGAACGATGCCCGCGGCGATCACCGCCGCGACCGCCTGCGCCGCGGTCTCGACGTCGTCGAAGGAGGCGATCACCACGTGCGCCGCCTGCGGGCGCGGCAGGAGCTTCACCGTCACCTCGGTCACGACGCAGAGCAGCCCTTCGGAGCCGATCGCGAGCGCGAGAAGATCGTAGCCCGGGCTCTCCGGCGCCTGCGAACCGAAGGCGATCGGCTCCCCGTCCATGGTGAAGCCGCGCACCGCGAGCACGTTGTGCACCGTGAGCCCGTACTTGAGGCAGTGCACGCCTCCGGAGTTCTCCGCGACATTGCCACCGATGGTGCAGGCGATCTGGCTCGAGGGATCCGGCGCGTAGTGCAGGCGCCACGGCGCCGCGGCTTCCGAGATCGCGAGGTTGCGCACCCCCGGCTCGACCACCGCGATGCGCGCCTTCGGATCCAGGCGCAGGATGCGGGTGAACTTCGCCATCGAGAGCAGCACGCCGTCGGCGCGCGGCAGCGCCCCTCCCGAAAGGCCCGTCCCCGCCCCTCTCGGTACCACCGGCACGCCGAGCGCCCTGCAAGTACGCAAAACCTGCTGCACCTCACGCTCGGTCTCGGGCAGCGCCACCACCATCGGCAGCTCGCGATAGGCGGTGAGCCCGTCGCATTCGTAGGGCCGCGTGTCTTCTTCTTCCCAGAGCACCGCGCGCTCGGGCAGAAACGCGCGCAGCGCGCGCACGACTTCCCGCTGCCGTCCCGCCTGGGGTCGTGCTCGGTTCAGAGATAGCGCTTCGCCCACGCCAGTCCCGCGACGGTGTCTCCGGCGGGATTGTATTCGCAGCCGACCCAGCCGGCGTAGCCGATGCGGTCGAGGTGTGCGAGGAGAAACTCGAAGTTGATCTCGCCGCTGCCGGGTTCATGCCGGTCGGGCACGTCGGCGAGCTGCACGTGACCGATGCGTGCGAGATGGCGCTCGAGCGTGCGCGCGAGATCGCCTTCCATGATCTGCATGTGGAAGATGTCGTACTGCAGGAAAGCGTTCGATGCACCCGCGGCATCCAGCAACTCGATCGCCTGGCGGGTGCCGGTGAGAAAGAACCCGGGCGCGGTGCGCGTGTTGAGCGGTTCCAGCATGAGCGCGATGCCCGCCGGCGCGAGCCGCGCTGCCGCGTAGCGCACGTTTTCGACCAGCACTTCGAAATGCCGCGGGTCGCGGGGAGCGACGCCGGCGAGGCAATTGAGCCGCCGGCAGCCCGCCGCGCGAGCATACTCGAGCGCGCGTTCGACTCCTTCCCGAAACTCCGCTTCCCGGCCCGGAAGGCAGGCGATTCCGCGCTCGCCCCGGGCGAGGTCGCCTGCCGGGAGATTGTGGAGCACCACCTCGACGCCGGCCGCGCGCGCGGCGGCGCCGATCTCCGCTGCGCTCGCGTGGGCATACGGAAACTGGTACTCGACCGCGCGAAAACCCGCGCGCGCCGCGGCTGCGAAGCGCTCCAGAAACGGCAGCTCCGGAAAGAGAAGGGAGAGGTTCGCCGCGAGTTTCGGCATCGGCGCGATGGTATTCAAGTCGACGGCTTCCGGTGCCGGTCGCGCGACCGGACGGCGGGGCGATTCGCTGTCCGGATGGCGAGAGCTCGGGTGCGTGCGCGCCGTAACCGCGCGTGCGTCAGGGACATAGGAACGAGGCTCGGCGCGCGGAGGCGGCCGCGCTGCGAGCCGTGTGCTAGACTGCGCGCCGGCAAAGCAACAAGAAAAGGAGGATTTTCATGGCCGCGATTTTCCAGTCCCTCGGTCGTACCGTCGCCGCCGGAATCGTTCTCCTGCTCGTCTTCATCGTCCTCGCCGGGCTCGGCACGCAGCAGTGGATCGCGGTGGATACGCACGGGTGGTGGACGTTCTTTTTCCGCTGGCTGCACGTGCTCTCGGGCGTGATGTGGATCGGCCTGCTCTGGTATTTCAACTTCGTGCAGACCCCCTCGATGCCCAAGATCCCGGACGAGCAGAAGCCGGCGATCTCCAAGGTGATCGCCCCCGAGGCGCTGTTCTGGTTCCGCTGGGCGGCGATGGCGACGCTCGTCACCGGTTTGATCCTCGCCACGATGTACGGCTACCTCGGCAAAGCGCTATCGCTGCAGAAGGGCTATCACGCCATCGGGCTCGGCATGTGGCTCGCGATCGTCATGTGGTTCAACGTCTGGTTCGTCATCTGGCCGAACCAGAAGAAGGCGCTCGGGATCGTGCAGGTGGACGCCGACGCGAAGGCGAAGGCGGCCCGGACCGCGATGCTCACCTCGCGCTTCAACACCATGTTCTCGATCCCGATGCTCTACTGCATGGTGGCGCAACAGAACAGCGGGCTCTGAGCTCCGCGCCGCGCTAACGCGGCGCGAACCTCTCGAGGCCCCGAACCTTCGTGCCGGGACCGATGCCGCGCTCGGCGAACCAGCCGCGGTTCATTTCCAGCGCGTAGCGCACCGGCCGCGCCGCGCAGTGCGGCTTCTCGCGCAGCGGCTCCATGTCGGCGATGTTGACGATCGTCCCGCTGCGGTCCACGAACGCGACCGAAAGCGGCAGCAGCGTGTTCTTCATCCACATGCAGTGCACCGCGTCTTCCTCGAACACGAACACCATGCCGGCATTGCGCGCAAGTTCCCTGCGGTGCATCAGCCCCTGCATGCGGGCTGCCGGCGTGTCGGCGACCTCCGCGCGCACGACGTACATTCCGATGCCCAGCTCCACCACCGCAGGGCCACCGCGCGCCGACAAAACCGAAGCGAGGGTGACAGCGAGAGCGGCGAGGCGCACCGGAAAAACGAAAAGGCAGGACTCGCGCCCTGCCTTTCCCAGAGCTTGCGGAGGCGTTACTTCTTTTCGTCCTTCTTCTTCTCGTCCTTCTTCTTCTCGTCCTTCTTCTCCGCCTTCTTCTCGTCCTTCTTGTCCTGCGCGATCGCGTTCACGCTGCCGACGGCGAACAGCGCAGCGAGGACCATGGCGAGATACTTCGTCATCTTGCGTTCTCCTGAATGTTGTCGAATGGACGGGGTGGCGCGACGTGACCGCCGTCCTCCCCGCGCCGGATAACGCGACCGGCACGCAAGAGGTTGACAGCGCCGTCGGGGAGCCCCTTCCTCCCTGTGGGGAACCCACGCAACGCATTGTAAGGAAACGGGGTTTCTTCGGCAAACGGTTGCAACGCCTTGTTTTTGCAGCATATTCCATCTCCCCGGTGATCGCCCTCGCGTATAATGCGCCACCCTCAGCTCATCCGAGTCCCAGGAGCGCCCATGGCCTACAAACACCTCAAGGTCCCCGCCGATGGCGAGAAGATCCGCGTCCGTCCGGATCGCTCGCTCGCGGTCCCGGACAACCCGATCATTCCGTACATCGAGGGCGATGGCACCGGCGTAGACATCACGCCGGTGATGCGCAGGGTGGTGGACGCCGCGGTAAGGAAGGCGTACGCCGGCAGGCGGCGCATCGTCTGGATGGAGATGTACGCCGGCGAGAAGTCCTGCAAGGTGTACGGCGAGAACGTCTGGCTTCCCGACGAGACGCTCGAAGCGGCGCGCGAGTTCGTGGTCTCCATCAAGGGGCCGCTGACGACCCCGGTCGGCGGCGGCATCCGCTCGATCAACGTCGCCCTCCGCCAGGAGCTCGATCTCTACGTCTGCCTGCGGCCGGTGCGTTGGTTCAAGGGCGTGCCGAGCCCGGTGCGGGAGCCGCACCTCGTGGACATGGTGATCTTCCGCGAGAACTCGGAGGACATCTACGCCGGTATCGAGTGGCCGGCCGGGACGGCCGAGGCGAAGAAGGTCATCGACTTCCTGGTGCGCGAGATGAAGGTGACGAAAATCCGTTTCCCCGAGACCTCCGCGATCGGCGTCAAACCGGTGTCGGTCGAGGGCAGCGAGCGACTCGTCCGCAAGGCGCTGCAGTACGCGGTGGACAACGACCGCAAGTCGGTCACGCTGGTGCACAAGGGCAACATCCAGAAATTCACCGAGGGGGGGTTTCGCGACTGGGGATACCGGCTCGCGCAGCGCGAGTTCGGCGCACGGCCGATCGACGGCGGGCCGTGGTGCAGCTTCGCGAATCCGAAGACCGGGCGCGAGATCGTGGTCAAGGACGCGATCACCGACGCTTTCCTGCAGCAGATCCTGACGCGCCCGGCCGAGTTCGACGTCATCGCGACGCTCAACCTGAACGGCGACTACATTTCGGACGCGCTAGCCGCCCAGGTGGGCGGCATCGGCATCGCGCCGGGAGCGAACCTGTCGGACTCGGTGGCGATGTTCGAGGCGACCCACGGCACCGCACCCAAGTATGCGGGGAAGGACTACGTCAATCCGGGATCCGAGATCCTTTCGGCGGAAATGATGCTGCGCCACATCGGCTGGACCGAGGCCGCCGATCTCATCATCGGCGCGATGGAGCGCACGATCAGCGAGAAGATCGTCACCTACGACTTCGCCCGACTGATGGAGGGCGCAAAGCAGGTCTCCTGCTCCGGCTTCGGCCAGGCGATGATCGACCGCATGTAGGCGTCCCCGTCGGGCGTCGCGGCCCTGCGGCCGCCCCGCGGAACGGGAGGCCCGCGACCCTCAGATCTTGCTGATGTTCGCGGCCTGCTTGCCCTTCGGGCCCTGCACGACGTCGAAGCTGACCTTCTGGCCCTCCTTGAGCGTCTTGAAACCCTGCATGTTGATCGCGGAAAAGTGGGCGAACAGGTCTTCGCTGCCGTCGTCCGGCGTGATGAAGCCGTAGCCCTTGGCGTCGTTGAACCATTTCACGGTGCCTGTCGGCATCGAGCAACCCTCCGGTCCTTCGGGCACTCCAGGCGGTAACCCATGGCCATGCTGGAACTCAAGACTTCACCGCCTGTCCGAAACACGGTCCAACCGGCAGCCTGAATCCAAACACTCGCCGGCTTTTACGCGCCTTCGGCCGGCCCGTCAAGAGCCTTCCGGGCCGGCGAAAAGAGGCGCTTTTCCGGCGCTGCGGCGTTTGCACCGGGCAGCCGCGATGTTTTAGGATACTCGGACGGATGGCGACGACGGAGCGCAGCCCCTGAACGATTGCAGCGGTCATGCGGTACAAGGACGACGCGGTACTCGAGGCGAAAAAGGGCAAGGTCAAACCTCCGCCCCTCTACAAGGTGATGCTTCTGAACGACGACTACACGCCGATGGAGTTCGTAGTCGTCGTGCTGCAGAAATTCTTCGCCATGAGCCGCGAGCGCGCCACCCAGGTGATGCTGAAGGTGCACCGCGAGGGCATCGGAGTGTGCGGCGTGTTCCCGCGCGACATCGCGAGCACCAAGGTCGCGCAGGTTTCCGGCTACGCCCGAAAGCACCAGCACCCGCTACAGTGCGTGATGGAGAAAACGTAGGGTGATCGCCCAAGAGCTCGAAGTCAGCCTGCACATGGCGTTCGTCGAGGCGCGCCAGAAGCGCCACGAGTTCATCACCGTGGAGCACCTGCTCCTCGCGTTGCTCGACAACCCGACGGCGGCCGAGGTGCTGCGCGCCTGTGGGGCCAACATGGACGAGTTGCGCCGCAGCCTCGCGCAGCACATCGCCGAGCAGACGCCGCGCATCGCGCCCGACCGGGAGGTGGACACGCAGCCGACGCTCGGGTTCCAGCGCGTGATCCAACGCGCGATCCTGCACGTGCAGTCCTCGGGCAAAAAGGAGGTCACCGGCGCCAACGTGCTGGTCGCGATCTTCGGCGAGAAAGACTCGCACGCGGTGTACTTTCTGCAGCAGCAGGGAATCACCCGCCTCGATGTCGTGAACTACATCTCGCACGGCATCACCAAGACACCGCAGGTCCATCACGGCAGGACCGAGCAGGAGGAGCAGGACGGCGAGGCCCAGGGCGCCAACAGTCCGCTCGACCACTACACCGTGAACCTCAACGCGCTCGCGCTCTCCGGCAAGATCGACCCCTTGATCGGCCGGGAGAACGAGCTCGAGCGCGTGGTGCAGACCCTCTGCCGCCGGCGCAAGAACAACCCGCTGCTCGTCGGCGAAGCCGGTGTCGGCAAGACCGCGATCGTCGAAGGGCTCGCGCGCCGCATCGTCGAAGGCAACGTCCCGGATCTGCTCGCGCGCTGCACCGTGTACTCGCTCGATATGGGAGCGCTGCTCGCCGGCACCAAATACCGGGGCGACTTCGAGCAGCGCCTGAAGGCGGTGTTGAAGCAGCTGGTGGACAACCCGAACGCGATCCTGTTCATCGACGAGATCCACACCGTGATCGGTGCCGGAGCGGCCTCCGGCGGCACGCTCGATGCCTCCAATCTCCTCAAGCCGGCGCTCAACTCGGGACAGCTGAAGTGCATCGGCGCGACCACTTATACCGAGTACCGCGGCGTGTTCGAGAAGGACCATGCGCTCTCGCGCCGCTTCCAGAAAATCGACGTCGTCGAGCCTTCGGTGGAAGAGACGATCGAGATCCTGAAGGGCCTGAAGACGCGCTTCGAGGCGCACCACAGCGTGAAGTACACCGCCGGGGCACTCGCCACCGCGGCCGAACTTGCGGCGAAGTACATCAACGACCGGCACCTGCCCGACAAGGCGATCGACGTTATCGACGAGGCGGGAGCGGCGCAGCGCATCCAGCCGCGCGCGAAGCAGAAGAAGGTGATCGGCAAGCCGGAAATCGAGGAGATCGTGGCCAAGATCGCGCGCATCCCCCCGCGCAGCGTCTCCTCCGACGACCGCAGCGCGCTC